>Ga0055451_10001015_pt1 | contig 11371 bp, 10 predicted proteins | sample China_Galinas_PW_3_FD_57745 | JGI IMG/M metagenome (GOLD analysis project Ga0055451, IMG submission 57745) | Wetland microbial communities from San Francisco Bay, California, USA, that impact long-term carbon sequestration - China_Galinas_PWB_D2 | ecosystem: Environmental > Aquatic > Marine >... | reverse complement strand
CGAAAGGGCCGGGCTCACAGCGAAGAGCAGGAGTCCGCCGAACAAAAACGCACCCTTGATGAATCGGCGCGCGATGAGCCAGAAAAACATGGGCGCGATGACGGCGAACGTCCACGGCATAAGGCGAAGCGCATACTCGTTCTCGCCAAGAAGTACGGTCGAAATCTTGGATGCGACGAGAAATCCGATTGGCGCAATCTGATAATGATCAAGCGGTTCGGTAATCAGTTCAGTGATGCCTCGATCCGAGATGTTACGGGCAATCGCGAGTTCGTCGTACCACATCGATGGGTTGGCCACGTAGTGGATCGTGCGAAGCCCCATGGCGAGAAGAATGGCTGTGGCAACGCAAAAGGCGGCACCGCGCTGCCGGTTTCCGCCTGGACGCTTGTCTAAGAGTTGACCGGATTCCATATAAACAATACCCCACCGCAAAATGAAGCCTGCTGATTTTCGTCCCAAGCCCGCCCCCCCGGCGCGTGGCACGGTCTTGCGCAGCAAGGCCGTGGCAGATGGCGGATGTCACTCCTGCGCTGGGGACTCGCACAGCCCATGCGAGTCATAACCGCGTAGGGCGGTCCCGGACGCACCAATCCGGCTGGCGGGCTCGCCGCAAGCACCTCCCACGGCCTGCCAGCGGCAGACCGTGAAACCCGTCATATCAATACGAGTCCGTTCTGCTCTCCGCCGGGCGCTCGTAATACGATCGCACCCGGGCCAGTTTCCCGTTCTTGAATGTGAGCCAATCGCAGGCGTACATCGTCTTGCCGGAGGCCAGACGGTTTTGATAGCGTATGACCGATTGATGGCCCGAGACGAGCACGTCTTCAATCGTCAAACGGGAGACGTTTTCCTTCGCCATAGGTCCGACCACCTCCAGGTACCGGTCGCGACCCTCGATGTGCCCGTACGGGCTGGTATGCTGAAAGTCATCGGCCAGCGGCAGGTCTGCCGGGTCGCCGTCATTCCAGATGGTAATCCACTGACGTGAGAGTTGATCGATTTCTCGTTCATTCATGGCACACCCTATCATGCAGCAAGTGCACATCCCAACAGCCACGGCCATCATCACGCGCATCGCGAAGCCTCCCATTCTGCCGAAGTTTGATCGAACGACTCGGCCTACTCCAGACGCGGCCCGACATACTCGTGAAGATTATCCTACTCAACGCTATATCCGCTCCCATTCTCCCTGTCAAAACGCAACGGCATGTGGATACTCATCATGCGGTGACTTGCCGTCTGTTGCTGAACGTGGTACCTCCTCGACATGCCCGGTAGCACTTTCCACCGTCGATTCCATTCACTTGTGAAGGGGACATGCCTTGCACTCTTACTCGTCTCGGTAGTTGCCCTGCTGTTGAGCCTCGTGTGGCAGGTGACCCTGTATCGATCCGGGTGGGCGGCTGGCTGGGGCTACGGCTGCATCAGCGTGCAATCCACCAACCCGACGATGGGCACACCGCAAGACGACTGGCGGTTTGCCACCAGGCGTAGCGGACAGCCCCTGGTCCGGGCATGGTGGGTGAAGATTCCCCGTCCGCGACCGGGCGTGTGGGCTGTCGTCGTGCCGCTCTGGATACCGATGGTCGTCCTGGGCATCGCAACGTTCTTGGTCTGGCGCCGCTACCGTCGATTGCCGGTCGGCCACTGCCAGGGCTGCGGTTACGACCTGACGAGCAACGTGTCCGGCGTCTGCCCGGAATGCGGTCGTTCGCGTTGACGGTGTCATGGCCGTCAAATGTCCGCACCAACCATGGTGGAGGCGCAGCTAGCGCCGGCCCCACCCGCGGCAGGCATAAAGTGACGCTTTGCAATGGCTTTGTTTCGTAAGTACGGTTTTTTTCGTAGTGCCTCGATAGTGGCACTTCGAAAGGGGAAGCAAATACGGACCACGACGAAGAAAGTGAAAAGCGGCAGAGGTGACGGCGACCGATTCGTGCTTCCGCTTTGGCCGCACGAATGGAATCTGAACGAGCGACGAAGCGATGGAGGGTTGGGCGATGAGCGATGATGGCTATTGGGTGCTGTCGGCACGCGGCTGTGTATGTGGGGTTCGAAGACGAGACGCTGTGCATGGCGCGGGCTCCCAGGGATAGAACGTCGCGGGTGATCGGGGTGGGGTACGGCGATCGGTGATCAGCCGTCAGCTTTCAGCATGGGTGGACTAACAGTATGCGGGTGCCTGCTTGTCAGCACCGTCCGCGCGAGCTCAAGGACCCCCTACGCCGCCAATGGGGCACAGGGCTTGCGCGCGGTGCTCTGATTCGGGAACCGTCCAGGTTGCTACCGAGGCGTACCGACAACTCCTCGGGCGGATCTCTCGTCCGCTGGCTCCCTGAACTTGAACGTGACGCACAACGAACCCATTTGCCAGTCACACTTCAATCCGCAGGCCCCGCGCCGCTGCCTTCAGCCTGCGCGACCAACACAGTCCCCGACCCGCAGTCGCAATGGACTCGCGATGGAGAGAAAACCGGCGCTCCGTTCCACGCGGTAGAGCGCCGGCATCGATCGCCTCGACCGCGAAACTGAGTTTCGATCGACTCCTGACTTGACCACACGCCCGCCGCGCGTTATGTTTAGTATATGTTAGGTTCGCCCTAGGGGTAGGGCGGGCACATGTCTCGGCTCTGAGGGGAAGGGCACACACCATGATTCACGGAACCAGGCGCGGGGCGCTTTCGACCCCGCAGCGGAAGCTGGTACAGGACAACCTCGGGTTGGTGGCGGTGCATTTGCGGCGTTACGTGTCCAATCTGGCGCAACCGCGACGCGATCGCGAATGGGAGGACTTGTTTCAGGAGGGATGTCTGGGGCTGGTCAACGCCGCGGAGCGCTTCGATCCGGATCGCGGCATTCCGTTCGCGGCCTTCGCCCTGCCGCGCATTCACAACGCCGTGAGCAGAGCATTGTATACGCGGTTTACGACCATACGTTCGCCGCTGTCACGCACCCGATCGCAGCGTGACGCCGTCCGCTCGAATGCGGCCAAGGACGATACCCCGCGGGTCCCGAAAACCGTCGGCATGTCCACACTCGTCGAGCGGAATCTGTGCGGGCCAGGTGGCAGGGAGTCTTCGGAGCCCCGCAAAGACACGATCGGACAACGTCTGCGGACCAAGTATGAGGACGCCGTAAGGCGTGCGGCACGGTTCGTGGGCGATCAGCCGTCCACGCGAGGGGATCGTGCTGAGCTGGTCGATCGAATCCTCGATGAGCGGCTGCTGATTCCGCAGGCCGAAACGCGGCACACGCTCCGCCGCCTCGCGCGGGACACGCAGTCCTCCTACGCCCGCGTGGCGCAGTGCGAAAAGCAGATCAAAGATCTCGTGCGGACCGCCCTGCGTGCCGATCCGGAATTCGTCGCCTTGGAGCAACTCGCGCGCGAGCAGCGGCACGGGTGCGAGAGCTTATTCGATGATGCCGCTGCGCAACGGCTCCAATCCGCCAGTATGCACGAGTTTATGCGACGGTACCAACGCGCCGACCGGACGAATCGCGCGCGGATGCTTCACGACGTCTTGCGACTGTCGCAGGCGCACACGGCGCGAATTCTGTCGACGTGCTTTTCAAGGCTGTCTCCGCGCGTACGGGCACGCGTGCTCAAAGACACGGCCGCTCTCGCGACTGCACCCGAAGGTCAAGACGAGAGCACCGACAAGGGGCGTAGCGCGCACGACGGTACGGGCGCACCCTGGCTGGCCCAGCGACGACTGTAAGGCGGTGGGCCCGTTCGCGGCCGATCGCGGTCCGTTCACAGTTCGTTGAGAAAAAGGGAGCCCGGAACCCAAAGGAACCGGACTCCCGATTGTCGACAAATGGCGCGGCGCTTTGCTGCCAAGTGTGCTCAGGGTAGTCTATTTCGGTGCCGGTTTCGGTAGGCCTAGGCACTCGTTGAACTTTCCCTCTGCACCCTTGTAGCAAATCGTGAGACATCCTGAATGTGCGCCGCACCCGGTGTCGCACGACGCAATATTCTGAACCAATACAGCAAGACACTCATCAAAAGTCGATCCCTCTTGCCGTTGTCCGCCCGGCGGGGTCGCATCGCCACCGTCTGTGGATATGTCTAATTCGGGATATTTGGTCGCCAGTTCGCCGGCAAGGAACAACTTGTAATTACCTTCGGCCGTATCGACCAGATAACCGATATATATTCTCCGGAGGGTTGTCTCCAACTCGAGGCTGAGGCCTGGATCATCGGAACGACATTGATCGAAGACCCGCGAGGCTACTTGCACACAGGTCCAATACACAGAATCGACATCGAATTTAATATCATCGGCCCGCAGAAGGACCACGGTGGCACAAGACCTGATATTATGGAAACCTTCGTCGAGACAATCTTCCAGCGGGTGTTGTGCGACGGCGCGTGGGCCCAGGAAGCCTTCCACATTGGCGATACAGTCGCGCATGCAGTCCGCGTCCTTACAGCCCCGAAGGCACTCCCCCATGGCGATGGGCTTGGTGTCTTCCGTTGCCGCCTTCACGAGGTCGCCTGCCTTGGATGGGATTACGACGACACTCACAAACGCGACAGACAGTAACGATTGATATGTTTTCATCGGCATGACCTCCACAAACGGAAGGAAGGAAGGAAGGAAGGAAGGAAGGAAGGCACGGACCACCCGGGCGATCCAACTTCCAATACAAGACTAACCTACCACATCGGCAGATTAAGTCAAGTGAGAGAGCAAGAAAACGTCTCGTATCTGCTCAGCGGCTAACAGGCTGTTGAACAAGTCCCGAACGACCCTGCAAACCAGCGTTCTTGGCCGAGAAACGGCCGCCGCGGGGGGCGGCCGCTACATTGTTCAACAGGCGGCTAAGCGGACCGCCCAACCGTGTTTTTTGGGCAAGAAAACCCGGTTCGGAACAGAGTCTTGATTCCGTCGTAGAAACCTCATTTCGATGCACAAATACCACTGAGAAGCCCGAAGAAAAGACGCTGCGCTAATCAAAATGAAGGTGGCAGCGTAATCGCGCGACCGTCTTGGGTCCGATGCCGCGAACGCGCGCCAGGTCGTCAGCATCCGTAAAGACCGCCGGGGTGCCTTCCGCCGAGGCATCGTCTGCCATCGTGGAGGACCGAAACGCCACAATACGCTTGGCGAGCGAATCGCCGACGCGCGGGAGCACGGTCAGCTCCCACCACGGCGCCACATTGGGATCGAGAGTGAGATGATAGGAAGCCACCGGCAACGGCGCCGCGCTACCGCCCTGCCGCCCCGCCGCCAGCGAAATCGACAGCACCAGCGTGAGCACTGCGACGGAGGTAAACTCTGGATGCCCGTTCCGTTGCATGAGATGCGAAACTCGTACGGCGCCGACACTTGGCGGGTCGCCGTTCGTGCCGCTGTCGGCACCGCCGCTTACAACACGGTCTTTCTCGCCTGTTTGCGGCCGCCTCCCAACAGGTCCGACCGGATTTTGGTCAGTGTCTTGTACGCGGTCTTCGGCGCGAGGTCCATTCGCAGCAGCCCGGCGTGAGGCACCAATTGATCGGGGTAATCAGAGAGACATCCCCATGTCACCGTTTCGATAAACGGCTTGCTCAGTGCGACGGTGAGGAATTCCTGCAGCCATTCCGCCTGGACTTTCTCGCTCCAGGCATCGCGCCACCGCCCGCCGTCGAGGGCGATTTCCGTACTGTCGGTGGACGAACGCCGCATGGGTACGATGTCGCCGGGTACCTGCACGGCGGTGATTTGCAGCGGCTTGCCCAGCTTGGCGAACGCGTCGAGGATCGACGAAAGTTGGAACATGTCGCGGACGTACATGCCGTCGGCCGAGGGCCCGAAGTGAAACTGCAGTCCGAACGCATCGAAATTGACCCCGCTCTGCACCACCATGTCGGCGTAGAGAAGCGGCGGTATGGTCCGCTGGTTCCGGGCGTAATATTCGCCCCACGGCGCCACGAGATCGATGACGGCATAGCAATTGGGCGCACTCTGTTTGGCCACGGCCGCCGACATCCGCGTGAGTTCCATCAGTTGCTCAAAGCTGAAGGAAAAGCAGTTGCCGGCATGGATTCCGCTGATGACATCCCATATCTGGATGTACTGCCCGTAGCGGTTGATGACGCGACGCACGTGCTCGAACGCCAGGTCGCGGATGGTGTCGAAATCGTGCTCCCAAATGTAGAGCCAGTCGGGCACGAACCGTTCCTGAAACGACAGCAGCGTGGATCCCTTGATGGGAATACGTGCCTTGGTGAGCGCCTCCACCCACTGGTCAAGCGGCTTCCAGTTGAACGTCTGCTCATTCGGCTCGATGTCGCGCCAACCCACGGGAACGGTGACAAACTCGAAGGCATTCGAAAGGCGTTTGCGGGATGTCTCGGTCGGTTTGTCCAAATGGACCGCGCAGCCGAAGACGCGCTTCGACCAGCCCCCCGCCTGCTTGCGACGATCGAGAAAGATGTCCGCGTGGAACCGAGTAAGTGCCTCGCTGGCCGCCACCCCCATGCTGAGCGATCGCTCCCCGTGAGCAGCGGCTTCCTCGGGCGTGTCGGCCTGGAGGGCCTTGACGAGCCACTCCTTAGCCTTGACCACCTGGGCGAGGATCTTCTCGGTCCCCTCGAAATCGAAGAGCCCCCATTCCTCGATCTTCTGATTGAGCCGCATGAGCCGGCCCCGCGCGAGTTCCACCTGCAGGACATACGGCTTGGCGCGTTCCTGCAGGCGAGCCGTCTCGGTGAGGATCTCACCACCGCCCTCGACCGGCCACAGAATCGCCAAGCCTGCGGGGCCCGCGGCGCGTTTGTTGCAGGTGATAATGCCGTTTTTGAAGTTCAAATCGGCGCGCAGCGGTACGTCGTCGCTTCCCACGACGTATGCACTGGATAGCCGGACTTCCTTGGCAGGATGACCGTCTTTGAATACGGAAAAGGCAAGCATTCGGGGTCAGCCGAAAAGAGATCTCAAAAAAAGCGCCAACACCGACCGGTCGACGGGCGCCACGACGCGACCGAGCGGGTCGGGTCCGGGGATCCGCGAAAGAACCCGCGTTCCGCCATTATGGCGACTGATCGCCGCCGCGTCGAGAAGCCAATCGGCCACTTTTGGGGGCATCCTCCGCCACAAGCACTCCCCCAATCTCGGATTACCGTGTATAAATACCCGCAATCGGCATGCCGGTGTGAAACCAGACCGCACCGGACGCCCCAACGAGATCAGGACCGGTCGGAACCACGGTTTTCACCAATAGGAAAGGGAGATATCGCATGGTCGCCAATACGACCGAGGCTGTCATTGACACGCAAATCCCCAATCTGCCGTCGCGTCGCGGCAAAGTCAGGGATGTGTACGACATCGGCGACGAGTTGCTACTGGTCGCGACCGACCGTATCAGTGCGTACGATGTCGTCATGCCAACGCCGATTCCCGGCAAAGGCGTCCTTTTGACCAACATCTCCCGCTTCTGGTTCGAATTCCTCAGTGACCGAATCGAGCACCATCTGATAGAGGTCATACAGGACAAGGCGCCAGCCGGGCTGGACGAATACCTGCCCCAACTCCGCGGGCGGACCATGCGCTGCCGCAAGACCAAGGTCGTGCCGATCGAATTCGTGGTCCGCGGATACCTGGCCGGCTCCGGTTGGAAGGACTACCAGCGAACGGGGGCCGTGTGCGGCGTGTCGCTTTCCGCAGGGATGAAGGAGTGTGAAAAACTCCCGGAGCCGATCTTCACGCCGGCGACCAAGGCGGACGAGGGTCACGACGAGAATATCTCCTTCGATTGGGCCTGCGACCTCGTAGGCCGCGAATGCATGACGACGCTCCGCGACCGTAGCATCGACATCTACGTACGCTGCGCGGCATACGCCCGCGAGCGGGGCATCGTGCTGGCCGACACCAAGTTCGAATGGGGCGAATACGGCGATTCCCATCTTCTGATTGACGAGGTTTTGACGCCGGACTCCTCGCGCTTCTGGCCGGCCGACAAGTATGAGGCCGGTCGCGATCAGGAAAGCTTCGACAAGCAATACGTCCGCAACTATCTGACCACCCTGGTAGACGCCGGCAAATGGGACAAGACGCCGCCAGGCCCCGAGCTACCGGCGGAAATCGTCGCCAACACGCAGGCGAAGTACGCCGAGGCCCTCAAGCGGCTGACCGGATGAAACGGATAATCTGCTCCACCATGTAGTTACTTGTCGAGGCATGCCTGCGCGGCGCCCTTCATTCCAATACACTCTCGGAATTCTAATGGCCCGCTCCGCGCCTGCGTGGTAGGTTTATCCTGGAAGTCATTCGATTTGAAGGGATTCCCACGCCTGCCAAACCGCCGACCCTCTATCTTCACGAGGAAATCCTGCTTCTGGCATTGCGCGACGAGGAAGGAACGGTGGCCTGCGGTTCCTATTACCAGTTGGCCATGGGCGGCGGTATCGCGGCCGATTTGTGGCTGGCACGGCGTATCGGCATTCAAGCGAGTCGAAGCAGGCTCGTCGATCTGGATAGTCCGACGAGGCTTGGCGATGACATATTGGACGAGGCTATAAGTCGGATCGTTGGTGTCAGGCGACGCGCTTCGCTCAAGCGTTGGGTCTCGAGATTCTCTCAACTGCCGCGACTCAAACATCGCGTGGCCGAAGGGCTGTGTCGTAGAGGCATTCTGCGAGAAGACATCGGCAGAATCCTGCTCATCTTCAGCCGGAAGATCTATCCCGAACGCGACCCGCGGGCGGAAAGGGACATCATCGCTCGCCTGCATAAAGCCATCTTTACGGGCGCGGGGACGCCCGATCCACGAACGACCACCCTGCTCTCGCTGGCCCATCACGCGGACTTGCTTCGCATGCACTTTGACGAGAGAGAGCTGAAGGCCCGCAGGCACCGCATCGAGACGCTGGTGGCCGGCGACCCCATCGGGGAGGCGGTTCGCGTCTGCGTCCAGGACGCACAAACCGCGGCGACCGTGGCCGCCATCACGCCGTGCATGGCGTCATGAACCAGTGCTGCGTTACCAGTGTTCTGACGGGTCGCATCGAAGCTACAATGGGTGCCACTACTCTTGAGCAGTGCTTAGATCCCGTGGGCGATCAACAGCCGTAGAGATCACTGCTCAAGAGCAGTGGCACACTGAGCCGTCCAACCGGCTGACAGAGCAGCGTCATCAATCCTTTTCCGCGTCGCCACAGTCACACGCAACGAAAACGACGCCTCGTGCGAATGACCACCGTTCCTCCTGCGAGGAGTAGCAAAGCGATGACGACAAGCCCCCATTCGGACGCGGCGGGGACGGGTCCGCCGTCGCACGGGAAAAAGTTCGGCACCTCTGCAGGAGGGCCGGTCCACGCCAGTTTGAACGCGTTCCAATCGTCGCAATCGACGTCGATATCGAAGTCAAAGTCACCTCGCTCACATCCTGTCGCCACGCCACCGCCGGGGCCGGAATAACAAGGGACGAACTGGTAGTAATCGTCGAGGTCCACATCGCCGTCGTCGTCGAAGTCGCCGGCGGTAAAGAGGGGTGTAGCGTAGAACACTACGACCGACGGGTCTCCCGAGTAGCCGATGATCAGATCGAGCCACTGGTCGCCGTTGATATCACCGAACGCGATGGCGGTGCCGACCGGCGACGCGTCATAGGTCCACGTCGGCACGCTATCGAGCACCCCGTCGTTGTTCAGATAGATATGGGTCCTGCCGTCAGAGAAGTGTACCTCCGCAAGGTCATCGTCACCGTCCTGATCAACGTCCGCGAAGCGAATGTCGCTATGGCCAAAATACGGGCCCGACGACGACCATGTGACCGCCATGGTGCCGGCGTCATTGCCGTACAGCAGCGTCGGATCATGCCCGAGGGCCAGGTCCGGCCAGGTGTTACCGTCCACATCCGCCCAGGCGACGCCCTTGTCCGAATCGGTATCACCAGTGGTCCAAACAGGCGTGGTTTGGAGCGATCCTGCGACATTCTTGTAGATGCCACTTTGAAAGCCGGACCACTTGGAGACAGCGAGGTCTTCCCAGCCGTCGCCGTCGTAGTCGGCGAATTCCAGGAAGTTTTGGATCGAGATTTCCGCGGATTGCCATCCCGGGACCGTGGCCAACGAACCGTTGTCATTGAAGAAGATAAAGATCGGGCGATACGGATCGAACTCGTTGTAGCCCTGGTTCGCCGTGACGACATCCACGTCGCCGTCATGATCGATATCGAAGGGCATGGCGTAGTTGTTCCATGCCGTTCCCGGTTCCGCGCTAAACCAGCCAGGTGTCACGCTGGGACCCGTCGGGCTTCCCCAGTAGATCACGGATGCTGCCGACGAAGAGGCACCATTGGCCGCGAAGACATCCGGATAGGTGTCATTGTTGATATCCGCCACCTGTATATCACCGGTTGATACCTCGTCCGTCGACACCCAGGACGGATTCGCTTCCAGCGCGTTTCCGGTGTTGAAGTAGATAAGGTTCTGCCAATCATCGTACGGTGGAAAGCTGTTGGAATGGTAACAGCCGACAACCACATCCACCAGGCCGTCCCCGTTCATGTCCTCAGCCTGTATGCCGCCGACCTGAACGCGCAGACTGTTTTGCCAGTCGGGAGAGACGCCGTACGGCACGCCGGTGCCGCGAACGGTCACCGTGCCGTCGCTCTCCGATTCGCGGACCTGAACAATTTGCTGGCCATCGTCGGAGACCTCAATGGTTTGGTTCTGCGCGCCGACAGACGAAATCAAGATCCCGTTTGCAGTAAGCGCGAAGACAAGAATTCGACGTGCATTCATGTTCACACCTCCGGAGTTGTGTCGCCGGGCGGTCGGTGATCTTCCTTACCCAACAGTTCCGGATCTTACCAAAACGGCGACAGCCGGGCAACATGAATTTCGCCAGCGCGTGACCAGGCTGGCGGCCAAGCACGCGCAAAGTGGATTTGTATCGAATCGCGAGAAGAAGCAAGGCAGAATGGCAGAAACAGGCCAGCGGAAACAAACAGCGAATAGGAGACGGGCGAACGGGACACCCTCGTCTGCATGATACCGGCGACTGCTAGCCCCTAGACGCCGGACAGGCGCGTAAGGCCCAGCGCGTATTTACACAGCCTGGAGCGCGCCCGCCGCGTTGCGAATATCATCGATGCGGTGAGTCTTCTCCCAAGTGAAGTCGGCGCCGTCTCGGCCGAAGTGTCCGTGGCGCGCCGTCTCGAAGAAGATGGGACGGCGCAAATCGAGGTACTCGATGAGCCTCGCCGGCGTCAGCGGGAAAACCTCGCGCACGATTCGCTCGAGCTTGTCGCTGGATAGATCGCCCGTCCCGAAAGTCTCGACGGCCACACTGACGGGCTCTGCCACGCCGATGGCATACGCGAGCTGCACCTCGCACTGCTTGGCCAGCTCCGCCGCCACGATATTCTTGGCGATATG
>Ga0055451_10001014_pt1 | contig 11388 bp, 8 predicted proteins | sample China_Galinas_PW_3_FD_57745 | JGI IMG/M metagenome (GOLD analysis project Ga0055451, IMG submission 57745) | Wetland microbial communities from San Francisco Bay, California, USA, that impact long-term carbon sequestration - China_Galinas_PWB_D2 | ecosystem: Environmental > Aquatic > Marine >... | reverse complement strand
GTCGAGCAACTCGGCCCTGATCGGCTCGAACGCCTCGTGGCGGACAAATGCCTCTATCTTCTTCATGCGCTCAGGCCTCCTAGTGCGACTCAGTCGCTGTCATCTGGGCAGGCGCGGGTGCCGGCATTGCGGCCCCACCGCCCATCGGGCTTGGCAGTCCAGTCGAGTACTCGGGCTGCGGGATGAACTGCTCCGGGTAGCCGTACATACCGTGCGAGCTGATGTCCAATCCGGCTTCCTCCTCCTCGTCGGAGACGCGCAGTCCGATCGTCGATTTGATGAACGCGAACGTTGCAAATGAGATCACGAACACCACGACGAACGTGAAGAGCACGGCCAGGCCCTGAACCGCCAGCTGTCCGGCGGAGGCGCTGAACGGCTCGTCGCCGAACACCGAGTACCAGATGCCCGGAGCCGCTCCTTCGCTGATCAGTCGCGCCGAACCGAAGATGCCGACCGACAGCGTCCCCCAGATACCTGCGAGACCGTGCGCGGAGAGAGCACCGACCGGATCGTCGAGGAGCCGATCGATCGCGAGCACTGCGTAGACCACCAGCAGGCCTGCCACGAAGCCGATGATCGGCGCCGCCCAGTACTCGACGAAACCCGATGGAGCGGTAATTCCAACGAGGCCCGCAATGGCACCGTTGCCGGCCATACCGACATCCAGCGTGCGGCTCTTCATATAGACGGCAAGCGAAGCGCCGATCACTCCGGCTGCGGCTGCAAGCTGCGTGTTCAGCATCACCTCACCGAAGAGGGTGTCGGATGTCCCGAGAGTCGAGCCTCCATTGAAGCCGAACCAGCCGATCCAGAGAATGATCACGCCGAGGCCCACCAGCGGCATCGAATGGCCCGGGATCACCCTTGGCTTCCCATTGGCGTCGTACTTACCTCTGCGCGCACCCAGAAGCAGGAGCGCAGCGAATGCACCGGTCGCACCGGTCAGGTGGACCACTGAGGAGCCGGCGAAGTCCATCACCGGCTTTCCGCCGATGTCGGACAGCAGCCCGCCGCCCCAGACCGCGTGGGCAATGAGCGGATACACGAGTGCGCCGAATATGAACGCGTAGATCACATAGGCGCCAAACTTGATCCGCTCCAGGGTCGTTCCCCAGACGATCGCCAGCGAGACCGCGCAGAAGGCAAGCCCGAAGAGCATCGACAACGCGACGTCGCCGGTCACGCTGAATGCCTCCGTACCGCTCCCGATCGTCTGGTCAAAGTGGAAGAAGAAGCCACTCGTGCCAAAGAAGTCGTTGCCGGAAAGGCTGCTGATTCCATAGCCGAACGCCCACCAGGCGATGGTGCAGATGGCAAGGTTGACGAGCACCTTGGCGACACCCGTTCCGGCGTTCTTCTGCCTTGAGAAGCCGATCTCGAGGAACATGAACCCGGCCTGCATCAAGAAGACCAGGACGGCAGCCACCGCCACCCAGACCATGTCCAACTCCAGAGATTTCGCTTCGACGACGTCGCCGACGCCCTGCGCCGACGCAACGCCCGGCAACACCAGGGCGCCAACCGTTGCCAAGAGTGTGGCAAGCCCCATCTTCCGTTTCATCGAGAACAACCTCCTAGCCCACCGGAGCACGCCCCGGCGGTCGCGGTTTTGCGATTGCAGCCAAGGTATGGGCGGTCATGCCGGCTGTGTTTGGACGGCTGGAGAAAATCCGCGCCGGGCGTTTCTCACGAGTGGCAGAGCCTCGACCGGGCACTAATGTCCGCCGCCGTGCCCCTGCGACTTCGCCCCAAAACCCCCCTCGCCGCCGACACGATCCTTGCCGGCGACCCCGGTAGGGCAATGCTGCTGGCCCAGGAGCTTCTCGAGGCACCGAGGATGAGCAACCACGCCCGCGGGCTGTGGGGCTACTCGGGACGCACGCAAGCGGGAGACGAGCTCACGATCCAGGCCACGGGGATCGGTGGCCCGAGCGCCGCCGCTGTGCTTTCCGACCTTGCTGAGCTCGGGGTGCGGCGCGCCGTGCGCATCGGCACCTGCTCAGGGCTCGATGCCGAGCCAACGGCCGGGGAGCTGCTGCTCGTCGCCGAGGCCGTCGCCGGGGGCGGCAGTGCAACCTCCTTCGGCGTTGGCCCGGGCGATGTGCTGCGACCAGACGCGGGCCTGTTGGAGCGCCTTCGGGAGGAGCTCGCCGGGAGTGCCCGGGAGGCTCGCGTCGCCAGCTTCGACACGATGCCCGCGGAGGCCCCGGCTGCAGCCGGGGACGTGGCTGCCGCCGACATGCAGACGGCGGCCATACTTGCGCGCGGGCCCCAGCTGGGGATCGCCACCGCCGCGGTCCTGATCGTCACGGAGCCCGGGGCGTCCTCGGGGCAAGCCGCCGAAGAGGTACTCGAGAATGCCGCGAAGCGGGCGGGGCGAGCCGCCTCCTCAGTTCTCTCAGGCTTAGGTTGAGGGTTAGGTTCAGCCTGAATCCGCCGATACCGGTGGATTCAGTCAGGGAGCGGGCTGGTCGAGACGCTCGCTGGCGAGCTGCTGCCTGAGCTTGCCGACATCGGCGTTGATGCGGTCCAGCTGGTCCTCCACCTCTTCCAGGCGCTGCGACAGCGAGCGTAGGCGGCGCCCCAGCCGTTCGACGTCGGACGCCGACGGCAGGTTGAGAGCCGACATCGCCGCCTGCTGGGCCTCGAGAGCCTTCTCGCGGGCGCCAAATGCGGCCGACAAGGCGTTCTCGAGAACCTGGCTGTCGAGCAGCGCCTGGGCCAGCTCCCCGATGGCCTGCTCGCTGCGCGCTTTCAGGCTCTCCTGATCCTCGTGCTCTGAGATTGGATCGTCGCGATCGATCGTCATGGGGGCAGCTTAGAACCTATTCAAATGGAGCTCGCCCAGGGCCGCCTCGGGTGCCCGGAGAGCGCATCCGAACGAACTGAAATCCTCCCGCATCGCAAGCATGAAATCGTCGTTGATTAAGGCCTTGTTGGGGGGTACGGCAAGTCGTTGCGGACCCCCTAACAAACAAGTAGCGTGCCGGTTCAGTATGCGTCGGCAGAGGATTGACCCGGATCGTGCAAACGGTGATACCGGGTATCGAGGCGCTTCCGGGTGACCAACAAGCTCCCACTGACCATAGCTCTGGCCACTTTCGCGGCCCTGACCGCGCTTGGCGCCAGCATCGCGGGCGCCAACTCCACCCCCGGAATCGGCGCCGGCCTCACCGTCAGCCAAGCCCCAACCGTTGCCCCGCTTTCGGCTGCACAGGAAGCGAGCTGCACGAACGGCCTCGATGACGACGAAGACGGCCTCGTCGACGCAGCCGATCCAGACTGCACGCCGCCAGCCGGCACCGGCGAGGCTCCCGAGCCCGCAGTCGATGGAGAAGCCAAGTCGCTGCAGGACACCCAGGCAGGTGGCGAGCGGGTGCGCAGGGGGGCGACCCTTGACGCCGCCGACAGCGTCACACCGGGAGCCAACGGTGTAAAGCGCAACGAGGACCTTGGTGGTCCCGCAAGCGGCGTCGGTGCCGGCGGCGGTGTCAGCGCGCCCAGCGCCACCGGCGGCGATCAGCTCCAGGCGAACGAGCCCGACGGAGGCTCCACCTTCGGCGAGGACGGCGCGCCCACCACGGCCAACCCGGCGACCACGATCGCCCCCTTCGGCCCGGCGCCGATCGGTGTCCCCAACTTCGTCATCGACTCCTTCGAGATCCCGCCGTTCCTGTTGCCGATCTACCAGGCCTGCGGAACCGAGTACGGGATCCCCTGGGAGGTGCTTGCCGCGATCAACAAGATCGAGACGGCATTTGGCACCAACCTCAGCGTGTCAAGCGCCGGCGCGATGGGATGGATGCAGTTCCTTCCCTCGAGCTGGGAGACCTACGGCGTCGACGCCAACGGTGACGGCAGAAAGGACCCGTACAACCCGGTCGACGCGATCTGCGCCGCCGCCAGCTACCTGAAGGCGAGCGGTGGCCAGGAGAACCTCTACGAGGCGATCTTCGCTTACAACCACGCCGACTGGTACGTGGAAGAGGTGCTGCTTTACGCGCGGACCTACGGCAAGCTGCCAGCCGACCTCGTCGGCTCGCTGACCGGGCTCACGGAAGGCGCCCACTTTCCGGTCGCCGCTGACGCGCGCTACGCCGACGACATCTCGACCCGGGCGGCACTGCGACGCGCCACGCCGGACGAGCGTCGCGCCTACGGCAACGCCGCCGACGTGATCGCCTCCTCACCCACCCGGCGCGGGATCAACATCTTCTCCCACCGCGGCGCCCCGATCGTCGCCGTCAACGACGGGGTGATCACGAAGATGGGTCACTCGAAGAAGCTCGGCCGTTACGTCGTGCTTCGCGATGCCTATGGCAACCGGTACACCTATGCGAAGCTCGGGAAGATCGTTCGCAAGCACCGCAGGGTGGTGACGCCGAACGGCAGCGAGAAACGGGTGCCGATCGACAGCCAGAACATCCGCCCGCGGCTCTACGGGCTGCCAAGCCGGGTCGAGGGCCGCCAGCGGCTGCGAGCGCACAGCAGGGTCGACAATGCAGCGGCGATCGGAGCAGACGGTCGGCTCCGGGCCGGCTCGAAGGTGATCGCCGGCACGGTCCTCGCCCGCATGGGCGCGGGCGAGAACGGTGTTGATCCCCGCATCAACTTCTCGATCCGCCCGGCCGGTCGCGGCGCGCCGCGGATCGATCCCAAGCCGATCCTCGACGGCTGGAAGCTGCTTGAGGCGACGGCGATCTACCGCGCCAAGGGCAAGAGCCCATTCAACTCGAAGCTGGGTGGCGCGGGCGCCCTGCTGCTCCCCAAGTCCGCGCTCGAACGGCGCGTGCTCGCTGACCATCGGATCTCGATCTACGACTGTGGTCGCTCGGACATCCGCAGCGGCAAGATCGACCGGCGGGTGATGGCCACCCTCGAGTACCTGGCCGAAAAGGGCTACCGCCCCACGGTGACCTCGCTGACCTGCGGTCACGGCTACTACACCTCGAGCGGCAATGTCTCCAACCACAGCTTCGGCACGGCAGTCGACATCGCAACGATCAACGGGGTTCCGGTGCTCGGCCACCAGGGGCCTGGAACGCTCACAGACTCCGTTCTGAAGACTGTCCTGCGCCTGCAGGGAGCGCTGGCCCCCGAGGAGCTGATCTCGCTGGAGACGCTCGGCGGCCCGAGCTTCGCGCTGCCCGACCACGCCGACCACATCCACATCGGCTGGCAACCGCCGGTCGGCTCCCGCGTCAACTCCCAGTACAACGCACTCCTCGGGCCCAAGCAGTGGCTGCGGCTCACCAAGCGGCTCGACGAGATAGAGAACCCGCGGGTTCGAACCTTGCCGCCCAGCAGTGGCGTCGATAGACCGCAGGACACCGCGCCTTCGAACGGCGGGGTGAACGGGCCGGCAGCACACTCCGTTCGGCCGAAATAGGAGAATCCGGGCTTCTGGCCCAGTTCTTTGGATTCGTGCAGTTCGAGGTCGCCGGCACTCTTGACGTGCCGGACGGTCGCTATTTGGCGAGGTCAGGCGGTGAGAACGGCTCCCAAACCGTGCTGGTCGTCGAGACGCTGGGTGCGCCACCTCCCCCGGCGCGACGCCGGCGACGCCCTCGGGGGGCGGATCCTGAAGCCGATCGGCCTGCCCTGCCTCTGACCCGCGCCACTGCGATTCGCGCCTTCGAACCTTTCGATTCAGCTGAGAGCGCCGCTCTATGGTTGACGCAATCTCTCGAGGCAGAGGATGCTGTCGACGCCCTCGTCGCCGAGAGTCTCGACCTTGTCAACAGGGCCCTGCACGCGTACGCGGTGGCAAGCACGGACCCACACGGGGAATACGTGAGAGCCGAGCGCGCGGTGCTGGTGCGAGTCGGCTATGGCAGCGGCGAAGAGGTTGCCGCGGGACGGTTCTCGGTTGCCCACGACATCGATGTCCGGGGCGGCACGTCGCGAGCGCGCCGGCGCGAAGAAGAGCTGCGCCCGCAGGAGCGGCTTGCCGCGGTGCTCGGCGGCCGAGAGCAGATCGATGTCTGCGAGACCCTCTTGCTTCGTGCCCGCGCGGATCTTGACGCGGGCCGTGCCCGCGAGGCCGCTCTGCAGTTGCGGGGCGGGCTCGATGCGCTCCTCCTGGAGCTCGCCGGGGCGCTCGTCGACCCGGCCCACACCGAGGACATGACCACTCTGGAAGGGCGTCGCGAGGAGGCCGTCGCAGCCGCCGCAGCAGCGCTCCAGGGCGAGCTCAGCGACGAACACGCGGCAAGTGTCCGTGAGCTGACCGAGCTCTGCGAGCGCGTCCTGCGCCGGCGTCGAGTCCTCCGCGGCTGAGCTCCGTCTCGGGGCACCTACCTGAACCCACCGATAGCCGGCGGTGCTCTCCTCAGAGTGGAGGGCCGGTGAGATCGCCGGATTCAGGCGTAGTGACTATAAGCCTCGACCTGAGGTTGAGATCAAGCGGTTCCGCAGGACCGCCCGATGTCGGTCACAGCATGAGGTGGCGTGCAACCACGGCGTCGCGCAGGGACTCCGCGATGTGGTGCGCTTCGTCCAGCACCACTCCCTCCACAGACGGCACTCCGATTACGGTGAGGCCTGCGGAGCGGGCCGCAGCCACACCGGTGGGGGAATCCTCGAGGGCGACGACCTCGGGGCCGGGCTCAACGCCCAGCCGTCGGCAGGCCTCGAGGTAAGCGTCCGGAGCGGGCTTGGCCGCGGCAACTTCGTGAGCGCTCAGCACCACGTCGAAGCGATCGTGAAAGCCAACGATCTCCAGCGAGCGCCGCACGAACGCAAGCGGCGAATTGGACACGAGGCCGATCGGCGTCCCACGTGTCCTCAGCGCGTGCAGCAGGTCGCGGGCACCGACCATCGCCTCGACGCCGTGCTCGAGCTCGGCAACGACGAGCTCGTTCAGCTCTTCGATCAGCTCGGTGGCGCGACCGGCCTCCCCCAGCCGCCGTTCCAGGATGCCGCCGACAACCTCGGCCGACGTGCCGACAAGCTCTCGCTTGTCCCCCGCCGTAAACCCTTTCCCCCGCCGCGCGTAGAGGTCGCGCTCGGCTCGCGTCCAGACCGACTCGGTGTCGAGCAACAGCCCGTCGTTGTCGAAGACCACCGCCGCGGGGAGTGGGGCGGGCCGGTCTCCCATTCCGGTCATCGCTAGCCGAGCGCCGCGAGAAGCGCGGCAAGCTCCTCGTCGACCTCGCCGTGCATCTTCAGGGTCGCCTGGGAGTCATACGGAGTCGCTCCCTTGGTGACTATCGCCAGATGCCCGCCCCGGCCCAGCGCCAGCTGCGGCAGGGCGGCCACGGGGTGGACGACGAGCGAGGAGCCGACGCAGAGCATCAGGTCCGCCCGTTCGGCAAGGTCTTGAGCGCGGCTCATCGCACTCTCGGGAAGCAGCTCGCCGAACAGGACCACGTCCGGCTTGACGGGGCCTCCGCACCCGCTGCACTCGGCGATCCCCTCGTCGTTGAATAGCCCGTCGACCTCATCGAGGCCGTACGTCGCGGTGCAGGACATACACGAGGAGGTTTCGATCGAACCGTGAACCTCCACGACGTTCTCGGAACCGGCCGCACGGTGCAGGCGGTCGATGTTCTGGGTGATAACGGCATCCAGGAGCCCGCGGCGCTCCAGCTCCGCGAGCGCCTCGTGAGCCCCGCTGGGGCGTTTGTCTCCGAGTGAGTGAAAGCGCGGGCGGTAATAGGACCAGAAGCGCGCGGGATCGTTCTTGAAGACGTCTATGTGGGCGACCTTCATCGGATCGACATTGGCCCAGATGCCGGTCTCCGGGGTGCGGAAATCGGGGATACCGGACGGCACCGAGACGCCTGCCCCGGTCAGGGCAACGGTGCACTGCGACTCGTGGATGAGGCTGGCAAGCCGCTCTGCAGCGGGCACCTGGCCTTCTTCGGATCGCGCCGCCATGCCGGAATCTTGGCCGCCCAAACGAACCGCCTACTTGCCCTTCCACCTCGGGGTGCGCTTGCCGAGAAAGGCGCCGATGCCCTCGCTTGCATCCTCGCTGCGGAAAGAGGTGGCAAAGCCCTGCTTCTCGGCCTCGATGCCCTCGTCGAGGTCTCCCTTGTGGGAGACGCTCTTGACCTGCTCCCGGGCGATCGGCGCCTGGCCCGCAAGCTTGCGGCCCCACATCAGCGCGGCCTCGAAGAGCTCGTGGTCGGGGACAACCCGGTTGGCAAGCCCGAACTCGAGTGCCTCCTCGGAGAGGATCGCATCGCCGACCAGGTTCATCTCCAGGGCCTTGTTGGGGCCGACCAGCCGCGGCAGCCGCTGGGTGCCGCCGAAGCCGGGAATGATCCCCAGCTTGATCTCGGGCTGACCGAAGACCGCCGCCTCGGCGGCGATCCGCACGTCGCAGGCCATTGCCACCTCGCAGCCACCGCCAAAGGCGATCGAGTTGACCGCGGCGATCGTCGCCACGCTGTCCTGGCCGAAACTGCGCAGCAGGGCATGGGCGGTGTTGATCAGCTCCTCCCCGGCCGCCTCGTCCATCTGTGTGAACGCTTTGATGTCGGCGCCGGCCGAGAAGACGACCGGGATCGAGGAGGCGATCACCATTGCACCAACACTGTCCGAGGTCTTCACGCGCTCCCAGACGGTCTTCAGGTCGCGGATGACGTCGGGTGAAATGGCGTTCATCGGCGCATTGGCGAGCCAGGCGATCGCCACATCTCCGCGCGTCTCGAGCTTGACCGTCTCCGCCTGCTCGCCATCGTCGGGCTGCGGGTACGGGTAGAAGCCCTGGCCCGATTTCAGCCCGAGGCGTCCCTGGGCGACCAGGCGCCGCAGCGTCACCGGCGCCGAGAAACGCTCACCGTACTTCTCCTCCAGCTGCTCGATCCGCTCGAGCACCGTGTCGAGCCCCTCCAGATCGGCTTTCCAGAAGGGTGGGAAGAGCCCTTTGCGCGGGTCGAGTCCGGCACCGGCCATCATCCCAAGGTCGATATCGCGAACCGAGCAGACACCCTCCTCGACCAGCCGGCAAGCCTCGATCAGGGCGCGGCCGGTGAACATCGCGACCAGCTCCTCGGCGTCGGCGTCGGCCTCGCCGGGAATCGTCTGCTCGCCGTCCTTGAAGAAGCCCTCGCCCCCGCTCTTGGCGCCGAGCTTGCCGTCGGCAACCAGGCCCTGAAGCCCCTTGTGGACGTAGAAGCCCTCGCCGTAGGAGTCGGCCAGATGCTCAGCGACATGAAGCACCGTGTCGAGCCCGAGCAGATCGGTGAGGAAGAAGGGGCCCATCGGCGCCACCTTGGCGGCGGCGATCGCCTCGTCGATCGCCTTCAGGGACAGGCCCTGCTCCTCCTGAGCGCGCCAGATCTCGCCGATCGTGGCCATCAGGACACGGTTGACGACGAAGCCGGGGACCTCACCGCAGACGATCGGCTGCTTGCGAATCGCCTGGGCGAAGTTGTAGGCGGCGGTGGCGGTCTCCTGCGAGGTGTCGTCGCCGACGATCACCTCGACGAGCGGCATCACCGAGGCGGGATAGAAGAAGTGGAAGCCGACGACCTTGTCGGGCCGCAACGTCGCTTCGCCGATCTCGGTGATCGAGAGGGATGAGGTATTGGAGGCGAGGATCGCGTGGCCGGGGGTGGCCGCATCGAGCTCACGGAACACCGCCTGCTTGATCTCCATCTTCTCCGGTACGGCCTCGACCACGAAATCGACGTCACCGAAGCCCTCGTAGCTCGTGGTGCCCACAATCAGGCCCATCACCTCGTCAAGCCGAGCGTCGGCCTGCTCCTGCGTCAGCTTCTCCTTCTTCACCAGGCGGGCCAGCTGGCCCTCGGTGACGGCACGCGCCTTCTCGACGGCGGCGTCCACGAACTTCTGGTCGATGTCCTTGACGACAACGGGGAGGTCGGATGCGGCAATCGCCTGCGCGATCTCGCCGCCCATGGTGCCTCCGCCGACCACGGCGGCCTTCGATACAAACATTCGGCGTCCCTTCGGTTCTGGCTTGCGGGCGCGGCAAGGTTATTTGACTGCCCGCGACAACCGCTGGCGCCGTCGGCGCACTCTACGCCGGGACAATGGCCCAGCACGAAGCTTGTACGCCAGTACAAAGGCACGTCCGGCGCGAGGCCATTAGGCTCTTGTTGCTCTTTTTAGGAGTTCGACCTAGGGAGTTCGACCGCTAACCGAACGCGCCCGCCGGCCGGAGCGCGCCGCAAGTGAGGAATTGACCAAGCGATGACTCGTATCCGCCAGCAGAACGTGACCGCCGCACAGTGGAGCTCCAATGGAGAGGCCCTCGGCCCGATCGACCTAACTCAACCCGAGAACGACCCCTTCGCCGCCAACGTCTTCTCGACCACCGTGCAGCGGGAACGCCTGCCCGGCGATGTCTTCGAGAAGTTGCAGGCAACTCTGGACGGGGGCGAGGCACTCGATCCGGCGCTTGCCGATGCGGTCGCCACTGCCATGAAGGACTGGGCGCTCGAGAAGGGCGCCACGCATTTCACCCACATGTTCCAGCCGCTGACCGGTTCCACTGCCGAGAAGCACGACTCCTTCTTCGAGCCCGCGGGCGAGGGCCGCGCCCTGGCGGGCTTCTCCGGCAAAGAGCTCATCCAGGGCGAGCCGGACGCCTCCTCCTTCCCGACCGGCGGTGTCCGCGCCACGTTTGAGGCGCGCGGCTACACGGCCTGGGACCCAACCTCCCCGGCCTTCATCCTCGAGAACCCCAACGGCGCCCTGCTCTGCATCCCAACCGCCTTCGCATCCTGGACCGGTGAGGCGCTCGACGCCAAGATCCCGCTGCTGCGCTCCATGGATGCTCTGTCGCGCTCGGCCATCAAGGCGCTGCGGCTGCTCGGCGACTCAGACAGCAAGCGCGTCTTCACCACGGTAGGGCCCGAGCAGGAGTACTTCCTGATCGATGAGCAGTACTTCTTCGAGCGCCCCGACCTGATTTCCACCGGCCGCACCCTGTTCGGCGCCAAGCCGCCCAAGGGCCACGAGCTGGACGACCACTACTTCGGCTCGATCCCGGAGCGGATCCTCGCCTGCATGCTGGAGACCGAGCTGGAAGCCCGCAAGCTGGGCATCCCGGTCAAGACCCGCCACAACGAGGTCGCGCCGAACCAGTACGAGATCGCGCCCGTGTTCGAGAACTCCAATGTGGGCTCCGATCACCAGCAGCTGATGATGAGCACGATGGAAAACGTTGCGAGGCGCTACGGGCTGGTCTGCCTTCTGCACGAGAAGCCCTTCGCGGGCGTCAATGGCTCCGGCAAGCACAACAACTGGTCGATGGGGACCGACACGGGGACGAATCTGCTCGATCCGGGCGATACCCCCGCGGACAATGTCCACTTCCTCTTCTTCTGCACGGCGGTGATCCAAGCCGTCAACAAGCACCAGGGGCTGCTGCGAGCCTCGGTCGCCAACATCGGCCAGGACCACCGG
>Ga0055451_10001013_pt1 | contig 11391 bp, 11 predicted proteins | sample China_Galinas_PW_3_FD_57745 | JGI IMG/M metagenome (GOLD analysis project Ga0055451, IMG submission 57745) | Wetland microbial communities from San Francisco Bay, California, USA, that impact long-term carbon sequestration - China_Galinas_PWB_D2 | ecosystem: Environmental > Aquatic > Marine >... | reverse complement strand
GGTTTTGAAAACCGGTTTGTCGCAAGGCAACGGGGGTTCGAATCCCTCTCCCTCCGCCATCTATCTTTGGCGAGTGCTCAGGCGATCCACACCAGATACAGGCTGAGCCCGACGAGCACGACGCCTGTCAGGTGTTCCGCCACTCGCCGGGCTCGCTCGGTTGTCAGTCGCGTAACGAACGAGGCGGCGGCTGTGCCGACGAGGAGGATCGGGATCCCGACGCCGAGTCCGTACACGAACAGCAGCAGTCCACCGGTGACCGGGTTTCCGGTGCTCGCAACGTAGGCGAGAAGGCCTGCGAGGACCGGGGTGGCGCAAGGGGTGATCACCAGGCCGAAGAGTGCACCGGCGACGGCTGCGGCGAGAGGGCCGCGGGGGGTCTTTCGCGTCTTGACGTCGAGGGTCGGCAGCGGGATCGAGACGACGCCGAGCAGGTGCAGACCGGCGACGAGAGGGATGACGGCGATGAGGTAGACGGGCCACGAAGCGAGGCCGCCGAAGACGTTGCCCGCGAGGCTGGAAAGAACGCCGAGGACCATCGTCACCAGGCTGCCGCCGAGGATGAAGGCGGAAGAGGTGCCGAGATTGCCTCGAACCGTGTCCTTGCGGAGCGCCGTGCAGCATCCGGCGGCGGCGGGATACATGGGGAGACAGCACGGGTTGAGGCCGGCAACCAAGCCGGCGATGAATGCTACTGGTAGCGCGAACAGGAAGCTTCCGTCGCTCAGGAGGTGGTTGAGGTACTCGGTCATCGATGGGTGGCCTTGTCACGAGAGGCGTTGTCTTGGAGCGAGGTCAGGGCACCATGGAGCTTCGTGATGACGTCCTGCGATTCCCCCTCGAATCTCGTCCTCTCGGCGCCGTCGGCGTCCGTGATGATGACCGTCGGGGAGACTCGCACGCTGTATTGCTTGGCCTCCGCGGTTCCTTTCCGCGTGTCGAACTCACGAACGACGACACCCGGGACGCTTGCAGCGTCCCGCGCGAGTCGAATGACCTCGGCGCAGCCACACTTGGCATCCGCCTCCCTCGGGTCAGCAAACAAGAGCACGGAACTGCTCCGAGCTGGGTCAGCGGCTCGAACGCCTTCGATGGACGTTATCGCTGGAACGCGCGAGACCTGCTTCGGGGTTCGTGACTTCATCCACAACACGCCGCCGAATGCGACAGCGACGACCATGAGGATCGCGATCTTCTTCATCTCTCACTCTCCGCATGCTGACTTGCAGCCACAGCTCTCGGCATCCGACGCTCGCTCGGGAGCCTGGTCCTGGACATAGGGCGTTCCTTCATGCAGCGACCGCTCGGCGAGCGCCAGCTCGCGCCCGAGGTAGGCTGCGTGGTCGAGCCGGGTGACGAGGCCTTCGTCCAAAAGGGTCGACATCACTTCGACCGCGTCGCCGCCTTCGACGACGGTCCCGAGCACGCCGTCGTTCTGGTAGTGCTCGGCAACGAGCAAGCCACGGCGACGGTCAAGAACCACGACCACGTAGCCGTCGGGGTCGAGCGTGAGGCGCCCGGGAGAACGCGCTGGAACGATCCGCACACTTCGTTCTATGGGAAGCTCGCCCGCCAGCAGGCCTGGAGCGGTCGAAGCTGCGACAGCCGCCCTTCGCACGACCTCGTCGACTCGCTCTTCGCCACGTGCGTCGACCACGGACACCTGCAAGCGGAACCGGCCGACGAGGTCCGGATCGACGTTGCGAAGAACCGGCCGCTTGCCCTTGGCGCCGACGATCCGCTTGCGCTCATCGAGACCCTTCTCGACGAGTGACAGCAGGGACTGACCCGGGAAGTGGCCGACCCTCCCGGGTGTGTCCGCGCCGCACAGAAGCAGAACTCGGATGTGCGGGTTGGAGACCACGTTCTCGATGATGCGCTCGATCCCCAGGTTCTCGGTCTGGACAGCTCCTACGATGGACACGCCCTCCGGCGTCGCGTCGGCCACCGCCGAGACGAGCCCCCGTGAGTGGAGCGTGCAGACCGCAACCGGCGCCGCGAAACGCAAGACCTGATACTCGCCGGGGTACGGAGGCCAACCGACGCGACGACTCGGCTCTTCCGTCGGGCAGCCCGCGCCCGCGGGAAGTTCCACCAGTTCGGATGCGACGTTGAGCGCGTCGGCCGGCCAACACACCTCGCAGCCGAGGCAGTCGTATGCGCGTGCCCCGAACGTCGCACGCGCACGCCCCAGGGTCCCGGCGAACTGCGACGAGAGTTCCGTGTGCTCGAGAGTCGCGACCGAATCCTGAAAGCAGCCGCACTTGTGGCACTTCGCGGCTGCGGTCGCGGTCTCGACCAAGACTTCGACGCTCCGACTCGTCGCCTTCACGAGCGCAGCTCCGCGGTAACACGGCGGTGCGTCGGACGGCCTCCCGCAGCCAGGCGCGCCTGCGAGTCCTCGACGAGGCAAAGCCCGTAGTCGAGCAAGCTCGTCACGCACGGGTCGATGACCTGGTAGTAGACGTTGTTTCCACTGCGTCGCGTGCCGAGAACTCTGCGGTCGACCAGCCGCTGAAGCTGGTTCGAGACCGCCTGCGGCTTCATCTCGACGGTTCGAGCGAGCTCGGTCACACACAGCTCGCCCGACTTGGCCAGTGCGTGAAGGAGTCGAAGCCGCGTGTCGTTGCCGAGGAGCTTGAACAGACCGGCAAGGTCGCCGGCCTGGTCGCGCGAGAGAAGCTCTCTGGCGCCGAGCTCGGGTTTCCGGGGGCAGCAGCCGGCCGGTGTTGTATGAGGTCGTGCGGGAACCATGCTCAATACACTATTACACGGACCCGTGTTGCACAACCGATCGGCCGTCCAGCCGCGCGACACTTGCCTTCATGCCTCCTTCCGTTGTCCTCGCAACCGGTTCCAGAAGAGATGACGTGCTCAACGGGCTGGACCTCGACGGCTTCTACGCGATCATCGCTCACTCGAGGAGTCGGTGACGATCGAGCTCGCTCCGCTCGGATGGAGCCGCCTCCATCCTCCGGTGTGAAGCGAAAACGAAACGATGGCCCGCAAGTTGAAACCCGGCGTGCCCGCGCCCGACTTCCGGCTCGCCCGAGCCGATGGCGGTGAGCTCGGTCCCGCGGAGATGCGCGGGAGGCCGTGGTTGTTGTCGTTCCACCGTTACGCGACGTGACCGACCTGCAACCTCACGGTCCAGCAGTTTGCTGCGGCCCATGACCAGCTTGCGGCTGCGGGCCTCGGAGTCGTCCGCGTGTTCCGCTCGCCCGTGTCTGCGCTGCAAGGATTCGTCGAGTCGGGCGCGGCCGCCAGGTTCCCGATTCTCGGCGACCCCGAGCGGGTCGCGTACAAGGCCTACGGGGTCGGCAACAGCCTTCTCGCGGTGCTCAACGCCAGCGGGCTAAAGCGCTACCGGGAAGCGAAGCGTTCGGGGTTTCGACCGCGCATCGCCGACATGATTCGCGACGGGGTGTTCGGCATCGTCGCCGACTTCTTGATCGACGCCGAGGGCATCGTGGCCGGCGTTCGCTATGGAACCAGCTTCTCGGATTCGTTGACCCCCGAGCGCGCGCTCGCGTGGGCCCGCGATCTCGTGGATCTCTCGTAGCCAGGGCGGTTTCCGGGAGGCGGGCGCGGCGCTCGCCTTCGGGGCCGGAGCTTGCCGATACAGACGCCGTGCACTTCTAGCACGTCCACGTCAACCAAAGAGGCGGCCCATGGCGACGCGCATCCTGATCGTTGCAGCACGCAACACGACTCCCGGCGCATTCAACACCGCATTCCCCGAGTTCGGGGACGAGCTACCCCATGCGACCAGCGGTTGGGTCTGGAGTTGCGCGAGCCTTTGGTGTGTCGACCCCGACGCAATCGACCCGAGCCGGATCGAGGGGCCGGTCGTGACGATCACGACCTGCGACGACGCAGTGTGGTATCTGCGCGTCCACGGGGCCGGCGACGAGCCGTTCGGCATCGCGAATCATCATTTCCTGCTCGACCCCGAGGAGATCGAGTTCGACGAGAGTGTAGCGTTCGGCGACTTCCTCCCCGATCTCTACGAGATGGTGCCGCAGGACTGCTGGCCGTCGGCCGCGGTGCGCGAGCTCAAGACGCTCGCCAAGCGCGACGCGCTTCCGAAGTTCCTGCAGATGCAAGCCAACGCGACGTCCGACGCATTGGCGCGCTTCGGCATCCCCCACGATCGTGACAGCGTGGTCCGTTGTCTGAGCGGCGAGTCGATCACCGAGCAAGAGCTCGACGCTCCGCTCGGCAACCTCCCGAAGTTCCTCGAGTGCATCGGCCTCGACGACCTCGCCGCGACGGTGAGCGGAAAGGGAGAAGACGATGACCGCTACGACCAGCCACACGACGGGCACCTCCACGACGACGAATACGACGACGATGACGACGAGCATGCCCTCGACATCGTCGGTGAGGTCATCGCGCAGACCGCGTCGATCGCTCCGGCCGCACTCTCCGAACCCGTGTCGTACCCGCTGGCCGGATTGCATCACGTGTGGTTGCTGTCGTGGTTCAGCAACAACGACGCCGACTTCGCGCTGACGGTCGACCTGCCCGACGGCGAGGCTGCAGAGCCGACGTGGCCCGAACAGCCGGTCGCCTGCGAGCAACGCGATCAGGAGCTCGACGACGAAGAAGACTACGAGGACGAGCCGGGCGAGCTGACCGTCCATCGCGCCGGGCAGCAGATCCGAGTCGGTGTCGGTTGGTCGTCGATCTCGCGGCGTGTGCGCTGGCTGCAAGCCATCGGCAAGAGCCTCGCCGAGTATCCCGGCGACGCCACGATCAGCATGTTGAGCGCGGAGATCCGTCTCGACGAGCAGGGTGGCGAGTCGCCTGGAACGCAGGTCTACCGTGGCCGCATCACGGGCGATCGGTTCGAGATCACGCACACGTATCCCGAGCTCGACGTGGACACGCTGCGCGATGCGCTGGCGCTCGCGGCCGAAACCGATTCGACGGCGCCGATGCAAGCTCGCTCCGAAGACGAGCTCGAGGCGGTGTTCGCCGGCGCCGAGACCAGCGGGCTGTTGTTCCCGCTACCTGAGTTCGACGGACTCGACGTGATCCACGAGGACAGGCACAGCCTTGCTTCCGTGTTCTTCCGCGAACGCTTCGCTGGGAGCTGGCCGATTGCAGCGGACGACGATCTCGCGGACCTTCTCGGGATCGGCGCAGCAATCGGAGACGCGATCGCGAACGCGGTGGTGGGCGCGCCCGGTGCCGACGGCGTCGAAGTCGTGTTCGACGGCGAGTTCTCGCGTTACCGCAGGGCGGCTGCGGAGGACATCGACCGGCCCAGCCTCGAGACGTTGAGCGAATCGTTGGACCGCGAGTTCGAGAAGGTCCGCAGTCGGTTCCGAACCGAGGTCCTCGGTGAATCCGTCGAAACACGGACGGCGACCCGGCAGGACGAGAGCACAGAGTTCGATCCGAGCTCGACCGAGAGCGTAAACGAGGCGATGGCTGCGCTCGGTTTCGAGCACATGGGCGACCTCGTGTGCGACAGGTTCAGCGACGTGACGATGCGCGGGTTCGCGCCGCGCGAGGGCAACGCGTACGGATGTCACATGCGTTCGTTGCTCGCGAGGGGTGTCATCGAGTTCGTGACCAGCTTCACGGACGGCGCGACGTTCACGACGAGCACGAACCCGGAGCTGCAGAACCTGCCGCACAAGGGCATCTACGGCCGTTCGCTCCCGGACGCGAATCCCGAGCAACTGCTGGCCGAACACCGCCAGAGCATCGAGGAGCTCGCAGCCGCGGGCCGTGAGCCGGTCGCGGTCGAGCCGACGCTCGAAGGACTCGCCAAGGCCGTGGACGCGTTCCTCGTCAAGCAGATGAGCTAGTGCCCGTCTACCGCTCGAGCACGAGCGCGTGCCAGATCGTCACCGACTTGAACGCGAGGCTCTTGTTGCCCGCGCCGTTCCAGGTGGCGAAGCCGACCTGGACTTCGGTACCGGGCGTCAGCGCGACCTCCCCGGTCACCATCGGTTTCAGGGAACGACGGAAGACGACCTGCCACTCGCCGTTGCGCCACAGCGGCGAAACCGCGACCCGGTCGTGCCGGCGCTCGACGTCGCTCACCGATTCGGCGCCGGTCACACGCATCGAATCCGCCTGGGTGCTCTTCTGCCGGAGCCGAGGAGTCGGCACGTACAGCGGGGCGTCGGCTTTGATCAACGCTCCGGTCGTCGGATCGCGGCGGGTGTGCGGTGACAGCACACATCGAATCGTCCTTCGAGATTGCGCAGTCGAACGGCCTTCCAGTGCCAGATGTTGACCGGGTGATTCCGCGACCCCATGCCGAACAGCGGCGGCTCCGGCTCGGTCGACAGCTGGATCGCGACGGCGTCGCTCGCAATCGCCTTCGCGTCGCGGGAGCTGTCGCGCCAGCGGACCCGTATCGCGATCTGCTCGCCGTCGTGGACCGCGGCGACCGCGGCCGACAGGCACGCGTTCTCGGTCCAGGACAACGGCGCGAGGACGAGCGAGGACTCGGGGGCTTCGGTCCACGCTTCGTCCTTGGGCTCTCTCGGTAGCTTGTCGACGCGCCTGGCAACGATCCGCCGGCGGTGCTGCACGAGGCGGTCGCCGGCACCTTCGGGGATCAGGCTCTGGACGTAGGCGAGCAGCGCCGCGGCATCGGCGGCATCGGTGAACTCCGTCGGCGGCATCCCCGAACCGGGCATGCCGGCCGTGATTCGAGCTGCGAGCTCGTCGCGTGAGGCGGCCCCCTTCAGCACTCCGGCCGTGAAGTCGCGGGCGAGGTGCATCTCGAACTCGTTCCGCCAGGCACGAATCGCGCCGCGACCCTTGCCGTCGTCGCCGTGGCACGCCGCGCAGTGTCGCGTGTAGAGATCCTTGCCGCGGGCCAGGACCTTGGTCGTGACCTCGACGACCGGAACCGACTCGACCACGGCACCCGGCGTCATCATTTCGGTTGCGATCTCGCGCGCCTGCGCGGACTCGAGCATGCCCCCAGAGACTTTGGCCCGGTACTCGAGCCGGCGCGCGAGCCCGTCGATCGCCAACCGCCGCACGTGACCCGCGAGCGCATGCCTCTGACCGCCGGTCATCCAGGCAAACGACGGCATCGCCGAGCCCGGCATTCCGCGGGCCAGCGTCCGCTCGATGTCGGCGTCGGTCGGCACGCCGTTCTCGGTGCTGACGAGGCTGAACCGCCCTGTCCAGAAGTTGCGCGCCGGCGGATAGAGCAACGCAGCCGCCCTGCCCGTCCCCGAACCGTCGATGCCGTGACACAACGAGCAGTGACGGCGATACAGGTCCCCGACCTCGCTCTTCGCAGTGGCTTCAGCGAGGCCCGGACCTCTCGTGTGACTGGCGGTTCCACACGAAACGACGACCAGAAAGCCAGCGACGGCAACCACCGATAGCGGCCTGAGCATGCACCGGTCCATTTGAACCTCCCGAACGATGCTGACATCAGAATCGAGCCGCGCCGTGCTGCCAACCGGACGCTGTTCGTAATTCCTCGTGTCCGAATGCGTGCCTACTTGCGCCGCGGTGTGATCGTGCGCGACGTTGCTTTCGAGAGGAACAGCAGCGCCAATGACGTCTCGTACACCTGCTTCTTGTCGCCCCGGCTTCCGAAGCCCATGCGTCCTCCCCGCCCCGGCCAGCGTCCATCGCGAGTCTGCCGCCCGACGAGCTCTTCGGCACCGGACGAGTACCACGACTCGTTCGGAAGACCGATCACGCTGCCGACACGCTCGAAGCCGTACATCAAGTACAGATCGCGCGCGCGCTCGGGCCAGGCCATCTTGTCGGCCAACAGCGCCTTGACGCCCGCCTGCACGCGCTTGGTGGTCCGGACCTTGGGCAGCGCCTTGCTCCCACCCTTGAGCGCGGCGGTGGCGTATCCGTAGCCCACGAGCGCAGCAGCCGTCATCGCCGGGCTCGTCTTGTACATCCACAGCGGAGCGCCGCCGCCCATCGGCCGGCGTGGTCGCTGGGCTCGCTTCGGCCTGCTGTCGGGGTCCTTGTAGCTCCACCCGCCGTCTTCGTTCTGCGTGCGGGCGTAGAGAGCCTTGACGCGGCGCCACACCGAGCTCGGAACCTTGAACTTGGTCAACGACTGCGCCGCCCACAACGCGAGCAACGCGAACTGAGTATTGGAGTTGTCGCCGTTTTGCAGCCACGCCCCAAAGGCCCGTCCTCGCGGCTCACGGGATCCGCTGCGCTTGGTGCGAAGCTCGTAGTTCCACATCCCGCTCTCGAGTTGCGACTCGACGATGCGTTGCGCGAGCTCGTGGATCCACTTCTTGTGCGCAACGGGATCGATGCTCGACAGCGCGAGGACGAGCAACGACGCCGAGTAGGTTGCGCGAGTTCCGTCAGAGAACGGGCGCGAATGCTTCTGGCACCAGTCGAGCCCGCGAACGATCGCATCGTCGGTCTTGGGCACGCCAGATGCCGACAAGGCATAGAGAGCCAGCGCGGTCAAGCCACCGGTGAAGTCGTTGTCGCCGGGCCACTGCCGGGACACCCCCATCATCGGCTTGCGATACTGCCAGCTCGCGTCACGGCTCTGAGTGCGCTGGAGGTAGGCAATCCCGCTGGAGATCGCGGCGTTGATCGCCTTCTGCAGGTCCGGGCTGACCTGTGTGCTCGACTGCGCGCGCAACGCCACAGGCGGCAGAGCAAACATGAGACTGGCGACAATGGCAGGTAGGAGTCGTCGCATGAGGGAACACCCGCCTGCAGTGTAGGCGATCGAAGGGTCGAGTCGACTCGAGCTCATACACCACCCCCGGATGCAACGGTGAAATACACCTCGGTTTCGCCCGCCTCGCTCAGCAGCATCAGCCGGCCGCCATGCGCCCTTGCCACGCGATCCACGACCCGCAGGCCGATCCCCCCGGCCTGCCGGCGTCCTCGCCACGCTGCATACTCGGTCGGTTCCCCACGCTTCATCTCGGGAAACCCCTCGCCGTCATCGCGAACGAAGAACCGCACTTCGTCCGCGTTGCTCTCGACGCCGACGACGACCTTCGTGCGGGCGTGGCGGATGGCGTTGCGCAGCGTGTTTTCGAGCGCTCGCAGCAGGCGATGTCCATCAGCGAGGATCGTCTCCTGCGGCGCGACTTCGGTAGTCAGGGTCACTCCGGTGTCCTCGGCGATGGGGCGCAGCCCGCGCAACGCCTGCCCGATCAACTCCTCGGGCATCACGGGCTCGAACGCGAAATCCTCTGTGACCTCGAGCTCGGCCAGGTCCATGAACCCGGCCGCCAGCTTCTGAATCCGCTCGCAATCGTCGATCGCCGTCCGCAGCAGCTCACGCAGCTCGTCGACGGTGCTGGCCTCCGACGAGTTGTCGAGCCGAATACGCAGCGCCGCGAGCGGTGTGCGCAGGTCGTGGGACAGCTCCGACAACCAATCACGACGGCGATCCTCGCGGATGCGCATCGAGCTCACGTGCCGTTGCGTGCGCTTGCGCATCGTGTTGAGGGCGTTCGCGAGCGCATCGATCTCGTCGCTTCCGCTCGTCGGAAAACGCCGCGGTGAGCTCACGTCGTTGCCGGCAAGCCAGGCGACCCCCGTCAACGCATTCAAGCGTCGACTCACGACGAAGTGCGCGGTGCCGTAGAAGCAGGACCCCGCGAGAACGGCGGCCACGAGCAGTGCGAGGCCTCCGCGCCGGTCATTGGGCGGACTGCCGCTGGCCAAGGCGACTCCGGCCGGACCGCGACGCAGTGTCGCGATCGGCTTCTGACTGAGGAGAAGGAACTCCCCGTGGTCGCGACCGAAGACGCGGATCGTAGCCCGGGTCACCCGGACGCGGCCGAGGGGACTCACTTGGACGAACCCGTCCGCGCCGAGCCGAATCACCGCGCTCCGGATCAGCAGCCTGCTGCTGGCGCTGACGACGCGTCGCTCCGGGTCCAGCAGGATGAACGCGGCGTCCTGCCGAGCGAGAGCCTCGTCGACCTGTTGCGATTGCTCCTCGCTCGGGACCCAGCCGTACTGAGTCAGCGAGCTGCCTCGCATCAGCGTGTTGGCCCATGACTGGGCGACGGCGATCCGCTCGCGCTCTGCACCACGGTCGGAGGGCGCCAACAGATCCCCTGCCCAGGTACACAACGGGAACAGCACGGCCGCCACCACCGCGAATCGCATTGCGATTCCGGTCATGTGCTGCGTGCTCGGACCGGCTACTCGGCCGCCTCGCGAAATCGGTATCCGACGCGCCATACGGTCTCGATCCATTGTGGGTCGCGGGGGTTTTCTTCGATCGCTGCGCGCAGGCGGGCCACGTGCAGGTCGACAGTTCGATCATCGCCTTCGAAGCGCGGGCCCCATACCTTCTCCAGCAACTGAGATCGGGTCCAAACGCGCCCAGGCGAACGCAAAAAGAAGCCGAGCAGATCGAACTCTCTCGGCTTGAGACGAATCTCCTTGCCATCGACCCACGCACGGCGCGTATCGATGTTGATGGAAACCGGGCCGACCGACACCGACGAATGCCGCTGCATGGACTCGGTGCGGCGCAGAATGCGACGGATCCGCGCCAGGAGTTCGGCAACCCTGAACGGCTTGACGACGTAGTCGTCCGCGCCGATGTCGAGACCGCGCACGACCTCGTCCGGATCGTCACGGGACGTCAGGATGATGACGGGGACCGGGTTGTTCTCGAATCGCAACTGCCGGCACAAGTCGAGACCGTCACCGTCGGGCAACCAGAGATCCAAGAGCAGCAGGCGGTAGTCGTCTTGCAACGCCCTCTCGGCCTCACCGTACGTCGAGCAGGCCGAGACCGAGAAGCCGACCCCGCGCAGCGCATCGAGCAGCTGGCGGCGGATCTCGTGATCGTCCTCGACGAGCAGGATGTCGGTCGCTCCGTTGTCCACAACCAGAGTCTGACCCAAGTCGGAGGGCACGCAAGTACCCGGTTCGGCGCCGCTTACGGTTTGGTCCTGCCTCGCGAGAGATTTTATTCCGGCGATACGAGCCGGATACAACTCGGACAAACCGGGCACGGATGATGGCTGTGTCTCGAACGCCCCGTCGAGACATGATTGGATGGTGGGCCTGGAGTCACCGATCTCAACGACATTGGTCTAGGAATCTCGAAATGCGAAGCATCACCTTTCTATCCTCAGCACTTCTGCTGGCCACACCTGCATTCGCCCAGGTAAGCGGCGCCGGCGTGACGACGACCGGCATGACGGCGTCGGCAACGTGCGGTACGAACACGAAGAGCGACTCCGAAAAGAAGGACACCAAGTTCTCGAGAGGAATCGGAGTCGCTGCGTCCTATCGCGGATGCTCGTCCGCGTTCGGCTCGGCGTCGATCCACAGCTCTACCAACTGGTGGACGCGACAGAACGTCACCTCGGCGAACGCGAGCGCCAGCACGTCGGTCTACGGGCAGACGAGCTCGAGCAAGGGTGCCGC
>Ga0055451_10001011_pt1 | contig 11398 bp, 13 predicted proteins | sample China_Galinas_PW_3_FD_57745 | JGI IMG/M metagenome (GOLD analysis project Ga0055451, IMG submission 57745) | Wetland microbial communities from San Francisco Bay, California, USA, that impact long-term carbon sequestration - China_Galinas_PWB_D2 | ecosystem: Environmental > Aquatic > Marine >... | reverse complement strand
ACGATCCGCCCGGCGACCTCGCGGTCGAAGAAGATCTGGGCGCTCTTGGACGAGTAGTTGCCCCAGGCGATCGCCTCGTCGGAGCGCATCTCCACCCGGCCCGGAATCAGGACTCCGTCGGTGATGCGCACGAAGTGGTGCTTCTGATCGCTGTGGTCGCCGATGTCGGCCCGCGCGGGCGTCGCCGAGAGGCCCACGGTGGCGCCGCCGAGCAGCAGCCACGCGGCGCCCAACGCGGTGGCGGTCGAAGCCGCCCCGGCCCTCATCGCGGCCGCCGGCCCTCGGAGCCGAGGGCCAGCATCCAGGCGCCCACGATCACGAGCCCGCCCATCTCGCGCTCGATCTCGCTGCCCGTCCACTTCGCCTCGGAGAGCACCTCGGGCACCAGGGTCGCGGCCCAGCCGAAGGCCACCAGCGCCACGATCGCGGCGAGCAGGAGCGGCGTTCGGCGCACGGCGCCGATCGCCGAGACCAGCGCCGCGGCGCCGTAGATCGCGATCCACTGGAACGGATCGGGATCGTTGGTCTGCAGGCTCGCGAACCACGCGAAGGCGAGGGCCCCGACGACGGCGCCGATCCGGAAGATCACGCCGGCTCCGTCGCGAGGGCCGCGCGAAGGCGCGCCGCCATCGCCTCGAGGGCCTCCGCGTTGCCGCGCACGCGGCTGTGCAGGGTCATGGGATCGCCCATGCGCCGGGGCAGGAGATGCAGGTGATAGTGGAAGACGGTCTGGCCCGCGGCGGCGCCGTTCAGCTGGAAGATGCCGAGGCCGTCGGGTGCGAGCTCCTTGCGGATCGCGCCGGCGACCCGCTTGGAGGTCGCGGCGACGGCTTCGAGCGCCGCACTCGGCGCCTCGAAGAGGTTCTCGTAGTGGTCCCGGGTGATCACCAGGGTGTGGCCCGGCGAGACCGGGAAGAGATCGAGGAAGGTGAGGGTCTGTTCGTCTTCGCACACGGGAAAGGACGGAGCCGCACCCGCGACGATCTGACAGAAGATGCAATCGGGCGTGGCCTCCAACCTGTCTCCATCGGTGTGGGCGTCGGGATGGGCGCCGTGGCGGACGATAGCGAGTCGCGGGCGCGGACTCAGGCGCCGGGGTGAGGTTTCTCGGGGGGCGTCTCGGGCGCCATCAGCCGGCGTCGCGTTCCCTCGCGCCGTCGCGTGCGGATCAGCCGCGGCACGGCCGAGGGCCCGGTGTCCGGCGCCGGTGCGGGCGCCTCGGGCGCCGCGCCGGCGCGATCGATCAGCCGCGCGTAGCCGCGGATCCCCGCGAGCAGCACGGCGTAGACGACCCCGAACCCGGCGGCCGCCGCCAGGCTGGCGAGCAGGGGGCCTAGGCCGCTCGCGAGGGCCTCGGCGGCGGCCACGGCCCCGGCCACTCCGGCGAAGGCCCGGGCGAGCCAGAGAACGCGCTCGAGGGGACGCGCGCCGCGGGTCCCGCCCACGCCTCAGCGCCGATCGGCGCAGCGCGCGGCGGCGCTCCCGATCCGGACCGTGCGCGTATCACCGAAGGGTGTTCCGACCCCGCTGTTGACCACCAGCGCCACCGCGAGGTTGCGCCGGGGATCCGCGAAGGCCCCGGAGCCGCCGAAGCCGAAGTGGCCGAAGGCGTCGTCGAAGCGGGCGCGCAGGCCCCAGATCCGGTGGTAGCCGAGGCGCCAGTGCATGGGGATCGGAATGACCCGGCCGCGGCCGCGGTTCTGCACTGTGGACGCGCGCTCGACGGTCCGGGCGGAGATCAGCCGCTCGCCGTCGAGCTCGCCCCCACTGGCCAGCATCGCGTACATCCGCGCCAGGGATCGGGCGGTGAACATGCCGTTGGCGGCGGGGATGCAGGCCCGGGCGACGGCGTCGGAGTTCATGTCGAGGTTCTCGAAGCCTTGGGGCATGAGCGCGGCGGCCATCTGGGCCAGGTCGACGGGCGCGCCGACGCGCTGGAGGACCGCGTTGAAGCGCTTGATCCGCGAGCGCATCCGCTGAAGCGAGTCCTCGGCGCGTCGCTTCGGCGGGATCAGCCGGGCGCGCCGGTGCAGCGCTCCCTCGGGCAGGCCGACGAAGAGTCCGTCGAGGCCGAGGGGCTCGGCGATCTCCTTCCTCAGCAGCTCGCCGAAGCTCGCGCCGCCGACGCGCTGGGCCAGCTCTCCCACCAGCCAGCCGTAGGTGAGGGCGTGGTAGCCGTGGGCGGCGCCCGGCGCGTGGATCGGAGCCGCGTCGGCGAGGACCCCGGCCATGTGGTCCCAGTCGAGCATCTCGACCGCGTCGTCGATGAGCCAGCGGATGTGGTAGAGGCCGGCCTCGTGGCACAGGAGCTGGCGGACGGTGATGGCGCCCTTGCCCGCCTGCTCGAACTCGGGCCAGTGCTTCGACACGGGATCGTCGTAGTCGAGGCGCCCCTGGTCGACGAGTCGATGGAGGAGCGTCGACGCCACGCCCTTGGTGGTCGAGTAGGAGAGGGCGACGGTGTCGGCTTCCCACGGGTGGCCCTCGGCGTCGCGGGTTCCACCCCAGATGTCGACCACGCACTCGCCGCGGTGATACACGCAGGCCGCGGCGCCGCCGGGCTTGCCGTCGGGGATCAGCGCGCGCAGGGTGCGGGCGACACCGGCGAAGTCGGGATGGACGTGGCCCTGGAGCACTCTGGTCGATCTCCCCGTCTCTCCCGGTCCCCCGGACCCGGTCCGTCCGGGCTCCGAACGTCTCGCAGCCGGGCGTCGAGGATCCCGGTGGGACGATCGCGTGGGCCTCGCGAGGGTGGAGAGAGGCTATCCGATGCCCGCGGCCCGACACCCCGTCCCCTCCTCGCTACCCCGGGGCGGCGCCGGGGCCGGGCGTCGCGGCGGACCCGCCGACGGCGGCGTGTCGAAAGACCACCATCACGGCCCGGCCGCCCATCAGCAGCGACCAGGAGAGGCCGTGGTCGCCGAAGAGCCGGTGCCGCAGGCGCGCGGGCTGGAGGCGTTGCACCAGCCAGACCAGGGCGGCGAGCGGTGCGAGCCAGCGCTGGCCGCGGCGCGGGACCAGGCTGCGGGATTCGACCAGGTCGAGCCCCGCGTCCTCGGCCGCCCGGGCGATCCGCGGGAGTGTCATCGGGTTGATGTGCCCGCGCCGGCGCCGGCCGTCGCGATCGGTGGGTCGCGGCCCCCGGGCGAGGGGGCGCTCGAGGGAGCCCGTCAGCAGAAACCCCAGCCGGCGCTCGATGCTGGTGTAGTGCGGCGTGACGACGATCAGCGCGCCGTCCCGGGCGAGCACCCGGGAGAGTTCGCGGAGCAGGGCGAAGGGGTTCTCGAGGTGCTCGATGCCGTCACCACAGTAGATCAGGTCGAAGGCGCCCCCGGCGAAGGGAAGCGGCGCGTCGAGGTCGAGGGTCACGAAGGGCACGCGGTCGCGGGGCGCGAAGCCCGCGGCGTCGAGGTCCGCGGCGACGGGATCGAAGCCGACCCGGCGCAGCGCCTCGGCGAGGAGCCCCGGGCCGCAGGGCGCGTCGAGGACGCGGCCGCGGGGCCGCCCCTCGGTCCACTCGAGCACGGCCTCGAAGCATCCGGCGCGGCTGCGCTGGGAGACGCCGATCTCCCGCAGCAGCGCCGCCGGATCAGTCGCGCTCATCGGTCGCGAGGGCGGCGCAGAAGGCGGCGTCCACGGCGGGGAGGTCCGGAAGCCGCAGCGCGCCGCACTCGTCCCAATCCGAGTAGGGATCGAGGAGCACCACGTGGACGCCGGCGCGCCGGGCGCCCACCACGTCCGCATAGGCCATGTCGCCGACGTGGAGGGTGCGGGCGGCCTCGGAGCCGACCAGATCGAGGGCGTGGGTGAAGATGCGCGGATCGGGCTTCTCGAAGCCGACCCGCGTCGAGTCGACCACGGCGTGGAAGTACTCGCGCAGGCCGACGCTCGCGAGCCCCTCCTCGATGGAGCCGTCGGAGTTGCTCACCACCACCAGGCGCAGGCCCCGGGCGCGAAAGCGTTCGAGGGTCTCGGGGACCCCCGGGAGCACGTGGGACCAGAGCCGGCTGTTGCGTCCCGGGGCGACCAGGATCGGTGCGAGGGCCGCGACGAGCGCGTCGATCTCGGCGGGGTCGAGGCCGGCTCGGCGGATCGCGGGCAGCTGGCTCAGCAGCGTCTTCAGGTAGAGGCGAAAGGCGCCGGGACCCTCCCCCGATTCGCGCCGGCCGAGGGCATCGGAGACCGCCGGTCGGGCGGCAGCTTCGGCGCGTTTCAGCTCCCCGGTCTCGCAGGCGATCCCGAGGGCTTCGAGCTCGGCCCGCACCCACTCGAAGTCGATGGAGACCAGGGTGTTGCCCGCGTCGAGGAAGACCGTGTCGATGCGCTCCCAGGGAATCGGGGCCGCGTCGTTCATCCGCGGCTCCGGGTCGCGAAAGCGAGGGCATCCTCGAGCCGGTCGTCTCCCCAGAAGAGCTCGTCGCCGACCAGGAAGGAGGGTGCGCCGAAGAGTCCGCGGCGGGCGGCCTCGTCGGTGCTCTCGCGCAGGCGGCGCTTCGCGGCGTCGTCGGAGGAGCGCGCGAGCCAGCCGGCGTCGGCGCCCGCCGAGGCCAGGGCGGCCTCGAGGGTGGACTCCACCGAGATGTCGCGCCCCTCGGCGAAGTTCGCCCGGTACACCGCGCGCACGAAGGCCGGCAGCCAGGGCTCGGCCTCGGCCGCGCAGGCCAGCCGCGCCGCGGCCAGCCCGTTCTGGGGGAAGATCTCGGGCCTGGCGAAGGGGAGGCCGTAGCGCGCGCAGCGCCGCTCCATGTCGCGCCACATATAGCGGCCCTTCACCGGGTAGACGTTGAAGGGCGAGTCGTTCCAGCCGAACTCGCGAAACAGGGGTCCGAGCAGGAAGGGCCGGAAGCGCAGCGCCACGCCCTCGCGCTCCGCCGCGTCCTCCACCCGCATGGCCGCGAGGTACGAGTAGGTGCTCGCGAACTCGAACCAGAACTCGAGCAACGGCCCGTCGGAGGCGGGGGTGGGCGACATGAGGGACGAAGGGTGCGGCCGGGTCCCGGCGATTGCAACGCGCGTCGGGGCCCTCCGGGAGGGGCTACCCTCGCCGACCGGGCGGGGCGCAGAGGACACGGAGATCGGGATGGGCGAGGGAGTCGAGCTCGAGCGCGAGGGACCGGTCTTCGTGCTGCGCCTGGGCGCGGGGGAGAACCGGGTGAACCGCGGGCTGCTCGAGGGCGTCGCCGCCGCCCTCGACGCGGTCGAGGCGTCGACGGGACCCGCGGCGCTGGTGAGCGTGGGCGCGGGGCGCTTCTACTCGAACGGTCTCGACCTCGCGTCCCTCTCGAAGGGCGGGGCCGAGGAGGGGTCCGCGGTGCTGCGGGACCTCCACCGGCTCTTCGCCCGGCTGCTCGCCTTCCCGGTGCCGACGGTCGCCGCGGTGAACGGCCACGCCTTCGCGGCCGGAGCCATGCTCGCCCTGGCCCACGACTTCCGGGTGATGCGCGCGGATCGCGGCTACCTGTGTCTGCCCGAGATCGACCTCGCCACCGGGCGGCCCCTCACCGCGGGCATGTACGCGCTGCTCGCGGCGCGCCTCACCCCGGCGGTGCGCCACGAGATGCTGGTGACGGGCCACCGCTACCCGGCGCCGGAATGCATCGAAAAGCAGATCGTCCACGAGGCGGCCGCCGAGGAGGCGGTGCTCGCGGAGGCCGTCGCCCGGGCGGACGCGCTGGCGCGCAAGGATCGGGCGACCCTCGCCGCGATCAAGCGCGGACTCTACGCCGGCGCGCTCCGGGTGCTCGAGGCCGAGGGGGCCCCGGACCTCTGAGCCGTCGCGCCCCGAGGCCGTTCCGCGTCCGCCGGGCGGCGCGGGCTCAGTCGCCGTAGCGCGCGGCGCCCCGGGCGATGTCGGCCGTGACCTTGTCCCGCACTCGCTGGGTGACCGGGCCCGATCGCGGGGCGCCGGGCTCGTCGCCCATGGTCGCGACGGCGTCGACCGAGTCGACCACGCGCTCCATGTCCTTGGTGTAGAGCTGCATGCCGATGTAGATCGCGATGATCATCAGGACCAGTCCGAATGCCTTCAGCATGACGATCCCTCCTCGATGCCCTGGGTTTCGGCCATCCGGCGGTCTCCGTTGAGGCCCGGCGCCGGTGCGCGACCCCGCGAGCGACTTGACGGGGTTCGGGCCCTGCGATGCACTCTCCCCGCGTCGCCGTGGGCCGCCGGAGGGTTCGATCCGGTGCCCGCGGTGCCGCCGGCGTCTCGTCCCCCGATCCCATCCCCGAGGTGTCATGAAGCCCTCCCAGCGACCCGCTCGTCCCCATTTCTCCTCCGGTCCCTGCGCGAAGCGCCCGGGCTGGAGCGTCGCGGCGCTCGAGGACGCGGCGGTCGGGCGCTCGCATCGCGCGAAGCTCGGCAAGCAGCGACTCGGGGCGGTGATCGAGAAGAGCCGGGGCCTGCTCGGCCTGCCCGACGACGTGCGCCTCGGCATCGTGCCCGGCTCCGACACCGGCGCCCTCGAGATGGCGCTGTGGTCGCTGCTCGGCGCCCGGGGCGTCGAGGTGCTCGCCTGGGAGAGCTTCGGCCAGGGCTGGGTGAGCGACGTCACCAAGCAGCTGAAGCTCGATCCGATCGTACGGAGCGCGGACTACGGCGAGCTGCCGGACCTCGGCGCGGTCGATTTCGACAACGACGTGGTCTTCACCTGGAACGGGACGACCTCCGGGGTGAAGGTCCCGAACGGCGCGTGGATCCCCGAGGATCGCGCGGGTCTCACCATCTGCGACGCCACCTCGGCGGTCTTCGCCATGGGGCTTCCCTGGGAGAAGCTCGACGTCGTCACCTGGTCGTGGCAGAAGGTGCTCGGCGGCGAGGCCGCCCACGGCATGCTCGCGCTCTCGCCGCGGGCGGTTGCGCGGCTCGAGAGCCACGTCCCCGCCTGGCCCATGCCCAAGGTCTTCCGCATGACGAAGAACGGCAAGCTCATCGACGGCATCTTCGAGGGGGCCACCATCAACACGCCCTCGATGCTCTGCGTCGAGGACGCCCTCGACGCCCTCGACTGGGCCGAGCGGGTGGGCGGGCTCCCCGCGCTGATCCGCCGCTCGGAGGCGAACCTCGCGTCCATCACGCTGTGGGTCGCGACCAGCGAGTGGGCGGACTTTCTCGCCCGGGACCCGGAGACCCGCTCCAACACGTCGATCTGCCTGAAGGGGATCGATCCGTGGTTCCTCGACCTCGACGAGAGCGCCCGCGCGAAGACGATGAAGGCGCTGACGGCGCTGCTCGAGAGCGAGGGCGTGGCCCTCGACATCGGCTCCTACCGCGACGCGCCGGCGGGGCTCCGCATCTGGGGCGGCGCGACCGTCGACACCGCCGACATCGACGCGCTCCTGCCCTGGCTCGACTGGGGCTGGGCGGAGGTCCGCGGCCGCTAGCGCGTCGCGCTCGGGAGGAGCTGGTGGCCGATCCGACCGCGATCCCGCGCAGCGTCGCCGCGACCGACTGGTCCGAGTGGAAGCCCACCGACGTCGCCACCCTGGTCTTCGTGGTGCGCGACGAGCGGATCCTGCTGATCCGCAAGAAGCGCGGCCTCGGCGCGGGCAAGGTCAACGGCCCGGGCGGGCGCGTCGATCCCGGCGAGTCCATCGAGGAGTGCGCGGTGCGGGAGCTGCGCGAGGAGCTGCGGGTCACCCCGAAGCAGCTCTGGTTCGCCGGCGACCACCGCTTCCAGTTCGTGAACGAGATGAACGGCGTCCACGGCTACGGGATCCACGTCCACGTCTTTCGCGCGAGCGCCTGTGAGGGCGAGCCCACCGAGACCGAGGAGGCGGTGCCGCTCTGGACCCCGATCGACCGCATTCCCTACGAGGAGATGTGGGTCGACGACGCGCTCTGGCTGCCCCTGCTGCTCGCGCGCCGGCGCTTCTCGGGGCGCTTCGTCTTCGACGACGACGCGATGCTCGACCACGTCCTCGACGTGGAGCCTTTCCCCTAACCCGCGAATGCCCGCTCGATTCGCGCGACGGCCTCCTCCACGTTCTCCCGGGAGTTGAAGGCCGAGAGCCGGATGTAGCCCTCGCCGGCGGCGCCGAAGCCCGCGCCGGGGGTGCCCACCACATGGGCCCGGGAGAGCAGCTCGTCGAAGCACCCCCAGGACGAGAGGCCCTGGGGGGTTCGCATCCAGATGTAGGGCGCGTGCTCCCCGCCGAAGAGCGTGAAGCCCGCCGCGCCGAGCCCCTCGCGCAGGGTCCGGGCGTTCTCCATGTAGTAGGCGACCTGCTCGCCGCACTGCTTGCGGCCCTCGGGCGAGTAGGTCGCGGCGGCCGCCACCTGCACCACGTAGGGGACGCCGTTGAACTTGGTCGACTGGCGCCGCGCCCAGAGATCGCGAAGCGACACGCGCTCGCCCGCGGCCGTGGACCCGGTGAGCGCCTTCGGCACCACGGTGTACGCGCAGCGCACGCCGGTGAAGCCCGCGCGCTTCGAGAAGGAGCGCATCTCGATCGCGCACTCTCTGGCGCCGTCGATCTCGTAGATCGAGCGCGGCAGGGCCGGGTCCTGGATGAAGGCGTCGTAGGCGGCGTCGAAGAGGAGCACCGCATCGTTCTCCCGGGCCCAGGCGACCCACTCGGCGAGCTGGGCGCCGGTCGACACGGCGCCGGTGGGATTGTTGGGCGAGCACAGGTAGGCGATGTCGACGCGTTCGGAGGGCGGCGACGGAACGAAGCCGTTCTGCTCGGTGGCGTCGAGGTAGAGGATTCCCTCGTAGCGGCCGTCCTTCCCGGCGGCGCCGGTGCGGCCCGCCATCACGTTGGTGTCCACGTAGACGGGGTAGACGGGATCGGTCACCGCGAAGCGGCAGTCCGTGCCGAAGATCTCCTGGATGTTTCCGCTGTCCTGCTTCGACCCGTCGGAGACGAACACCTCGTCGGCGTCGAGCTCGACCCCGCGCGCGCGGAAGTCGTGCTCGAGGATGGCGTCGACCAGGAACTCGTACCCCTGGTCCGGGCCGTAGCCGTGGAAGCCCTCGGCGGTGCCGAATCCCTCGACGGCATCGCGCATGGCCTCGACCACCGCGGGGGCCAGCGGCAGGGTGACGTCGCCGATGCCGAGGCGGATCACCGCGGCGTCGGGGTGGGCGGCCTGGAACTCGCGGACCCGGCGGCCGATCTCGGGGAAGAGATAGCCGGCCTGGAGCTTGCGGTAGTGCTCGTTGATCTGTGCCATGGGCGCACCATAGCAATCCGTCCGACGGCGGGGTCGGGGATCAGCGCGGCGGCGGCAGCAGCACGCCGGGGTTCAGGATCCCGGCCGGGTCGAGCTCGCGCTTGGCGGCCGCGAGCGTCCGGGCGAAGAGCGGGGGCCGCTGGCGGTCGTACCAGGGCCGGTGGTCCCGACCGACCGCGTGGTGGTGGGTGATGGTCCCCCCCGAGCGCAGGATCGCCTCGGCGGCGGCGGACTTGATCTCCGCCCACTGGAGGAGCTCGTCCCCCCGGCGGCCCGGCCCCATCACCGTGTAGTAGGGCGCGGGCCCGTCGGGATACACGTGGGTGAAGCGGCAGCTCACCGTTCCGTTGCCGCAGACCTTGCGCAGGGCCTCCCGGGTCGAGTCCATCACGTCGGCGTGGAAGTCCGGGAAGGCGTCCCAGGTGATCGCGGTCTCGAAGGTCTCCGTGATCATCGCAGCGCGCACCAGCACGTCGCGCAGGTAGGGGGCGTTCAGGAAGGCGTTGCGCCAGGCGCCGGCGGCGCCCTCGCGGGTGGCGCCTTCGTCGGTGCGGGTGCGTCCGGCGTCCTCGGGCACCTCGCCGCCGCCGTCCCGGCAGCACTCGAGGGCGCGGGCCATCCACGCGTCGAGGGGGTGGTCGGCGGACTCGAAGCCGAGCACCAGGATCGCGGCGTCGCCGGTCCCGGCGCCGGCGGTCCGGGCCTCGCCGGCGTCGAGGAGCCGGCAGTTGGTCGGATCGAGCCCCGATTGGGAGAGGGCGCGCACGGTCTCGGCTCCGCGCAGGAAGCCCGCGTCGCCGGGGAAGCGCACCGAGGCCGAGGCGCGGAAGCGCGGACGGTCCTGCAGGCGCATCCACGCCTCGGTGAGGATGCCGAGGCTCCCCTCGGAGCCGAGCCAGAGCCGGTCGGGGCTGGGCCCCGCGCCCGATCCGGGCAGGCGCCGGCTCTCGCTGACACCCGCCGGGGTCACCGCGCGGATCGATTCCACGAAGTCGTCGATGTGGGTGTGGAGGGTCGCGTAGTGGCCGCCCGAGCGCGTCGCGAGCCAGCCGCCGAGGGTCGAGAACTCGAAGGACTGGGGGAAGTGGCGCAGGGTGAGCCCCAGGGGCCGCAGTGCGCCCTCGAGCGCCGGACCGTAGATGCCCGCCTGGATGCGCGCAGCGCGCGAGCTTCGATCGACCTCGATCACCCGGTCGAGGCGCGAGAGGTCGATCGAGACGGCGCCCGCGTAGCCGTCGCCGACCTGCGCCTCGACGCCGCCCACCACGCTCGAGCCGCCGCCGTAGGGAATGGCGGCGATGCCGGCGTCGCCGCACCAGTCGAGGAGCGCCGCGACCTCGGCTTCGTCCCGGGGGAACGCCACCTGGTCCGGGGCCGGGGAGAACTCTCCCCGCGCTCCGCGCACGACGTCCCGGTAGGACTTTCCGTAGGTGTGGTTGGCGCGGTCGAAGGGATCGGTGGAGCAGATCCCCGAAAGCGACGCCGGCGGCGCGATGCGCGGCGTCGCGAGCGAGACCTCGGCGAGCACCGGTTCCGGCGCGAGGGTGATCTCGACGCCGAAGCGCGCGGCCAGGGTCTTCGCGATGCCCTGGGCCTGCGAGGCGTCGGGGCCCTCGCCCTCGTTGCCCCAGCCCCAGAAGCGCCGGCGCGCGCTCATCGCGATGCCGGTGCGAAGGCCTCGAGCAACGCGAGGTCCGGGCCCTGGGCGCCGTCGGGGCGGAAGGCCTGGATGCACACGTGGTCGGCGCCGGCGTCGAGGTGGGCCCGGATGCGCGCGTCGATGGCCTTCTCGTCGCCCCAGGCCACGATCGCGTCCACCAGCCGATCGCTTCCGCCGTTCTCGAACTCGGACTCGGCGAAGCCGAGCTCCATCAGATTGTTCCGGTAGTTGGGCAGTCCGAGGTAGATCGCGATGTTCTTGCGCGCGACCTCCCGCGCCTTCGACGCGTCGGTCTCCCGCAGCACCATCTGCTCCGGGCAGAGCCAGCGATCGGGGCCGAGCACCTCCCGCGCGCGGGCGGTGTGCTCCGGAGGCACGAAATAGGGATGGGCGCCACGGGTGCTCCGGGCCGCCAGGCCCAGCATCCGGGGACGCAGCGCCGCGAGCACCACGGGCGGCGGCTCGGGCGGCGGCGGAGCGAGATACACCGCCTTCTCCATCGCCTCGAGGTAGGCGCGCATGGTCGCGACGGGCTTCCCGTACTCGTGGCCGCGCAGGCCCGC
>Ga0055451_10001009_pt1 | contig 11403 bp, 5 predicted proteins | sample China_Galinas_PW_3_FD_57745 | JGI IMG/M metagenome (GOLD analysis project Ga0055451, IMG submission 57745) | Wetland microbial communities from San Francisco Bay, California, USA, that impact long-term carbon sequestration - China_Galinas_PWB_D2 | ecosystem: Environmental > Aquatic > Marine >... | reverse complement strand
ACCAGCAACGCCGCAGCACCACGGATAATGACGAATCTGTCTGCGTCACACCACTAGTCGCGCGGGACTGCGCCCGGCCAGTGGATTCGAGCGCATCGGCTTGTCAAACACCTGTGACATCGCAGCCGGTTCTCCGGACGTGGATTGCAGGCAGTCCGAGCTCGGAGCTAACGTAGGGCGGAACGAGAGGAAGACCCATGAGACTCCCCGCAGTGGCAGGCGCGAACGCCGTCGTCCTTTCCTTGGGAATCCTCAGCGCCACGAGGAGCGTGGAGGCGGTGCCCCAGATCGTGGTGGATCACACGTGCACGCAGGTCGATTCGATTTCCCAGGCGGATCTCGATCGCGTGCGCAAGCTCGACATCTTCTTCTGCCACGCGTCGGTCGGCATGGGCATGGTCAGCGGCCTGCGTGCGCTCGCGCGTTCGGTTCCCGCGCGCTACTCGCTCAATGTGCCCGGGCCCGGAACCGCGGCCACCTGGTTCGACTCCAACGACGGACTCGTCGACAACCAGGATTGGGCCGGCAAGGGCGGGAACGGGAATCCTCTGGGCAAGATCCAGGGCTTCGTCGAGTTCCTCGACAACCGCGGGTTCGGTACGCGTGCCGACGTCGCGCTCATGAAGTTCTGCTACCTCGACATCGGGGCTTCGACGGACGTTGCAAAGGTCTGGGCCGCCTACCGGGATGCCATGCTGGGGCTCGAGCGCCGCCACTCCGGAGTCACGTTCGTGTGGACGACCGCGGCGCTGAACTCGCTCGGGACGGCGGGAGCGAAGCGGGCCGAGTTCAACAAGAGCGTGCGCGACTATTGCCGGGCCAACGCGAAGCCGTTGTTCGACCTGGCCGCGCTCGAGAGCCACGACCCCGACGGCAATCTCGCTCTCGATGACTACGGACAAGAAACGATCTACGCCGGCTACACCGACGACAACGCTCATCTCGCGAGTATCGGCCGCGAGCGGGTCGCGAGAGCCATGTGGTGGCTGTTCGCGCGTATCGCCGGCTGGCAGGTCAAGGCGTCGTCGGCAAAGCTGGCCGCGTCGAGCCCGGCGCTCGGGGCGACGGGGACCGCGACGGCGCGCGTCACTGCGAGCCTGTTCGATTCCGGGAACCAACTCTTCGATCGCAACCGCGAGACGCAGTTGACGTTCGCCCTGAGCGGCCCCGGCCAACTGGTCGGCCCCAACCCCGTGGTGACGCAGGAGGGAACGGCTCGGATCACCTACCGCGCGGGGAGCCAGGTTGGCAAGGCGACGATCACCGCCAGCGGCGCTGGGCTGACTGCGGGGCAGGTCGAGATCCAGTTGTTCGCCAACCGGGCACCGACTGCTGCCACGAACCTCTTGACCGACGGGCGCAAGGACCCGACGGGCCTGCCGCACGGCGATCCGGATCTGTCTTGGCAGTTCCAAGACCCGGATCGCAGCCTCGGCGATGCGCCGTCGGGCTACCGCGTCCTCCTGTCCGACAACGCGACCGATATCGCGAGGGACATCGGCAACGTCTGGGACTCCGGCAAAGTCCTGTCCACGGCATCGGTGGCCAACCCGAGGCTCGTGCCCTTGCGACCCGGCGTTCGGTACTACTGGAAGGTCAGGACCTGGGACGTTTCGGATTCGGCCGCCCCTTGGTCTGCTCCGGCTTCGTTCGATCTTGCGGGCAAGCTCGGGTATGCCGCCCGAATCGACGAAGTAACGGGCAAGGTTCTCCTGGGGAACAACACCAGTCTGGACATCCACGCCGGGAACGCGGCCGGGATCACGATCGAGATGTGGATCTGCCGCACGCAAGACGGACACCCCTCGGTGTTGTTCGACCGCTTCGTCGTCGACGGTGGTGGCTACCGCGTCGGGATCGATGCCAGCGATCACGTCTACTTTCGGACACAAGCCAAGCACGATCGCAGGGTGACGGCGATGGGAAAGAAGCTCCTGCGGGGCGAGTGGCACCACGTGGCGTGCCAGACCGCTGGGGGCGCGGGGACGATCTTCGTCGACGGGGTCCAACAAGGGCGCAACGGACTCATCAATATCCCCCGGACCACGGGAGCCCGAAACGCGTGGTTGGACGCGGGGGGCTGGTTGATCGACGAGCTGCGCATCTCCAACGTCGAGCGGTACTCCGGCCCGTTTACCCCTCCGAGCAAGCGGTTGCTCCCCGACTCGAACACCATGGCGTTGTGGCACTTCGACGAGGGCAGCAAGACGGCGGCCACGGATGCGTCCGGGCACGGCAATACGGGCACGGTCGATGCCGGCAGCGGCTGGGGAGCAGGCCGCGTGCCCGGCAACGGCAACGTCGGGGCCTATGTTTCGTTCGGAACCGGGTGCGGGACCGGAGCGAGCTTGCCGGTGCTCATCGCCGACGGCATCCCCGAGATCGGGAAGCCCCTCACAGTGAGCGTATCCACGGCGGTCACAGGGCAACCGGCGGCGCTGTTCACCGGACTCTCCCGCACCGCGTGGGGTCCGTTCACGCTTCCCTTGGATCTGACCCCGCTCGGGGCTCGTGGATGCTCGCTCCTCGTTTCGATCGACGTCGTGGAAGCGGTCCTCTTGTCGAACGCCGGAGAAGGCTCGGTCGTCCTCCCGATTCCGAACGATGTCGGGCTCGTCGGGGCCAGCTTCTTCCAGCAGTGGGCGGTGGTCCATCCACCCGCGAGCTCGTTGGGACTGCTCTTCTCCCGCGGCGGCGAGGCGCGCATCGGCGAGGACCTGCGATAGAGGGCGCTCTCGCGGGCCCGTTGCGCCGGTTTGTCAGTTGTTGAACTGCGTGATCAGCCCGAAGTTGTGCCCGACTGATCCGGCCGTGATCGCGTCGGGGTTGCTGCCGAACGCGTAGATCCGGCAGACGGTCGATTGCACGCCGATCATGCCCTTGCCGATCGTGTTGACCAGGCCCCGGGTGGCCGAGAGGTTGAGCGCGTTGAGCCCGACGTCGACGAAGAACATCTGGGTCAGGAACTTGCCGCCCGCGAGTGTAGCGTCGCCCGGGATCGGAAACTGGATCGTCATCCGGCCGTTCGTGGAGGTGTCCGTCGTCCCGGCGGCGATGAAGGCGACGTCGTTGACGAGCGTGCACTGGGCGCCCGGCAGAGGCAGGTTGAGCGTTTGGATGCCGACCGTCATCACGCCGGGGACCGATTGCTTGTAGCCGTAACCGTAGAAGTAGTTGTACTTGCCGTACACCCCGTCCGCCTTGAGGTAGGCCGAGATGCCGTTGTGCTGGACGGTCTTGTTGGTCGAGGACGTGCAGCCGTTGTAGGTCCCGTTGGTGACCGAGCTGCCGTTGTTGAGGTTGAGCCCGGACCACGCATCGAACGCGTAGCCCGCCTTTCCCGAGTAGACCCTCGTCTCCACGCACATGGAACGTTTGAGGTTGGGGACCCACGGAAAGGTCACGCCCGAGTCGAACGGGAACTTGACGACGAATGCGTGCACGTTCCCGCTCGGGACGTTGATCTTCTTGCGGGCGATGACGGTCTTGAGCGTCGTCTTGTCGATGTTGTTGTCATAGGTGGAGACCGCGTTCGCGGACGTCGTGCCCGTACTGGCCAGCGCCAGTTGGACCATGATCTCCACCGTGCCGAAGTTGCTGGTCGTCTTGTACGGTGCGTAGCTCATGCCCTTCAGGATCAAGGGCGTCTGGTTCGAGAACCCCGGCGCGTCGTGCACCTGCATGTAGCGGCCGGGCTGGTAATTGAAGGGGAAGTTGTTGTTCGAGTTCGGTCCGTTCGACGGGGTCAGCGTCGTCGACTGCGCGAGCAGGCCCGCGGTCAGACAGGCGACGGAGAGTACGGTGGTCAGTTTTCTCATCAGGTGCACTCCAGTGGATTCGTGGGCAAGGCCTTGATTCTGCCACGCATGCGCCAACGGTCACATTGGAACGGCCGGGTGGTTTGCCATGAACGGCAAGGCATGTTTCCGCTTTGTGAACGGAGGCTTCTACCTAGCAGTAGCTAGCTGCTAGTCGATTACCGCGACGGCGCCGCCACCGGGCGCGAGGCGCAGGTGCAATGAGTCGGCGCCGGTGACGCGAGACGTCGATGCGGCCAGGGCGTTGTTGTCTGCCGGGGGGCTCGTGCCGTCGGGGTCGGCGAGCAGGCGCAGGGTGTGGTTCCCGGGTCCGAGGAAGTCGAGGGCGAGTACGAGGTCGCGCGGCGACCAGTTCGTCAGCGCTCCGACGTACCAACGGCTGCCGCTTCGCCGCGCCCAGACCACGTACTCGCCGACGGCCGCCGAGAGGACGCGCGACTCGTCCCAGGTCGTCGGAACATCGCGCAGGAACGCGAACCCCGGCTGGCCGGCGTAGGCCGCAGGGTAATCACAGACCATCGGCAGAGGGTTGTACAGCACCACGTAGTACGCGAGGGCCCGCGCGCGTGTTCCGAGGACGTTGGGGCGGATGAACCTCGGCTCGAACTCCTCGCGCTTCACGGCGCGGAATCCTCCGAGGTGATAGTCGAGCGGACCCGCGAGCCCACGCGTGCACAGCGTGATCAGGTCATGATCCGGATCGCAGCTCGCCGACCACTTCAGGACCTCGAGATTTCGCGAACCCTCTTGGTTGACGAGGTTGGGCCAGGTGCGCCGCAGCCCGGTCGGCTTGAACGAACCGTGGAACTGGACCGTCAGGTGATGGCGAAACGCGGTTCGCAGGACGCGCTCGCAGAACTCGACCATCTCCTGATCGTCGCGGTCGAGGAAGTCGACCATGACCCCGGTGATGCCCCAGCGCTCGTACAGCGCGAAGGCCGCATCGAGCTTGGGCCGCAGGGCCTTCCAATGCACCCACAGCCGCAGGTCCACGCCGCGCCGGCGGGCGTAGGCCAAAAGCTTCGTCCACATGAGCTCGGGACGTGGCACCAGCACGTCGGCGTCCGGACTCGGCAGCACGCTCTTGCGCGACTGGACGTACCAGGGGACGTCTTGCCCGGTGATCGCGTGGTAGCGGATTCCGTGATCGGCGCAGAAGTCGATGTAGTCACGCATGGTCGCGAAGTCCATGCCGCCACCTTCGGTCGCGCTGCGCACCGTGCCGTTCCACCAGTGCCAGGTCTGCTTTCCGGCGTGGATCCAGCTTGTGTCGGCCGAGCTCGGTGGTTCGCACAGACGCCACGGCAGATCCGACTCGAGCAGCTCCGCGATGTCGTCGCCGATCATCAGCACACGCCACGGCGTCTGGAACGGCAAAGTCACTCGCGCTGCGAGTTCGGGATCGTCGAGACGCGGCGACAACCGCCAATGCAGCTGCTCGCCGCTCGCGGCACGCTCCAGATAGCCGTGGGGGAAGCCACGCACGTCCGCTTCGGTGAACGCGACGCAGCGACCATCATCGTCGGCGAACAACAGCGGCAGGTCGATGAGTCGGCCGGGGATCAGATCGTGCGCCCGCGTCTTCGTGTAGGCACCTTCGTGCGAGGTGCGAAAGTCCTTGCGATAGAGCGGGAACGCAGACGGATTGCCGGCGAGCACGTGCGACACGCGTTCGCCGGAGACCTGGACCTTGGACTTGCCCGGCCAGGAGACGAATCGCCACCGGTACGACACCCCGTCATCGTGGACCCGCACGTGCAGCTCGGCGGTACGATGCGGCGCGTTCCGCTCGCGCAGCGTCAGGATCAACTCGCGGTGATCGTCGACGACCCTGCGCCGCTGGCCGAGCACGCACTCGTAGACCTCGCGGCATTCACGCACGTCCCGGTCGGCCACTTCGAGACCGCGACCGAACGGCGGCGCGCCGACGAAGTCCATGCCGAGTCCCCCGCTGCGCACGACCTCTCGGTCTCCGAGCCTGACCACGAGCCGCAGCTCGGAACCGATTGGATCGAGGTCGACGCTCGCCGAGATCCGGCCATTGAACGACACGATGGGGTCGGCGGGGGGGCGGGCAAGACCGGCGCAGGCGACCGCTCCGAACAGGATCCCGACGAGCGGCGCGGCGCGCTTCGACGAGACCACGCGGTGGTTCTGCATTGTCGCGACGTACGGGCGGGAGCTCTCGGGATTGGGCATCCGGGCATGATAGCCTCCTAGCCCCCGGACCTTCCCCCAATCAGCAGCTCGAGGGCACTCGTGTAGACAGCCCCATGCATGTTCGCCAGAGGGTCGAACACGACCCCCTGCAGGTAGGTCCTGGTACCGCGCAGCGCGGGGTCGTTGGGGACGCTGATCCCGAACTGGCCCCAGCCCGACACGTTCGTCTGGAACGCGAGCTGGCTGTCGTAGCTCACGAGCAGGAAGCAGTTGGGCGCCCCCACGGGCGTGAGGTCGAGGGGGAGCGGCGTCGTTCCCCAGAATGTGTTGGAGCCACCCGAGATGATCGCGGCGTTCATGAACGGAGGCGCGTCGAAGATCTGGGCAGTGAAGGTAGATCCGGTCTCCGGGCGTCCGACGCATTCGAGTCGAGGAGCGATGCTGACGGTCGTGTCCGTGTCGGTGAACGCGAATGCCAAACCGTGACCTTGCGCGACATTTGGCAGTAGGCCGTCGCCCGGCACGACGAGTTCTGCGACGGCCCCGGACGCACCGGTCACGGAGTCCACTCGGTAGTCGTGATATGTCTTGCCGGATTGGCCAGCAAGAACGTCGAATACCACCTCGAGGAGGAGTGAGTTGGCGCCGGCAGGTGGCTGATTCGAGAATGTCACTCCGTCGAACGGGATCTGCACGGAGAAGACCCCGGGAGACATGTTGGCACCGTTCATCGCCGGGAAGTGCACGATCCGGTCCACGACCGTCGTGATGGGCAGGTCGCGGTTCGCCTGAGGATTGTTGCTCATCTGGGCCGGGAGCTTCGTCGAGTAGCCGATCTCGATGCGGACGCGTAACGGGAACGCGGTCTTGATCGTCGCAGTGTTGTCCTGTCGGAACGCGATCCCCGTCGCGGCTTGGCCAAGGGTGAAGTTGTCCAGCTTGTAGAGCAGCTGATGACGCCATTCGCGGTGGCCGAAGAATGAGTTGGTGCTCGAGTTTCCGAACGACGTCAGGTTGATGACATTCTTCGGATAGTCGACGAGCTTCGTACCGCCACGCCCCATGCAGCTCCCCATGTTGAATCGTGTCACGGCCCCTTCCACCAGTCGCGTGCTGTCGATCTCCGTCACGACGAGCGCGTAGTCCTGCGACGAGGCGGCAAGCGACGGCGCGGTCACGATGACGCTTGCCGACCCGGTCGCCGCGGGAAAGAAGAGCACCTTCTCGTACAGGTTGCGCGGCGAGTTCGACACGACGCTGCGTGTCCCCTGCCGAACCTCGAGGTCGAGATTGCTCCAACTCGTGGTCTGTACGTCGAGCCGATTCCACGCGATCACGGCCGCATAGGCCTTCCCGGCCGTCATGGGAACCTGGACGGTATGTGGGGAGGGATTGCTCGCCGAGAACGTGTTCGTCGTGATGATCTCGTTGTTCTGCTGCTGTGCGAGTTTCACGAGCCAATCGTCGCGGAGATAGCCGAGTCCGTAATCCCAGCGACCCAGGTCCTCGGAGTTCTGATCCGCGAGGCTCTCGGTCGTTGCGAGGATCGCGGCCTTCGTCTCGAGCACGTTGGCGCCTGTCCTTACCGAGCGAAACAGCAGGGCTGCGCCCGCGACCTGCGGAGCTGCGAACGAGGTCCCGTTGTCGACATAGTTGCGATCGTCGTGGTCCTCCTGGGGCATCTTCATGCTTTCCCCGTTCGCACAGAGGTCGGGGTAGTAGCGTGTCGGATCGCCGGGCAGCGGACCGCGTGAGGAGAAACTCAGGAGTTCGTGGTGGCCCCCCGGCGAGGCGACCCCGCTGACCGCGCCGACCGCGAGGCCGTTGGCGAACGCTGGACTCCTTTCGGTGTTGCCGTCGTTGCCGACGGCTCCGACCACGAGAACGTCGTACGGTGGAAGCGCGAGCTCGTCGGCTGCCATCTGATCGCTGGCCATCGGGCTGGGGTTACTGACCTCAGCGGTGACCGCGACGCGGATCTTGTTCGCCGCAACGGCAGCATCCGCTTTGACCTGCTGCCAGCCGGTCGTCATCGAGCTGGTGTTTGAGGCTCCACTCGCATCGACGACCCGATACGAAGCAACCCAGGCGTCGGGAGCGTGTCCACGATCCGCTTCGGCGGTCAGCCACATGTCGCCGAGCATGACGCCAGCGACGGCAGTACCGTGGCCTCTCGACCCCGAGATGTCATCGGCAGATAGGTCCGGGTCGTACGACCTCGCGAGCAGCACGCGATTCGCGAAGGACATGTGAGGCTGGAATGTCGGGGAGTCCTGGTAGTTGACGTCGAGCCCGGTGTCGACGATCGCCCCCGTGACCCCTGCCCCCTTGATCGAGAGCCCGTGGAGCAGATCCGCGTTGTGATTCAGGGCGTCCGTGGACTGCTTGATCGGCAATCGCGGCGTGGCCCGGCACACTCGGGCGGGGGTGGTCGGCAGCACCGGCTGCAAGCGGAGGACCCGCTTGTGGGCGCGTACGGCATCGAGCTTCGCGCGGGGCACCTCGACTTCGCAGGCATTGATGATCCACCACTGCGCGTTCACCTTGCCGCCGAGGTCCTCGATGAAGGAGACGAAATCTCGTTGGTCCTCGCGGACCTTCTGCTCGATGCGCGCGACGATGTGCTCGACCGCCGCTTTCGATGCCTTCGACCGAGCGGCGTCGTCGAGTTCCTTCAGGGTGAACGACCGGGTCTTGAACATCACGATCCAGCGCTCGGTCCCGGGAGCCGATCCGGGAAGCGGTGCCCGTCGGACTTCTTGTTGAGCGCACAGGCCGGAAAGGGTGAAGGCGACGGTTGCGAGGAAGATGAGGAGAGGGAGGCGTGGTGCACTCATGAGACCTCTAGAAAGGTGATCAGACCCGATTGTCTTCCGGAGGCTAGGTGTCCTCGCACCGGTTCGCCATGGCCGAAAACCCTCGCATTTTCCTGGGACGCATGCGTCGACGAATGGGTCTGGCACACGGTGAGTGCTGCGAAACCCCGTAGAAAGCCGAAAGCGTCTCGCGCGTTCGCGCGACTTGTCGGGCTTCCCGGATCGCCCCTCCATCCGTTACAATCTGCGCGGTCTCTCGAACCTCTCGAGGATCCTACTTCCGATCGAGACCGAATCTCTCGCGACTCGAAAGGGACACCCCCCATGTCGACGCTCCGATTGCTCGCCCTGGCCCTCGGGCTCGTGGCTCCGCAGGTATCGGCCCAACAGCTCGCGACCGCGGAGCAGCGGCAGGAGCTCGCAGCGCTGTGCGTGCGAGTCGCGAAGGCCGGGCACGCGCCGATCGTCGGGGAGATGCGCCGCTGCCTGAAGAACCTGGGCGCGCCGCGCACCGAGCTCGACGAACTCGACAAGCGATGCCGAAAGGAGCTCGCCCGGCGCGCGCGTCCGCGTGCGGTTACCAGGCGGACGCTTGCCGGCATCGCGGCCCTCGCACGTGACCTGGCGACCCGACTGCCCGATCTCGACGAGGACGCGCGCGCCGATCTCGGGTTCGAGATCCTCGCGCTCGACGATCGAGTCGCGGCAGCGCACCAAGCCGTCGGGCACAAGCGCGGCGACGGGCAGTGGGTCGACGAAGAGGAACTCGATCGACGCAAGCGATGCGCGGAGATCCGTGCAGCGATCCGCAAGGCGGACGAGCTCGAGTTCCCGATCACGGTCAGGGACTACAAGCACCCCGTGCACGAGCTGCTCGGCATCGACTGGGGCATCGAGCTGAGGTACGAGAACCTCAGGTTCATCAGTCATCTCTCGCGTGAACGGTCCGAGCGCATCTTCCGACAAGCGCTGCGCGCGGCTGCTCTGCACGAGTGGCTGATCTCCGGACGGCTCGTTGTGCACCGCGCCAAGTCCGGGCACACGTGGGTGCTCGTCGAGCCGGGAGAAGACTACGAAGCCGCGGTCGACGCAGCGGTCGAGGCCAAAGGCCTGGCCAAAGAGCTCGCTGGCGACGCGAAGCAATGGTCACAGTTCCACGACAAGCGCGGCTGGACCGTGCAGAACTTCTCGACCGAGCAGTACTCGGAGGACCTGCTGCTCGAGGACTGCTGCGAGAGTCGCGACATCCCTCCGTTCCTCGCGGCAGGCCTGTGCAACTGGACATCGGAGACGATGCTCGGCTGCAAGATGCCGACCATCGTCGTGCTGGAGACCGAGCGCCCGAAGACTGGTGTGGGGGGCGCGCGGCAAACGAACCGAGTCGATCCGGTGACCTACCGAGAGGCCGGGACCTACGGAGGGCGCGAGTGGATGAAGTGGCTTCTGTCACGCGGCAGCGCCCCCGGAATCCCGGCGTGCTTCGTCGACGCGATCGGCAAGGTGCGCGGCGAGGAACTCGTCAAGTGCACGCTCGTCGCCGAGTACTGGATCGAGACCGGCCCGCTCCTCCGGCTCGTCCGACGGCTCTCGCGGGGCAAGGACAAGACCGGGTTCGCGTTCGTACCCGTGTTCGAGAAGGCCCTCGATCTCGAGATCGCAGACTTCGAATACGACTGGCGGCGCTGGCTCCTCGGCCCGCCGCCGTCCGTGTTCGAGCGGCTCGCGCCGCAACCCGCGAGGCAGATCGATTCCGACGCACAGGCAGCGATGTCGTATCTCACGGAGCTGCGCAAGCGCGCGTTTGCAGGCGAGCAGATGCAGAAGTTCTACGATGCGGACGCGCTGACCGAGCGTGCGGCCGTCCACTACCATGCCAAGCTCTCCGATCAGGCTCTCCTGCTCGCCAAGCACCTCGCCGAGAAAGACGCCACGAGCGAGACCGCGGCCAAGTCTCAGGCCGAGCTCGACGCACTGCGAGCCGCGGGGTCGTGGCGAGTCGGCCCCGAGCTGATCGACAACGCGGCCACGGACCCCGAGCGCACGCTCGACTACTGGATGGGCAGCGTCTACCAGAGAGTTGCGCTGCTCGATCCTGGCCTCGTGGGCCTCGGCTGGGCCAAGAGCGGCGAGGTCGCGGTCGCCGATGCAGGCTCGCTCGTGAACGAGCCCCGAGGGTTTTGGGCCGTGACCTGGCCCGTCGATGGCAGCCGGAGAGTTCCGATCCGACACTCGGCGCTCACACCGAGTCCGGTCCCGACCGCCGAGCCCGACACGCTCGGCTACCCGATCACACTGCTGCTCGGCCCCGACGTGGTCCGCGGACGCGGCTTCGCGGTCGAGCTCTCACTGCACGAACGCAGCCAGGAGGGCCCGCTCGTCGACTGCTGGATGTCGACCCCGGACAAGCCGACCAACCCGCGATGGGCACCGCGGAACACATGGAGCCTGATTCCGAAAGCGCCGCTGCTGAAGGGTAAGACCTACCACGCGCGAGCGGTGATCCACGGCCAGAAGGACTGGACCATCTCGTGGTCGTTCCGGACCTAGTCCTAACGAGGCTGCCCTCAGACCGACGAGGCGTGGTTCGCTTGCTCCCGCAACCCGAGTCC
>Ga0055451_10001006_pt1 | contig 11414 bp, 8 predicted proteins | sample China_Galinas_PW_3_FD_57745 | JGI IMG/M metagenome (GOLD analysis project Ga0055451, IMG submission 57745) | Wetland microbial communities from San Francisco Bay, California, USA, that impact long-term carbon sequestration - China_Galinas_PWB_D2 | ecosystem: Environmental > Aquatic > Marine >... | reverse complement strand
CGGCAAGCCTTATCAAATCCCGTACCCCGATGATGACGGCCTGCTGGTCTGCAAGGCTTGGGTGTACGATCACGTTCCCTATCCGATGCGGGTACCGAAGCCCCCTACTCGACTCGATCTTCACGACATGTTCCCGACGTCGATCTACAACGCCTTCACCATTACGAGTCCCAGGTGGTTCGAGATGTTGGAGCAGTTCAAGATCCCCTATCGGCCGGACATCATGATCAACTTCGGGTCCAACTCGGTCATGACCATGGGGAACGCGGAGACGGTCGCGGAGAACTTCCTGAAAAAGTTCAACTTCATCTTCTCCTTTCAGTTATACATCACGGAATTCGAAGAGGCGGTGGCGGACATCGTGCTGCCGGACGCCTGCTACCTGGAGCGCTACACGCCGGCCGTCAGCTTCCCCTCCACGTTCTCCCATCCGCAGGGCGAGGACGATTGGGGATGGACCATTCGTCAGCCGGTCGTCAATCCGCTGCACGAGCGCCGTGATTTCAATGAGGTGATGCTGGACATCTGCAAGCGACTCGGGATTTCCCACAAGTACTACAAGGGGTTGAACGACACGGTCGTCATGCGCTACGGCGGGGCCATGGATGAGAAGTACAAGCTCTGCGAGGACGGCAGTAGAGAACATGAGTGGCCCGAAGTGACCGATCGCCTCCTCAAGGATCGCTTCGGCGAGGAGCACGGTCTCGAGCATGTTCGCAAGAACGCGGTCTTCACCTGGCCCAAGCGCAAGGAGGACGTGTACTGGAAGTGGTTCAACCCATCGCGCGTACCGATCTACTTCGAGTACTTCATCGATTCCGGCGAACAGATTGCGAAGTTGTGTGACGAGTTCAACGCCAAGGAGTTCTTCGACTTCGATTGGTCGCGTTTCAAGGCGCTGGCTGACTGGTATCCCTGTCCAAGCCACACCGAGAAAAACCCCGAATTCGACATGTACACCTTCTACTGGCGTGCGGTGATGCACTGCAATTCGCTCACGCAGCAGAATCCGTGGTTGGACGAGTGTTCCCAGGAGGACCCGTATGTCTATGCCATCCAGATGCACTGGAAGACCGCGGAAGAGAAGGGCATAAAGGAAGGCGACAAGGTCTGGCTCGAGAACCCGCAAGGCCATCGAGTCAGGGGATGGGTGGCATTGACCGAAGGCATCGAGCCGCACCACCTGGCCGTCGCCGCCGTCGCCGGTCACTGGGGCGAGTATATGCCCATCGCCAAGGGCAAGGGTACCTTCTTCAATGATCTGGTCGAAATGGACAAGGAGCACACTGACCCGCTGACGCTGAACCAGGACATCTGCTGTCGGGTCAAGATATACAAAGCGTAATCCAGGAGGCGAGACCGACTCGTCGTCTACGGTTGCGGCATCCTCTGCTGGAGGCATGAAATGGCAAGCTACGGAATGGTGATCGACCTCAATCGCTGCTACGGCTGCTACGCTTGTATGCTGGCCTGCAAGGTCGCAAACCACACCCCGCCCAATGTGTTCTGGAGCCGCGTCCTCAAGGGCGAGTCGGGGACGTTTCCGAACGTCGTTCGGCAATCGCTGCCGGTTCTCTGCTTCCACTGCGAAGACCCCGGGTGCGTCAAGGTGTGTCCCACCCAGGCTACTTACATAGGCGACGATGGCGTTGTGGTCATCGACAAGGATAAGTGTGTGGGCTGCAAGTACTGTTTGATGGGCTGCCCCTACGGGGCGCGCTACACCGTGCCGGAATGGAAGAGCTACTTCCCCGAGGGACTTCCGCTGTCGGAGTTGGAGGAGTTTCAGAAGAAGGCATGGGAAGAGAAGTCCGGGTGCGGCGTGGCCACCAAATGCGACTTCTGTACCAGCAGGCGAGAGGAGGGCAAAGAGCCGTCTTGCGTGGTCGCGTGTCCGGCAAACGCCCGCATCTTCGGTGACCTCGACGATCCAGACAGTGAGGTCTCGATACGCATCAAAACGGATAAGGGGTTTGTCCTGAAGCCCGAGCAGGGTACGAAACCCAAGGTTTACTACACGCCGCCCAGGTAGAAACGTCCGCGCTTCCGCCAGGTGAAGCGCATACATGAAGTGGGAGATCGTCATGGACTCGAAGCTGTTTGGCCTTGCTCAGACCGAGTGGCGTTGGCTGATTGCCATCTACCTTTTCCTTGCCGGTGCGGGCGGAGGGGCGCACATCACCGGAGTTGCCGCCGACTTTATGGGGTGGACCACGGTGGCCACCATAGGGATTTGCCTGGGTTGGCCTTGCGTTCTGATCGGGTGCTTGTGCCTGCTCGCGGATCTCGGCACAGTCCAAAACGCCTGGCGCGTTGCCAGAAAGCCGGATACGTCGTGGATCGCGCGCGGTACGATCATCATTTCCATCTTCATGATCGTAGCGTTTATCCACACTATTCTGTGGGCTTGGCCGGGGACCATGGCCGGCGGGGACGCCACGGCACGACATGTCGTCGGTGTGATCGGTGCTGTTTTTGCGTTTGGTACGATGGTCTATACGGGTTTGCTTCTTGGTGATGCGATACCGATGCCGTTTTGGAGCACCGCGCTGCTGCCGATTCTCTTCTTCTTTTCCGCAGCCTCCACGGGCGTCATGGCCGTTATTCTCGCGGGCGTGTTCGCCGGCGTGGAAGAGTCCACGCTCTTGACGTTGGCCAGGGCCGATATCGTGCTGATCGTCGTTGAGGCATTGGTGTTGGCCGCCTACCTTCACGGATCATATCGGCATCCCAATACACGGATGTCGGCGGAGCATGTCCTCAGCGGCCCTGCTGCGACCATGTTCTGGATGGGTGTGGTGATTTGCGGTCTTCTGATTCCCCTGGTGATTGATGCGCTGGGAATTCACGGGACAGGTGCAGCGATTGCGTCCATCCTCGGCCTCATCGGCGGGCTTTGTCTCCGCTACGTTGTTCTGGCCGGTGGCGCTATGTACCCGATGTCCGCAGCCGGTACCGACTTCAGACCGGTTCGGCGCCCCAAGGACCCAATGCCGGCGATGGGAAAGCTCCCTCCTAGCTGACCCAAGTAGAACTGCGTTGAGCACGTTGAGGAAAGGCGGCCCTGCCATCCTCGCGCACTGTACCCAGCAGCTCAATGAGTCGGACCGGCATGGATGATTGCACCCCAGTTTCCCATCGATTGACACCCGCCTGCGCGCCCCTGACAATGGTCTTGGCCTTTCCCGATGCGATGTGACTATGGAGACGCCACGGTGGGTGACTCAATGCCCTGCCGCGTGACGAATCCCGAGAGAGAGCATGGGCGCGTTCGGGCTGCGAGCGAAGCGAGTTGACTGGTGGATTTGCGCATCAAACCAAAGAGCAGTAGCTTCCGGCACGCGGGAGAGTTGGCCGGGCAATCCGATCAACATGATCCACGGAAGCCGTCATTTGACGCTGCCACGCTAGACATTGATCTGCGTGACTGCGAGTTCGTGCGGCCCCCTGCTGCGTTGTGGTGTATGGTGTATTTGGCACTTGCCTCTAAGCGAGGAGCTCGCTGCCGCTTGCTCGTTCCAGAAAACTTGGGCGTGTGCATATACTTGAAGGTGGTGGTCCTCTTTGATATTTTGAAGGGCTATGGCGTCGAGGTTGACGACCGCGGCGTTGGCGCGCGCGATGATCAGAAGACCATTCTGCCGATCACCCATTTTGAGACAACGCAAGACGCAACGGCCATCACTAACAAGGCGTTCGCCAGGCTGCAATCCGCGGATGTCGGTGCAGCCGATCTGACCCCCGTGGTGTCGGAGCTGTTTAGCGAACTGGTCTTGAACGCCGCACAACACAGCGAGTCCGACGTGGGGGCATTTGGCTGCGTTCAGTTTTACGAGTTTGAAGGTGGTGCGCGTTTCACCTGTACCGTGGCGGATGGCGGGATTGGGGTCTTCGAAAGCTTGTGTAGGAACGACAAACTCCGGTCGCGTGTGACCTATGACTGGGATGCTCTTGAACTTGCCGTCCGCGAACGAGTCAGCGGCACCGGGGACCCCCACCGAGGCATCGGATTGTACGGCGTCAGAGACGACGTACGTATACAAGGACGTTCGCTGTTGCTTCACTCAGGATTGGGATCGCTGGAAATCAATGAGGATCTCGAGAGTTCTGCGAAGAGAACACGGCTGTTTCCCGGAACATTGGCTTTTCTTTCAATTCCCGCATGACCATGTGTACGGTTCAGGTCAATAAAATTCTAAAGGACAAAATCCTCGTCAGCAGAGAATCCGCGCACCTGCTTGAAGGCGCTATGATGGCGATGATCGCGGCTGCGAGGACGCCCGAGAAGCCATCAGGCACAACATCAGTGGCCGTCGATTTTGAAGGCGTGGAAGGGATTGCGCCCTCATTCCTCGACGAACTCATTTCAGTATTCGAATCCGTCCTCGGGTCGGTCGATCGCGAACTAGACCGGAGGCTGCTCGTCGCGAATCCACCGACCCGGCTCTCGCTGAAGTTTGAGGCCATCGCTCGCGGACATGGGATGTCGGCTCGCGCGCTCACTGATGGTTCCTGGGTTTTGACAAACAAGAGTAACGACAACGCGTAACTGCGGGCCTTCAAGCCGGTTGCCTGAATTCGATCATCTTCCCTTGTTAAGATTCGGTGGATGGTTCTACGCTTGATTTGTGCGTGGCCGGCGTGTTCGGTTCTGCCGACTTGGGAATGGGCTCTGAACAGGGGGGCGCGTCCGGGTCTCCCTCCGTCACCGGTTTCCAACGCCATTTTTTCCCCGTTCGGTATTCGGCCTTTCGGCCCGACGATTCTCGTTTCTCTTCGATAAACCGTGCCACCATTTGCGTTCGCCGGCACAGGGGGCATTGGTCCGAGATGAGGTTTGTGTCATCTCCCCGTCTGTGTGAGGCGGCCTCGAGTTTCGCTTCCGGTGCAAAGCGCTCGCCACAAATCGAGCATAAGAGCATCTCGCCGGTCGCGAGGATCTTCTCACTCGGCGCGTCTGGCGACGCCTCGGTTTCCGCAAGCGTCATCGCTTTTTCGGGGCAACTCTCCAGGCAATCGCGGCATCCGTCGCAAAGACGATGGTCGAAAACGATGGACAGCGTGCCGTCGGTCAGGACGCCACGAATCGCGCCTGTCGGACATCGCTGGCCGCAGACCTCGCACAGCGAACATTTGTCCGCATCGACATCCATCTGCCAATGGCGCCCGGCTGTCCCCCCCCGCCGTTCATGCTCCCCCGCCATCGTCGTTTTTCCTCCTGATCTTGGCCTAACCCGCTCGCGGGCGGCGCCGGTTCAACTACGAGAATCATAGCATGTCTCACCGACGAAACAATCACGAGCGGAAGGACTCGTGCGTTCTTCCCCACGCGTAACCTGGCCCACACGTGCCCCCAAACCTGATCGACGGACTCGCGCCCCCAACGACAGTTAAGCCTCCGTGCTAACACTGCGGCCGTCCACGCTGTGCGGCAGTAGATCGAAAGCGTGCTCCTTGAGCCCGGTGTAGCGAAACTGGCACGCTTGCGTGTTCCGGTAACAAGGCTCCGAAGCACAAGAATTCGTTTTTGCTTGAGTCCGACGGCTCTGTTCGGTAAGCTGATGAATGAACGCCGAGCGAGCAGGACGGCGTAGCCGAGCATATACCGTGGCAGGTGAGGACGATGGCCGATTCGAGGAGCACGCAAACGAACCGTGAGTGGTACCACCACGGTCGTTCTGCCGAAGATGTTGAGAGGTGGCGCTCGCAGAAAGTTGGTCGAGCGCTCCGTTAGTCGTAAAGGCTTCGGACCGCGAAAACTGCGCGGCAGATAGAAAGGCTGAGTGAGATGGGCCAGTACTACATTTTGCACGACGGTAAGGTGGTCGAGGAACCGGATTTCAAGAAATGGCTCGCGTGGCACCAATCGTCGTACGAGCAGACGCGGTGCATAGCCCATACTTGGGTGAAGTTCGGCGAAGTGAGGACGGTCTTTCTGGGCATGAACATGAGGGAATCGGAGTCCGAGCCGCCTTGGCTCTTTGACACACGCGTCTACGGAGGATGGTTGGCCGGGGAATGGGAGCGATCTTCCACATTCGAAAAGGCATCCGCGTCGCACGAGGCCTGGGTCGCCCGGGTTCGTGAGATGGAGAGCAACAACGAAGTTCCACCGCCTGATGCCGTTTTTTAGATCGGATCCGACCGCGCCGACATCGCCACCGGCGACGTGACGGAGGCCATTTACTTCCGCCGCCTTTACCGCCAATTGTGACCGTGCGCGTACCGCAGACCTCCCTTTTTGCCCGGCTCGGGCAGCGTCGACCGCGGGCTCCATCCGGCAGACCGACAACCACGGCACATTGCGCGATTGAAGCGACGCTTTGAAATGGGTTTGTTTGGTCATTTTTTTTCGTAGTGCCACATTGTTGGTATGTCGTGGAGGGAATGGCGACGGAGCGACGGGGGGAAAGGAAAAAGTGACGGAGGAAACCGAATAGCGGCGGAGCACTGAGTGTGCCCGAACAGGAAGCGCGAAGCGACGTAGGGGTGGACACCCAGTGACTATGATGGTCGAAGGATCCGGATACGCCGTGGTCGACATTCGGCGTTGCGTGCGCGTTGCGTCGTCGTGTTTGCTTACGATGGCCTCGGGCATGGCGCAGTTTCCCAGGGATAGAACGCGGCGGGTGATCGGCGCGGCGGGAGGATCTCAGTGATCAGTACTCCGTCTCGAGTTTTCAACCGAAGTCGGCACCGGCGGTGTCATCTCCGTGGCATACAGTCACAATTTGAGTGACGCACACACACAAGAATCGGAATCCACCACAAAGGCACCAAGACACGAAGAAAGACAGACCTTGGATTTGACTGGTCGCTTGCGCTCCGTGTGTTGCGCTGCACATCGGCGGTCGACACGGGCGGCATTCAGGGGAGCCGGGAGACAGGGCGCTTGCCCGGGCTTACCTGCGCGGCCGGGTTTGACAGTTGCGAAGGCTACGCCTCGCCCCCAAAAGCCGAAGCATCAGTCGGAAACTGAAGGCCGGGGATTGACGATGGTTCACGTATGACGGCTATCGCGGCTTGCCACTCTTGAGGGATTCGAGGAAGCGCTCCTTCCCCGTGGTGGTCACCTTGGTGCCTCTGGTGTGCAGTATCTCGAGGTTGTTACAGCGCGTTAGGTGAGCCAGTCCCGCGTCCGTGATCTGCGTATCATTCAAATATAGTGTCTGCAGTCGCGGCAGCGCAGGGAGGTGGGCCAATCCCGCGTCTGTAATCCGCCCGTCGTTGAGGCCGAGAGTATGCAGTTCGGTTAGGGCAGAGAGGTGGGCCAGCCCCGCAACGGTGATTTGCGCGCAACTCAGGGTGAGGGATTGAAGTCCAGTGAGGGCAGCGAGGTGCGCCAACCCCTCGTCGGTGATCGGCGTGCCGTGTAGATTTAGTGCTCGCAGTCCGGTTAGGGCCGAGAGGTGGGCCAGCCCCTCAACGGTGATTCGCTCGCCACTCAGGGTCAGGGATTGCAGCCCTTCTAGGGTAGATATGTGTGCTAAGCCTGCGTCGGTAATCGGCGTGTCGTGTAGAATGAGCGACTGCAATCGCGTCAGTACCGAGAGGTGTGCCAGCCCCTCGTCCGTAATCTGCGCGCCACTCAGGGTAAGGGATTGTAATCCGGTCAGATCAGTTAGGTGTGCGAGACCTGCGTCGGTGATCTGTCTTTCGTACAACGCGAGGCCTTTGAGTCCGGATAGGGCTGAGAAATGACTGAGCTGCGAATCGGTGATCTGCGTGTTGCCCAGATACAAGTAGTGCAGACCGGTGAGCGATGACAGTTGGCTCAAGTCGACCCCGGCACCAAGGTCCGTAAACAGCAACGCGTCTGCCTGGCGCACGCTCCACGCCGCCCTCATCGCCTCCCAAGAGTCTTGGATATAGTCGTGTTGGGCCGCAAGTAGTGTTGCGGCTACGCTCCGCCCGCCCCTGAAAGCCAATTTGTCCCGTGGGCTTGTTTTGGCCGAGAAAGAGGCCAGTTCCAGTTCCCAGCAGCGCTGCATGGCCCTGTGGCGGTGGTCGTCCGACAGCCCGGCGTACCGATCCACGGCCAACTCAGCCAGCAGGGCCAGCTCCGACCCGTCGGGTCGAGCCGGTGTATGACGCAAGCAGTCAAAGTGCGCCCCGAAGAGCGCTTCGACCAAGCGCACGATCCACTTGGGCTTTTCGGCTAAGCTCTCGAAGAGCAGCACGAGCGTTTCGCTCCATTCAGACAGGTTGGCGTACATGTGGAGATCACTCGCAGTGGTGCCAAGAGGCGTTTTTTCACCGAGGGCCCACTCAGGCGTAGTGACATGCTCTGCGAGATAGCAGGCGGCGAAGTATTCCTGAAAGGACAGGTGCATAAAGCCGAAGTGGCCTTCGCCGCGGGGCAGCAGAAGTCCGCTACGCCGCGCGATGTAGTCGAGGAATAGCTTGGCCGAGCCCTTTGCGTCCTCGACGCTGGGACTCATCGCCTCGGCGATCCAACGATGGACCTGGTCTTGGTTGGCCAGGATTTCACGGTGCCGTTGCTTTTGACTGCCCCTGCGCAACTGCATCTGAAAGCCGACATAGGCCAGCCAGCGCTTTTTTTCGGCGAGCGAGAATTTCAGACCGTCGAGCCCACGGAAACGGTCGATGGACTGGAGGTAGGCCTCGGCGATGTGCTCGTAGAGCATCGCTCGGCCGTGAGGTAGCCAGCGGTATACGCGGTAGATCAAGGCGATGAGCGTGAGCAGATTCGGGATGCGGGCGAGGTGGCGCGTCCCTTCGTTTGAGGCGATGGCGCCGACAAGCTCACGGGCTCGCTGCTGCCGTTCGTGTTCCACCTTCTCGTGCTGGATGTACCAGTTGTGGGCGAATTGTTGGATCTGCTCGTCGGAGAACGGGGCGACGTAACGAAGGTCTGCCATCTTCTGGTGCTCCTCCGACTGAGGGTAGGCTATTTCTGCCAAATCCGCATAATATGCTCCGACGGTAGATGACAGGGAACGACGCGGGACGGCAGAGCTTTCGAATTGAACCACCTCGTAGCCGACAATGCGCGACGTCAACAGCCAGCGGCATTTGGTGTATCGCTTAAACCCGTCGAAAACTGCAGTCTGTAACGCGGCGCGCACAGCCGCGCTGCCGATCTCGTCGAGGCCATCGAGCATGATAAAAGCCTGCCCGCGATCGAACAGGTCGGTCAGGCGCTCGTGACCCTTCCCGCCTTCGTTGAGCGCCTTGGCGACCGGTAGCGCCAGGAAGGCATCGACGAGCCCGTCCCATGTAATGTCGATGGTGATGTCCATGTCGCGGAGGACCATGGGGATGGGGACAAGGCTGCTCAGGCTCTTCTTCCAGGCATTTTCGTCGAGGCGCGAAAGTCGCCAGGCGATCCAACTGACGAGGGTGGACTTGCCCGAGCCTGGATCGCCGAGCAGAACCAGGCGCTGTGAGCTGGCGACGGCTTGAAGCACGGGCGTGGTTTGCGGCCAGTCTTTGATCGGCAGCTCCGGCTGGATGTGGGAATCGCTGATGGACGGCTCGACATAGAGGCGGTCGATCGGGACATCGGGGTTGTCGCGGAGGTGCGGCAGGCCGAGGAAGCGGACGTAGCCGTGTTGGTCGGCGATGTCCTGGTAGTAGGCGTGTAGTACTTGTTCATCTGTGGGCTCGCGGAAGTCCTTACGATCGCCCGGGCGCTTGCCGAGAACCGTGCCCTCGCAGATGACGCAGGCGCGGATCCCGTCGTCGTTGGCGGCGTCCGTCTCTCGCGAGAATCGCACGCGTTGGGCGGACTGCGTGGGATAGTGTTCCTTGCAGAGTTTCTTCAGTTCGGCATCGACGGCGTCGAGAACTTCGCCTAAGGTCTTGTGCTTCGTGGTGGGGTCCAGCGCGTTGGACAGGGCACGCGTAAAGAGACTGAAGGCGTCATCGCCCTGCACGTAGCGGCAGACATCGCCTTTGTGACATCCGAAGACCATGGCGAAGCGCCGATTCTTTACGCGGGTACGCTTCTCCTGGCCCCACTCCTTTGCCGAGAGGGGGGACTTGCCGCCCAGTTCCACGCCCTCGCGGCAGGCGTCGATGAAGAAGACGACGGTGCCTGCCTTGGAGTTTTCCACAAAGCTCGCGAATTCCAGATGGACCAGATACCGGGCGAACTCGGAGCCGGTGATTCTGCCGTCGGACGGCAGGAGCCAGTCTTTGCCGTTGTAGTGCCAGCCGTGGCCTGAATAATAGATGAGTACCGTGTCGCCCTTGCCGGCCTCGGAGAGAATATCCTCGATCGCACCGGGAATGTTGTTGCCTGATGCGCCTTTCGCGCCTCCGGTGCCCAGCTTTCGCACGGAGTAGTTCGAGCGTTCAAGGACGGATGCGAGATCCCTAACGTCATTGTGAACGACGGGGAGATCGGGGATTGCGGGCTGGTCATATTCTGCAACGCCGATCAACAGGGCAAGACGCTTGCTCATGGCTCAGTCCCCGAACGTGAGTGTAATGGCGCCTTTAGCGCCCACCTTGGCCGTCCCGACAAGTTCGACCCCGCCTTCGGCGTTGATCTCGACCTGAAGCGCGACCTGTTTAAGTTTGAATCCGGCCACTTGGCCGAGGTCGTCACGGATTCCCTTGAGAAGGCTCACAACGTTCTGGCACGTGTCGGCGAGGTTTGCGCGAAGCGCATCCAGCGGTACGCGCTTCAAGATTGCCTCTGAGCTCGTACTGAAGAGACCTTTTGTGCCGTCGTCGTTCGTCGGAACCTCAGTGACCCAGATGGGTAAGTCTGTCATGAGATCTCTCCTTGTGGCATGTGGCACCACGTCATGACGCCTTTCACGGCGAACGGAAAAGGTGTCACAAATAAACCTCTACTGTCGCGAGTACGTTCCCTGGCTTCGCCCGCGGGCGCATTATTCGACAACCATACGACAGATAGAGTATGACCGTCTGTGCCAATCTCGTCCAGTTGTGGCAAATCATGCGTGAAATCGACTTGATCGCGCGACCGGGCGATCAAGATGAGGATGGTGCGTCGCGGGACGCACCCTACATCTCTCGGATCGCGAACGGGATGGAGACCCTCGCCCCGCTGGGGCTCTTTCGTGTTGGGCACTCCTTTCCCACGGGCTTGCGCCCGTGGCTACATGCCTTCATCCCATTCGGGGTGAGTGAAGAAGGTGCGTCGAAGGACCACTGCTGTAAACATCTTTCGGGAGGCACAAATGCCTATTGGTCCAGTGTTTTCGTATTCTTCGCGATTGGCTCGTCGCAACGACGCCCAAGCAGGTCCGATTCATCAGGGTCAAAAACCTCCCCAAATACCGCGTTTCCAGGTTTGTACGGGTGGGTTTCAGAATCCTGAACATGTTTACAGCAGTGGTCGAAGGACACACCCTACGTCGCTACCCAGGCTGATGCAGGAACATGGTGCGTCGAGGGACGCACCCTACATCGCTACA
>Ga0055451_10001004_pt1 | contig 11422 bp, 11 predicted proteins | sample China_Galinas_PW_3_FD_57745 | JGI IMG/M metagenome (GOLD analysis project Ga0055451, IMG submission 57745) | Wetland microbial communities from San Francisco Bay, California, USA, that impact long-term carbon sequestration - China_Galinas_PWB_D2 | ecosystem: Environmental > Aquatic > Marine >... | reverse complement strand
CCTGGTCCAGCGGAAGATCACTCTCCAGTAATAAGATCCACTGATCTTTGTATTTACCATTCAGATATTCGATCCTTTTTATCTGCAACTCATTCCGTGATTTTATCACGCGACAGAAATTTGAATCCACCCGATTCCCAGAATAAGTCGTTTGAAAATGCATGATGTAAATTTTTTAAATATGTGATTATTAATTTTTGATGAATACTTGATCATATATGAAGTGATCTCAGGTTAATTCGGTGCTAGATCAGGCGGAGGGAGGTCGATCACTAAGGTCGCCGGAAAAAATGCTATGTTTCTAATAATTTTCATGATCCAATTCAATAATTCAGTAGCAAAAGTAAATGCTGAGTAAGGGAGTAGTTAGAAAACCGCGTTAAAAAAGCTTAACTGAACTGTTAAAGAATGATAAACGGTTTTCCTTCTGGCAAAGGGGGGTAGCTGTGCGGCTACCCCCCATAGCTTATGAAATCTTGATCTCTTTCGCCGGTTTAGGTTTTATCTCCTCCCTTTTGGGTAAAAGGATATGAAGAATACCATCCTTATAACTGGCTTTAATTTTTTCGGCATCAATTGCATGTTCGGCAACGGTGAATGAGCGCTGGAATGACTGGTAACTAAACTCACGCCTGGTTACCTTTTCGCCATCTTTCTCTTCCACTTTATTTTCATGTTCTGAAGAGATGGTCAGCATACCATTGTCATAATGTAAATTGAAGTCCTCTTTTCTCATACCCGGTGCCGCAACATCAATCTGGAACTCATTGCTGTTCTCTTTAACATTCACAGCAGGCAGGGTTGAGTTTGTACCTGAAAAGTTATTACTGTTCCAGTCCATCAAATCTCCATCGAAAAATCTATCAAATATTGAAGGAGTTGTGGGGAACCAATTGTTCGATACTTTTGCTAGTGACATAATCTAATCCTCCATTATTTAAGTTTGACAAATTTTAAATTTTCACTCATACCCGGTCAAACCAAATGCCAAAGCATTTACAGTCACTGTTAAAAAAAGTTACATGATTGAATATCAAGATCCTACAAAGGGCGGATAATGATGAGAATGTCATTTTGACAGTATTTACCACTCAAGCAGATAGGCAAAAATCAGGGGAGCTACAATAGTCGCATCCGATTCGATGAGGAACTTGGGAGTACCGGCATCCAGTTTTCCCCAGGTGATCTTTTCATTGGGGACAGCCCCGGAGTAGGAGCCATAGCTGGTAGTTGAGTCGGAAATCTGGCAGAAATAGCTCCAGAAGGGAGTGCTGGTACGTTCCAGGTCCTGGTAAAGCATGGGAACCACACATATGGGAAAATCACCTGCAATGCCTCCTCCTATCTGGAAAAAGCCTATCCCATTTTCCTTTGTATTGGCTGTATACCAGTCGGCCAGCCACATCATATATTCAATGCCCGATTTAACTGTCCGGGGGTGGAGCTCCTCTTTGATACAGTAGGAGGCAAAGATGTTGCCCATGGTTGAGTCTTCCCATCCCGGGACCACAATGGGAAGGTTCTTCCTGGCTGCCGCCAGCATCCAGCTGTCTTCGGGGTCGATTTCATAATATTGCTCAAGCACTCCCGAATTCAGCATTTTGTACATGTATTCATGTGGAAAGTATCTGTTCCCAATGGTTTCAGACTCTTTCCATAATTCGTAAATATGTCGCTGCAAACGCCTGAATGCTTCCTCTTCCGGAATACAGGTATCGGTGACACGATTCAATCCCCTGTCCAGCAGCGACCGTTCCTGATCCGGAGTAAGATCACGGTACTCCGGGATTCGTTTGTAATGCTTATGTGCTACCAGGTTCATCATGTCCTCTTCAAGGTTTGCCCCGGTGCAGGAGATGATATGTACTTTGTCCCGGCGGATCATTTCAGCAAGCGACTTTCCCAGTTCTGCTGTACTCATAGCCCCTGCCAGTGTAACCATCATTTTATTTCCTTTTTGAAGCTGATCGTTATATGCTGAAGCAGCATCGAGCAGGGTCGCCGAGTTAAAATGCCTGAAATGCTCAAGCATGAATGAAGTGATATGGCCTGTATTATCTTTCATTTGTACAATTCTCAGGAGTGAAATTTATATGATAAAAGTTTATAATAGAGTTTGGCCACCAGGAATCCGGGCGCTTTTAAACCTTTGACAGGTGCAAATTCGACAATATCAAATCCAACGATAGTCTTTTTCCTGAATACCTGTTTCAAATATCCCAATATCATATGCCAGTCCATCCCTCCAGGTTCGGGTGTTCCCGTTGCTGGCATAATGGATGGGTCAAGAACATCCAGGTCAAGTGAGATATAAACATGGTCGGTCATCAGGTTGATTGATTCATCCACCCAGCTGTTTTCAGAGTGAATATCCTGGGCGAAAAAACACTGACCGGGGTTTAAATACGCTTTTTCTGAAATATCCATGCTCCTGATCCCAACCTGGATCAGGTTGGTTTCCCTACTGGCACGGTGCATGGCACAGGCATGGTTATATGGAGTGCCCAGGTACTCTTCCCGCAGATCGGTATGAGCGTCCAGCTGAAGAACTGTCAGGTTCTGGAAGGCCTTCCGGTATGACTCTATGATGCCAATGCTTATGGAGTGCTCTCCACCAAAGAATGTGAGGAATTTATTGGTTGATAACAGTTTTTCAGTTTGGGATCTGACTGCCTTGTAGACCGATTCCGGGGAGGTTCTCTCCTTCAGCTCTGGCAACAGGTGAATACCCTTCCTGTAGACTTCAGAATCGGTCTCGATATCATACAGCTCCATATTCTCAGCAGCTTCCAGGAATTCATGAAAACCCCTGTCTGCACCCTTTCCCCAAGTACTGGTCCCATCATATGGAATGGACTGCAGGAGTATCTCAGAACTGTCGAACCGCGCATACTCGCTGTCAATTCCTCCGAAGGTCCCATGCTCACTCATTGTATCCAAGTATGTTGAACATTTCGGCGACCGACTGTTCTTCGCGATAAACGTGGTCAATGATATTTCCCCTGGCATCCCGGTCGATGATCACGTGTTTTGGTGCGGGAATGAGACAATGCTTGATTCCCCCGTATCCACTGATAGAATCCTGGTAGGCACCTGTATGGAAGAACCCAAGATAGAGGGGTGCCTTATCCTTGTTATCATACCTGGGGAGTAACACCTCCTGGTTCAGATCCTCCGAGTTATAGTAGTCCGAATGGTCACAACTGATCCCTCCGATATTGACACGTCCATATTCGTGATCCCATTTATTTACGGGCAGCAAAATAAACTTTTCATGAATGGACCAGGCATCAGGGATGGTATTCATCAGGCTGTTGTTGATAATATACCATGTCTCAGTATCGTTTTGCAATTTCTGCTCCAGGACTTCAAAAATAATGGCACCAGCTTCACCTACCGTATAACGGCCAAATTCCGTAAATATATCAGGTTCATTTACATTCTCTTTCTCACAGGCCTCCTTGATGTTCGTAATGATCTCACCGATCATGTATTCGTAGCTGTATTCAAATCCCAGGTGATTCCGGATAGGGAAACCTCCACCAATATTGAAAGCCCTCAGGTTTTGACTCTCTTTTTTCAGTTGGATATAGAGGTTCAGGGCTTTCTGAAACTCTCCCCAGAAGTAGAGTGTGTCTTTGATGCCTGAATCTACGAAGAAGTGGAGCATCTTCAGCTCCACTTTATCATTATCCTTAATGTTTTTCTTGAAGAAGTCGATTATCTCATCAGGGGGAATGCCCAGACGTGACGTGTAATAGGCAGATTGTGCCTCCTCGTTAATGGCCATCCTGAGCCCTATTTTGATCGGTTGGGCTGTCTCGATCCGGAGCAGACGTTCCAGCTCCTTTTTACTGTCCAGGATGATAATTGAGTTTTTAAATCCGGCTTCCTGGAGCTTGATGATCTTCATGAGGTAATCCTCTGTCTTATAGCCATTATGGACAATCAACCGATCTTTATCAATCTTTTTCCTGGTATGCAGGTTTAAAATCAGGTCAATATCGAACGAAGAAGAGGTTTCAATATCAACCTTGTGTTTTAAAGCTTCGTTGATCACATGATAAAAGTGATTGCATTTGGTGCAATAACAGTAATGGTAATTGCCCTTATAGTTGTTCTTCTTGATAGCCTTGTTAAACAGGTTCTTCGCTTTTTTGATCTGATCGCCGATCTTCGGTAGGTAGATAAACCTGAATGGCGTTCCATGTTTTTCGATCAGATGTTTCAATGAAACTCCATGAAAAGTGAGACTCCCGTCCCTTAAGTCAAATCCCTCCTGCGGAAAGTAATAGGTTTGTTCGATCAGATCGAAATAGCTGTTTTTCATTCGTGAGGTGCTCTGTTGACACTACCAGGTTTTTTACGAATGTAAACTTTTTTAATAATTAAGATCAAAAAATATAGTGAAAGTTAGTTCACAGTATCTTCATTATAAAGTAATCGAAACTTAATCATTTTGTAACAATTGGATTTTACTTTTGGATCATGGTTGAGAATCGCAAAATATTACTGGTCGATGATGAACCCGATATCATTGAATTTCTGGAATTCAATTTTCAAAAAGAGGGTTTTGAAGTTAAGACTGCAGATAATGGTCGATCGGCGGTTGAGAAGGCATTAAAATTTCAGCCCCATGTTGTTCTGATGGATATCATGATGCCGGAAAAGGATGGTATTGAAGCCTGCCAGGAAATCAGGCAGCATGTGGGCACCTATAATCCCCTTATTTGTCTGCTCACAGCACGTGGAGAGGATTATTCCCAACTGGCAGGATATGATGCGGGAGCGGATGATTATGTTGTGAAGCCGGTAAGTCCAAAAGTTCTTATAGCACGAGTGCAGTCATTAATGAAACTAAAGAATGGTTCAGTTTTCCCGGTAGCAGAAAGGGAGAATGCTGAAAATGATATTATCATTAACAGAGAGTATTATACTGTCACTAAAAATAAAAAGGAGATCCAGCTGCCAAGAAAGGAATTTGAAATTCTATATCTGATGGCATCCAGGCCCAACAGGCTGTTTAGCAGGGATGAAATATTCAATCATGTCTGGGGTTCTGATACCATTGTAGGTGAACGAACCATGGATGTATACATCAGAAAGATCCGAAGCAAAATAGGGGATCATTATATAAAAACCATTAAAGGGGTTGGATATAAATTCATACAGAATAATATATAACTACAATAAATTTTAAAGAAGATGAAGAAATTATTATTTGTGCTCGCACTGATCCTGGCTGTTGCAAAGGTGAGTGCAGATGAGCCGGAGAGTAAATCGTCCGCCGTTAAATCCAGCCAGATTGAGGGCCAGGTTATCGATTACCGGACAGGCGAAGCACTTGTTGGAGTATGCCTCAAGATCAAGGGAAGCGATATAAAAACCTACACAGACCTGAAAGGCAAATTCAAAATGGAGGGGATCACTCCGGGTACATATGATATTGATATCGATTATGTCTCATACAAAGAGATTACACTGAAAAGTGTAAATACAAACTCCGCCGATGTAAAGCTAAAGGTTGAACTTGAGTCAGCAGCTCAGCCCTTGTAGTACTAAATTTTTCAGTAGATTCGTACTATGAATTTCAGAAGCTGGTCACTGACCTGTATTCTAATAGTTATCGGCGTTGTATCTTCGGCCCAGGTAATTATTGATGAAAACGGGTTATACCATAATGAGAATAACGAGCTCTATTCAGGAACGTATATCGAATTTTATACCAATGGTAACAAGCGGATTGAATTGTCACTTAAAAACGGTATAGTTGATGGTCCGGTTACGTTATATTTTGAGTCAGGCCAGATAAGTGAGATCCGTTCCTATGATCAGGGTAAAATGGATGGTACCTGGAGCACCTTTAACAATGAAGGTGTAAAGATCGGGATGGCCAGCTATAAGGAAAATATAAAAAGTGGGGAGTGGTTCATCTGGGATGATACAGGTACGCTGCGTTTTGAAATGCATTATACCCATGGAAAAAAGACAGGTACCTGGAAAATGTATAATGAAAAAGGGGAGCTTGTTTCTGAGGAAACCATGGAATAGCATCGCCGGCCCTGAGATCCGGATTAATGGTTGAGGACCTTACTTTTCCAGCCACACTTTAAAATCGTTTATTTTTCTTCTGCTTACCATGATATTTTCATCGTCCGAACCTTTCACAATCAGTCTAAACCGGCTGTTTGAATAGGCGACGATCTCCTTGATAGCTTCTATATTAACAATATGTTTACGGCTGATCCTGAAAAACTGTTTTGGATCCAGCTGTTGTTCCAACTGATCCAGAGAGTAATTGACATCATAAGATTTGCCTGTGTCCGTGCAGAGAAACGTTGATTTCTCGAGGCTGTAAAAATATTGAATATGATTGGTTTCAATGGTATGGATCCTGGGACCGATATTCACAACAAACCTCGATTTGTACTGCTTGGTCATCATGTGTATAAGCATCTCCACTTTCTGACCGAGCAGTTTGTTGGAAGAGGGTTGGAGTGATTGTCCGCGGAACTTTCCCAGGGCAAAATTGAGATCATCCAGGTTAACGGGTTTGAGTAAATAATCAACACTGTTGATCTTAAACGCCCTGATGGCATATTCCTCAAATGCAGTTGTGAAAATGACAGGACATTGGATGGCCAGCTGATTAAAGATTTCAAAACTGAGCCCGTCGGCCAGCTGTATATCCAGGAACATGATGTCGGGAGAAGGATTACTCCTGAACCATTTGACCGTCTGGCTCACTGAGTCAGCAGTTTGAAGCACGGTTACTTCGAAATCACATTCATGCAGGAGCCTGACCAGGTGTTCGGCAGCCGGTTTCTCGTCTTCAACGATCAGTGCTCTTATGGTTATGTCTGTTTTAATATCGGGATCTTTACCTGGAAATATTGATCAGTTTTCTCTATGATGACCGGTTTCACACTGAGGTAGCTGTAGCGAAGCCGGATGTTGCCCAGTCCCACGTTATTGGAATCGGCAACATTGTTTTTCAGTTGAAGATTGTTCCACACCACCACAAAATCCTCATCCTCAAAGATTTTTACTGTTAAAGGTTTTACCCCAGAAATAATATTGTGTTTCAACGCATTTTCCAGCAGCATCTGCAGGGCCATTGGCAATATATACTTTTCATCGGAGGATTCCAGTTCAAGTTCAATTTTCAGATTAACTCCATGCCTGTAATGATAGAGATAGGCCATGTTCCCGATAAGCAGAAGTTCCTTTTGCAGGCTGACTATCTCCTGGTCCCTGTTTTCAAGAATATACCTGTACACATCTGAGAATTTGCGTATGAAGGCTTCGGCCATGTCGGCATCCTGGTGCACCAGGGTGGTCAGTGCCGTGAGGCTGTTAAAGAGGAAATGAGGATTTACCTGGTTCCGCAGGGCTTCGTATTCGATGGCCAGTTTTTCTCTTTTTAATATCTCTTCGTTGATTGCGGATTGCTTCCAGTTTTTAAAAAAAAGAAACCCATTGGCAACCGCGATGCCAAAAACTGTGATGCTTACCGCCCAGATGAAACCGACGGAAAATTGCTTATACAACTGGTTAAAGTTATTCTTGTTGACGATCAGAAATGCGATTTGTACGATCATTACAATCAGCAATACAATGGAGATCTGCATCACAAGGGTGAGTATTAGCTTTTTAAAGGGACTTTTAAGCCATGGGAATCGCCGGTCCAGCCTTTTGTCTGCCATCGTAATCAGGGCAATCGACGGTATACCAATACAATAGGAGTAGAAAAGCACATACATCATCGTTCCCAGTGACCTGAATCCCGAAGGGTAGGAAAAAATGGTGATAAACAATCCGATAATGGGAGGGGCCAGCAGGTATCTGAGGATCACAGCAGTGGATGGGGGTGACTTCCAGATTTTCATGTCGCCGGATCAATTAGCATTGTATCATACATTATATGGTACTGAAATATAGCTATTCCTGTGCAATTCTGCCCTTACATTCCTCATAAAGCCGGAGGGTTTCTACTTCTCCCCAGTGTGGATAAATATCAAAAGGTGCCTTAAATTCCTTATAACACTGAAGTGCTTTCTCCAGGATCGGCAGGGCCGCTACAGCACCTCCTCCCAGAAATTCAGGTTTATAGAGTGTCGATTTCCCCTCCAGGTAATAGATCCGAGGATTTTTTGCATTCAACTCCCTGGCTCTTTCCAGGGCGGCATTGGACATAGGAAAGTAGGTGGCAGCCCTTATCATGGGGTTGATTTCCATACGTCCATAACAGATCAAAGCGAACAGCAGCTGTATTTCCGATTCACCGGAATTCATACTGAAAGCCGCATCAGCTGAAACCTGCGCCCTGTCCAGCATTCTGTCCTTCTCTTCTTCATCTTCTGTCATATATCCCAGGTAGGCATATGCATAAGCACGGTAGTAATGGGGAAGCCATTCGTTTTCCCGGATGGCAATGATCCGGTCGCAGGCATTGGCCAGGTTCTGATAAGTGACAACACTGTATTCGTGGTCGGCAAGAGCCAGGCTGTTTCTCAATACCGCATAGTAAGCGGTATCAGTTGCGGAAGCATTTGCAACAAATAATAATAGGGCTAAAAACAATATATTTTTCATCGATGGTGAATTGAAGTACAATATTTAAATATCAGTTTGTCCTGTGAAGGAAACATGAATTCCCACCAGGAAGAAGCGTTTCGAAATGGGCAATATGGGTTCCGACCGGTATATACCCGCCTGGTCGGGAGTAGTGGCAAACCTGTATCCGTATATATGGTCGGTTCCAAGAACATTGGATATCTGTGCAAAGAGCATGGTGAATTTCCCAAATATTTCGGTGAAGTGGAATATGCTGAATCCCAGATCATGACATGCGTTTGTATATTGCTGTTCTACTTCGCTCATATTTGGGTTTAAATACGGTCGTCCGCTGGAGAATGAATATCCTGCACTCAGATAGGTGTCTGCAAATTCAAAATAGTGCTTATACGTGAGGGATAGATTATGTCTCGAAAGGTAAGATGGGACCAGGGCCAGTTTATAATCCCGATAGTCTCTCTTACTGTTCATCAGCGAGTAGGAAAGCCAGAAATCGCCGTTTCTGATGGTCTTCGAATCGCGGAAAAACAGATCAAATCCCCGTGCATATCCATCCCCACTATTGTTGTACGAAGAAGCATCTATGGCATACAGGGAATCATATTTGACCAGGTGATCATACAATTTGTAATAGGCCTCGATACGGAAGATCCTGCTGTTCCTCCTGTACTGGAAGTTTGCAATCAGATGTTCGGCTTTCTCTGATTTCAATCCATTGTTGTAGATGAGAAAATCGTCCTGGGCCTGCTGGCAGAACTGGCCGTATCCAAGGGAGACCTGGCTGTACCGTGATGTCTTGTATGCCATCGCAAAACGGGGAGAGAGATAAGTTTCCCTTGATAGAGGTAATGTCTCTAACCGGGCCCCTATGCGTGATGAAATTCGTTTGCTTACATTGATTTCTGCTTCTGCAAAGATGGCTCCGATGGGACTCAGGAAATCAGCATGGAACAGTCCATCATCCTCCGATGTAGCAAAGGAATGGTCAAGTTTCTTTAAAAACAGGCTGGCACCCAGGTTCAGGTGAATGCTTTCCGAAACAGTGCCGGAAAACGAGAGTTTCAGCTCTGTATTTTTTTTGAATTTTTCATAGCTGGCTGTATCCTGAATATTGATTTTGACCTGGTCGCTTCCCAGGGTGATACCCGAATGGAGGATCCACTTTTCACCTACCTGGTCGGTGTAGGTAGCAATAGCGAAGTAGTTATGGTTTTTGAGGGCATATACCACATCCCTGTCACGGTTCATGTCCCTGTAGTACATAGCACTGTTATCATACCCATAAGCCCCCATGGCTTTTAACATTCCATTGCTGCCGATCTTCTGGCGGAATACCAGGTTTTCACTTATACTTTCCGGGGCTTTCTGCCAATTAATATTTGGATTAATGAGTTTGTATAACAGGCTCATATTGTTATATCCTGTTGAGGTCGAAAACGCAGTTCGATCCCATTTCTTTGTATTTGAGAAATACAATCCGGAAGTATGCGCCATAAAGAACAATTCATCTTTTTTGGGCATGGCAATAGAGTTCAGGATAAGCAGAGATGACAGGGCCTGTCCATATTCAGCCGAATATCCCCCCGTACTGAATACGGTGCCCCTGAAAAGCATGGGAGAGAACCTGCCCCGCACCGGAACGTTGGGCATCTTGGCCGTATAGGCATCACTGGCTGCCATCCCGTCGATGATGGTGGCGGTCTCATATCGTTCACCTCCCCGCACCATCAGGCCACCCTCTTCTCCGGCATTGCTGGTGCCGGGCAGTGAGGAGACGGCGCTGCTAATATCACCGAATCCCCCTGAGCCGGTAGCCAAATCAAGGGTACTTAATACAGCCGATTTGCTCTCATCACCTGCTGAAAAAGTACCCACCGTTATCACGACCTCACCCAGGTCCTTTTTTATTTCTCTTAGGGTGATATCCATGCTAAGCGAATCACCAGTAAGTTCCACCTGGTGGGAATATGTTTCAAATCCAATAAAACTGACTATAAAGATCTGTTCTCCGCTCATGGTTGTGGTTAGCCTGTAGTGGCCCAGGGTATCGGATGTGGTTCCTTCAAAAGTTCCTTCGAAATAGATATTGGCCCCTGCTACAGCTTCCCCGTTTATACCGGCAATCCTTCCGGTGATTGTTGATTGACAGTAGAGCGTGCATAATTGAACCAGGAAAAGCAGAACAAGAGATAAATATTTCATAACCTGATGCAGTTGATTTCATTGCAAATCTCGCATCAATTCAGATGTAATGAAATTTTAAGATGCCCGGCGGTTAAAAAGAGTAGATCAAATGCCTTTATACAGGATGGATGGCAAAAGCATATAGCTCCCGGGTAAAAGAAAATGAGTTAAATTTAGGTCAAACCAGATCGTCTGGTGGAGTTTTCTATCAGGCTTCTAAATTCACAAAAATGAGAAGGAATTTCCTCTGCCTGCTTGTACTGCCGTTCACACTTTTGAATGCAAACATGACCATTGCTCAGAATCCATTTATTTTGGATCAATTCACTGCAGATCCGTCGGCCAGGGTATTCGGTGACCAGGTGTATGTGTTTCCATCGCATGATATCCCATGCACTGAGGACCACGGCCGTATCGGCTGGTTCTGTATGGAAGACTATCATGTCTTTTCATCCCCGAACCTGACCGACTGGACGGATCATGGTGTTATTGTGGACCAGAAGCATGTGGCATGGGCGAATCCGGAGGGGTATAGCATGTGGGCACCGGATTGTATATTCAAAAATGGAAAATACTACTTCTATTTTCCAACTTTTGTAGGGGATACAGTCAAATACGGGCGGGGTTTTGGTATTGGAGTGGCGATCGCTGATAAACCGGA
>Ga0055451_10001002_pt1 | contig 11423 bp, 12 predicted proteins | sample China_Galinas_PW_3_FD_57745 | JGI IMG/M metagenome (GOLD analysis project Ga0055451, IMG submission 57745) | Wetland microbial communities from San Francisco Bay, California, USA, that impact long-term carbon sequestration - China_Galinas_PWB_D2 | ecosystem: Environmental > Aquatic > Marine >... | reverse complement strand
CCATGTCGCGCGCATCGCCGCGTACGAGCGAGACCGTGTGCGTCTTGATGCCGTCCATTCCACGGACAAACTCAATTATCTCGTCCATGTCGTCCTGATTCTCGCGGCAGAAGACGGTATTGATTCCAAGTTCGAAGTTCTTGTATCTGCCGAGCAGGCCCTTGAGGGACTCGTAAGTCTGCATGACCTTCTTGAAACTTCCGGGCATGCCGCGAAGCGCGTCGTGGCGCTCGTCAATACCGTCGAGGGAGAGTTTCACGGCGATCACGCTCTCAGGGCAGGACTTTAAGATTTCCTCCGTCCGCTCACGAATGGTCTCGGTGAGGAGGCCGTTTGTGGAGAGCAGGATTATGGACGGGCGGTTTCTCGTATAGAACGCTTTGCTAATACGCACTATGTCTTCGCGCAGGAATATCTCGCCACCGGAGAACGCGAGCCAAAGAAGCGGGCCGAGGGAGGCCGAAAGCCTTTCGATCTCCTCAAGGGTGAGCTCCGGCTCGGGTGGCTTGGCGTCGGCCGCGTAAAAGCAGAACGGGCACTTGGCATTGCAGCGGCGTGTAAGAAACAGCGTAAGGTGGATGGGCCGCCTCTTGATGAGAATGTCGGGAATGAATCGCAGGGGCGAGTGCATCAGTGGCTCCTCATCGCGCCCAGAGCCCCACCCGCGGCTACCGCTATCGGGTATATGGCGGTGTAGTATAGAACTGCGCCTAAAGTAAAGGCGGGGCCTGTTGCTTTGAAAATAGATGAGATGAAGTGTCTGTTTATCACCATGTTGGCTCCGCAGATGGCGGCAAGCCATATGAGAAGGCGGCTATTGCCCAAGATAAGGAATAGCGCGAAGAGCACCGTGCAGAGAAACCAGCTTATCACGTTTGACTTAAGCTCACTCGACGCCGTGCCGGAGTCTTTTTGAAGGTCGCGGTTCTTAATGGAATACATTGTCCAGAAAAGGGATTTCCTGAAGGCGTTTCTGAGCGAGCGCCAGAGGTCGAAGTTGAATATGTGCTCCACCTGCAGTGCAGGCTGCATCCTCAGGCGGACACCCGCGCGCGTGAGCCTGTGGCTGAACTCCACGTCCTCGAGAATGGGCATGAAGTCCTCGTCGAACCCGCCGCTTTCCTCGAACACCTTTGAGGATATCACCATGGCATGAGTGGCAACGTAGTCGGGCGTGGGGGACTTCGTCTCGGAGTAGTTGACGAACAGGGACTGGAAAGTGCTGTAAAAACTCTTGTCGTGTGCTATCGGTGTGTAGGTGCCGCCCGTCACTTCATTCGGATGGGCGAGATACTCCGCGGCGGCAAGGGAGACGGTATCGGGCCTGACTATGCAGTCCGCGTCTATGAAGAAGAGTGCATCACCTTTTGCCTCTCTGGCTCCGGCGTTTCTTGCGGCGGAAGCTCCTGAGTGCTCCTTAAGGCGGATGAGCCTGCAGGGATATTTCTCGATGATCTCCACCGAGCCGTCCGTGGAGCCGTCGTCCACGACCACCACCTCGAAATTTCCATAATCGGAGCCGAGCGCGGCTTGCACGCACTCGCCTATCGTGGCCGCGCCATTGCGGCTGGGTATTATCACCGAGATAAAAGGCTTTTCGCCCGTCACTTCGTCCATAGGGCAAGGTAACACATTCTTCAGAGGCTGGTCAAACCAAATCGCCGCGTGTCGGCTTGTTTGGCAGGGCGATTTCTGATAATATAATTCATTAAACTTTTTTCATAGAAATTAAAGGGATACGAAATATGTTCAGGGGAACGACAATCATATGCGTCAGGCGAAACGGTAAGGTGGCCTTGGCCGGTGACGGGCAGGTCACGATGGGAAACACCGTATTCAAGCAGAACGCAAGGAAAACGCGCAAGATGTACGAGGACAAGATACTGGCCGGGTTCTCCGGGGCCACGGCCGACGCGTTTACGCTATTTGAGAAGTTCGAGGGTAAGATTCAGTCCTTCAGGGGAAATATCACGAGAGCCGCGGTCGAGCTTGCCAAGGACTGGCGGACCGACAAAATTCTCCGCAGGCTCGAAGCCCTGCTCATAGTGGCCGACCTGGAGCACACTTTCATAATATCCGGTACGGGCGACGTCATAGAGCCCGATGGCGGCATCGCGGCCATAGGCTCGGGCGGTGCGTTTGCCCAGGCCGCGGCGGTAGCGCTCTACGAGAACTCCGAGCTCGACGCCACGTCGATAGCCGAGAAGTCGCTTAAGATAGCCGCCGACATCTGCATCTATACGAACACCGAGATATCCATGGAGGAGCTGGCATGATGGACGAGCTCACGCCTCGAAAGATAGTGGAGGAGCTCGATAAGTTCATCATAGGCCAGGACAAGGCCAAACGCGCGGTGGCCATAGCGCTGCGCAACCGCTGGCGGCGCCAGCGGCTTTCCGATGAGCTCAGGGACGAGGTCCTTCCCAAGAACATAATCCTCATAGGCCCCACCGGAGTGGGCAAGACCGAGGTGGCACGCCGTCTCGCGCGCCTTGCCGAGGCGCCTTTTGTAAAGGTCGAGGCCTCGAAGTTCACCGAGGTGGGCTACGTGGGCCGGGATGTCGAGAGCATGATAAGGGACATCGCCGAGATCTCCTTGGGCATGGTGAAGGCCGAGCACATGGAGAAGGTACAGAAACGCGCCGAGGAACATGCCGAGGAAAAACTCCTCGACCTCCTTGTGCCAAAGCCAAGGAGAATCGGAGCGCCCGAGACGGTAGAAGACGAGAGGGCCGCATACAAGGATACACGCGAGAAGCTCAGGGCTCAGCTCCGGGAAGGCAAGCTCGACGACCGATTTGTGGAGGTCGAGACCAGGGAGAAGGTCATGCCCTTCGGCGTTATCTCTAACGTTGGCATGGACGAGATAGAGATGAACATCAAGGAGATGCTGGGAAATATCATGCCGGAGAAGTCCAAGCGCAAGAAGGTCAAGGTTGCCGAAGCCCGCGTGCTGTTGACGCAGGAAGAGGCCGACAGGCTCATAGATATCGAGAAGGTCACCAAGGAGGCTATAGAGAAGACCGAGCAGGTGGGCATTGTCTTTATAGACGAGATAGACAAAGTAGCCACGAGGGGAGGGGGCGCTCACGGCCCCGACGTTTCGCGCGAGGGCGTGCAGCGCGACCTGCTTCCCATCGTAGAGGGCTCCACGGTGGCTACCAAGCACGGCCCGGTGAAGACCGAGCATATCCTGTTCATCGCCGCGGGGGCATTCCATACGGCCAAGCCCTCGGACCTCGTGCCCGAGCTTCAGGGCAGGTTCCCCATAAGGGTGGAACTCGACGCCCTTGAGAAGGACGACTTCAAAAGGATACTCACCGAGCCGGACAACGCGCTCATAAAGCAGTACATAGCGCTCCTTAAGACCGAGGACTTCGACGTGCAGTTCACCGAAGACGGAATCGACGAGATAGCCGAGATAGCCGCAACGGTGAACGACAAGGCCGAAAACATAGGTGCCAGGCGCCTCCATACGGTTCTCGAAAAGCTCCTCGAGGATGTCTCGTTCGAAGCCCCAGAGCAAGAAAATGGGAGCCTTGTGGTTGATAGAGATTATGTGAAGGAGAAACTCAGCGATGTCGTCAAGGACGAAGACCTCAGCAGATATATCCTGTAGAAGTCTGCTATTAGCCGCTCTGCTCGTAACGGCGCTGCTAATGACATCGTGCGGAGGCGGGCATTACGCGCGCCGCCATGGACCGGTTTTCACTTCCCCTCACGATTTCTCCGAGGAACAGCCTACCAGGAGGACCGGAATCGCCTCGTGGTACGGCCCCGGTTTCAATGGGAAGCTTACGGCATCCGGCGAGCCTTATAACCAGAACGATCTGACCTGCGCCCACAAGACGTTCCCCCTGGGCACGAAGGTAAGGGTCACAAACCTCACGAACGGCAAGAGCGTCGTAGTAACGGTGAACGACAGGGGCCCGTATGTGGAAGGTCGCGAGATAGACCTCTCCTACGCTGCCGCCAAGAAGCTCGATATCATAGGGCCGGGCACGGCCAAGGTGGAGATAGAGCCTCTGGGGCGTGACGCCAAATATGTGGCGTACGATAAGTCTTACAGCGTGGAGAAGGGACCGTTCACGGTGCAGGTGGCATCGTTTTCGGACCGCTCAAACGCGCTTGAACTCCTAAACCGTCTGAAGTCCAGATACGATAAACGCAAGCCCTATATCTTCGAGGCGGACAAGGGCGGTAAACGCCTGTACAGGGTGAGGATGGGCAAGTTCGGAAGCCGCGATGAAGCCCAAGGCCTCGCCGACTCCCTCATGGGAGACGGCTACCGGGTCATGATCTGCACGTTCGACGAGCAGATTTAACCCCTCCTTTTAGGACCTGTCTTAATATCCCGGATAAAGGTGAAACGCCGTGACGAACAGGAGCGGCACAGTGGCTACCGCGTTTACGAATACATGGGCCGAGATCGGGGCGAGGATGGTGCGCCTCTTTTCGTATATGTAGGCAAAGGCGATGCCGAAAAGAAAGACCCTGAGGCTGTTGAAGAGGTCGTAGCGGTGGAATGCGGAGAACACTAAGGCCTGAAGGGTCGCGGCCGTGCCGATCGAAAGCCTTGATTTAAGAGCGTTGTATAAAAACCCCCTGAAGAAAAGCTCCTCGGCGAATGGCCCCAGCGTCATGACCACTATTAGGAGGGCCACGGTTAGCGCGGTGTCCGACTCGATGCCCGTACCTGTGAATATCTCATGTCTGTTCATGCCCGGCTGAAGTATCAGCGCCGGGATGAGAAGTAGGATGCCGCAGACGAGGAGCATTACGAACATGTACCACGACGATACTATGAACTCTTTGCCCAGCGCCTTGAGAGATGTCTTCCGAAACATGGGCCAGAGGCGGCTCTTCCTGCACGAATAGACCGAATACAGAACGAGGCTGATGAGCGATGTCACGATAACCGCCAGCTCAAATGCCTGCGCCTTCCATGGGTCATCGGAGAATGGATTGAATCTCTGTACGAAGAATAGCGCCACGAGAAGTGCGAATCCAAGGAAAATGTCTAAGGCCGGCCACTGGGAGCGGACATCTTTCGCGGTTCGATTCAGGGCTGGTTCTTCGGTGTTCATACCCGTTCCATTAAGGCGCAATTGTCCCTTAACAATATCCGCATTCTTCGTGGGTTGTCAATAACCACATCGCCCACGCCAACACCTGGGCGCGACGGATTATTTGGACTTGTTTCTGTAGCGGACCTTGATCTCGTAGGAGATGCTCGCGTGGTTCTTGTCGAGCTTATCACCCTTGCCGGAGCAGGTCATCTCGCCTTTTACAGAGCGCTTGTTGCCTCTAATCATGCGGGCGATTATGGGTTCCAGGTCGAAGCCCCCTTCATCGCATTCCTTAACCGCGCACTGCATATGGAAATACGCGTGGCTCGACGGAAATACGTTTACCGTGCGCACCATAAGCACGGGGTTGGCCATCTCCTGGTAATAGGTCATCTTTATTACCATGCCCGCTACCTTTGGGAACCTCTCGGATACCAGGCCTGCGGCTATTTTCTTCTCGTTGCGTTCCTGATCCGCGGCATATTTTCTAGCCGCCGCTGTAGTTCTCTGCGCCATTAATCCACCTCTCTTGCTGACCGATATGCTCTGTTATTCCGATTCCTCGTCCTGCTTCTCCTCGGGTGCCTGCTCCGTAAGGTCGTCCTCACCGGCCGCTTCCGCTGAGTCTTCGTCCGGGGTTGAGGCTTTAAGCTGCTTTCTCAGGCGTTTTTCTTCCTGCTTTTTCTGCCGCTTAAGTTCCTTCCGCCTCTTTTCGCCTCTATAGAATCCGCCACGTTGTGCCAATTGCCAATTACCCTTTCACCATAGTTAATGTTTTTAAGAGTCGCAAAATGTGTATGAAGTTCAGGGGGAGCGAGTCAAAATAAATTAACCGCAAAGCTCAATACTTTGCGGTCCAGCGACTGAATACTCCATTAAGCTTCGAATTTATTGTAACATTTTATTACTTTATAAGGCAAGTTGATAGCCATATATAGCAAAAGAGCGCGTAATGAAGACGCATAGATGTACATAATGGAAAACAGGGGCGTGGTTTATTTTATAATGAGAAGTGTTTGATTCGATAGACAGAAAAGTGCGCTCCTCGGTGAGGCTCGGTCGGGAGGAGGCGCTTGAGCTTCTCGGAAGCGACGATATTTTCACAATCGGAAAGCTCGCTTCATTCGCCGCCGCCAACCACAACGACGACATGGCCTACTACGTCAGGAACATCCATATCAACCCGACTAATATCTGCGTGAACCGGTGCAGGTTCTGCGCCTTTAGCCGTTCGCGGGGCGAAGAAGGGGCTTACGAACTCACGATAGAGGAAATAATCAACAATATTAAGGCGGCAATGCCGGTGAGCGAGGCCCATATAGTGGGAGGGCTCCACCCGGACTGGCCCTTCGAGCACTATCTTCGAATTCTCTCGGAAATAAGGGATAATTTCCCCGACCTGCATATTAAGGCGTTTACGGCGACGGAGATAGAGTATTTCAGCAGGATAAGCGGCCTCAGCATAGACAAGGTGTTTGAGGCCCTCAAGGAAAGCGGCCTTGGCACGATGCCGGGGGGCGGCGCGGAGATATTCAACACCGCCGTGAGGAACAAGCTCTGCCCCGAGAAGCTCAGCGGGGAGGGTTGGCTTAGGATCATGGAGGCCGCCCACGCCCATGGCATCAGGACGAACGCCACGATGCTCTACGGACACATGGAGAGCCACGAGGACAGGGTCGACCACCTGTTCAGGCTGCGCGACCTCCAGGACAAGACCCGAGGCTTTCAGGCTTTTATCCCGCTTTCATACCATCCGCTTCAGACGGATATCGGCGGCAGCGGCGCTTCGGGGCTCGACGACCTAAAGACGATAGCCGTGAGCCGCCTTGTGCTCGACAACATACCGCACATAAAGGCCTATTGGGTCATGCTTGGCGAGAAGATATCGCAACTGGCGCTCCTGTTCGGGGCCGACGACCTCGACGGCACGATCATAGACGAGAAGATCACCTATTCAGCGGGCGGCGTGAGCAGAAAGAGCATCTCGGAGGCCGAGCTCGTAAACCTCATTCGCGCTTCGGGAAAGCAGCCAGTTGAGAGGGACTCATACTACAAACCGCTGAAGATATGGAAGGCGAAGGAATGAGCGCATCCCGGATATCGAGAGAAGAGGCCCTGAGGCTATACGAGGGTGCGGGCCTGCTTGAGCTTGGGCGTATGGCCGATGATATGCGGGCCCAACTGCATCCGGACAATATCGTCACCTTCGTCGTTGACCGCAACATCAACTATACGAATATATGCATCAACCGCTGCAGGTTCTGTGCGTTCTATCGAGACGCGGACGACCCCGAGGGCTACGTGCTCAGCAAGCGCGAGCTCTTCAAAAAGATAGAGGAGACTCTTGACCTCGGAGGCACGCAGATACTCATACAGGGCGGGCTTAATCCCGAACTCGACATCCATTACTACGTGGACCTGCTGGGCTCCATCAAGAAGAAATACGAGATCAACGTGCACGGCTTCTCTCCGCCCGAGATTACATACCTCGCAAATAAGTCGGACCTTACGGTAAGAGAGGCGCTCGTGGTGCTCAGGCAGGCGGGTCTCGACTCCATTCCAGGCGGAGGTGCCGAGATACTCTCGGACAGGGTTAGGAAGATGATGAGCCCCAAGAAACTTAGTTCTTCAGGTTGGCTCAAGGTCATGCGCGAGGCCCATATGCAGGGCATGAGAACAACGGCCACGATGATGTTCGGCGGCAAGGAGAATGCCGAGGACATTGTGGAGCATCTTATGCGTGTCAGGGAGCTGCAAGACCAGACGGGCGGTTTCACGGCGTTCATACCGTGGTCTTTTCAGCCCGGGAACACGGAGTTTGAGGGCATGGTGCCTGCGACGGCGGTCGAATATCTGAGGGTGCTCGCCCTGTCGAGGATTTTTCTCGACAACGTTAACAACGTTCAGGCCTCGTGGGTGACGCAGGGGCTTAAGATGGCCCAGGTGGCGTTGAGGTTCGGGGCCAACGACATGGGCTCCACAATGATAGAGGAAAACGTCGTCAAGGCGGCGGGCGTAAGCCACATGGTATCGATGGACGATATGGTAAACGCGGTAAAGTCGGCGGGCTTTATTGCCGCACAGCGCGATACGTATTATAATCTGATAAGGAAATTCTAACCCTACTGGAGGAAGCATGGCTGAGGACCTCTATGACGTTATTATTATCGGCGGCGGGCCGGCGGGTCTGAGCGCGGCGCAGTACTCCGCGCGGTCGAAACTGAAGACCGTGGTGCTCGATAAATCGGCGACCGCCGGGGCGCTGGCCTACACTAACAGGATAGAAAACTACCCGGGAGTCCACGAGCCCCTCACGGGCAAAGAGCTGCTCGACAGGTTTAAGGAACAGGCCCTGAGCTTCGGCGCCGAGTATATCGCAGACGCGCAGGTAGTGGGCGTCAAGATCGATGGTGTGATCAAAGAGATATTCACCATGGATAAAACGTACTCGGGAAAGGCGGTCATAATAGCCACCGGGTCTATGGGCAGGAAGGCCGCCATTCCCGGCGAGGCAGAATTCCTGGGCAGGGGGGTAAGCTACTGTGCCATATGCGATGCCGCGTTTTTCAAGGGCAAAACGGTGTGCGTGCTTGGAGACTCGGAGGAGGCCGCCAAGGAGGCGGGGCTGCTCACGAAGTATGCTGGCAAGGTCTATCTTATCTCGCCTTCCCCGAAACTGAAGGTCGAGGACGACTACCCAGCTCTTCAGGAAGAGAACCTGGAAGTGCTGCTCGGCCAGAAGGTAATTGCCATAGAGGGCACAGATGCCGTTGAGAGAATTAAGATGAGGGACCAGAACGATATCGAGAGCGATCTCGAAGTAGCCGGAGTCTTTGTCTACATCCACGGCTCAAAGCCTATCGTGGACTTCCTGGCCGAAAGCGTGCACACGTCCGACGCCGAGTGCGTGATCGTAAACAGAATGATGGAGACCACTGTTCCCGGTGTGTTCGCCGCGGGCGACGTCACATGCACAGAGGTCAGGCAGGTGGTGATTGCCGCGGCAAATGGATGCATCGCGGCTCTCTCGGCTGAGAAGTACATATCGCACAGGAAGCGAAGAAAGCTCGACTGGCACTAAGACCTGACGGTAGTTTAAAGGGAGTTTATCTTGTGGGCGAGGCAGCCCGCGCCGAAGCCGTTGTCTATGTTCATGACCGCTATGCCCGGCACGCATGAGTTGAGCATCGCAAAAAGCGCGGTGAGTCCGCCCAGGCTGGTGCCGTAACCCACCGAAGTAGGTACCGCTATTATGGGCTTGTCAGTAAGGCCGCCCACCACAGAGGGGAGGGCGCCCTCCATTCCGGCAACCACTATCACCGCCCTCGCTCCGTCGATGGCCTTTCGCTGGTCCATGAGCCTGTGAATCCCTGCCACGCCGACGTCGTTTACCATCTCCACCTTGCTCCCGAGAAACATTGCCGTCTGCGCAGCCTCGTCTGCCACTGGGCCGTCGGAGGTGCCCGCGGAGATGATGAGCACCTTCCCATTCTTGGTCTTCGCCCCGCCGGCAGATATCACGCCCGAGGGGGCATGGAACTTCGCGCCTCGTATCTTGAGCTTATCGAAGACGGCCTTGGTCGCCCTCGTCACGAACAACTGACCGCTCTTTTTATGGATGGCCCGGGCGATGGTGATGACCTCGCGTTCGGTCTTGCCCTCGGCAAGCAGGACTTCGGGGATTCCCTGTCTTAGGTGCCTGTGGTGGTCTATCTTGGCGCAACTGATATCTTCGTAGGGAAGGTCGCGGAGTTTCTTGAGAGCGTTTTCGAGACTGAGCTTTCCGGACTTGACCGATGAGAGTATCGCCTTGATGCTCTCGCTATCCATAGAACTCGGCCTTAAGCGTGCGCTTCATGAGGTCCTGTACGGCAACCGAGGGGTTCTTGTCTTCGTAGAGGACCTTATAGACCTCTGCCACAATGGGCATCTCGACGTTGTATTTCTGCGCGAGTCCATGTGCGGACTTTGTGGTCGCCACGCCCTCGGCCACGCTCTTTCGCTTCGCGATGATATCGACGAGCTTATCGCCCCGCCCAAGTTCGAAGCCAACGGTGTAGTTTCGCGAGAGGTTGGAGCTGCATGTGAGCACGAGGTCGCCCACGCCGCTTAACCCCGAGAAAGTGTTCTCGCTTGCGCCCATCATTACTCCGAGCCGCGTCATCTCGGCAAGGGCCCTCGTAATAAGGGCGCTTCGGGCGCTGTTGCCCAGGCCCAGGCCGTCGGAGATACCCGAGGCAATGGCCATCACATTTTTAAGCGCGCCGCCGAGCTCCACGCCTATCATGTCGTGGTGAGAATAGACCCTGAAGTAGTTGGTGTTGAAGACCTCCTGAAGTAAAAGGCAAGTGGCGTAGTCCTCCGAGGCGAGCGTAACGGCGGTGGGCATCCGGTTGATGACCTCCTTGGCGAAACTCGGGCCCGAGAGAACGGCCACCGTACGGTCCACGGACTGCTTGATTATCTGGCTGCAGGTAAGGAGGGTTTCGTTCTCTATGCCCTTGGACGCGCTGATTATGACCGCGTCCTCCGGTATATGCGGCGCGGCCTGCGCGAGCACGGGACGCATGAACTGCGTGGGTATGACGCTCACGATGTAGCGAGCATTGGAGAGAGTTTTTTCGAGATCGGACGTTATCTTCAGATTGTCAGATACCTTAACGTCCGGCAGGTAGACGCTGTTGACCCTCGTGCGGTCCATCTCCTCGGCGAGCTCTCTTTCGTACACCCAGAGCGTTACGTCGTATTCCTTCTGGGCGAGCAGCTCTGCGAGTGTGGTGCCCCAGCTTCCAGCGCCTATGACGGTAATGTAGCTCATCTCTCAGACATTATTATACGCCAAATCCCCGATACATCAATCCCGAGGTGAATGACTATTTGTTCTTGATCTTCGCCCAGGTGTCCTTAAGCGTGACCGTGCGGTTAAAGACGGGCCTGTCGTCCGTTGAGTCCTTATCCACGCAGAAATAGCCGAGCCTCATGAACTGGTACTTGCTCTCGGCAGGTGCGCCTCTAAGGCTGGGCTCCACCTTGCACGATGCGAGCACCTCGACGGAGTTGGGGTTCAGCTGCGATTCGAACTCTGTAGAGTCGGCCTCAGGGTCCGCCTGCTCGAACATGTGCTCGTAAAGCCTTACCTCGGCATCGACGGCATGCCCGGCCGATACCCAGTGGAGCGTACCCTTGACCTTGCGTTCGGCCTGCGGCGAGCCGCTCTTGGTCTCCGGGTCGTAGGTGCAATGGACTTCGACTATCTCTCCCGAGGCGTCGTCCTTACTGAAACTCTCGCATTTGATGATGTAGGCGTTCTTAAGCCTGACCTCGCGGCCCGGGGTGAGGCGGAAGAATTTTTTT
>Ga0055451_10001001_pt1 | contig 11429 bp, 6 predicted proteins | sample China_Galinas_PW_3_FD_57745 | JGI IMG/M metagenome (GOLD analysis project Ga0055451, IMG submission 57745) | Wetland microbial communities from San Francisco Bay, California, USA, that impact long-term carbon sequestration - China_Galinas_PWB_D2 | ecosystem: Environmental > Aquatic > Marine >... | reverse complement strand
TGACTCAGACGAACGCGTCCGGCTCCACAGGGCTTAACGCCATTGCCGTGCCCCTGCCCGATCAACGACCACTGCCCCTGCCTCTACTTCCCGTGCGCCGCCGCGCGCGCCCGTCGCTTCCGCGCCAGCACGCGCAACGCGGCCGCGCGTGACTCCAAAGACAGCTCGGGATCAGCCCGCAGCACGCCCGCAGCGGCCCCGATGTCGCCTTTGGCTTCGGCAAGCGCGCGATCGACCCGAGGTGTCATGGTCTCGCGGAGCCTCTCGAGTGCGAGGGCCTCCGCGACCCGCACGCGTCTGGGGACCGAATCCCACATGCGCAGGTCACCGTCCCCGGCGACCGAAGCCAACCGCGTGCCGTCGGGCGAGAACATCACGCCCGCGACGTAGCTCCTGTGACCGTGCAGCTCCAGCAACCTCTCGTAGCTCTTCGCGTCGAAAATCCGGATCACGTTGTCGTCGGCCCCGGTCGCGATCCGGCTGCCATCGGGGCTGAAGTCGCCGCAGAACACGCGATCGAAGTGCTTCTCGGCCGGTACCGCGTGGAGCAGCCGGAACGGTTCCGTCTGCCAGATGCGGACCGTGCGATCCGCCGACGCGGACAACAGCAGCTTCCCGTCGCGGCTGAAGCGCGATCCCCAGACCTCGGCGCGGTGTCCGGTCACTTGGGCAATCAGCTTCCCGCCGGGCACCGCGACGACATTCGAGATGACGGACCGCTTTCCGCTCCACTTGCATGTCTTCGAGAAGTCCGGAGCGAACGATTGGGAGCGGAAGTTGACGACCGGTTCTCCGCCATGTTCGCGTACGAACTCGGTGATCGCACCGAACTCGCCGCCTGCCTTGTAGGTCTCCGATTGCCCCGTGATCAGGTCGTAGCTCGTGCGGCCGACGAGCAGTCGTTGCGAGTCGGCGCTGAACGCGAGCGGCGTGCCACCGGCGAGCTCGAACACTCGTTCGCCGGTCATCGAGTCCAAGACCTGCATGCGGCGCCCGCGAATGACCAGGAGATCGCCCGCGGGTGACCAACCCAGGGAGTGGATGCGCTGCTCGGCCCTGCCGAGAACCTGACTCGAAGCAATCGGCAGGTCCCACAACGTGATGCGCCGCCCTTTCAGATCGGCGACCGCAACCTGTCCACCGTCCGGGCGAAAGCACAGGTGCCCGGTCGGCTTGCCGCGCGAACGGACAGTCAACACGCGAAGCGTCGTGGCGTCCCGCAACACGAGCGTCCCGTCTTCGTCCGACGTCGACGCGATCGTCGCTCCATCGGGCGCGATGCGCAGCCCGAAGGTCGCGCGATCATGTCCGGTATCGGCGTCGAGTCGCTTCAGGGTCGGTACCTCGAGCACGTGCACGTTCTGGTACATCATGCCGACCAGCAGGCGCCTACCGTCTCGCGAGAAGCTCACGGCCCGGTGTCCCGAGGTGTGCTTTCGGGTTCGTGCTTTGCCGTCGGCCAGATCGACGAGGCGGAGGCCGTAGTTGGAGATGAAGGCCACGCGACTTCCGTCGGGCGATGCCGCGAGGTCGATCGCCGGTTTCGAGCCTGGCCCGATCCGCGTCTTCACGCCGTCACGCCACGACCACAGCTCGCCCGTGGTCAAGATGACCAGTCGATCCCGCGCCCACACGAGCTTCGCGATCGGGCTCTCGAATCCGCTCAAGACCTCGGGTGTGCCTTCTTTGCCGTCCGGCCACAGGAAGACGCGTCCGTCGGAAGTAGCCGCCGCGAGCGCCGGCCGACATCCTTCGGTCATCGTCGTAACCTCGCCGTCGACCGTGAACGGACGGGTCAGGCCCTTGGTCCGAACGTTCCAGGCGGCGATCGAGCCGTCGCCGAGCACGGCCAGCACACGCTGGCCGTCGGGCGTGTACGCGAGCGGTCCTCGGATCGTCGTGTCGGCGACGAGCTCTCCCGACCACGGCTCGAGCTGGGCTCGCAGGTATCGCCACTCCCAGCCGCGCATGCGCTCGGAGGCGTCGTCGAGGAAGGCGGCAGTCGTACGGTGGCGGCCGAGCAACAGGTCGTCCTGCGCGGCCCTGAGGCTCATGCGGTATGCGTACGTGACTGCTCTCTTCTGCTGCTCCGCCGCGCGAACTGCGAACATGATCGCCGCGATCGCTCCCGCGACGATCGCGAACATCGTTGCCAGCGTGCCGGCGACGAGCCCACGGTTGCGGCGGGCGAACTTGCGCAGATGGTAGAGCGTGGACGGCCGGCGAGCCGCGATCGGTTCGTGGGCGAGGAACCTGCGGATGTCGGCCGCCAGCTCGGCTGCCGACTGATAGCGGCGCTCGGTGTCCTTGGCCAACGCCTTGCCGACGATTGTCTCGACGTCGCCGCGGAATCGCGGATCGAGGGTTCCGAGCGGCGAGGCGTCCGTTTCGGTGATGACCCGGATCGACTCCGTCAGCGACTTTCCGCCGAGGTCGTGCGGCAGTTGCCCGCAGAGGAGCAGGTAGGTCATCGCGCCGAGCGAATAGACGTCCGAGGTCGTGGCCAGGTCGCCGGACGGATCGCGGAGCTGTTCGGGACTCATGTACGCGAGCGTTCCGACGACCAGGCCGGGCATCGTGTATCGCGTCATCGCCTCGTCGTCGCTCCGCAACGCCCGCGCGATGCCGAAGTCGAGCACCTTCGGAAGTCCGGCACTCGTCACGAGCACGTTGTCGGGCTTCAAGTCGCGGTGGATCACGCCGCGTTGATGGGCGTGGTGGACCGCATCGCAGATCGCGGCTACGAGCTCGAGTCGTTGTCTCGTGTCGAAGCCATGCTCGGCCGCGAACTCGGTCAGCGGCTGCCCGTCGACCAACTCCATCGCAAAGAACGGCTGAACGCCGTGCCCGAGATCGAACGACCCGGCTTCGTAGACGTGCGCGATCCCCGGGTGTTGCAGCATCGCGAGGACCGACACCTCGTACTCGAACCTGTGTCGCATCGACTCCGAGTCCAGCATCGGGCGCAGGACCTTGAGCGCGACTTCACGGCGTGGCGACTTCTGGACCGCTTCGTAGACGACGCCCATGCCCCCTTCGCCGAGCTTGCCGACGATCTCGTAGTTGCCGATCTGCTCCGGAACCTCGCTCGGGTTCGCGGTTGCGACCTCGATGGGCAGGAACCGCCGCGGGTCGTCGCTGTAGTGCAGCAGCGACTCGACCTCCTCGCGCAGCGTCTCGTCCGAGCCGCACGTCTGCGCGACGAACGCCGTGCGCTCGCTCGGGTCGAGCTCGAGCGCGTCACCGACGATCCGCCACGCAGCTTGGCTCGAGACGGGATCCACGCTACCGGTCCGCGTCGCGATCGATCGTGCGCAAGAGCCACGCCTGGGCGATGGTCAGGTCCTTGCAGACAGTCCGATCGGAGACCCCGACCACGCTCGCGACCTCGTCCGCAGTCATGCGCGAGAAGTACGTGAGCTCGACGACCCTGGCCGCCCTCGGATTGACCTCCGACAGCTTGTCGAGGGCCTCGTCGAGCGCCAACAGATCGACGTCGTGCCCGGGGTCATCGGCACCGAGCCCCGCGAGCGTAACGCGCTCCCATGCGCCACCGCGCTTCTGGGCCTTCTTTCGGCGAGCGTAGTCGACGAGGACCTCGCGCATCGCGCGGGCGGCGACTGCAGAAAAGTGTGCTCGTCCGCGCCAGTCGATCTGTTCGTTCCCGGCCAGCTTCATGTAGGCCTCGTGAACGAGCGCCGTCGGTTGCAGCGTGTGCTGGCGCGGCTCGTGGCGAAGCAGATCGTCGGCCAGAGCTCGGAGCTTGTCGTAGACCAGCGGAAACAGCTGATCGGCGACCTTCGCATCGCCGCCGGCGAGTTGTGCGATGAGCTGCGTAACAGTGGGCTGCTCGGAGGACGACATAGGCGCATCGAGTGTAGCACGCGTGCGTGAGGGCTGACCGTGCCGTCGGGTCCGCATGGCGCTGGCGGGAAGCGATGCTTCCGGGTAACAATTGGGCCACCTCCTCGTGAGCTCCGTCCAATGAGACCAGTCCTGTCCGGCGTTGTTGCATTGCTGTTCGTTTCCGCTTGTACCGTCCCCAACGGCGAGCCCGAGCCGACGACCAATTCGGAGACCCCGGCCAAGCTCGCGGCGACGAACGGTCCGGCCGAGGCCGAGGCCGCGGGCGCACGGCCGGCGGTCGCGGTGCGCGAGGCCAGCCTCAGGCTGGACACCATACGTTCGCAGATCTTCGGGCTGGAACGGAGGCGTGACCAGCTGGCCGAGGACGTCGAAGCCCTCGCGCGTCAGGTCGAGCTCGAGCGAAAGAAGCTCGATTCGGTCAATCTCAGCGTCAGACGACTCATCGAGAAGAAGCAAACGATCCGCGACGAGATCGCGTCGCTGCGCGCAGAGGAAGCCAAGGCGATCGCCGAACACGCGAAGGCGCTCGACGCACTGCACCGCAAGCGCGAGAGCGAGAAGCGGCGGTTCGAGCAGGCCAAGCGAAAAGACGGCTGATCCCTACCAATAGTACCAGCCGTCGTAGTAGCCGATCAGGTCGTGCTTGGTCCACGTGCGCAGGCGGTCGCCCTTGAAGAACAAGAAATAGAGCGTCGAGCCGCGCTCGTACTCGAGGACCGGACCGTCGTCGCTATCCGTCACTGACTGGGGGCTGCCAAACGCGAACCGCACCTCGGTCTGCGTCATACCCTTCTTGATGCGGTGCGACAGCGCGGTCTCGAGCAGATCGCTGGCCGGGTTCCAAACCGTGAACACGTGGCGTTCGCCCGGCGGCACGATGGCGTGCGCCATCTGCTTGGCCTTGCTCACGCACAGGACCTCGATCGCGGACGAGCTGAACAAGCGCGAGACCGAGAGCGATTGACCGGGCTCGACCTCACCCTCGAACTCCATGCCGCTCGGTCGCATCGCGTAGACGTCAGCGGGGCGATCGGTCTGGATCTCGACCGTCGCACAGCTGGCGGTGCCCACGAGCAGCAAGATCGGCAAGCAACGCATCGCTGACGAGCATAACGCATCGACCTTCGTGCGTGCTGCTACCGCCGCCCGCCGATCGGCGATCTCGCCGCCGGGATCGTGACGGTGTCGAACGGCTTGCCGTCGGAGTCGATCGCGGTCAGCACGATCTTCTTGGCATCGACATCGAGGCGAATGTAGTGGTGGGCCGAGAGGACCTTCTTCTGATACGGGTTCGGACAGCTGTTGGCCCTGTAGAGCGGAGCGCCGCCCCCGCCGGTCACGACGTAGGTGATCCCGTCCTTCTCCGAGCGTTCGTAGAGGTGGTCGTGGCCGTTCAGCACGAGGTTGACCCCGTAGAGCTCGAACATCGGCACGAGGAACAGTCGCGCGTGGGCGATCGGCCACTCGACCGGCGTGCCCTGGGCGTTGCGCCTGCCGTGCGGTCCGGAAGTGAATGGCGCGTGATGGAAGACGACGATGGTGTGGCGTTCGCGCTTTCCGATCAGCTGCTCGAGCAGCCAGCGATACTGCGGGCTCTTGCAGTCCATGTCCGAGTTGCTGTCGAGCACGAGCAAGGTCAGGAACTGGTAGTCGACGCGATACCAGCGTTCGTTGCCCGGGAGTTCGAACAGACTGAAGTAGGGCAGCGAGGCCTCCTTGCCGGCCTCCTGGGGCCGCAGCCGGGTGCCCTCGTGGTTTCCGATCGCCGGCCAGAACGGCATCGTCGCCAGCAGCTCGCGGCCGGGCTCGAAGAACTGCTCGACCCACAGCTTGTAGTCGCGGCCGTTTACCGGGTAGTCGCCGGTGCCGATCATGAACAGCGCGTCGGGCTCGTTGGTCCGCATCAGCTCGGAGATCGCGTGCCAGACCTTCGGCTGCGAGCGCACGTCTCCGAACGCGACGAGGCGATAGTGATCGGGCTTGCTCGGCAGCGTCCGGAACTCGTAGGTGCCTGTCGACTTCCGGCCGGACACGATCTCGTATTGATAGGCGGTGCCGGGCGTCAGGCCCTCGAGCCGGAACAGGTGATGGCGCAACGGCTTGCGATGTTCGACCTTGTGGCGGGCACGCAGGCCGCGCTTCCAGTAGCGGAGGGTGGCCGGCTTGGGCTTCTCGTGGTCGACGACCACCGTCATTGACTGGTCGCCCGGTGCGAGCAGGAACGGGCCGCACGAGAACGGGCTCGACCTCTGTGCGCCCGCGTGGGGTGCGAGCAGGGCCAGAAAGAACCATGCTGGAAGGCTGTATCGCAACTGCATCGGATCCGCTTCTTCCTGTTTTGGAGCCCGCCCCGCGCTGGACCACACTTCCGCTAACGGGCTGCAGGCACTATTCTTGCGACTACTCGCCGCACTTGCATCGACCGAGCCGGATCGCGCGGCCCCGCCGAACAGGCTGCTCGCATATCGGGCTCCACGAGGAACGGGCACATGACGAATCGACCTGAGTTTCCAGGCATCCGCGTCACGACGAACGGCAACCAGCTCGTCGCCTACCATACCGAGGCGCGAATCACGGACGGCGGAATCTTCTATCCGATCACCCCGTCGACCGAGATGGGCGAGATGTACCAACTTGCGTTCGCGCAGGGGCAGCTCAACGTCTTCGGGGGCTCGACGGTCGCCGTCGAATGCGAGGGCGAGCATGCCGCGCAGGGCGGGGCGATCGCGTTCTCGGTCACCGGTCGCCGCGTCGTGAATTTTACTTCCGGCCAGGGCATCGTGTACGGCGTCGAGCAGTACTACCACGCGCCCGGCAAGCTCTCGACGATGGTCCTCGAGGTCGCGGCTCGCGCGTTGACCAAGCACGCGCTCAATGTCCATTGCGGGCACGACGACGTCTACGCGTGCCTCGACACCGGCTGGATCATGCTGTTCGCGAAGGACGCGCAACAAGCCGCCGACCAGGCCCTGATCTTGCGCAAGGTCACCGAGCTGTCGCTGACGCCCGGCATGAACATCCAGGACGGGTTCCTGACGTCACACCTCGAGCGGACGTTCCTCAGGTCGGAGTCCGAGCTGCTGCGGCGATTCCTCGGCGCCTCGACCGACATCATCCCGTGTCCGACCGAGGCCCAGCGGAAGTTGTTCGGGCCCGAGCGTGTCCGAGTGCCGCGGGTCATCGACCTCAAGAACCCGGCCTTGATCGGTCCGGTGCAAAACCAGGAACACTACATGAACGGCGTCGCGGCGCGCCGGAACAACTTCGTCGAGCCGATCCTCGAGTTCCTCGAGCAGGCCTACGACGAGTTCGCGACCCTGACCGGGCGGCGCTACGGCCTGATCACCGAATACGGGACCGACGGTGCCGACACCGTGTTCGTGAGCCTCGGCTCGGCGGCGGAGAACATCGAGGCGGCCGTCGATCACCTCGAGAAGACCCGTCGGGTCCGCGTCGGCTCGGTGCACGTCAACGTGCTGCGCCCGTTCCCCGAGGCCGCGATCGTGCGCGCGCTCGCCGGCAAGAAGAACGTGATCGTGCTCGAGCGTACCGACGAGCCGATGGCGAGCGACAACCCGCTGGCCAGAGACATCCGTTCGGCGTTGACCAAGGCGATGGCCAACCACGCCTCGAACGCCCACGCCGGCATTCCGGCAATGGCCCCCGAGCAGATGCCGCGGCTGTTCGGCGGGATCTACGGGCTCGGATCCCGCGACTTTCGGCCCGAGGGCATCCTCGGGGCCTACGAGTTCGCGACCGGCGAGACCGTGCGCCAGGACGGCAAGGGAAAGGACGACGGGGTCTCGTTCTTCACGCTCGGGATCGATCACCCGTACGACGTCGAGTCGAAAGAGACGCCGTCGCTGTTGCCTGACGATTCGATCGCGGTCCGACTGCACTCGGTCGGCGGCTGGGGCATGATCACCACCGGCAAGAACCTCGCGGGCGTCATCGGCGAGCTCGGACGCTACGTGGCCGAGCGCGACGGCGTCAAAGACGAGTATGGGCGCACGGGCGAGGTCGTCCACGTCAGCGCCAACCCGAAGTACGGATCCGAGAAGAAGGGTGCGCCGACCGCCTACTTCCTGGCTGTCGCGCCCGAGCGGATTCGCGTCAACTGCGACCTGCGCCACGTCGACGTCGTCCTGTGCTGCGACCCCAAGGCGTTCACGCACATGAACCCGCTCGCCGGTCTCGTAGATGGCGGGGCGTTCGTGTGGGAGTCGGACGAGGAACCGGCCATGGCGTGGCAGCGGATTCCGAAGCGCCACCGCCAGACGATCATCGACAAGCAGATCCGGCTCTTCATCCTTCCGGGATTCGACATTGCGAAGAAGGCGACCGACCGCCCCGACCTGCAGCTGCGCATGCAGGGCAACGCGTTCCTCGGGGCGTTCTTCGCGGTGTCACGGTTCCTGACCACGTTCGAGATCGACCGCGAGCACTTCGAGGAGGTCGTCCGCCAGCAGTACGTCAAGAAGTTCGGACGCTTCGGCGACGCGGTCGTCGAGTCGAACATGGAGGTCATGATCCAAGGTGGCGCGCGGCTCTCGGAAGTGCCCTACGGAGACGTCGACGCGCCCGACGAGTCGACGATGCGCGGCCGCCCGTTGCTTCCGGCACACGCCAACACGAACGGCTGCGGCACCGGCTGTGGCCACGACGTGCGTGAATTCCCGGCGAAGCAGGAATCGCGGCCCGAAGTGTTCTCGATCAATCGGTTCGACAGCGAGTTCCGCGCCGGGTACGGCTACCACCAGCCCGCGACGGAATACGCGGCCGTCGGCGTCATGGCTGCGGCCAGTGGAGCGACGGCGTCCAAGTACGGCGCGCGGCGAGAGACGCCGATGTTCATCCAGGAGAACTGCACGCAGTGCATGGCGTGCATCACGGCGTGCCCGGACACGGCGCTTCCGAACACGGCCCAGGACCTGTCGACGATGCTCGCGACGGCGGTGCGCGGCTACGTGACCGACGAGTCGCAGCGCGAGAGACTGCTCGAAACGCTGCCTCAGATCGAGCAGAAGCTGCGCGCGACGATGAAGCAGAACGTCAAGAGCAAGGCGCCGCCATCGATCCAGAGCCTCGTGCGATCCGAGCTCGAGCTGATCGAGTCGGTGTCGGATGCGGCACGCGAGGAGGTGACGGCGATCCTCGACAATCTGCCGATGGCGTACGCAAACGTCAACGCGATCTTCGGCAGCCGCGAGAAGAAGACCGGTGACGGCGGCATCTTCTCGATCTTCGTGTCCGACCTGTGCAAGGGCTGCGCGGAGTGTGTCAAGGAGTGCGGCGATCACGAAGCGCTCGTCATGGTCAGCGACAACGAAGACCTGAACGCCACGATCACGTCGGCGCAGCGGTTCCTCGACCTGCTGCCCGACACGCCCGACAAGTTCCTGGGCAAGTACAACTCGGCGGCTCCGGCCGAGTCGCGGGCCGCGACGCTGCGCAACCACCTGATGCAACGGCGCAATTACGATGCGCTCGTCTCGGGCGACGGTGCGTGTGCGGGGTGCGGCGAGAAGTCGGTGCTCCACGCTGTCGCGTCGCTGACCGAAGCTCACATGCGCCCGATCTATCACGAGAAGGCCAAGCGACTCGAGGACAAGATCGACTGGCTGTCGACCGACGGCGAGGCGCGGCTGATCAACTGGGAGAACGAGGCGCCGGAGTCCTACGCGTGGTTCAAGCGCAGCGTCGCTCACGTGGTCATGGGGCTCGGTGGCGACTCGGACACCGACACCGACCAGCGGCTCGCCACCCACGGGGAGATCTCGGGGCAGGAGTTGATCGACGCGCTCGTCGCGGTGATGCGGCAAGAGGCGTTCAACCACCGCGACCTCCAGGCTGTCGACGGCAGGCTGCCCAACGGGATGGCCGTGATGGCGATGGGCGCGCACACGGGCTGCAACACGGTGTACGGCTCGACTCCGCCGAACAACCCGCATCCGTATCCGTGGATGAACTCGTTGTTCCAGGACGGCACGACGATCAGCTGGCTGTTCGGCGAGAGCTTCATCATGGACAACGCCCGTCATGCCGTGATCCCCGAGCGCCTCGCCGATCACTTGATCGAGAACCGTGACGTCGGTGAGGGCGACTACTTCTCCTACACGCACTTCACCGATGCGCTGATGTCCGAGCGGGAGGTTCAGGAGCTGCCCAAGGTTTGGGCGATCGGCGGTGATGGTGGCATGGGGGACATCGGCTACCAGAACGTGTCGAAGGTCGTCGTGCAGAACCGGCCCAACGTCAAGATCCTGATGCTCGACACCCAGGTCTACTCGAACACGGGCGGGCAGAACTCGGACCTCTCGCCGCTGACCGGGGGGTTCGACATGAACCAGATCGGTGCCGCGACGCAGGGCAAGCTCGTCGAGATGAAGAATCCGGCCGAGAGCTTCCTCGCAGGGCACGGGTCACCGTTCGTCGCGCAGGTATCGATGGGTGACGAGGCTCGGTTCTATCGGGCCGTGCTCGATGCCCTGACCTACCGTGGGACTGCGTTCTTCCACTGCTTCACGACCTGCCAGCCCGAGCACGGGGTCGCCGACGACATGGCCTCCGAACAGGCGAGGCGCGTGCGCGACTCGCGCGGGATGGCCGAGTTCGTGTTCAACCCGCAGCTCGGCGAGTCGTATGCCGAATGCCTCGCGCTCGACGGCAACCGGAATCGCGACCGCGACTGGCAGACGTTCACGATCAGAGAGACCAAGGACACCTACGCGTACACGGTCGCCCACTGGGCCGCATCCGAGGCGCGGTTCCGCAGGCACGTCCAGCGCATCAAGGAGACCGAGACGGCCGGCAAGGTCCACCTGGAGGACATGCTCGTGCGGCTGACGCAGAACGACGTTGTGCACCGCCGGTTCCTCGATCCGAACCACCGAGCGTACATCCCGGACTTCGGCGTCTACCTCGTCGACGCCGGGCCGAAGGGGCAGCCGATCTATGTGGCGCTGTCACGGCAGATGGTGCTGTTCTGCGTCGAGCGGCGCAAGGCATGGCGCCTGCTGCAGAGCAAGGCCGGGATCACGAACAAGGACTACGAGGCGCAGAAGCAGCTTCTTGCGCGCGTCGACAGCGGCGAGGTCCCGCTCGACGCGTTCCTGGCCCAGAGCAAGGACATGCTCGCCGAAGCCGTCGCTGGCGCTGGTTAGCCCGGAAGCCCTAAGGAATGTCTCTGACACATTCCTTAGGGGCAGGCCGGTGGCCGGCACGTTCGGCGCAGCAACACGAAGCCTGTCACGCCGGCGACCAGCGACGCGACGAGGATCCCGATCTTCGCCTGTTCGAGCAGGGGACCTTCGCCGAAACCGAGCCCGGCGATGAACAACGACATCGTGAATCCGACGCCGGTCAGGAAGCCCGTGCTGATGAACTGCTTCCAGTTGGTCTGGTCGGGCAGCTGACCGAACCCGAGGCGGATCGCGATCCACGAGAACAGGACGACTCCGATCGGTTTGCCGAAGACGAGCGCGAGGATGATGCCGAGGCTGACCGGGCCGGTCAGAGCATCGCCGAATCCTTCCTGGATCGCGACGCCGGCGTTGGCCAGC
>Ga0055451_10001000_pt1 | contig 11439 bp, 8 predicted proteins | sample China_Galinas_PW_3_FD_57745 | JGI IMG/M metagenome (GOLD analysis project Ga0055451, IMG submission 57745) | Wetland microbial communities from San Francisco Bay, California, USA, that impact long-term carbon sequestration - China_Galinas_PWB_D2 | ecosystem: Environmental > Aquatic > Marine >... | reverse complement strand
GCCCAGGCGGCCGCGGGCATCGCGAAGGCCGGCCGGTCGGCGGAGGCGACGACGATGTGCTGCGGCGGGCCGCCAAACAGCTGGTCGCGCAGCTTCGCGATGGCCGCCGCGCCTGTGAGTCCAGTGGAGGCGATGCTGCGTGTTCTGAGCTCGCCGGGCATGGCTGCACCCGCGATTGCGAAGGCCTGGAACCCGCGGGTGGCGCTGCTGCCCGGCGGGTCGAGGTCGTCAAGCGCTTCTGAGGTGGGCCCGGGTGTTCCCTCCGCGTCGGAGATCAGCACGGGCGCCCCAACTGGCGCGGCCATCAGCACCGAGGCGGAGATTGCGGTGCGCCAGTCGCCGGCGTTGACCACCGTCACCGCGTCGGGGCGCTGTGCGGAGCTTGTGGAGGGATACGCGGCAAGGGCGACCTCCGCTGCCCTGGCCGTCGGATCGGCGCCCGCGACCCGCGTTGTGTTGCTTGTCGCAAGGCCCGGATAGGAAAGCCCGGATCGCTTGTGTGCCGCCACCACTCCACCGCTTTCGTCGGAGCCGCGGCCGGCGAAGATCGCGGCAGCGACGAGGCCAAGGGCGAGGGCTGCCAGGATGGCCAGCCCGATCGGAATCCCCAGCGACCGCTCATCCCGGGTTCCCCGGGGGCGCGATGCATCTTGCTGCGGCCGGCGCTCAGCGGGCGATCCGCTCGGCCGTGGAGGCGGCACCGGCGCTGGTTTCCCAGCTGGAACGCCCGCGTTGATCGGTTGCTCGCTGGCCACGGCGGGAAAGCTACACGCGGGGTTCTGGCTGGTCGGTCAGCTAGTCTTTGTGACGATTGACTGACCAGTCAATCAACGACCGCGGCAGATGCAGAGGGGGACGAATGGATTTCGCACTGAACGAGGAGCAGCAGGAGTTCAAGGACAAGTGCCGGGCCTTCGCTCGCGACGTGATCCGCCCTGCGGCGCGCAAGCACGACGAAGAGGAGAGCACTCCCTGGGAGGTCGTCAAGGAGGCGCGCAAGCAGGGGCTGCAGGGCCTCGAGCACATCCAGCGCACTGCCGGCGACGGCGACGGCCAGATGCAGGTGATTGCCGCCGAAGAGTTCCACTGGGGTTGCGCCGGGATCGCGCTGGCAATCTCGGGATCGGGCCTCGCGGCCGCGGGCATCGCTTCCTCCGGCACCCCCGAGCAGATCGCGCAGTGGGTTCCCGAGTGCTTTGGCACCGGCGATGAGGTGAAGTTGGGGGCCTACGCCGTCACCGAGCCGCAGGCGGGATCGGACGTGAAGAGCTTGAAGACGACAGCGAAACGCGATGGTGACGAGTGGGTCCTCAACGGGATCAAGACCTTCATCACCAATGGCGGCATCGCCGACGTTCACGTCGTCGTTGCCACTGTTGATCCCACCCTCGGCACCCGCGGCCAGGCGTCCTTTGTCGTCCCCAAAGGCGCTCCGGGCCTCAGTCAGGGAAAGAAGGAGACCAAGCTCGGCATCCGTGCTTCGCACACCGCCGAGGTGGTGCTCGAGGACTGCCGTATTCCGGCCGAGAACCTGCTCGGCGGCGAGGAGAAGCTCGAGCGCAAGCTGGAGCGGGGTCGCACCGGGCAGAAGTCACGCTCGGCCGACGCCCTGGCCACCTTCGAGATCACCCGGCCGATCGTGGGGGCCTCGGCTCTGGGGATTGGGCAGGCCGCGTACGAGTGGACGCTCGAGTACCTCGACGGGCAGTCCGAAGGCGGCACGCCGCTGCTGCAAACGCAGCGCGTCCAGCAGACGCTGGCCGACGTCGCGACCGAGATCGAAGCCGCCCGGCTGCTTGTGCAGCGAGCCGCCTGGATGGGGCGGAACGGTATCCCGATGAGGGGCGGCCAGGGCTCGATGTCGAAGCTCAAGGCCGGCGACGTGACGATGTGGGCAACGACGACGCTGATGGACCTCGTCGGGCCGTATGCATGGAACACGGAGTGCCCGCTGGAGAAGTTCTTTCGCGATGCCAAGATCTACCAGCTGTTCGAGGGCACGGCTGAGATCCAGCGGATGGTCATCTCGCGGATGCAGGCGCGCGAATACAGCGAGCGCCTTGCCTACGGAGCCGAGGTCGCCGAGAAGGCGATGAGCGAGGGCAGCAAGGCCAAGAAGGAGCCCGTCGCGGCGTAGCGGCCCATCGCAACCGCGGTTGCAGCCTCGCTGGGACCCGGCTTGCGCAATTCCAGGCTCAGCTAGCCTCATTGGCCATGTTCAAGACTCGCCTTGCCACGGCGGCTCTGGTCGCCGCCGCGGCGGCGCTCGTCTCGCTGCTTTCCCTGAGCACCGCCGCGACGGCCGAGGACCTTCAGTCCAAGGTCGACGCGAAGGAAGCGAAGCTCTCCAAGGTGCGGGACCGCAAGGGAGTGCTGACCACGACCATTACGCGCTACCGGAAGCGGATCGAAGCGCTGACAGGTGAGATCGCGGTGCTGCGAAGCCATGAGGCGGCGGTGCGCGTTCGTCTCAACGCCAAGCAGGCGGAGCTGGACCGGGCGGTAGCCGAGCTGGACGTCGCGAAGCGGCACCTGGCGATCGTCAGGGCGCGGCTGAAGCGCGCTCTGGTGGCGTTGCGCAAGAGGCTGGTCGCGATCTACGAGCTGGGTACGCCCGATGTGCTCAGCGTGATCGTCGGCGCCGATGGCTACGACGAGCTGATCGATCGCACCGAGTATCTGAACCGCATCCAGGGGTTGGACGAGTCGGTCGTGGCTCGGGTCCGCGAGCTGCGCGACCAGGTTAAGCGGACCGTTGCCCGACTTCGCTCGGCGAAGAACCGCATCGAAGCGGCCCGCGACGCTATAGCCGCGGAAGAGCAGGCCCTGGCGCGGGCAAGGGCGGCCGTCCAGAGTCGCCAGGGAGAACTGGTGGCAGCGCGCCATCGCCGCGAGTCCGCTCTCGGGAAGATCAACTCCGTCGAGCGCCACCTGGAGGGCTCGCTGGCGGAGATCCAGGCAAGGATCTCCGCCCAGCTTCAGTCCACCGCATCAGCCCCGCTTCCAGCGGGACCGATTCGCTACGGCTCGGGGCAGCTGATCTGGCCAGTCAACGGACCGGTCGTCTCGGGATTTGGCATGCGCTGGGGCCGGATGCACGAGGGGATAGACATCGCAGTCCCCGCCGGGACGCCGATTCGCGCCGCCGCCGCCGGGTCCGTCGTACTGCTGGAGTCCGAAGCGAGCAGCGGGGGCTATGGCAATTTCACCTGCGTTGACCATGGTGGCGGCCTGCAGACCTGCTACGCGCACCAGTCGTCGTTTGCGGCCAGCTCTGGGCAGAGCGTCTCGCAGGGCCAGGTCATCGGGTACGTAGGCTGCACCGGCCATTGCTTCGGCGATCACCTTCACTTCGAGGTGCGCGTGAACGGTGTGCCGACCGACCCGTTGGGGTATCTGTAGTCGCTGCAATGGCTGCGGCCCGCCTGGGGGTCGAACAGAAGTCCAAATAGTTGGTATGCACCAATTGGCGGTGCATGGCACGCTGAGACCAATGAGATAGGGAGGCATGGTGATTCGCCAGGCACGCATCTATCTGGCAGGCGGCGTATCCGGCACGGTGGTGATCGTGGGAGCGGTGGTGGCCTTCGTGGTTCTCGTTTCGCTGCAGACGTTGCGAGACTGGCCGCTCAACGGTCTGGGTGGGAATCGGAGCGGGACCGTTCAGGACAGCTCTGTCGTGGCGAGACCGGCAGGGTCGCGTGGCCCAACGGCTACCGCTGCGCCGGCCCCCGGCTCCGCCGCCGTCGCAGCACCCGTCAATCCGAATCGATCTGGCGCCGTCGCCACGGGCGATGCCGGCAAGGGGCCGGGCTCACCTGCCACGGTTGACCCGGCTACGAGAGCCCCCAGCTCAAGCCCCGCAACTGAACTTGGCGGGTCCGAGTCGGACAGCTCCGGCGGCCCGGCTCATGGCGGTGGGTCCGTCCAGGCCGACGGCGGAGGCGGCAGCCCCTCGCTCCCGGATTCCGCGGCGGGCATCGTCAACGACACCGTTGCGGGCGTAGACAGTGCCACCGGTGGAGCGGTGGGGAATGCGGGCGTCACCGAGGTGACCGAAGATGTCGTCAAGGGAGCCCCCGGGCCCAAATCGGTGGTGGGCAGGGCGGTCGACAATGCCACCGAAGCGGTCGACGGCTTGCCGGACGGCGACCGCTAGTCGGGCGCCGAGCCTTACCGTCACAATGCCGTCCCATGTCCGAGCAAGGACAGGTGGGTGCGGTTGCCGACCCGATCGCGGGCTCGTCCGTTTACCCGGCCGGCAGCCGCGTGAACGAGCGAGGTCACCTCGAGGTCGCCGGCTGCGACATCGTCGAGCTGGCGGCTGAGCTCGGGACACCCGCCTATCTCTACGCCGAGGACGACATGCGCGGCCGCGCCGCCGCCTACCGCGAGGCATTCGAGCGGCGCACAGACGACTTCGAGGTTCTCTTCGCAAGCAAGTCGCTGCCCTGCACGGCTGCCTACCGCCTGTTTGCCGAGGAGGGGCTCTCCGTCGACGTCGCCTCGGGGGGAGAGCTGCATATGGCTCTGCGGGGCGGCTTCGACCCGGCGCGCATCCATATGCACGGCAACAACAAGAGCGACGAGGAGATCCTCTTTGCGGCGCGAGCCGGCGTGGGCTATCTGATTCTTGACTCCTTCGATGAGATCGAGCGCTGCGAGCGGCTGCTCGACGGCGTGCAGGATGTTCTGATCCGGGTCACTCCCGGCATCAAGCCCTCCACCCACGACTACGTGCAGACCGGGCAGCTCGACTCGAAGTTCGGTTTCGGCTTGGAGGACGGCCTTGCCGCCCGGGCGATCGCGCGGGTCCTCGCGTCCGACAAGCTCAACCTGGTGGGGTTGCATGCGCACATCGGCTCACAGATCTTCGAGCTGGAGCCCTATCGGCTCGCGATCCGCGCGATCGGTGGGTTGGCTGGCGAGTGGTGCCGGTTGGTCAACGTCGGGGGAGGTCTGGGCATCGCCTACACAGCCGGGGACGAGCCGCCGTCGATCGACTCCTACGTCGACGTCAAGGTGCGCGGCGTGGCCGAGGTGTTCGGCGATGGCGTGCGGGTGCTGATTGAGCCGGGTCGTTCGCTTGTCGGGAACGCAGGGGTTACCGCGTACCGGGTCGGCACCGTCAAGGAAATCCCCGGCGTGCGCACCTACGTCGCGGTGGACGGCGGCATGTCGGACAACCTGCGACCGATGCTCTACGGCTCGCGCTACGAAGCCGTGATCGCTGACCGTGCCGCAGGCGCGCCCGACACGCTGGTAACGATTGCCGGCATGCACTGCGAGTCCGGAGACGTGCTGATTCGCGATGCGATGCTCGCTTCGCCGGCCGCCGGCGACACGCTCGTCACTCCGGCAACGGGCGCCTACGGCTACGCGACGGCCAGCAACTACAACGGCGTGCCGCGCCCACCTGTCGTCTTCTGCCGCGACGGCGAGGCCCGCGTCGTCGTCAGGCGCGAGACCTACGAGGACCTGACCGCCCGCGATGTCTGAGCCGGTTCGCATCGGGCTGCTCGGACACGGCACCGTCGGGGGTGCCTTCGCTGCTCTTATCTCCGAGCGCGCCGAGGCCGTGGAGGCGGCGACGGGGCGGCGGCCGGAGGTGGTCGGCACGCTGACTCGCAGCGAGGGCGACTTCAGCGACATTCTCGAGCGCTCCGACCTCGTGGTCGAGCTGCTTGGCGGGACCGATCCAGCGCGAGGGTACGTTCTGGATGCGCTGCGGGCCGGGCGCCCCGTGGTGACTGCAAACAAGCAACTCCTTGCGCAGCACGGCGAGGAATTGTTCGGCGAGGCCCGCGCCGCCGGCGTGCAGCTCCGATTCGAGGCGGCGGTCGCGGGCGCGATCCCGATCATCCGCGTGATTCAGGAGAGCCTCGGGGTCACCGAGATCAGCAAGGTCTTCGGCATCGTCAATGGGACCACCAACTTCATCCTCAGCGAGATGGCAGCGACTGGCGCCCCCTACGAGGAGGTGCTGGCCCGAGCTCAAGACCTCGGCTACGCGGAGGCCGATCCGACCGACGACGTGACCGGTGCGGATGCAGCCGCGAAGATGGCGATTCTCGCCCGTCTTGCCTTTCACACTCCCGTGACGCTCGAGCAGGTCGCTTTCGAGGGCATCGAGCAGGTCACGCCCGACGATCTCGCGTACGCGAAGGAGCTCGATCTCTCGCTGAAGCTGCTCGGCGTCGCGGAGCGCCGCGAGGAAGGGATCAGCGTTCGCGTCTTCCCCTGCTTTCTCTACGGCGGCCACCCGCTCGCCCCCGTGGGCGGTCCCTTCAACGCGGTCATGGTCGAGGCGCCTGCAATCACCGAGGTGACCATGTCGGGGCCGGGGGCGGGAGGCCCTGAGACCGCGTCCGCCGTGCTGGGCGACGTCGTCTCGATCCTGGCAGGCGAGGCGCCCGTCCACGAGACGAGGGCGGAGTTGCCGGTCGTCTCCGACGTGACGTCCTCCTTCTATCTGCACCTCGAGGTTGCAGACCGGCCGGGGGTGCTTGCGAAGATAGCCCGGGTGCTCGGCGAGAACGAGATCTCGGTCAAGAGTGTCGTCCAGCGCGGGATCGGCGAGGACGCGCGGCTGGTGATGGTCGTCCACGAGTGCCTTGAGTCGCGCTTCGCGAGCTCCGTGGAGGAGATTGCAAGGCTGGAGGAGCTGCGCTCGGCGCCGCGATCGATTCGCGTCATCGAGGAGGAGTTCGTGTGAGGGCGCGGGGGCGTCCTTTCAACAGCGCTCGCTGATGCCGGTTCCGCTGATAGAGCGCTATCGCGATCGGCTTCCCCTCGAGGATGGGGACCCGGTGGTGAGCCTGAACGAGGGCTCGACGCCGCTTATCGAGGCGCCGCGGCTCTCCGAGCGGCTGGGAACGCGGGCCTATCTGAAGTTCGAGGGGGCGAACCCGACCGGCAGCTTCAAGGACCGTGGGATGACCGTCGCCGTTTCGCGCGCCAAGGGGCGCGGGGCGGAGGCGGTGATCTGCGCTTCCACCGGGAACACGGCCGCAAGCGCCGCTGCCTACGCGGCGCGCGCCGGCTTGCGTGGAGCCGTGATTGTTCCCGAGGGGAAGATCGCAATCGGCAAGCTTGCGCAGGCCCTGATGCACGGCGCCAGGGTCGTCGCCCTGCAGGGGAACTTCGACGATGCGTTGCAGATCGTCCGTGAGCTGGCCGACAAGCATCCAATCGAGCTGGTCAACTCGATCAATCCGTTCCGGATCGAGGGGCAGAAGACGGCCGCGTTCGAGGTGATCGAGGAGCTGGGCGAGGCGCCCGGAGCACTGGCGATCCCGGTCGGCAACGCCGGCAACGTGACCGCCTACTGGCAGGGCTTTCAGGAGGCCGGAGTGGCCCCTGCGCTCTACGGATTCCAAGCCGATGGAGCAGCGCCGCTTGTGCACGGCTCACCCGTCGCCAAGCCGGAGACCGTCGCCTCGGCGATCAGAATCGGCAACCCCGCTCGCTGGGAGGAGGCGATGGCGGCCTTCACCGCCTCTCGGGGCCGCGTCGCCGCGGTCTCCGACGAGCAGATCCTCGACGCCTACCGGTGGCTTGCCGCTACCGAGGGCGTCTTCTGCGAGCCCGCCTCGGCGGCCTCGGTCGCGGGCCTCCTCGCCCACGGAATGCCGGCGGCCGAGAGTTCAGAGCCGCCGGAGTCGGTCGTGTGCGTGCTGACAGGACATGGCCTCAAGGACCCCGACACCGCGCTTGCCAAAGCCCCTCCGGTCGTGAACTGCGAGAACGACATCGGCGCCGTCGAGCGGGCCGTGTTCGAATGACCGCCCGGCGCCGACTTGTCCGCGTCCCCGCCTCCTCGGCCAACCTGGGCCCCGGATACGACGTGCTGGCCGCCGCTGTGGAGATGTATCTCGAGCTGGAGGTCGAGGAGGCGGGCGAGTTCTCGGTCGACACGGGCGGGCTGGAGGTCTCCGCCGGCCGCGACAACCTGGTCGTGCGCGCTTTCGAGGCCCTGCACCCGGCCGACGGGATCGCATTCCGCTTGCGCAGCGAGATTCCGCTCGCCCGCGGCCTCGGCTCGAGTGCCGCGGCGATCGTCGCGGGGCTCTTTGCCGCCGACCATCTCTTCGAGCTGGCGCTCTCTCCGGAGGAGATGCTCGTGAGGGCGACCGAGCTGGAGGGCCACCCCGACAACGTCGCCGCGGCGATTTACGGCGGCTTCGTGATCTGCGGTAGCGAGGATGGCGGCTCGCCAAGCGCCGTTCGCTTCGACCCGCCGGGCGGGCTCGAGGGCGTGGCGGTCATACCCGCGGAGGAGGTGTCGACGGAGCGGGCCCGAGAGGCGATCCCGGCAGAGCTTCCACTGCGCGATGCGGTCGCCAACGTCTCCGCTGCCTCTCAGCTCGTTCTCGGGTTGCAGCGGGCCGACCTCGACCTGGTCTCGCGTGGCCTTGCCGACCGCATTCATCAGCCTCGCCGCCGCGATCTCTACCCACGCTCGATGGAGATCGTCGATGCCGCCAACGAGCTCGGGGCCCTCGGCGCAACGATCTCGGGCGCGGGGCCGACCGTCCTCGTGTGGACCACGTGGCAGGACGCGGGGAAGGTCAGCGAGGAGCTGCAGCTGCGCTGCGATGGCTGGGCGGAGGTTCGCCGGCTCCCATTCACGCCGCACGGCGCCGACGTGCCCGAGCTCTGAGCGAGCAGTTCTTGCAGGAGGCTTCCGGCGAGGTATGGTCGTGGTAACTGCGGCCGAGAGAGGGGTGGACATGCCGGACGGCTACACGATCAAGCACCGGGACGAGTTTGAGGTAATGGAGGGCTCCGGAGACTCGACATGGATGCTTGCGCGGAAAGCGCTGGGCACGTCGTCCTTTGGGTTCAACCTGGTCGAGATCGCCCCCGGGGGACAGATTCCGGAGCACGACGAGGGGCAGAGCGGCCAGCACGAGCTCTACGTGATCCTCGACGGGGAGGCGACGCTGCGGATAGCCGGTGAGGAGCACGTGGCGCCGGCCGGTACGTTCGCCTCCATGGAGCCGCCGGTCAGCCGGACGGTTCTCAACCGCTCCGGGGCCCCTGTGACAGCCCTGCTGATCGGCGTCCACCCCGCCGGCGAGTACGCGCCTCCCTCGTTCGCGTAGGGAGGCGCGCGCCGTGGTTATCGTCGTCCCGGCGGGCGTAGACCGCACTGGTGACATCGGTCTGCCGACGGTCCCTATAATGCGCGAACTCGTCAACCCGTCGCACGCCCGCTCGAAGAAGGCGTGGATCCCGGGAGGTCCGATTGTCTAAGCACCAGTCACGCCCTGGCGCCAGCGTCAAGCGCTACTCGCCTGAGCTTCCCTACCGGCCCCGCGTCTCGCCGCCAAGCGTTGAAGACAGGGATGCGTGTGCGATCTACGCCACGGTCCGCAAGGACGCGACGCCGAGCCATCAGCCGATTGTGCGGGCGATCCCGGCGTTGCAGATGATGCTTCACCGCGCCGGCAACGTCGACGGCGAGGGTGACGGATGTGGGCTGCTTCTGGACATCCCGCGCAAGATCTGGGCGGAGGAGGTCCGCTCCGGCGGCCACGACCCCTCGCTGACCCTCGACGGGGCCTTCGCCGTCGCCCACATCTTCATCGAGCGCTCTCAGAACTGCGCAAAGGTCCAGCACGACGTTCGCGAGTTGCTTGGGAGGGGGGGGTTCCGGGTCCTGGCCGAGCGACTCGGTGCGGTCGACTCAACTGCGCTTGGCGCCACCGCGCGCGAGGAGGAGCCGCATTTCTGGCAGGTGGCGGGTCTCGTTGCGGACGCCTCGCGGCGCGATCGCGTCCTATTCGACCTGCAGATCGAACTGGAGCAGCAGCTCGACATCCACGTTCCGTCCTTTTCGGCGACGACCTGCGTCTACAAGGTGATGGGGGCGCCGAACGTCCTGTCCGCCTACTACCCGGACCTGACCGACGAGCGCTTCGAGACGATTGGCTGCTTCGGGCACAACCGCTACTCGACCAACACCTGGCCGTCCTTCAAGAGGGTCCAGCCGTTTTCCGTGCTCGGTCACAACGGCGAGATCAACACGATCGAGCAGCTGCGCCAGGAGGCGCGGATGCTCGGCGTCCCGATCCAACCCGGCTGTTCGGATTCGCAGGACCTCAACCGCACGATCGACACGATGGTCAGCCGCGACGGGCTCAGCCTCCCCGAGGCGATGGAGACGGTGCTGCCGCCAATCGTTGCCGAGATCCGCTCGCTTCCAGAGGGCATGCGCCGTTTCTACATGTATCTGCGCCAGGCGATGGGCCCGCTCTCCCAGGGCCCGGTCGCCCTGATCGCCAGGCACACGGACGAGTGCGTGTTCTCGGCCGACGCGCTCGGTCTGCGCCCGCTGTGGCAGGTGGAGACCGCCGACGATTTCGCCTTCAGCTCCGAGCCCGGCGTCGTTTCGGTTCGCGAGATGGTCTCCGAGCCGAAGCCGCTCGCGCCCGGAGAGAAGGTGATGGTGACCATCGACCGCGAGCGCAAGCGGTCCGACCTCCATCCGCACGACGAGATGCTGCGGCTGGTCCGCGAGCGCTGGCTGGCGCGCAACGACGCCGAGGACGCCGGGCCCTACGATCGGGCCCTCGACACGGGCGGGCCACTGGAGGGCGGCGACGTGCCGGGGTACTCCCACGCTGGCCCCGAAGAGCCGGTCAGGGTCGCCAATCGTGTCCTGTCGGGCTTCGGCTGGCAGCGGGACGACGTGAAACTCGTCCAGCAGATGGCATCGAACGGCGCCGAGCCGATCGGCTCGCTCGGGTACGACGGCCCGCTTGCCGCGCTCTCTCCGGAGCGGCAGAACCTGGCCGACTTTTTCAAGGAGACTGTTGCCGTCGTCACCAATCCGGCAATCGACCGCGAGCGGGAGGTCGAGCACTTCTCGACCCGCACCGTCTTCGGCCGCCGTCCTTCGATCGACGCGGCGGGTGAGGACACGCGAACGATCGAGACGTCATTCCCGGTGATCCTGGGCGGTCACCACGACATGGCGCCGCTCTCAGACAGGACCTACCGCAAGATCGCTCGCGAGCACCGCACCTACCTGCTTGAGGACCTCTGGGAGGAGTTCCGGGGACGGGCGGGGGCGGTCGACATCTCGCTGCTGGAGTCGGAGACCACCCGGGGCGCTATCGAGCGGATCAAACAGGAGGCGGTCAAAAAGGTGCGCGACGGCGCCGAGCTGCTGGTCCTTACCGACCGCACCGTGTATGAGGCCGATCGCCGCTACCTCGATCCACACCTGGCCACCTCCGCGATAGACCAGGCGCTGAAGCAGTTCCGTGTCGAGCCCGGCGAGGAGAACCTGCGCCGCCGGTGCGGGGTCGTGCTTCGCTCGGCGGCGATTCGCAACGTCCACGACACGATGCTCGCGCTGGGGCTTGGCGCGAACGGCGTCTGCCCCTACACGATGGTTGAGGTGGTCTGCGTCGAGGACTACCAGGCCGA
>Ga0055451_10000998_pt1 | contig 11446 bp, 13 predicted proteins | sample China_Galinas_PW_3_FD_57745 | JGI IMG/M metagenome (GOLD analysis project Ga0055451, IMG submission 57745) | Wetland microbial communities from San Francisco Bay, California, USA, that impact long-term carbon sequestration - China_Galinas_PWB_D2 | ecosystem: Environmental > Aquatic > Marine >... | reverse complement strand
TCTTTTCAATGATGACTCGTCAGGGCGGAGCCTGCCGTAGCCTGGAAAGAAGCAAAAATCACCCGACAACATAATGTGGCTAAAAATCACTTATAAGCGCAAAAATGTTGAATTCGGCCTGCATCCCCGCAACATTTTTCGTGCATTCATAAGCGATTTTCTTCACGCCAATTATGTGAATGTCGGGAAGGAAAAGACGGACATCCTTCGATTGAACTCAGGATGAGCGGACTTGCAGTCCGCCAACTGATAGCAGTAGAGTGTCGCAGAGACCGTAGACTCGCGCACCGTATACACTACGCGGTTTCCGGAGATTCGGATTCGGGAGGGGGGACTTCTTCTTCCCTGTGCTGGTCTTCGTCGGGCGGGTTAAGGTCCTCGTCGACGAATTCCGACATTTTCTTGACGCTCATCGTAAGCGGTACGCCGAGTATAGCTCCGATGGGTCCGAGCACCCAGCCCCAGAACAGAAGCGAGAGGAATACGAGCAGGATGGACATGTTGAATTCCTGCCCGAAGTATTTCGGCTTGATAATGTTGTCTATGATCGCGTTGACCACGACGAATCCCACAACGAGTATCACGCAGTGAACCCATCCGTATTCAATGAGCGCGACTAGAGCGGGCGGTATGACGCTCAGGAAAAATCCGATGTTGGGTATGAAGCTGAAGAAGAACGCGAGAAAGCCCCAGATTATGGCGAAGTCTATTCCCATAATCAGCATAAGTATCACGTCAGCGACGGCTGCCAGGAGGCCCATGACGGCGTTAATGGAGACGTATTTTCTGAGATCGTTCGAGATGTCGCTGAACCTGTGCTGCCAGGAGCCGACGGCGAACTCGCCGCTTTTCGACTTCTTAGTGAGGTCCGCAAACTCGATCAGGATAAATATCATAAGCAGCAGTACGAAGGCCACATTGCCGAACGTCGAGAAAATGTTCTCTATGAACGACGTGGCGAAAGAGACGAGCCTGTCCGGGCTGAAGAGATCGAGCTGTTTTATCTCGTTTATCCCTATTCCTTTCCCCGCCAGCATATCCAGGCCCGACTTGTAAAGCTCTGTTATGCGCTGTTCATATTCAGGCGCCTTTGACGCCATATTGTTCGCCGCTATGCCGAGCATTGTCGACAGCGCCGCGGTAACCACGAGTACTATGAATATCGTAACGATGAGTGAGACGGCCTTGGGCCAGCCCTTTTTTATCTGCCACGTGAGAATGGGCGAGATACTGACGGCCAGAAGAAGGGCGACGAGGAAGATATTGAGTACCGGGGCGATCTCTTTGATCCCCGCGACAATCACTACTATTGCCGCGAGCGACAACAGAGGGTGCAGGCTGAATCTGGGCGGTTTGTAAGTCATATTATCTCGCGGAACGGTAATAATCGTCCCGTATTAAAATTGCTGGACACAAGTATAACATCTAGTGTTGGATTTTATATCGGGGCATTTGGCGTCGTTAATCGGTTGGATTCGCCACTGAGTTTATATAATGGCTGGCATCGGCAGTTTTATAAGTTCTTCTTTTTCTTGATAAAAAGAAGCAAAAATCACACACAAAGTGTGATTTATGAAAAAATTACCCCCATCCTCACCTATTTTGGGTTTGTGAGTGGATAGCAGGGAGCATGAACAGTTTTGCATTCATCAAATGGACCCGGTTGCTCACTTGCTCGCAACCGCTCCCCTAACAGGGGGAAGGGATTTTATATTTACGTTTACTACACGCCAATTCCGTAATGTCGGGAAAGGTGTTAATGCGAGATTGCCACAGCTCCTTCGGAGCTTCGCAATGACGAGAGTTTGGTCCCCCTCACCCTGACCCTCTCCCGCGCAGGGGAGAGGGAATTGAGAAACTTCCTGCACATTCCCGCGTAATTACGCCCTACGACTTCACAATTTGTGAGCGCTCAGGACATAAAGTGCAGAAGTGGTTGGATTTTCTATACGCGGCTGATGAGCAATCGTAGAAACGCACAATGTGCATGTTTTACTTTTGCGGCTTATCGTGTTTACTTAACGGCTTTATGGGAGTATCGAATTCCAAAGCCGAAATTGAGACGGACGGGGAACCGGAAGGCGGCGGCGCTTCGGCCCGTAAAATAACCGGGAGATGGGTGCTCGCGGCCACCATTCTCGGCGTAAGCATGGCTTACATAGACGGGACGGCCGTGAATGTTGCGCTGCCGGAGCTTCAGAATAAACTCGGCGCTACGATTACGGACGCGCAGTGGGTTATAGAGTCGTACCAGCTGTTCCTCGCGGCCCTTATACTCGTCGGCGGCGCGCTCGGCGACCGTTACGGAAGAAGACTCGTTTACGGAGTAGGGGCGGCGCTGTTCGCTTTGTCTTCCGTACTGTGCGGACTGGCTCAAAACGTAGATCAGCTTATAATGTTCCGCGCAATACAGGGAGTAGGGGGAGCGATGCTGATACCCGGAAGCCTCGCTATCGTGACTGTCTTCTTCGATCCGGCGGAGCGGGGCCGCGCAATCGGTACGTGGTCCGCCTTTGCCGCGATAACGACGGCGATAGGGCCCGTGCTCGGGGGCTGGCTGATAGAAAACGTGTCTTGGAGATGGATATTTTTCATCAACGCCCCGATTACGGTCGCGGTCCTGGGCATACTGATATTCCGGGTGCCGGAAAGTAAGGGAGAGTCGTCGGAGCGGAGGATAGATTACCGCGGGGCGGTGCTGGCGACGGCCGGTCTTGCCGGCATCGTATACGGACTCATAGAATCATCCAACGTCGGATTTCTTAGCCCCTACGTTCTCATGCCGCTGATTCTGGGCATGCTGGCGTTCGGGCTTTTCATTTACATAGAAAGCACTACGGCCTCGCCCATGATTCCGTTAAGACTGTTCGGGTCGCCCACGTTCACCGGGGCTAACCTGGTAACGTTCCTATTGTACGGCGCTCTCGGCGGGGTGTTCTTTTTTCTCCCGTTCGCTCTGATTCAGGTCTACGGGTATTCCGCGACGGGAGCGGGAGCCACGCTGCTTCCCATAATAGCGCTCCTGTTCGCGCTCTCGCGGTGGGCAGGCGGGCTCGCGGACCGTTACGGGGCGAAGGTGCCTATGATAATCGGGCCCGCAGTGGGCGCCGCGGGGTATGTGTTAATCGCTCTTCTGCAGGGGTACGGGAGCTTCTTCGTGACTTTCTTCCCCGGGATCATAGTGCTCGGGATAGGCCTTGCGCTGAGCGTCGCTCCGCTTACAACAGCGGTGATGAACTCGGTGCACATCAGATACTCCGGCACGGCTTCGGGTATAAATAACGCCGTTTCGCGCCTGGCGGCTCTGGTTGCGATCGCTATCCTCGGGATAATCATATTGCACGCGTTCAATTCTCACCTTGATCTGGGGCTGGAGGCCCGCGAGATACCGCAGACAGTGAGGGACATTTTGCAGGCCGAGAGGATCAAGCTCGCGGGCGCGGAGATACCACCTGAAGTCGGACCGGAAATGAAAGCCGCGCTCGAGGGGCTCGTGAAGGAATCGTACATCGGAGGATTCAAGCTGATACTTTACTTATCTGCCGTGGTCTCGCTCGTATGCTCGTTCATCGCGTGGGGTATGATAAGGAACGGGCGCGTCAGGGAAGAGGTAAGCCCGGAGGGGTAGGGCCGTACTACTTTTCTTTCCGGATGGCAAGAGAGAAAAATCATCCGACCGAGCGGAAAGAACTTCACCCCCATCCTAACCTTCCCCCTGGGAGGGGGAAGGGAATGTTCGATAAGATTTTAACGCCTGCTTAATCTATTTTCTTCACGCTATTACTGTGACGTATCGAGACCGTGAAGAATTCACAGTACATCAATAACAGGACCAGCCGCCGTCGACTATGAGGCTCGCGCCTGTCATGTATTTGGACTCGTCGCTGGCCATGTAAACAAGCGCATAGGCAATATCGCTCACTTCACCGCGGTATCCGAGCGGGACTATCTGGGCGGCTATCTCGTCGAGCTGCTTCTGCGCCTCGGGCGGATTGCCGATGAAGTCCTCGTTCATCTTTGTCTTGATGAATCCCGGACAGATGGTGTTGACCCTGATGCCTTCCTTGGCGTGGTCGATGGCGAGACTCCTGGACATCTGGAGAACCGCTCCCTTTGTGGTGTTGTATGCGATGGCGTTCTGACATCCGATGTGGCTGAGCACGGAGCCGTTGTTGATTATCACTCCGTGGCCCTGCTTCTGCATGTGCGGGATGACGTACTTGCACATGAGGTACATGCCCTTGACGTTAACGTCCATCATCTTTTCCCATGCATCGACTTCCGTAGTCACGGCGGTGCCGACTTCGAGTATGCCCGCGTTATTGAACAGTATGTCTATCCTGCCGAACTTCTCTATGAACGCATCCACGGTGGCTTTTACATCCTCCTCCTTGGACACGTCACCCTGAATCGCGAATATCTTGCCGCCGCTTTCCTCGACCACCTCGTCGAGCTTTTCTTTCCTCCTGCCTGTAATCGCGACCTGTGCTCCTTCTTTTGCGAACATGAGCGCCGTGGCTTTTCCGATCCCCTCGTTCCCTCCGGTGATAAGTGCTGTTTTGCCTTCTAATCTCATTTTCAGACCTCCGTTTTTGTGTCGATACAATTAATAAACATAATGGCGGGGAGCATGTAAAGTAGCGCGTGAAAAGTGCTTGGAATATAAGGGAAAAATTCGGACGTAATGAAGCGCAATCTAGACTTCGCTGTCGGGCGCCTTGGGCTTCGAGATGTGCAGCCCCACGAGGCGGGCGACCATTATTGTGAGATAGAGCTGTCCCAGGAGGGCTTCCATCATCGCAAGGGAGCGCGCCTGATCCGTCGCGGGCGAGAGAGTGCCGTAGCCGATGGTGGTGAGCGTTATGTAGCTGAAAAAGAGGAACCTGGGGGCCGTGGTCGTGAGCTCGCCGCTCGTATCAATGAACGAACCGGGGTCCATAATATGTATAAAAATATAAAATGCGGCCCATGAAAGTCCTATCATCAGATATACACATATAGACGCGAAAAGTATCTCGGAAGTTATCTCACGGCTCTTTATCAGGTGCACGAATATCCGGTACGTTGTATATAAGAAAAGCAGGGCGGCGAAGACTATCTCCCGCCTTGCGACGATTGACTTGTCCCTCTCGAAGAACGGCATATTGATCATAACTGCAACGAACCATGGTATTGCGAAACAGAGAGCTATTATGACGTCACGCTTCTTGTCACTCACCGCGACGACAAGAGATACCATCACCATGATAGTAAGTACGCTCATTATTACCTGTCCGGGCAGGTCCCGGTCGAGATAGGGGTACACCAGCAGTAGAAGAATGAGGGACTTCACCAGGTACGCAAACCTCTTCCTCCTGAGCCTATTGAATATTCTGCGCGGCATTGATTCCTGAATCTGTTCGGGATTTGTCATTGCTTGTCTTTTTCTGCCTTAGCCGATTTTCAGGATAAACTATAACTCCAATTTCGCTTTGAAAATAGTGGGATACGGATGATTGTTTAAGAAGCGCATAAAACTTGTACATAATCGCCGCCGGAGGTTTACGCAGTAATATGTCTTGGAAAGGAATCTTACGTGCTGTAATATGAGTAATCGTACCGCTTGAGAGAAAACCGACGGGTAAGGTGAAGAATATGAAAATTATCAGGAATATTTCAATTGCGTTTGCATTGTCACTGCTTATTTCCGTGGGATTCATGACGGGAAGCTGCGTGAGCGGCGAGGCTCAGCCTGAAGACACGATCGTATGCGGCGGCATAGAGGGTAAGCCCTGTCCTGAAGGCTATTTCTGCGAGTTTCCTGCGGGACATTGCAACGCGGCGGACCTCCAGGGCGTTTGCACGGAGCAGCCCATGATGTGCACCAGGGAGTACAAACCCGTATGCGGTTGCGACGGCAAGACCTACGGTAACGACTGTGACCGTATGAGCAAGGGCGCTCAGAAGGACCACGACGGCGAGTGTATCGAGGAGTAGGGAGAGCGTGAAATGGCTTCCGAGCTCTTCGGGGAACAAGAATAGCTTGTTATTGTGAGAAAGTTTCTTCTTTTCCTAGATGACTCGTCAGGGCGGAGCCTCCGGCTCGATCCTTCGCCGAGACGAGTGCCGTAGCATGGAAAGAAGCAAAAATCACACACGTAGTGTGTTCTATGAAAAAAAATTACCCCCATCCTAGACTGTTTTGGGTTTGTGATTGCATGGTGGTAAAGCATGTACGGCTTTGCATTCAGCCAGCGGATCCGGTTGCTTGCCCCCTCGCAACCGTTCCCCTCGCAGGGGGAAGGGATTAAACGGAGAAATTACCACATCGCATTTATATAAATGTCGGAAAAAAATGCGAAAAATCGTGAAATCGCTTTATGTGTGTGTTATTCCGGGTCGGGCGGGAGCTCCATGTTTTCAAGACACTCGAGCTTGCATTCCTTGAGCTCGGTTACGTCTAGCGCGGTAACCGTTTCACAAGTAATCGGATCTTCCGAAAATGTGACCACGTCGCCTTCCTCAAATTTTTCACATCCGCTGATCATCTTATATACCTTCTGGCCTATGAGCATGTACTCGCCTTTTATTTTAACTATGGGATATTCGACCTTGTTCTGGGCGAACGCCGGAAGGGAAATTGCGATTATCATCAGGATCACGGTTAGTGTTTTCACTATCAATCCTCCTTAAAACATATGCTTATATGTAAGCGCCGGAATAGAATAATCGTTGGCGCGTCCGGAATCATTATACTGCCGCGGCTGGCCGAACACAATCGGTTTTTGAGGGACGTGAGGCCGATTATTCCGGGATGTCGGGTTTTATTCGATCCATAAAACCGCTGAGCTCTGCTATCTCCTTCTGCCCGAACCTCGAAAGGAAGTTTTCGCTCACCGCTTTTTCGTATACAGGCCACATAGCCTTTCTGAGTTTCCGCCCCTTTTCCGTGATGCAGGCGAACACGCCCCTGCCGTCTACGGGACAGGAGGTACGGCTGACGAGGCCCTCGTCTTCGAGCCTTTGCACCAGGCGCGTGACGTTGTACTTGTCGAGCAGTACCCGCTTTCCGATCTCGTTAAGTCTGAGGCTGCCGTCGGGCGCCCTGTCAAGCTCCCAGAGCACGTCGTACCAGCTGAGCGGCGGGAATCCCTGTTGCTTGAGCGCTTCCTCAACTTTATTAAGCAGATACTGCCGCGCCCTTACAAGTCCGACCCATGCCGAGGTTTCCGTATCCGTCCATTTATCACGGTTTCTTTTCTTCTTTTTAACGGCCATATACGGAATATAATACCTGCTCGTTGCATTTGCAACTTGATTGCCGGTTTTAAGCGGCGGTTCTTAGAGCAGCGTACTTTTTGGTAATGATTCGGGATTTGGAGCGCATTTTCTCCGATTCGATAAATTTATAAGAAAAAGAAATCCAAAATTTGATTATTTGCGTATATTGGTAACACCCGTTATATGTATATGCATGTGTTGGGCTACCAAACTATTTCAAGGAGGTAAGTTATGAGTAAGTTTTCGAAGTTATCGGCGGCTCTTTTTATGGGGATTATTTTCGCATTGTTAGTTTCGGTTCCGGGCTTCTCGCAGGAGGGGGATATGAAGGACAAGATGATGAAGAAGGGGATGGAGATGACGGGTATGGCGCCAAATTCCGACACGAGCGCCTGTGCGGTTCGCAAAACGCTTAATCTGCTGCTCGCGGAACACGTTTTCCTCGGGGCTATGGCTACATACGCTGCCCTGAACGGGAATCAGCAGGAGTTTGACGCGGCGGCTGCGGCGCTCGACATCAACTCCCAGGCTATCGCGGCCGCTAACGGGTCCGTTTACGGACAGGCCGCCGCAGACGCGTTTCTTCCCCTATGGAGAAAGCACATAGGCTACCTGGTTGACTACACCCAGGCCGTAGCCGCGGGAGACGCGGAAAAACAGGAGCAGGCCAGACAGAACCTTATGCAGTATGCCAAGGATTTCGGCGCGTTCATCTACTCGGCCAGCCCTTCGCTGCCCGCAGAAGCAGTGACCGCACTGGTCGAGGAGCACGGCAAGCTGTTTCTCGTCGTCATAGACGAGCAGGCTGCCGGAAACGACAAGGCGGCGTTCACGGCCGTAATGAAAGCGGCGGATCAGGTACAGTCGATAGCCGACGCACACGCTCAGGCTGTCGTACAGCAGTACCCCGAAAAGTTCCAGAACTGATCAGGATTAATTAACACGGGCGGGGGGCATACGCGTCCCCCGCTGTCGTGCACAGGAACAACAAATGAAACACTCAGAGAGAATAATTGCATTCGTTCTGATTCTGGGCGGCTTATATTTTGCTGCCGGAGCTGTGTGGTCCTATTCGGCCTCCGTCGACGACGCGCCAGGGAATGACACGGCACAAGTGTCGATCAAGCTCTTCAGATTCGATCCTGAAGTACTCGTAGTGCCCGTAGGCACGACGGTCGTGTGGTCGAACGGAGACGCGATCGAGCACAGCGTAACCAGCGGGACGCCCGAAAGCCCGGGGTCCGCATTCGATTCCGACTTCTTCACGGAGGGACAGACGTGGTCGTATATGTTCACCGAGCCCGGAGAGTATCCGTACTTCTGCAGGAGACACAATTCGATGCAGGGGACGGTCAGGGTCGTGCCGGGCGGGGAGTGAGGTAGTTCAGGTTCTATTAGTTGAATTTACAGTGCCAATGTTACTTCTGTCTGATATTGCCGTAAGTCTGTTATACCGACTCATCTGAAAACATTCACGAGGCTGAAGGATACTCTGCCTATGACCGAGTCCGGGTCGAACTCTTCCCAATTAATAAAAGTAGAGGGGTAATTTTTGTTATACGGGCGCAGGCAGATACCTCTGTGCTCCGAGTGGGCCTCTCTCAGGATGCTGCCTTCTACGGGGCTCCTGAAGGCGTAGATGCCGCCTGACACGATGTCTTTAGCCCGCGTATCCACGATCACTTTAGTACCGTGCGTGAGAAGCTTATCCATCGAATCGCCCCGAACCTGCAACACGATGCATCCGTCTTCGTAGAGATCCCTCGGTACTAACACTGTTTCCGTGTCCTCATTTCCCGGTGTATCGGAGCTTACCGGAAGCTCGACGTATCTGCGATTCCAGGCGCACGAGCCGGCGACGGGCTTTAATACGGTAGAGAGGGTCTTTAACGCATGGAATTGAGTTTGCCTTATTATATCAAGCGTGATGTTCTCCCGGTCGCAGAACGAGATAAGATTCTCGAGGAAAGATATGCTGTCCCTTTGTTTGGCATTGGATAACGCGCCCCTGCCGATTCCCAGAGATTCGGCTACTTCGTAATCCTTTGTCAGTCCCTTGAGCGCCTTGATCGTGTCTATTATTTCCTCAACAGACTTGCGCATTATGGTGTTCTCCTTCCTTTCAACCTAATATACCATGAAAGAGGGGTTGAAATTTCCTCCGAATGAAATTAACCACTTGCAAAATAACACACTATGTGTTTTAATGAACTTATACTGGGCGTTCGCCAAAATATTATCCACATATTGTGGATTTGCATAGGGTTCGCCTGAAGTATTTACATAGTGGGTCCGGGACAACTTTAAAAAAACGAATAGTACAGTGCGCTTTTACCCGAGCAGAATCAGGGATAGGCGCAGGCAGGAAAACTACATTCGGAAACTGTACCCGGCGGGGCTGGAATTCGTATTTCATGCAAATTAGAGAGGCGGAGGGATGATCATGAATCAAGAGAAGTTCAAGGTTTCCGGCAGATTGTTCAAGGGTATTCTTATACAGATGGATTCTCTTTCGAGGGAGGATCTGATTACACTTCAGACGGAGGGCGCGGGTTTGAATCCGGATTTGTGCTCGCCGGCTTTTTACCATGTAATGCAGGCTCTGGGGGACCTGGCGAGGGTTGAATTAGTAAACCGCGATCTGGCTGACGTTTGAAGAGGTTCACTCAGGCGGCTTCCCTGTTGGCAAAACTATTATATAATAAGGTTAGATAATTCGCGCAATCTCTTTGGAGGGCACCGGTTGTCTGCCGTCACAAAGAAAACCACAGGAGGAGTTTCGTCATGAGGAGGATACTTCTTACATCCGTAACCGCCACGGTACTATTAATCTTAGCCTCCCTTGCAAACATAGGTGGATGTAAGGCGGGCGGCACATGCGATCTCAATTTCAACGAAGTATTCGGGAACGGCTCGTCTTCGGAGACGCAGGACTCGGAATGGGAGTGCGAGAACGGCGGTGGGCTGGTCTTTACCATAGCGTTCTTCACGGACGGGACGGGCTTCCGCTCGGACGCGGGGGAGTTTACGTGGGAGCAGACAGGCTGCCAAGCCGTGGATTTCGAGACTGCTTCGCTCGAGTCGGGTTCGTTTGTAACTATACAAGGCAACGTGGCTACCACGGGTAGTACGACCTTCGGTAATCTTTCGATGGAGCAGGAGTCGGACGACCTCGGGGACATACAGGTCGCCTGTACCTATAATCAATTCTAGATAAGGAGTCGGATATGAAGAACCGGAGCGGCATAGCCTTCGGGCTCCTGCTCGTACTTGCAGTGGGGCTTATGGTGGCATACGTAACGGAGTTTCAGGATGTAGAGGACAATACGCTTGAAGCGGAAACCGCCGCCGAGAGCGCGGTGTCCGATAACGGCGACGGTATGTCGAAAAAAGAGGCCGAGAAAAGGCTAGAAGAGGACATCGAAAGGACGAAGCACCTCCAGTCCGAGCGCAAGAGAATAATGGACGAGATGGTGGACGGAGGCATAGCGGAGAGGATCGAGAACCCGGCGGGGAAGCCTTTCGTATACGTGCTCGACCCCTTCTACGGACTTTCGTTCGATGAGCAGGCTGCGCTCATGAACGTCATCTGGTCGTATTACATCACCGAGGATAGAAACTCCAGAGTGCTCACGATATACGACGCCAAGACGGGAACGGAGATAGGGACTTACACACAGGCGGGGCTGAAGATGGAGGGGTGACGGGCCTCCGGAACTCGGCCTGTTTCGTTTGACGTGAGTTATTACTTTTAATGTGTTAACGGACCGACATCTCATATTGGATTTTCTTTCCCGGACGGCATAAAAATCCTTGAATCACATGAGATTATTGCACATTTCTCATATAATCTCTTAACTGCAAAAAGTGCATGTCGAGATAACCATTAACTGCATCATGTAAACTTTAAACATATGGATAGCTTCAGGAGCTTTGACGGAGTGGAGCTCGCCTACACCGACTCCGGAGGGGAGGGCGCGGCTCTTATCATGCTGCACGGCTTTACGGGATCGTCCCGTATAAACTGGGTGGATACGGGAGTGTACGGGAAGCTCGCCGGGAACGGACGCAGGATAGTCATGCTCGACGCCCGGGGCCACGGGGAATCCGACAAGCCCCATAACTCGTACTCGTACTGGAACAGGGCGATGGCGAGAGACGTGAACGAGCTGGCGGAGAATCTCGG
>Ga0055451_10000993_pt1 | contig 11472 bp, 9 predicted proteins | sample China_Galinas_PW_3_FD_57745 | JGI IMG/M metagenome (GOLD analysis project Ga0055451, IMG submission 57745) | Wetland microbial communities from San Francisco Bay, California, USA, that impact long-term carbon sequestration - China_Galinas_PWB_D2 | ecosystem: Environmental > Aquatic > Marine >... | reverse complement strand
CTTAATGCATTGCGTTTTTCTATTGAATGGTCACTTGTGCAACCAAGTGAAAATGAATGGAATGTTTCTACATTGGATCGTTATGCAGATATGTTCTGCTATGCGATTAAGCGCGGGGTAACGCCGGTTGTATGTTTTCACCATTACACAGACCCAAACTGGTTTTTAGATCAAGGTGGATTTGAAAGTCAGGATAATATTGAGCATTTTGTGAATTTTTGTACAAAAACATACGGACATATTATACAGAAAGCACAACAAGATGGTGGTGTGGTTCAAGCACTCACAAAAATAAATGAACCATTGTGGGCAACATATAATGCGCCTGCGGGTTATGCGTTTCGAGGATATAGACAACAAGGTGGGCCTCCTGCTGATCCAAATCGAAGTGGACTAGACGTAGTAGCTGAAGTGTTAAAGAATATGCTAGAAGCGCATGTGCGCGTATATCAGGGTATGAAACAGGCTCATAAAATATTAAATATTGCGCAACATGTTCCCGCACCAAAAATTGGTTTTTTGAAAAATATTCACCAAATTGATCCAGCAAAAGAAACATGGTCACACTATGCAGCTTCTCCAATAACGCGTATGATGGTGAGTTTTGCTGATATGATACAAAATGGCGCCATCTATAACTTCTTCACCAATGGTGTGTATCAGGTACATATTCCATTTAAAATAAATATGAAACATATTAACAATGATGCACCACGTTCATTGGATTTTATTGGCCTCAATTATTATGCTAATCGCCGTATGTGCTTTACGCAAGGTATCAAACCTGCAGATCCTGAACTGTGTTCAGATAATGAATGGTATTATCGTTACCCGCAAGGAATATACCGCGCCATTGTAGAGCTTTCAGATAATTTAGCTCGCCCTTTGAATATACCAATGTTCGTTGCAGAAAATGGTATAGCAACGCAAGATAATGCGAAACGTGCTAGGTTTTATCATGAGTATCTATACGCTATGAATAGAGCAATTCAAGATGGTTACTTGATTAATGGCTATCTACCATGGACATTGGCTGACAATTATGAATGGCCATCTATTCAGGATAATAAAAAGCGTAGCTATGGTTTGTGTGCCGTATCTCAAAATAATCCTACACAACTTATTGAAAAAGAAGGCACAAAAGCTTCTTATGGTGCTTTTACCCGAGAAATGGAACGATTGGAACGGGCAAAATATTAATCTACTTTTAGTAAAATAGATAGAAAAAATATTATTAATTGATTTGATTTTTAATTAATAAATTGAAAATTATTGCATTGTAATATTTATATATGATAAATTACAAATAAAATAGGGCACTGCAACTAATTTATTATTATTTGCATAATATGTCATACGGAGACAAAAAAGGAGGAAGCTATGTTTACAAAAAAATATCTTTACCCAATATGCAGTATATTGTTTATGATTAGCATTGTGCAAGCTGAAAAATATACACCTGAAAATACAAAATTTGCATTTGACTTACACAAAGTAATTGTACAACCAAGTAAAAATCGCATTTATAATGGACTTGTTAATCGAAACATGTTGCCAGAAGTAAATATGCAACTTCCACTTACTCTTGCAAAAGTTGCAGCATATCTTCCTCCGGTCAGTTATTATACTGCTAAGTTGTTGTATGAAGGCGGTACAGGTGAACAGTATTATACACTATTTCAATATTATGATTATAATCGATTGGCACAGGCAGTTATCAATATAGCCAACGATCAAACACCAATTAGTGGTACGGTTAATATTATACAAGAACTCAAAGATAAAGGGTACATGATTGATCTTGCATCGGATATTGGTCAAACATTTTTGCCTGATCTTATGAAAAAATATCCAAGTACATTTGATATGATTGCCGATAAACAAACAGTCGACTACATAAACACTAATCAACCAATTCATAAGCCAAGTATTCAATATTTTCAAGATTATCTAGAAAAATATGGTAATGGTAAAACTATTATATTCATCGATGATAAAGAAAAGAATGTTGCTGCTGCCAAGCAAGCAGGCATGATTGGAATTGTGTTTAAAGATCCTGAGCAGCTACGCAAAGATTTAGTAAAAATGGGAATATTGAAACAATAGTTATTATTAAAGAGAATATTTTCCATTTTAATCAGCATATTTTTGTTACTAAATAATCATTTCTATTTCAAGTACCGAAAATGCCGTCTGGATGCGGGTTAAGCTAATAGTAAACTCAGCTTTTCCGTTACAGAGTGTGTCCACTAGGTACCGCCATTTAGTACAATCAGAACTTTCCACTATCAAATCAAACGGCTTATGCGGCTCCCAGAGCAGGTTTTCGCTTCCTATGCAAAAGTTCGAAGGCAAGAAAACATTTCACTTCTATTGAATAGCTCAATATCTATGTAGTAAGGTATGAGCTATAGTTTATTTTAGAGGGAGAGAAGTAGTATGAAGAACAAAATTATATCTATATCTATGATTACCATTTCAGTATTGTACGTAGCTAATTGCTATGCGCCGGCAAAAAAAAGTAAAAAAATGCGTCATATAATTACGCAAGCAGAGGGAAAGAAGCAAAAAAAAGCACGTGAGTTACCAAAGGTGGTTGTGGTAACAACTGGTGGTACCATTGCAGAAAAAGAAAGTAAAAAGACGGGTGGTGCGGTGCCGGCAGAATCCGGGCAGGCATTGGTGCAAGCAGTTCATGGGCTTGATAAACTAGCAGAAATACATGTGATTCAATTTTCTAACATAGATAGCTCGCACATGACGCCAAAGATGTGGCAAAAATTGAGTGCTAAGGTAGATGAGATTTTGCAAGAACCGGAGGTTAAGGGTGTTGTGGTTACCCATGGTACCGATACCATGTCAGAAGGTGCATACTTTTTGGATATTACACTCACAAGCTCTAAGCCGGTTGTGTTTGTTGGTGCTATGCGTGATGTTTCTGATCTTTCGCCCGATGGTCCTGCAAATATTTATAATGCGGTGGTGCAAGTAATCTCAGAGGAAGCGAAAAATTTTGGTGTGACGGTGACATTGAATCAATATATAAATTCTGCACGCTACGTCAGAAAAACAGAAACTACTAATGTGCAAACATTCAATTCCGGAGAAGATGGCTACCTTGGCTATATTGCTATGGGCAAGGTGCACAAATTCCACGAACGAATTCCTGCACTCAAATTGCCACTGCCGGAAAAACTTGCACATGTTGCATTGCTCAAAACCTATGCCGGGGATGATGGTAGTTTTATTCGCTATGCGGTTGACCATGGCGCACAAGGCATCGTGGTAGAAGCGGTTGGTGCCGGTAATGTAAACCCACAGGTATTTGCGGCTATCAAATATGCAATGTCTAAAAAAGTTGTAGTGGCAATTGCAACGCGTGTATTTAATGGTGCGGTATACCCTATCTATGGTGATGTGGGCGGTGGCAAGGCATTAGAAGATGCAGGTGCCATTTTGGTGGGGGATATGATCAGCCCCAAAGCGCGGCTGCTCCTGATGCTTGCACTTTCTAACAATGCATCTGTAGAAGATATCAAAAATTACTTTAAGTTCAGATAAATAGACCCAATTTTTTTGCCGGAATTTCAGGGTTACAGGTAGAAAATTCCGGTGGCTGTGCTTAGGATTATCCTTTAGAATCCACGTAAACCATTGCATTTTAATATTTTCAAATAGTAAACTTAATACTGTGTAGGTTTATTAATCACAAATATTGAAAGGTTTACGATATGCGTTATGGTATATTATCTCTTGCAATTTTAACCTGTCTTGCAGGTTTGGGCACATCTGATTTGAATGCTCGTGGCGGTAGAGGCGGCGGAGGCCGTGGCGGTGCACGTATGTCTGGTGGTCGTGCTGGAGGCGGACGATCAATGAGCGGTAGGTCTTTTGCAGGTTCACGAGGCGGTCGAGTATCTACTGGCCGTTCTATGGCTGGCAGAAGAGTAGGCACTCGCTCTGCAGGGGTGCGAACGAGGGCTCGGGTGCATTCGCCAGGTACCGGAAGACGTGTAAGTACGGTTCGTACAGCCGGGCCAAGACGGGTCACTACAACGCGTGTAGCACCAAGACGTGGCACACGTGTAGTTACTACACGAAGCGGGCGCCGAGGTGATTGGCGTGGGCGCCATAGTACATGGGCATCTCGCCGTGGGTATGGTCGTGGTTGGTATAGAAGTCATCGTGGCTATGCACCATATTGGTATGATGGTGTATGGTGGGGCTTAGGCTACTCATGGTACCCATGGTATTGGAATACAGGCTGGTATTATGATTGGGGCTTCCCGGCATATGCACGTGCAGGTGAATGGAATCGTATTATAGACAAGCTTAATGATCAGATTGATGAGCTAGAAGATCAAATTTCAGATTTACAAGCTCAGAATGCAAGTCAATCAAAAATTCAAGAATTACAAGATAAAGTTGATAAGCTCGAAGAAGATTTAGATCTTGCTCAAGAGTATCGCGATAATCCACCAACAGAATAAATAAAACAGTAGATAAGAAAAGATCTGGCCGGTTGCAGCAATGTAATCGGCCAGTTGTTTTTATGGGTGCGCTTTTACGTTATACTATATACGGCTACATGTTTATAATTTAAAATATCGAGTATAACGATGCATAAAAAAATTAATTTTAATCATATCTTATGGTTAGGTTCCAAATCGCCATCTCGGCAACAATTGTTAAAAGAGGCACAAATTCCATTTACTTTGGTTGCGCAAGATGCGGACGAAACACAATGTGATTGGGCATTGCCATTGCCACAGGTTGTGCAAGATATTGCGCAGCATAAAATGGCACACCTTATTTTGCCCCCGGGTACCGCAGAAGGACAAATATGCTTTGTGTTAACTGGAGATACATTGTCACAATCACTAGATGGCACCGTGCAAGGCAAGCCGGAAAATCGTGCAGATGCGATTGCAAAAATAAAAGATGCGCGTGCAGGTGCACGATTGTGTTCTGCATTTTGTTTAGAGAAAAAAGTGTGGCAGAATGGTGCATGGCATGTGCAACAACGGATAGAAAAAGTAGTTGCTTCAGAATATGTATTTAACATTCCTGATGAATGGATCGAAATTTATTTAGAGCGTTCTATAGGATTGCAAACAGCGGGAGCAGTTGCGGTAGAAGGCTATGGTGCACAATTTTTAGAAGTGGTGCATGGTTCATATTCTGCAATTGTCGGACTACCTATGTTTGAATTGCGATGTGCACTCGCAGCAATTGGTTTTTTTGATTAATGTATTAAAAATACCCGCTCAATATGCAAGCGGGTATTTTTAATACTCAAGTTAATTTAAGATATTTTTTTTATGCGGCTTCCAGCGCTTGAGCAATTCTTTAAAAAGCTGCTCTTTTGCATTAATGTTTGGATTATTGTCAATTTTTGAGGCAGTTTTTTCTAAACTAAAACGTACGGTGGCATCATCGCATACTGCTGCATCAATTTGATCAATAGCCGGCATCAGGTTTTGCTCGCGCGCATGTTTGTCTACTTGTTCATTGAGTGTTTCGAGCAATATAGATTCTAACATGCCAAAAAAATCAATAATACTATGCTGTACATCTTCAGCATTGTTTGGCTGATGATTATCTAATTGTTTAATTTCTTTCAAGAGTCCTTCACTATTTATAGCCTTTTTTACAATTTTTTTTAACTTCTCTTCATTGTGGTCAGTTAACCAACGTAACAGACAAAGTAGTTCGTATGAAAGTACAAACTGTGTATGTATGTCTTGTTCTAATTCCATAGCAGGCCCTTCCCTTTATGTGTGAGTGATGGCAATACCGTTGTTGATGTTAGCCTTACAATTTTTTTATCTATGTGGAAACATTTTTTCATAAAGTGCCCGAAGTCGTGCTACTCGTTTATGTATTGGCGGATGCGTTGCAAATAATGACGTCCAGGAGCGGCCTGTAAACGGGTGAACAATAAATAATGCCGCCGTGCTCGCACGTTTTGCATCAGTATTATTCAAATGCGCCTGTGGTATGTGATTATGCAATTTTTCGAGCGCAGATGCAAGAGCCAAAGGATCGTGTGCCGCATGAGCGCCGGTCTCATCTGCAAGGTATTCGCGTGAGCGTGAGATAGCAAGTTGCACAATCATTGCTGCAATCGGCATGAGCATGCCAATAACCATTAATACAAATGGGTTGCTATTGCGTCGTTTGCTGTGCATAGAGCCGGAGAATGCAGACCAACGGAGCATGCTTGCCAGATACCCGATTGAAGTTGCGATAGTTGCTGCAATAGTGCTAATTAAAATGTCGCGATTATAGATATGTGCCATTTCATGTGCGAGTACGCCGCGTAGTTCGTACGGTTCGAGCAAATCCAAAATGCCGGATGTTACTGCAATAGATGCATGCTTTGGGTTGCGCCCGGTTGCAAATGCATTTGCCATGGAGTTATTGATTAACCATAATTTTGGCATAGGCAGATGCATGCTGTTTGCAAGCTCTTGTATCATGCCATATACATAAGCATAGTGCTCATGGTCAAGCGGTTGTGCTTTATACATACGTAGCACCATGCGATCAGAAAAGAAATAGGCGATACCATTAAAAATAAGTGCCATAATGAGCGCAAATTGCATGCCAGATTGGCCGCCTATCAGCCCACCGATTCCTATAAATAAGCTGCTGAGGAGTACTAATAATATGAATGTTTTAAGTTGATTAAAAAACATGAGGCACCTCTATTCTTCGTCGTATTCAATTTCCCAATTGTCTATGTCTACCGTTTCAGCATCATTTTCTTGCTCTGATGTATCGGGTGTGTATTGTTGCAATGCATGTTGCTCTTGTTTAATGCGTAATAATTTTTGTGCGCTCGTACGAATAATTTGTTTTGACTCTTCTGTTTCTTTATCGAGTGCTTCTTGCGTTTGGTCAAAAAGTTTATTCATATCATTCTGCATTTTCTTGATCTGCTTTTTAAGCTTTAAGACCATCTCTACACCGGCCAGGTTAATGCCCAATTCATGCGTCAAATATATGATATCTTCAAGCCGGTCGATATCCTCTTCAGAAAATAATCGTGTGCCGCCCTCAGACCGTTTGGGAGTGATGAGGCCTTCTTTTTCATACAACCGTATGGTTTGCTGGTGTACAGAAAACATTTTTGCAACGGCAGAGATAGAAAAATATCCTTTTTTTCGATTGATTTTCATACTATTTGTTCCGACTCACTAAAATTATCTTGTTTAACGTTCATCACATAACTACCTATAACTTATAATACCATATTTTTTTAGGTAAATCATGGTTTAATCATGTATATTTCTATTTGAAATGGTCAATACGGATCCCCTTTAAAATAGGTTTTTTAAAGTATATACTATAAAGGATTTCTTATAGTTTTTGTAAAGGTATTATGGAGGTTCTATGTTCAAGAAATTATCTACCCTATTTTTAAGCTTTATGGGACTCATTAGTCTATCTACGCCAATGGGTGCAGAGCAGTATGCATCGGTTGATTGGGTTAAAACAAAGGCAACCTATGTGCGTGACTGGTCTGTTGAACATGCTCAGATAGCCTATAGCAAGGCCCAAGCAGCTTATGCTGTTTTAGCAAAAAAAACCCAGCAAGCATATCAGTTTGCATCTGAAAATAAAAAATTAGTCGGGGGTGCAGTAGCAGCTACCGTATATGCATTATATGATATATATGCCTATAATCAGGGGTGGAAATTTTCAATGCTTAATACCTTATTTGGTGTTGATGTATCAGCTGATAACCCAGTTCCTCATCCGACTGCACCAGTTGTCCCGGTGCCGGTTCCCGGTAATAATGTAGCTAGCCAACCGGTGAGGCATCAAGTGCCAAATGTTCCCGTAAATTCTCCGGTAAGCCCAGTTATATCTCCGGTACCAAGCCAACCGATAGCTCCGGTTATTCCTGCTCAAATGCCGCAATTGCATGCAGTGGCTACATCATCACCGAGTATGCTTGCGGAACCGTTGACTCAAGAACTTGCAGCAGCTCAGGTAGCCATATCTACAGCACCGCAAGCTTTAGAAGCTTCTCAAGCTCCGGTATCACCTCAAAATATGCAAAAACATTATGAAGTTCTTGGCTTAGCACATGGTGCAAGTAATTCAGAAATTGATGCTGCATTTAAACGTCTTGTACGCACATATCATCCAGATAAAACTGGTGCGTATACAGACCATGCACAAGCAATTATCGAAGCGCGCAATGCACTCAAAAATAATAATAAGGATCAGGTAACAGGACAAGGTAGCGCTTTATCTTGTCAAGCAGATGTATTGTTGTTAACTAATGGAAATGGGAATACAGACAACTTAGAAAATAGCTGGCAGATTGTTCCTAATAGATTAGAAGATAGTTGGGTTGATCTTTCTACAAGTAGTATAGTGCCGATTCCGGTGCCAATTAATGAACGTGGTATATATTGTATAACAGATCAAATACGTGGTGAATTGTTCAAACGGTCAGATAAAGATAAATTACAATATCTTGATATCAATAATAATGTGCATCAGGTATTGCGTGTTGGTAATGTTGCGGTAGAGCCAACAAAAATTCTTTTTGTTATACATGGTACTTGGTCAAAAAATAGTCCTTCATTTTATGCACAAACAGACACAGAGTTGAATGCTGATATGGAAGGCTTTCTAGATTTTGCTAATTATTTAAGAGATGCAGACCAATCAATTGATGTTATTTCTTTTAAATGGTCAGGTATTAACTCAATACCAGAGCGCCAAAAAGCAGCACGTGAGCTTGCAGAGCTTACGGATCTTTATGCAAGCAAGGTTATGTATGCCGTTTCGCATAGCCATGGCGGTAACGTAATTAATGCGGCAAGTCATATGATGCAACATGCATCTATTGATGGTGTGTTTAGTATTTTTACACCAATACGTGAAGGTAAAGACAAAGAATTTATACCAAACCATAAAACGATTAATGCACTCTATCATTTTTATTCAACACAAGATGTTATTCAATATTTTGGTGAATACGAAAATTGGAACACATTAGCACCATTTAAAGGTGGCAGAAAGCAATTAGGTAATGGCATGAATGTGCGTGTCCAGTATGATGCTGATTTTGGTCCGGCGCATACAAATAAAGCACCCCTTGCGCGTAATTTAGCAACTATTATTGAATGTCTAAAATCATATGAATATGTTCGTGATCTTGATCTTAATATTGATACAAAAACAAATGATGTGCAGGTGGCAATGCGTCAAGGCAGTAATACTGTCAAAATGCTTGCAACGATCGAAGAAACTATTGATGCATCAAATACACCAAGAATATTATTACAGCAATTCGAAAAAGAATGTAATCAACTTCAAGAGGGTGCAAATAAGTTTAAAGAAAAACATGGTCGTGATATAGGTGATAAGGGTTGGTATTTGGGTGCGTGGCAACAGGTAACTGATTTTATCTGTTCAAAATTCAAAAAGTTGCAAGAGCATGTGACAAATAAAGAACATACTATTTTGAAAAATTCTCAAAGAGTTCCATTCGATACCAGTCTTGCTCAATTTATTCTTTCACGCACTGAGTCTCAAGAGCCAACAAGCCATAAGGCAGATGAATAGTTTTATAATACAACTGGTACAACTCATATAAACTATTGTGTTCATGGTATCCTTGTTTTAGACTAAGCGCAGATCTTGTCTGTGATTTTCTACAAAAAAGGAGAGCATCATGAACTGCCGTCGTATACTTATTTATATTTTATTGAGTAGTCCATTATTAGCATATGGTTTTGGTAAAAAAACATTTGTGGCGACGCGTTCACAAAGTGTTAATGCGGCGCTTGAGTTGGTAGGGCGGCAACAGCTTATTCATATTCCAAGTGATGACTGTTATGGCAATTTTTCTGCGGCACTTGCGTATACACGTTCGTTTCATAATTCTAAGCTTGCAAAGTTGTTATTCGGCAAAGAGAGTCTTACGTTCTCCGGTAGCTTAGTGCAAGATCGCGCTGAAACTGATATTTTGGCAGACTATTTTGGTCTGCCATTTTGCTATAAAAGCTGTGTCTGTTTTAATCCGGTAGTTTCCAATGTGATTATTGATCTTGATTGGTATCAATCGCTTAGCAATGTGTGTGAAGGGTTGTATTGTAATATTCATGCACCCATTGTGCATACCAAGTGGGATTTACATCAGCACGAAAATATTTTGCAAGATGGTTCAGAATGTCCGCCATATGATTTTTATCCGGCAGGATACATGGGGCCGGAACGTATTGCCCGCAGTGCAATGCCACGCTCTGTGCTTGATGCATTCTGTGGCAAATTGACCGAGGGTGATAAAGAACCACTTAAGTTTGGTAAAATATTTGGACGTCAAGTAGAATCGCGCTTGTCTGATGTGCAAGTGACGCTTGGGTACGATTTTATTTTGCGTGATGACGCACACTTTGGTTTGAACATACGCACCTCAATCCCAACCGGCAACCGCCCCAAAGCAGAATTTTTATTCGAAGCTATTGTAGGCAATGGACATCATTGGGAGTTGGGTGCCGGACTCACCGGGCATACCTGCTTGTGGCAGCGAGAAGATGAATACACGCAATGGGATTTATATGTTGATGCCAATATTACACATCTATTTTCTGACACACAAAAACGCTCATTTGATTTAAAAAACAATGGCACCGGCAGCAGATATATGTTGTTGCAAGAGTTTGCCGATGGCTCGACCAACTTGCATGTTAACGGGGCAGATGCGCCTAATCAATACATTGGTTGTATTCTGCCGGCGGTTAATGTCACCACCTTTGATGTAAATGTAAATATTGCCGTGCAGGCAGACATTGTAGTGAAGTTTGCTTACCAACGTGCAAGCGGTTTTGTATTTGATATTGGGTATAACTTCTGGGGACGTAGTGGCGAGAAAATTTGTTTAGATGCATGCAGTTGCACTGAGTTTGCCGATAATCGCTTTGCCATTAAAGGTGATGCGCAAGTGTATGGATTTGACGCAACAGATGATGCCGTGCGTTTGAATGTGAGCCAACATGAGGCGACTTTGTACAAAGCGCAGGGTAATGGTAATTTTGTTGCGGGTAGCCAATTTAGAAATGCAAATGCAGATGATCCGGTGGGCGCAGATGATGCGAATGATAATGCATTGCAACAATTAAATAATGCAGATGCTGCAACTTTGAGTATTGCGCAAGCACAGATTAACACATCAAATCCGGCACAATTGTTAACCAAAGCAGACATTAATATAGTGTCTGCAACATTGCCAAAAGCAATAGCGCATAAATTGTTCTTTCATGTTGGACACACGTGGTTTGAGATGGAGCGTATTACGCCATACCTTGGCACCGGTTTTGCAACTGAATGGGCGTGCAGATGCTTTAAAAACAATAGCGCGTTCTCACAGTGGAGCATGTGGTTAAAGGGTGGCTTCTCGTATTAAATTTCAATAGGTAGTTTACCTGTCGGGTGCAGGGTGCCCAA
>Ga0055451_10000992_pt1 | contig 11480 bp, 11 predicted proteins | sample China_Galinas_PW_3_FD_57745 | JGI IMG/M metagenome (GOLD analysis project Ga0055451, IMG submission 57745) | Wetland microbial communities from San Francisco Bay, California, USA, that impact long-term carbon sequestration - China_Galinas_PWB_D2 | ecosystem: Environmental > Aquatic > Marine >... | reverse complement strand
GCCAGCGGCGTCGCAGCGCCTCGGATAATGGCGAAGATTTCTGCACCACACCACTAGTACCTGATCGTCGCGCTCAGGTTGTCCTGGGCGACTTCGAGGGAAATCGACAGGACCGGGACCGGGGACGACAGATCGGGCGACATCAGCTCCAACTGGATCTGCGGGAACCCGATGCACCCCAGCTCGAGCAGCTCGACGATGTCGATTGCGAACGAGTTCGAGTCCAGCAGGTGATAGATCTCGGTGTCGTCGATGCGGATTCTGAGAATGCCCTGCGCGTAGGCGTCCGGCGTCACGAAGCGGAAATTGTAGCCCTCGTCGTTGTCGGTGAACTTGAGCGTGATCGGCTGATCGGGCTCGGCGCGCTCGACTTCCGTGCCCTCGTTGTCGGTCACCAGGCGCGCGGCACCGGACACGACACGCGCTCGCGCAGCGCCGCTACCCTCACCCACGAGGTACATCGAGAGGCGCTTTCTCGCTCCCCTGTGTCGACACGGCACGTTGGTAACCAGGCCGACCGCCCCTTTCTTGGCCTTCAAGTTGCCATCCGAGACGCCGGACTCGGCGACCACCGGCGCCAAGCCGGCGACCAGCAAGGCACACAAGGCAATGAGCAGCAGGCCAATGACCGACTTGCGCCGGTCGAACTCGGTCACCTCATCCCTCCGAGTCATCGTGGGTGGAACGAACATCTCTAGCGTGCCTCCAGGAAAGGCCAGAAACCATGGGGACGGGCGCATCGCGCACTCGTGGACGAACGTAGAGCGATTCGCGTCATCACGCTCCCTCCCCCGTGATCAGATCGTCGCCGCGAGGACGCGCATCAGGCCTCGATCGAGGACGCCAGCGCAGGTGGAAATCGATCTCCTGCGCATGCTCGAGCAACCGCACCCCGGGTCCGAACCACTCCGGACAGCGGACGGAAAGGCGCTCCCAGACCTCAGGGACCGACTGGAGCTTCTCGACCCAGGTCGGACGGAGACCGAGCACTTTCGCGGCCTGATCACGGTGCTCTGGGAACTTCGCGTAGAGGACCTCCAGACACCGAGCAGACGTCTCGAGGTCACCTGTCAACACCGTCGCATAGGACAGGTTGAGGTAACCGGACATGAAGTTCGAGTGGCGCTCCGCAGCGCCCGACCTGAGAACGAGCCGGAAGTACCGGGCGGCCCCGCGTGGGTTCTCCTCGGACAAGTACAGGTTGCCGAGGTGCTCGATCACGTAGATCAACAACGGGACCTGTGTGACGCGATCCTTGGGCCCGTCCACGCGCGGCAGGTCGCACAGCAGCTGGCGATAGACCGCCTTTGCTTGCGCGTACTCACCCTTCTGCATCAGGCAATGGCCGAGCATGAGGGCCGCCGACGGGAAGTTGCGGAGAAGCGTCAACGCGGCTTCGAAGTAGCGGCGGCCTTTGGCCAGGTTCGACTCGCTCGACTCTCCTTCGAGGATCCGCCTGGCCTTGTTCCACGCGCGCTCCGAATCGTCTCCGGCGTTGGAAACCGCGCCGCTGACGCCGTCGAGGATCGCACGGCCGCGCAGCTGATACTCGGGGATCGCAACCGGCTCCTTGGTCAGGCTCAGGAAGAACTCGGGGCAGTTCGCGAGCACGTAGTACGCGCGACCGATTTGATAGAACACGTGTGCGAGCTTCTCGCGGCTCTCGGACAACATCCGGGCCAGGAACGTGTTCGCATCCTCTTCGACCTCATCGGCTCCGCTGAACAGGTCGCCGTCGAATGCAGCCTCGACCGTCTCGGCCTCGACTCGACGCTGCAACTGGCCCATGAATCGATGGCAACGCTCGCAGCCTTCGATGTGGAACAGGATGCGTCGCAGCAACTCCTCGTCGGCCGCCGACGGAGCCACCCCCGAGCCCTCGACGAGGCCCGCCCCGGCTTCGAGCAGAGCCGAAATGTCGGCTTGGATCCCGGCGCAAGGATCCATCCGTTCTTCGGGTCTGGCTTGATCAGGTCGCAGCATTCGAAATTGGAAACCGGGGAGAAGACTCAGACACTCAGGAGAAAAAACGGGGGGCTTGCGATCATTCGGAGACGGTATGGTCGGAGATTGCGCGGTTCGCACGGGCAGGGTCATGGGGCGCGCTCGACTCAGATGCGTCGATGCGAACGCCGTTTGCGCGTTGTTGGTCGCCTCTCGACAAGGGGCCAGCTCGGCGCTGACGATCACCCACGCTCGAAACGGTATCTCTACGGATCCGAGGGATTGCTAGTGGGTTCTCGTTGGAACGTAACCGGGGATTTTGTGGGCACTTAATCGTCGAGCTGTCCGTCCCCGGACGTTGAGCGCGCTCGTCCGCTTCGCGCTGGGCCTGCCACGTCTTCGCCGATGCGAGCGCGTGGTCGAGCATGCGAAGGATCTTCTTGCGGGCTCGAAAGATCACCATCTTGAGGTTCTCGAGTCGGATCTCGAGAGCTGTTGCCGCGTTTTTGTACGGCTCGCCGAGGACCTCGACCATGTGCAGGGCCTTCTTCTCGCGTTCGCTCAGCTGCTGATAAGCGGCCATGTACAGGCGCAAGAAGATCAGGTACGCGTTGGAGCAGAACGTTCGGCTCTCCTCGCGAATCGCATCACCCAGGGGTGTCAAGCCGGCACGATCCGGACGAGTCTCGATCTCTTCGTCCTGAAGCTCGTGGCAGATCTCACGGTCCTTCTCCCGCGTGGCCTTGTAGACCGTGTTGCGGATGATCATGCTCGCCCAGTGCCGGAACGCCTGATCTCGATCCGCCTTGAACTTGTGAGGGTAGCGATAGATGTTGAAGAACACTTCCTGCAGCACGTCCTGCGGATCGAGCGGGAAGTAATAGAACTTGCGCAGGCGCGCGCTGATCACCGTCAAGAACAACCGGTAGTTGGTCTCGTACAACAATCCGAAGGCCAGTGGACTCGCGCTCGCGCGGTAGTTGTCCATCAATCGCGTGGACAGCTTGTCACGAAACGCTTCGATCACGTTGCGATCGACCACCTGGGTCTCGGTCGCGCCATCGCCGGACGGATCGGCTTCGTCCGAATCCGAACGTGCACGCTTGCGCGCGCTCCGCTCCTCGAGCTCACAGAACTCCTCGCTCAGCGCTCGCAGCTTGGCGTCGCCTGTAGCCCCAGCCAGCTCATCGAGTCGATGAGCCAGCCCCGAGGGGAAGGCATCTTGGAGTTGAGATGAGGCCATGGTTCAGGGGGCAGCTCTCAGAGCTGATCAACGCGCTGTACTCGGCGTGACTCCGATCACGACGAGAGGGTCGAGAGCCATCCGAGGCGCCGGCAAGGATACCCGAATCCCGGCTCGGCTTCATGACTCCATACGACGGATGTTGTGGGATGGTCACGGGGAAAAGGGAGCACAAAAAAGACTACCCCGCCGCCTCCCGGGTTCGGAACGGAATCCGAAATGGCCGAAACAGCCTGCAACTCGGGCCAGATCGAGCCGCCGGAGTGCTCGCTTCAGCGGTTCAGGAACTCGATGCAGCGTCGCGGAAGCGCGATGACAAGGCTGGCACCGGTTGGTCCGCCGGCCCCCGGCAGCACGAGGCCGTGATGGCGGTCGACGATCAGGTTGCGCAGTCGCTCTCCGAGGTGGGTCGGAACATCGGCGAGCTCACTGTCGGCCTGCCCCATGAAGCGGTGGAACACGAAGAAATCGCCCTCGTGCACCTCGATGCGGATCCCACTCGCCCACTGTTGGCGCTCGGCCATGAGCAGCAGCGCGGTCAAGAACGCCGTGCGCAGGTCCGAGGGCCGGGCGTAGAGCCTCGGCGACTTGTCGAGCTGCGGCAGCTTGATGTCGAGGCCCGGCCGGAGGGCGTGCAAGTCACTCGCTGCATCACGGAGCAACTCGACCGAAGCGACCGGCTCCATGCCATCGGCGGTCTTTCCGGCGACGTAGGCCGTCTCGTCGAGCGTTGCCTGCATCCAGCGGTGCAGCTCCCACAACCGCCGGACGTTCGTCGCCAGGGCGTTGAGGTCGCTCGTCGACAAGCTGTCCTCGAGGCTGCCGATCAGCGTCGCGTGTTCGGCGATCCACTGGTCCATCAGCTGCTCCAGCTGTAGCCAGCGTTCGCCGGTCCGCTGCAGTGCGTCCTCGATCGAGGGGGCTGGGGTCTCGGGTCGATGCCGCGACGGAGTGGCTTCGTGGGGCCGCAGCACGGGACCGGCGCCGGCTTCGAGCACGGATGCGTCGCGACCGATGACCAGGATCCTCGCGCCCTTGTGCTCGGGGTCTGCTTGCAGTCGCCGGACGACGTCCTCGACCGGTTCCTCGAGGTGACGCTCCTCGAGGACGATCAGGGGAGCACTTTGGTCCTCGCGCTCGTGGCTCGTTTGGAGGTCGCGGAGATCGGGATCGGGGGGTGTCGCCGGATTCGCCATTGGTATGGGCCTGCCTGGACCTCTACTCTTCGGATCGGCGGACATCGGAGCTTGAGCCTCAATGTCACGGCGGTTTACCTCACAGACCCGATCATGTTGCCGTCCCCTGCGCTCCTGACCGAGATGGCCCTCGAGAGCGGTTTCGACCTCGTCGGATTCGCCCCCGCCGCCCCCGGACGCGACGGCGACCGGTTCCTGGCCTGGCTCGACGCGGGACGCCAGGGCTCGATGGACTACCTCGCCCGCAACCGGGACCGGGTCCTGTCGCCACAGACCCTGCTTCCGGGGGTCGGCGGCGCCGTCGCCCTCGGCTTCGACTACACGCGCAGCCGGTTCGAGGTCAGCGGAGGTGGACGCGTCGCGCGCTACGCGGTCGGTCGCGACTACCACCGCGCGTTGGCCGGGCGCCTGCGCGAACTTCGCCGACGCCTCGTCGCGGACGGGGCAAACGACGCCGATTTCCGGCTCGGCGTCGATGCGATCCCGTTTCTCGAGCGCTCTCTGGCGATGCGGGCGGGGATCGGATTCCTGGCCAAGAGCTCGGGGATCATCCATGCACGCCGCGGCCCGTGGCTGCTTCTCGCCGAGCTGCTCACGACCTCGGAGCTGCCGCAATCGGCGCCCGCGCCCGGCAGCTGCGGGACCTGCACGCGCTGCCTCACGGCGTGTCCGACCCACGCGTTCGTCGGCCCGTTCGAGCTCGACGCCCGTCGCTGCCTCTCGTACACGACGATCGAGCATCGCGGCCTCGTGGACCGCGAGCTCCGCTTCGCGCAGGGCGAGTGGTTGTTCGGTTGCGACATCTGTATCGAGGTGTGCCCGTACACGTCGCGGGCCACGCCGAGAGACCCGAGCCCTGACCTCGCGCCGCACGAGGCTCTCGAATCGTATGACCTCGTCGGTGTGCTCGAGCTGGACGCCGAGTCCTGGGACCGGGACTGGACCGCAACCGCCATCCGGCGGGCAACCCGCACGGGGCTGCGAAGAAACGCCGCGACGGTGCTCGGCAACCTCGGCGACGAAGGCGCAGCACCGAGCCTCGTGGCCGCGCTCGAGGACCCGGACGGGGTCGTGCGCGCCAGCGCGGGTTGGGCGCTGGCGCGTCTGGGAGCCGCTCGCAAGGAGCTCGCCGAGGCGATCGATCGCGAGACCGACCCCGCGATCCGCGACGACCTCGCCGCTTCGCTCGACGAGTTTCGGCAACGTCGGTGAGGCCTGCCAACGCCGTTGCAAACGCACAACATCGCCCGATCGCGGCGATGGCAGTGTGAAGTCCGCAAAAAAGCCGCTCCCCAAGTCGTCTCGGGGTGTTACCGGGGCCGACATCGGGCTATTCAGGGGTGCGCGACCAACCGCCGCGCCGACGCCCCGCTCTCTCTCCTATCCCTCTGAAAAAACAGCACTTAGGAGGTCGCTAGCCAGTCATGGTGCGATTGGCAACCGATTTGCTTTCCGGACACCCGACGGGCTTCCGAGCCAAGCAAGGGGTTTGAAACGAGCGACTAGGGAGAACAGAGCATATGGACATCATCGACTACTACAACGAGCGCAAGTGGTGTGAGCAGTGCTGCGAATACGTCCGCTTCCTCATGAGTGTCGAGAAATCGTTCTGCGTCCAGTGTGGCCATACCGTCCGCCTCTTCAGCAAGAAGGACCTCGAGGCCTTCCACACGGTGCTGAAGAACGAGAAGGAAAACAAGGGCAAGCGGCGCAAGACCGGTCGCATCAAGGCCAGCTGAGCTGGGACACCGGCGCCCGATGCCAGGCCGGAAGACAGTCGCGACGCTTCGCGCGCTGGAACGCCCACTCCACACCCTCGCGGCTGGAATCCTGAGACCGGCCGCGCCTCCCACCCCACGAGTCCCTGCCCTCGCCCCACTCGTTGTTCGCGGACGCCGGCTGGCATCACGCCTCACCTCCTCATAGAGTGTCTCGCCGTTTCGCCCGGACTGCCCCGGGCACATCGAGCGAGCACCAGCGATTTCGGAGGTTCTGCCGTGGTCGAGCAGTTCAAGAACGAGCCCTTCAGCAACTTCAATGACCCCGAGGCCTCGGCGGCGTTTTCAGCAGCCCTGGACAAGGTGCGCTCCGAGATGGGCGCGACCCACTCGTGCTGGATCGGCGGCAAGGAAGTCGCCGGCGGCGATCGCCAGATCGTGTCTATCGATCCCGGCCAGACCGACACCGTGGTCGGGCGCTACCCCTCGCTCGGCGAGGAGGAAGCCGAGGTCGCGATCCGGGCGGCCAGTGACGCGTTTCCGGCCTGGTCGCGTCTGACCGCCGAGCAGCGCTCGAAGTACCTGTTCGACGCGGCCGCGCTGCTGCGCGAGCGCAAGCACGAGTTGTCGGCGACGATGGTCTTCGAGGTCGGAAAGAACTGGGCCGAGGCGGACGGCGACACGGCCGAGGCGATCGACTTCCTCGAGTTCTACGCGCGCGAGGCTCTGCGCTATGCCGAGGAGCAGCCCCTGGCGAGGATCGAAGGCGAGAAGAACCGGCTCGCCTACATTCCGCTCGGAGCCGGCGTTGTCATCCCGCCGTGGAACTTCCCGCTCGCGATCCTCGCCGGCATGACGAGCGCCGCGCTCGTGGCCGGGAACACGGTCGTGCTCAAGCCGGCTTCGGACTCGCCGGTCATTGCCGGCAAGTTCGTCGAGATCATGCGCGAGGTCGGCATCCCCGACGGCGTGCTCAACCTCGTCACGGGTTCCGGCGCGGTCGCCGGCGAGTATCTCGTCAAGCACAAGAAGACCCGGTTCGTCTGCTTCACCGGCAGCATGGAAGTCGGTCTCGGGATCAACGAGAAGGCCGCGAAGGCCGCCGACGGCCAGATCTGGATCAAGCGGGTGATTGCCGAGATGGGCGGCAAGGACAGCATCTACGTCGACGAGAGCGCGGACATCGACGCCGCCGTGCAGGGCACGATCGCCTCGGCGTTCGGCTACACGGGACAGAAGTGCTCGGCGTGCTCCAGGGTCATCGTGCACCGGAACATCTACGACGACTTCCTCGAGCGCCTGTCGGCGGCGGCGAGCGACATCAAGGTCGGGCACCCTTCGGATCCGTCGGTGTTCATGGGCCCGGTGTCGAGCGAGAGCGCGCTGAACAAGGTCGTCGAGTACATCGCCATCGGTAGGAACGAGGGACGGCTGGTGTGCGGCGGTGAACGCGCTGGCGCTGAAGGCTACTACGTGCAGCCGACGATCTTCGCCGACATCGCTCCGGACGCACGCCTCGCGCAGGAGGAGATCTTCGGCCCGGTGCTCGCGGTCATCAAAGCCAACGACTACGACCACGGCCGCGAGATCTTCAACAACACGATCTACGGCTTGACGGGGTCGGTCTATTCGACGAACCGCGAGCAGCTCGACGATGCCCCGATGACGTTCCACGTGGGCAACTTCTACCTCAATCGCAAGTGCACCGGCGCGTTGGTCGGCGTGCACCCGTTCGGCGGATTCAACATGTCGGGCACCGACAGCAAGGCCGGCGGGCGTGACTACCTGCTGCTGTTCCTGCAGGCCAAGAGCATCAGCGAGAAGATCTGAGGTCGGCCCGGCGGTCTCAGCGGAACAGGTTGAACTTCAGGATCGCCCAAATCGCGGAGAAGCCGTCGCGCCACGAGATCTTCTTGCCCTCGCTGAAGTCGCGTCCGGCATACGAGATCGGAACCTCGTAGATGCGACAGCGCAGCTTGGCGATCTTGGCAGTGATCTCGGGTTCGACGTCGAACCGCTTGCTTTCGAGGTCGAACTGCCGCACGACCTCGGATCGAAACGCCTTGTAGCAAGTCTCCATGTCGGTGAGGTTCAGGCCCGTGAAGACGTTGCTCAGGAACGTCAGGAAGCGGTTGCCGACATAGTGCGAGTAGAGATGAACGCGTGCATACTCGCGGACCAGGAACCGTGAGCCGTACACGACGTCGGCGCGTCCTTCGACAATCGGCTTGAGCAGGGCCTTGTAGTCGTGAGGGTCGTACTCGAGGTCGGCGTCCTGGACGACGACGACACTACCGCGAGCCTCGCGGAAGCCGATCTTGAGCGCGGCTCCCTTGCCGGAGTTCTTCTTCTGATGGAACGCCCGCACGTTGTCTTGCTCGGCAAGCCTGTCGACCAGCTCCCCCGACCCATCGGTCGAGCCATCGTCGACGAGCAGGATCTCCTTGCGGGTCGGCTCGCTGCTGACCCGCTCCACGAGGGCCTCGAGCGTCTCGACCTCGTTGTAGACAGGAACGACGACGCTCAGGAGCAGGTCGTCGGCGGAAATCGGGGTCAGCTCCCAGCCTCGCCGACGGCCGCCTTTCGGTGACGTCCCGACCGGTTCACCGCGTCCGGCTTGCGCTGCTTCGCCGGCGCCGCTTTCTTGCGCTGCAGACAACGAATCTCCTCTTCTATCTCGTCCCTCCACTCCCCATCGGCCAGGAGGGCCGCTGATCTTCGGTACCAGCGCAGAGCCGCCCGTCGGCGGCCGTTGGCCGCATGGACCGTCGCGAGCATCGCGCGCGCCTGTCCGTCCCAGGGATCCTTGCGCACGATCCGTCGCAGACCCGCGATCGCGGCCTCGTCGTCGCCGGCCATGAACCGATCGAGTGCATCGAGGTAACGCTGGTCCTGGCGATCGCGAAACCCGGTCAGACGCCTGCGAATCCGTCCGAACGCATAGGTGGCGATGCCGACCGTCGCACAAACCTGCAGCGCCAGGACCGTCCGCGTGAACGCGGGCCCTGTCTCCTCGAACACGAACCGCATCACGAGGGCTCCATCGGCCAGGAGCCACCCGAGGACGAACTGGGCGAAGCCCAGGCCGAATCGGCCGGTCCGCATGTTGCCAACCGCGGCCACGAGCAGCAGCGCGAAGAACAGAGCCTGGACCCAGAAGTTGTCGACCCACATGCTGGGTCAGGATCATAGCGACACACGATTCCGATGGATCCACAGATCTTCGCCGAGGCGCGACTCTACCTGCTCCTGACGCGCGGCATGTGCGCGCGCAACCCGCTCGAAGTCCTCGAAGCGGCGATCGCGGGCGGTGTCGATCTGGTACAGGTCCGCGAGAAGCCGTTCGGCGACGATGCCCTGACCTGGATCGAGGCGGTCATCGACGTTTGTTGCGCCTGCGAGGTGCCGGTCATCGTCAACGACCGACTCGAGCTCGCGTTGGCTACGGGCGCCGATGGCGTGCACCTCGGACAGAAGGACCTCGCCGGGTTCAGGCTCGGCAAGCTGCACCAGCGAAGCTACTGCCTTGGAGTTTCGGTCCACGATTTCGCGGACCTGGACCGGGCGATGTTCGAGCGCCCGGACTACCTCGGAATCGGAAACTGCTTCCCGACCGCGACGAAGGGCTTCGATACGGCGAACGATCCCGAGGTCTTGCGTGAGTTGTTCGCGCGCGCTCAGGTGCCGGCGTTCGCGATCGGTGGAATCACGACCGAGCGCCTTCGCGAGGTACTGGCTATGGGCGCGCGACGGATCGCGGTCTCACGGGCGATCCTCGGCGCATCCGATCCCGCAGCCACTGCGCGCGAGCTCGCCGACGGGCTGCGAGAAGGTGCCTGACTCCGGAAGTGGAACAAACGTCCCCGAGACGTTTCTTCCACTTCACGGCAGGATCAGCATCGCATCGCCGAACGAGTAGAACCGATAGCCTTCCGCGATCGCGAGCGCGTAGAGATCCAGCAGGCGCTGTCGGCCGAGGATCGAGGCCACGAGCAGAAGCAGCGTGCTCTCGGGAAGGTGGAAGTTGGTCAGCAGCCCGTCGAGGACGTTGGGCCCGCGACCGGGATAGAGGAACAGGCCTGTGCGCCCGGTGCTCGGCTCGACGCGCCCGGTCGCTGGGTCGTAGCACGACTCGATCGCTCGGGCGCTCGTCGTGCCGACACAGATGACCCGCCCACCGCGGCCACGCGCTTCTTCGACGCGCGCCGCGCCCTCGGCGCTGACCTCGAACCGCTCCTCGTGCATCCGGTGGTCTTCTACCCGGTCGGCGCGAATCGGCTCGAACGTGCCCTCGCCGACGTGAAGCGTCACGCGGACCTCGCCGATGTCACGGGCCTTGCACCTCGCGAGCAGCTCCTCGGTCAGGTGCAGGCCGGCGGTCGGCGCAGCGACCGCCCCGGGCCGACTCGCGAACACGGTCTGATAGCGTTCGCGGTCGAGCTCGACGTCCTCGTCCTCGGGCCTCCGGCCGAGGTAGGGCGGAAGCGGGGCTCGCCCCACGCGGTCGATGACCGGTCCGGGATCGTCACCGCCCGCGTCAGTGAGCCGGAATCGGAACCGCCCGCGCTCGAGCCGCTCACCGACGACGAGCGTCAGCGCCCCGTCCTCGAGCTGCACGATCTCACCCTGGCGAAGCTTCGCGGCCGGGCGCAGGAACCCTTCGCATTCGCAGCCGCGACGCTCGAGCACGAGACACTCGACCCTGCCGCCGGTGGGCCTGTGACCGATCAATCGATGCGGCAGCACCTTGGTGTCGTTGATGACAAGCAGGTCGCCGGGCGCCAGCAGGAGGTCCAGATCTCGGACGCGTCTGTGCTCGATGCGACCGGCGTCCGAACGCGAACAGACGAGCAGCCGAGCAGAATCCCGCGGGGAAACGGGAAAACGCGCCACTCGATCGGAGGGCAGGTCGTAGGAGAAGCTTCTTGGGTCCACTTGTGGATCGAGCCGGCATGGCGTTTGCCCACAGGCTTGCGTGCAAGGCCGAACAACGGCTTCTATCATCTCATCCGCCGCCATGGAAGGTCTGCCTCTCTACCTGTACTACGGACTGTTCCTGCTGCTGTCCCTGCACGGACTGCATCGGGCGTTGCTCGTGCGCAGGATCGCCGCGCAGAAGCTGCACGGTCCCGACCCCGAGCCCTCGCCGAACACAGAGCCGGGCACCGAGCCGATGGTCACGGTGCAACTCCCGCTGTTCAACGAACGCTACGTCGCAGACCGGCTGCTCGTTGCCGTAGCCCGGTTCGATTGGCCTAAGGACCGGCTCGAGATCCAGGTCCTCGACGACTCGACCGACGACACGACGCGGATCGTTGCCCGCAAGGTCCACGATCTGCGTGGGGAAGGGTTCGACGTTCACCACATCCGCCGCCCGGA
>Ga0055451_10000991_pt1 | contig 11482 bp, 9 predicted proteins | sample China_Galinas_PW_3_FD_57745 | JGI IMG/M metagenome (GOLD analysis project Ga0055451, IMG submission 57745) | Wetland microbial communities from San Francisco Bay, California, USA, that impact long-term carbon sequestration - China_Galinas_PWB_D2 | ecosystem: Environmental > Aquatic > Marine >... | reverse complement strand
ACTCCGAACAACGCGTGAGCGACCGGTCCGTCCATTCGTCGGGCCACTTCGTAATCGCGCTCGATCTTGTCGACCTGTCCCTCGATTCCCTGACAGAGCTTGTCGAAAGACTGGCCTAGGTCTTCGATCACGAACTCGAGCCCGCTACCAAGCCTCCTGACAGTCGCCTTCGTGGCGTCCAGCTCCTGACAGGCCCATCGGAGCCGATTCTCAGCCTCTTCAGGATCCTCACGGATCTTCGGAAGCGCCAGCTCCAAGACCAACTTTGCAGCCGACACCCGGTTCTTGACCAGGTCGTGCAGATCGTCGCGCGACAACTCTACGATGTCATGCTTCAGCTTCTCTTCTTCACGGGCTTGAGTCAGTTCGTGCACGAGTGTCCAGAACGACCCGACGGCGATGACGAACGTCACCTTCAAGACGAGCGCGAGCAGAAGTATCCAGACCGGCACTGGCTGCAAGAGGCGTCCGAACTGAACGACCGAATACAAAAGGACAGACCCGGCGCAGACCAGACTGACGAACTCCATCCGGCGACGAGTCAACTCGCGGAACAACCCCAAGCCGAGACAAGCCATACCGGCGAACGAGAGGAAGGCGCCAGGAAGCTCTGCGACCGTGGCGGGCGGACCGGGATGATACGCGACGAGCCCGGCCACGACACCGAACGCACTCCCGATCGACACCACGAAGCCGGGTCTGTGTACCGAACGAAGGCCGTGGACGAGGGCCCGCGGCACGCGCTCGTTCTCTTCCGCCTGTCGCAGCGTGGGATGCAGCCTCTCTCGAATCGTCAGGAGCTTGAAGCCCGCAAGGAAGAAGAACGACGCGACGCCTGCATTGAGAGCGAAGTAGATCGCGGCGTTGTAGATGGTTCCCATCGGATCGTGAGCGACCAGCTTGTGCACGACCTCCAAGGACCACGCCAATTGCCCCAAGAACAGGCACCTGAGCGCAACTCGTCGATCAAGGTTCTCTGCGAGGCTGCGCTCGGCGCGAGCCATGACGCCGAGCAGCACACAGGTGAGCCAGACCAGCACGGCGTCCGCCCAGCGCAGCACACCAAGCGTTGCGACTGAGTCCCCGGATTGTGCGAACGCGATCAGGAACGCAAACCACGCCATCCACGCATCGTACGGTCTCGGCGCGGAGACCTCCTACGTGAATTCTCGTAGGCGACGTCGCTCGATCCCTGACTCGACCTCGCTCCAAGACTTGCGCCCAACCCGAGCCGCCACGGATTCGCAACGGGGACGAGTGTGGTGTCCTGGAATCGCAAGCTCAGTAATCCCGCAAAGGACAAGACACATGAGAACCTCGATCCCAGTCGCCTGCATGGCGACGATGTTGCTTGCTGCACCCCAGGACGGCAAGTCGCGCTTCGGTCTGGTGGCCGTTTCCGCGCCCATCGGTTCGGTCGTCACGATCTCGAACTCGGAGACGACGATCCAGAACTGCAACGAGCCCGCGCAGAAGATCCTCGTCCCCGGCTCCTACGTCATTCGCGTCCGACTCCTGGGCGACCAGGCGTCGAAGCGAATCGATCTCCCCGCCTCGGGCTTGGTCAAGCTGAATGTCAATAGGATCCGCAAGTCCAAGGTGGTCCGGGTCGCGAAGACCCGCCGCAAGAAGACCGGGAGGCGCTGGGGTGTGGTCGACACTCGGGTCGTCGGATACCGGCACCACTCCAACAGCGAGTGCCCGAACCCGCAAAACGGCCGCGGACGCGAATTCGAGTGCCCCCATCGCGTGCCCATCTATCGCAACGTCGAAGGCTGGATCGACGTCTACACCTACGAGCGCTACTACGCCCTCGAGACCCGGTACTACTACGAGCTTCAGATCGTCGAGGTGAAAAAGGAGCTGCACAATGCGAATCAACACCCATCTCACGCGCGTCGCCGTGGCCACGATGAGCCTCTGGCTGTCGACGGCCTGTCGGCACTCGTTGGTCACCGAGCGCCCGGCGCCACAAGGAACGGCTGTCAGGACCGACGTGGCGACTGGCTCGCACCGTCAGCTCGCTGACATCAAGAGGCGCTTCCACAACGGCTGGCTGAACTTCCATCCGTCGCAAGCTGTCTTCCTCGGGGATCCGAGCGGACGTCTGCGCTTCGCAGACGTATCGGAGGAGAGCGTGGCCAAGGAGGTCGCGTTCCTGCGCCGCACGCTGGCCGAGATCGCCGCGGTGGATCCGATCGGGTTGACCCGCCCAGAGCGGGTCGACCGCCGGCAGGTCGAGCGCCTGTGCACGTTCATGCTCGACCGTTACGTCGGAAGACGAGAGCACCTCTGCACCGTCGGCATGATCCCGTTCCCGACCAGCCTGATCTCGTACGAGCTCATGCAGGCCGGTAACGTGAAAGACTGGAAGTCCGCGTTGACCCGTGCCGCCGACATACCACGCTTCCTCGATCAGGCCATCGCCGTTCTCCGCCGGGGCGTCGAGGTTGGCGTAACCGCCGACCGCGGCCGCACCGAGGCCGTGATCGCCGAGGCCGAGCAGGCCGTCCAGTTCTTTTCGAAGTTCGAGGACGCCTACGAGAAGAGTTCGTCTCGAGTCGGCTACCGGTTCAGCGACGCAGATCACCGCGTCCTCGCGGCCGCAGGCGACGCCTATCGACGTGTCGTCGACTTCCTGCGCGCCACCTACCTCGCGAAGACCTCTGAGGCCTGGTCGATCGGACGCGCAGAATTCGTTCGCCGATTGCGCGACATCTTCGGTGTGACCGCGACACCGGAGGAACTCGTGGCGCAGGCCGAGTCCGAACTCGCCGCGATTCACACGGAGATGATCGCCCTGGCCGACCGGATGACCCCGGGAACGAAGGTCATTGACATCGAGGGTGTTGCGAAGGTCCTCGAGAACTCGGCTGGCGGCCACGGCAAGACCAAGCGGGAGGTGCTCGACATGTACCGCGCACAGGTCGACCGCGTCCTCGCGCATCTTCGGAAGACCGAGATCTACGACATCCCGCCCGGGTTCGAGGTCATCGTGACGGAAGCTCCTGTCGGTTACAAAGACGCGGACGCCGGCAACCTGAATGCACGCCTGCACGACCCGAGCAAGAAGGCGATCTTCGTCGTGCGCCTCGACGTGCCCTTCGAACGCCATCCGCGCAATTTTGCGATCGTTTTGGCTGTGCACGAGGGCCCCCCGGGGCACGCGTTGCAGTCCGCGCAATGGCAACATAGATTCGCCAACGACGACGCTCCGGTGCGGTTCTATCTCGTATCAGACCTCATGAACAAGTGGATCGGGCACTGGGGCACCAACCTCAACATCGAAGGCTATGCTCTCGCCTGCGAGGCCCGGATGATGCGCGAGCCGGGGCTCTACAATGATGCTGAGCTGCTGTACGCGCTGCTCGCACAGGCGTTGCGGTGCGTGCGCGTGATCGTCGATGTGGGCCTCCATGCGCAGCAGATGAGCCCCGAACGAGCGATGCGGTTGCTACAAGAGAAGGCGTTCGCGTCACCCGCGTCAGCGAGGGATCAACTCGAACGCTACAAGGCCTATCCGACTCAGGCATCGACCTATCTGATCGGGCGCCTGCAGATCGAGTCGCTGAAGCGCAAGTGGCTGGCCCAGGACAAGAGCCGCACCGAGGCGGACTTCCATCGCCGGTTCCTCGACTACGGACCGATTGCGCCATCACTCATCGCCCAGTCGATGCTCCGCGACAAGCGCTCGGATCGATAGGGCGCGCCTTGGCCCCCAATTCGCGTTCGCCACCGAGCAAGTGCCGGGGCTGGGCACCTTCCGTCAGCCCTTGCGCGGTTCAAGCCGCACGGGTCAAATCGGTGACCTGTCACAACCGCTCAGGAGGCCGCAATGAAGCCCATCGCAGTCGCCGTCGCCCTGCTACTCGCCCCCCTGGCGGCGGGTCAGGAACCTCCGGGGGCCGTTATCCTTCGCAATGTCGCCCCAAGCATCGTGGGCGTGCAGGTGCTCGTCGAAGCCCGCAGCGTCGGGTCCGAGCGCACCGAGGTGTCGAAACGGTACGGCACAGGAGTCGTGGTCGGACGAGACCTGATCCTGGTCGAGGCGCGTCTCGTCGATACGACACCAGGGGAACCTGGCGAAGTCGGGAGGGGGCTCGCTCATGCGCCGCGCATCAAGGCCATCCAGGTGCTGCTGCCGAAGCTCGAGCCACTGAACGCGTATGTGCTCTCTGAGGCGCATCTTGGATTCGCCATCCTGCTGATCCCGGAGTTGGGCGGTCGCAAGCTGCAGCCATTGGCCCCTTTCAGATGGAGCCAGCCGACAATTGGCAGGCAGCTCTACAGCGTCTCGCGCCTCGGAAAAGCCAGAGCTTTCGCACCGTACTACTTGAAGGGCGAGGCCGTGGGCAAAGTAAGCGATCCTGTCAGCGCGTGGATCGCCCACGGTCTCACTCCAGGCTTGCCAGTGTTCCTGGCGGACGGCACTCCGCTCGGCTTGGCGTGTCGACTTGACGCTGCCGAGAACGAGAATCGCCTGGTGCTTGTCGTGGGGTTCGACCAGATACTCCCAACACAGAGAGACACTGAAGACATCAAGACGCTGATGCGACTCTACGAAGTGTTGGAGTCGGCGGACAACACAGTAGAGCGGGTCGAGCAACTGCGCATGGTCATCAGCGGCGTCCTCATGAGCGCGACCAAAGACCCAGATGTCTCGTTTCAGATGAAGAGGGACATTCACAAGTGCCTTGACAAGCATGCTGGCGACGGAGGCAAGCGGACCAAGGTCAAGTCCGTGTGGACGCGAGACGAACTCGAGAGAATGCTCAAGGGTTTCTCGGATCCGGTCCGCCAGCTGATTCTCAGGACCTACTACTTCCCGCCGCCAGAGAGGTCCATCCGGAGAACGCCAAGCTCCAACAAGTAAGTTGCTGTAGGCACAACCGTCGCGGTGTGTGCCCTTCCGCGCCGGTCTCGGTATCGGCGCACCCAGCGCTGAGACGAACTCCGAGCCCTCTCGAAATCTGAGCGTCGCGGGCCGAGCCACGAATCTAGGACCGTGGCGCCCGCGCAGCGACCGGTCACGATAAAGCCGCGGTGTCGAGTGACGCTGTGCCGTTACGCCGCGTTGCCGGCGGTCTACATGTACAACACCCAGCTCGAAGCCCTTTGCGTGGAGGAGCCGCCAATGGCCCTTTCCTGCGTTTTCGTGCCTGCCAGGCTCGGCATGCGTTTCGCCGTCGTCCTGTTCCTCGTCTCGGGCTGCGCTCTCCTGGCGCAGAAGCCCGTCTTGATCAAGGACGTGAACACGAGGCCGGGTTCGGAAGGATCCGATCCTGGTGAGTATCAGGGGCCCGTTCAGACAGGTCAGGTGACCTGGTTCGCGGCCTACCATCCTGCGACCGGTGTAGAGCTCTACCGGCTGCTCGCGGGTGTGCGCACCGTGCTCCTCAAGGACATCAATCCGGGACCGCGCGATGCCTGGCCGCAGAACTTTACTCCGGTTGGCAACAGGCTGTTCTTCACCGCCGCCCAGGCCGCGACCGGGGACGAGCTGTGGACGAGTGATGGCACCGCGACGGGGACGCGGATGGTGGCCGACATCTGGCCCGGAACGCACAACTCCGGGATCTGGTACATGGCTCCTTCGCCGATCACCGGAAGTGTCGTGTTCGGTGCCAGTCACCCCGTTTCCGGCGAATCGGAGCTGTGGACCAGCGACGGCACGGCGGCGGGGACCAAGCTGCTGAAGGACATCCATCCGGGAACCGCCGGCAGCCATCCGCAGTCGTTTCGCCTGGGCCCGACGGGCAAGCTCACCTACTTCGCCGCGGACGACGGTACGAGCGGCATCGAACCCTGGGTCACCGATGGCACCACCGCGGGAACCCGCCGACTCATGGATGTGGCTTCGGGGTCGACGGACTCGCTGCCCTCGGGCTTCACGGTGTTCGGCAACAGGATGCTGTTCGAGGCCTCGGTGGGGACTGGCCGAGGGCTTTGGATCACGGACGGCACGACGAGTGGCACCAAGTTGCTCAAGGCTGGCTTCGCGCGTTGGGGAATGCTGGCCGACGCCGTCGTGATGGCGGGCAAGATCTACTTCCAAGCCGACGACGGTCTGCTTGGAGCCGAACCGTGGGTTAGCGATGGTACGCCGGCTGGGACGAAGTTGCTGGTCGAGATCGCTCCGGGCCCCGCCAGCGGTGGCTTCGAGAGTCCGGCGATCCTCGGCTCGCGAATCTTCTTTGCCGGGTGCGATGGCAGCGGCTGTGAGCTCTGGCAGACGGACGGGACAGCAGCCGGGACTCGAAGAGTCGCGGACATCTATCCCGGTCTCGAGGGCTCCTTTCCGAGCGCGATTACCGCTGTCGGTTCCTCGCACGTTGTGTTCAGGGCGTATGGCGGCGCCAACAAAGGTGGCGTTTGGGTTTCTGATGGAACCGCGCAGGGAACGCGTCTCGTCCTGCGCGAGGAGTTCTCGAGCCCGCACGGGTACTGGGAGGGGATGTTGCGGATTGGGACGGGCAGGGTGATCTTCGCCCACGACGATGGAACCTCCGGCCGCGAGCTGTGGCACACCGATGGCACTGCGGCCGGCACCAGGTTGCTCGCCGACATCAACTCGCCGGGCACCGCGTCGGCGGACGTCGACGACGTCGTCGAGATGGGCGGCCAGCTGTTCTTCTCCGCCGACGATGGCCTCGCTGGCAGGGAGCTGTGGACCAGCGACGGAACGGCGGCCGGCACGCGACTGCTCAAGGACATCACGACCGGCCCCGGCGGCAGCGATGTGTCCGAGCTGTGTGCCCTTGGCCGCCGGTTGTACTTCGTCGCCACGACACCGGCAAACGGCACCGAGCTCTGGGTGAGTGATGGGACCGCTACCGGGACCAGGCTGTTCAAGGATCTGGTGCCGGGACCGGGAAGCAGCTCTCCGCGTTCCTTGACCCGCGTCGGCAACCGGATCTGCTTCGCGGCATGGACATCGACGACCGGGGTCGAGCCGTGGATCATCGACGGTCCGTCCATGACGACGCGAATGATCCAGGATCTCGCTCCGGGAACGACGAGCTCGAACCCGTACGACTTCGCGCCGATCTCTAGCAACTGCCTGACGCCGCCGGGCGGCTGGTTCATCTTCGCCGCCAAGGTCGTGGGTGGGAACGGAGCATGGGTGAGCAACGGCACCGCCAAGGGAACTCGTCCGGCCAGCATTCCGATGGGCACCTCGCCGAGTGGGTTCACCGAGTGGAACGGCAAGGTCTACTACGTGGCCAGCAGCCTGGCGCACGGGGAGGAGCTCTGGGTAACCGATGGATGTCAGGCGTCGATGCTGAAAGACATCCTTGTCGGACCGCTGTCGTCCTCGGTACTCAACTTGACACCACACGGAACGAAGCTGTACTTCACCGCCAACCAGACATTGAGCCCCAGGCAACACGAGCTCTGGGTGACCGATGGAACCGCGGCGGGAACGAAGCAGGTCGTGGACATCGCCGGTCCGTACCTGGATGCCTCTCCGACCAGCCTCACGTCGATGGGAAGCCGGTACCTGTACTTCGCCGCGACGGGCGGCTACGAGAGCGGTTCCGAGCTGTGGCGGAGCGATGGAACTGCCGCAGGCACGCAACCTCTGCCCGAGATCTACCCAGGTTCCCACGGCAGCGGTCCGGGTCAGTTCCGCGGCTTCGCGCGGCTGGGTGGCAGTCTCTACTTCTCCGCGAGCGACGGGCGCCACGGACGAGAGTTGTGGAGCGTCGACAACGGAGCGACAGCCTCGAGCCGAGGAACGGGTTGCGGAGCCGCTGCGAGACCGAGCATGGTTGCCAGCGATCCGATCCTCGGCGCCTCGATGGCGGTCTCCGGGCAGCATGCGCCGACCCCGGCGGTCGCGGTCACGCTGCTGAGCCTGACCGGTCGACGGCCGACGTCATTGTTCGGGTGCGAAGCCTGGGTCGACCTGACAACCACGTGGACGACCCTCACCGCGTTCGTCAGCCGACCGAGCTGGAGCTACCAGCTACGCATTCCGAACAGTGCTGCGCTGACTGGCATCACCCTCGCGAGTCAGACCTGGTTCGTGGCGCCGACCGTGTTTCCGATCGGGATGACGAACGGTGTCGACCTGACGTTTGGCAGGTAGCTGTCCAGCTCACTTTGCGTGCTTCGATCGACCCGTGCGTTGATCGGATGGCGGCGCCGGGACCAGGGCGTGCTCGCTGAGGAACGCCGTGAGCTGTGCCAGTGCGAGCGCGTGCCCCTTGGCCGAGAGGTGGAGGCGGTCCTTGAACAGCCCGGTTTCGCCAGCCGCGACGAATGCCGGGTGGAGGTCGAGAATCGGGATGTGCTCGCGCCGACAAATCGCTGCGAGCTTCGTCTGGGGATAAACACACTTCGCAGGGTGGCGCTTCAAGACGTCGGCCGAAAGCTGGTTCTCGTGTGGCACTGCGATCACGGCGAAACGGATGCCGGCGCGCGCGAGAGAGTCCGCGATCGCCCGGATCTGCTGCTCCTCCTCCGGCCAGCACGCCTCGTTCCACGCGCGGTCGATGATCGGTGTCTTCCAGGGGACACCGCTCTGATTCAGTGACGCGGTGTAGAGGGCACGTCGCACGGCATAGACGAGGTAGCTGCTGCGCGAGAGTCTGGCCAGAAAGCCGCCCCCTTCGGGCAGCAGCTTCGCTCTCGCCTCGAACGTCATGAGCCAGCGTCCCTTGCTCGTGACGCGATGCAAGAATCGGTAGTTGTCGTTCAGGCAGTACTGCAACAACACGAGATCCGGGTCGAGCTGCATGAGATTACGCTCGAGGAGCAAGCGCTCCTGATACGTCGTGTATCCCGGCACGGAAGCATTGATGATGTCGAGGTCGCCGCGTTCCTGTTGGAAGAGAGCCACGTAGCCATCGAGTGGCCAGCTGATCGAATCGCCGATCACGAGCACCCGGAACTTGGACTTGGGCCGATCTACGAGCGTCTCTTCGCCACGGATGCAGAGCGAGTTCACGTCCTTGCACGCGGGGTTCAGCGTGAAGCCGAGCTCTTGATCTTGGACGAACGGCGGCGTCGCGCGGGGATCGGCCGCCGTCCGCAGCCCCAACACCGAGTCCACTGCTTCGAGGAAGCTGCCTTCGATGTACCAACGAGCGACGAACTCGCCCATCGCCAGCGCAAAAACCGTCGAAACCAGCAATACGAGGCAAGCGATGAGTCGACGTCGCTTGCGCGGGCGTCGTGACTTGCCACTCGTGGCAGGCTGCTGTCCTGTTGCTTCCGGCATCGGCTGATCCAATTGGACCAGCATTCGGGCTCGGCGTCGAGTCCACCCCGTGGGGCGAGCGGATGCTCGCAGTGGCACGTGGAGCGTCGAGATGGACACCAAGCTGCAGACGCTCGCAACCACACCGGGGTTGATCCTCGGCACGCTTTCCTACATCGCTCCCGAACAACTCGAGACCTTCGAGACCGATGGAGGCCAGGAGGTGGCACCGGACGACGAGAGCGACCGCGTCGTTGTCGTGGACTTGGATTCCCGGGGTGACGTCTACTCGCTCGGCGTCGTCCTGTTCGAGCTGTTGTGCGAACGACGACCTTATCTGACGACCACCGTCGGCGCCCTGGTATCTGCAATCCAGACCCAGGCCCCACCCTGGCCGAGCTCGATCGTCCCCGCGCTGCGAGGCAACCTGGATGCAATCGTGCTCAAGGCCTTGAGCCGGGAACGCGACGCCAGATACGGATCTGCGGAAGCGTTGGCGGCGGACGTTCGTGCCCAAGCGGCTGGCTGTCCAACCTCGAAGATGGCGTCGTGGACTACAACGTGATGACGCGGTTCAGCGACGGACGGGATCGCGGTCGCCCACTCCACACGATGCGCGTGGACAGCGAAGGACGTAGCGTCGAGCAGTGGGACACCGATGAGTTGCGCCGACTTGCCCACGAGCGCAAGCTCGACTCTCCGTTGAGCTGGAGACTTCTGGAGTACGAGGATCTTCCGTTCCCGCGCTAGCGCTAGCAGATGAGGCGCGACTAGCTGTTTTCTGCAGATTCCTCCCCGAGTTCGCGGCGGAATTTCGCTGGGACGAGGTGTGCGCCTTGGATGGCGCTCTCACGCTTCGATGACAATGTCGCCGGAGGACCAATTCGTGCCCACACTCCGTCTGCCTGGCAGGAAGCCCATCTTCCTGATCTCCCTCTCGCTCGCGATGGTTACGCCGAACCTGGGCGCACAAGACGTGGAAGCAGTCCGCGCCAATCTGAAGCGCCGAGACTACGCGTCGGCGATCACGCTCTTCAACGCGAGCATGAAGAACGCCACTAGTGCCAAGACGCGCAACGAGCTCTTCGACGAGATGCTCGACCATGCAACGAAGCTATCGGGAGCCACGCGTACGCGCCCCGAAGCGATCGATCTCTTGAATGCCGTTCGCGAATCGGCTCGTGATCCGCAGATCTGGAAGAGGCTCGAAGAACTGTACACCAAGTGCGAGGACACTCGACCGGCACTAGCCTTGCTTCAGAAGATCATCACGACGCTGAATGACAAACGTTCACATGCCGAGTCTCTGTCCAAGGCCGAGGCCAAGCTGCTTCACGAAGCCAAGGCACGTATCGAGGAAATCGCCCCTTGGCGACGCGAGTTTCGGTTGCTCAGAAACAAGACCGTCCTGCAGTGGATCAGTTTCGCGAAGAGAATGGAACGGAAAGGCGAGAAGCAAGCATTCGAGCTGGCCCTGGAGATGATCCAAGCAATCGACCCGGATCACCCGTATGTCGACGATGTGCTTGGAGCGGCGATGTCGTCCGTTCCCGGCGTCATGATCTGGTCGCCACTGTGAGGCGACGGAAAACCTGAGGTCGGATCTCTCCGCAAGGAGATCGACATCAGGCCCACGTCCGGTCCGGGAAGCAAGCGCAAGAGAGCTGTTCGTTTCAATGGGAAGTCCTCGGAAATCGTCTACGACCTCAAGGCCCTCCCCGACCGGACTACTCAGTGACGTTCTGGCTGAAGCTCGATTCGTATCCTGTAGCGAGGGAACGGGCTCCGCTCTTCTCCACGTGGGTCGACAAGAACGACGAACCTCTTCGCGTCTCGGTGGTCGGGCGGCTTGTTGTCTCGGAGATGGTCGCAGGGAACCGAATGACGGTGTGTCGAGGACCGGAGGTGAAGCTCGGTGACTGGTTGCACATCGCGGTAGTGGTCCAGACCCGTCGCCGCGCACAGGAGCTCTATGTCAACGGTCAGCTCGTGAACGCGCGATCATCGGGGCAGACAGCAGGGAGCAAGGCCACCCGAATCTGGTTGGGACGTCACCCGGGGTTCGCGAAGTCCCTGGACGGAAGCCTCTCACAGTTCGCGTTCTACGGTCGTGCGCTCTCCAAGGACGAGGTGAAGAAGGTGTGGAGCGCGCAGAAACCCAAGTGATGGACAGCGCCCTTTGTGTTGGTTGCGAGCAGCCCGGCTTCGCGTTCGCCGCAGCTTAGGGGCCGCGCAAGATTAACTTCACGCCCGGGCCGGCCCTCGCCGCCCCTGGCC
>Ga0055451_10000990_pt1 | contig 11487 bp, 11 predicted proteins | sample China_Galinas_PW_3_FD_57745 | JGI IMG/M metagenome (GOLD analysis project Ga0055451, IMG submission 57745) | Wetland microbial communities from San Francisco Bay, California, USA, that impact long-term carbon sequestration - China_Galinas_PWB_D2 | ecosystem: Environmental > Aquatic > Marine >... | reverse complement strand
TGGGCAGATTCGTATAATGCCTAGCCGTGTCTGGCGCGACCGCCATAAGATTAGGAGAAGCAAATGGCAAAGAAGCAGTTAATAGATGCGGCTAGCACGGAACCGCAGCCGTCCAGCGTCGTTACACTGAAATGGAGCGAAGTGCTCGAAAGCGCCTTCGATTATTACTATACGGAATACATACCCGCCTGGACGCTGTGTCAGTCACAGTTCAGCAACATCGGTGACAAATTATTCATTTCGAAAAGCACGAAAGATTGGGTCAGCTGGGAAAAGATCAACAAGTCCGAACGGCCCGACGTTGCGACGTTATTCGACCTCCTTCCCGACCTTCCCGAAGACCAGAAATACTGGCAGATGGTAAAGGAGCTCGGAAGCGAAGGGATAAAAAATCCGGAAGACCATTTCTGGGAAAATATGTTTTCCTACGAAAAGGCCTATGAAGTAAACATAAACGGCAGAGCTTACCACATAGAGTGGGAAGCCTAATTAATATGCGCTGATCATAAATCCCTTGCCGTGAATGTATTAAATCTGAAACTCGATTAAGAAGGGGCTATGTAGGTTTTACTACCACCTCAGGATTTTCAATATTAATAACTTCGGATGCGCTGCCCTGATTTACCGAAATTTCCAACAAGCCCGAGCTTCCTACAAGCGCTACAAGCTCCCCCTCCCGGACATCGGCATAAGTGTTTGAGATTTGCTCTATCGTGAAACGGCCTACGATGACCTTCGAGCGGGGCGCGATCAATTTGGAAGGGATGTTGGTTACCAGGTTGCCGAACGAATCCGCATAGATCACCTTTCCCGTAATCTCTCCGCCGCTTACTTCCGGCTCAGGATAATCCAGTAATATGGGATCCGACACGGTGCTCCCCATATCCTCGGGACGCGCGCCCAGCAATATGTGGGCTGAAGCGGGTGCGAAGATGTCCCTGCCGTGAAAAGTGCCGCTTACAACATCAAGCATGTAATCCGGATTCGAAATCTCGAATACTCCGGCTGCTTCGTCACGTCTCAAGATCAGCGAAAATACGCCGTTATCCGGACCTATGAAGTAACGCCCGTCCGACTCCAAGGCAAGAGGCTTTCTCGATCCCCCGACTCCCGGATCGACGACGACTACATGAACAGTGCCCTCGGGAAAATATGAATAGAAGCTCGAGAGCTTAAGGGCGGCTTCCGTCACGTTGTACTTGTCGATCTCGTGCGTAATATCGATCACGGAGGCATTGGGATTAATCCCGAGAATTACTCCCTTCATAGCCCCGACGTAATGGTCCTTTGTGCCGAAATCCGTTGTAAGAGTTATGATCCCTTTCAAACTTATTTGCCCTTTTATCGAACTGTGCTAAATTGCTCGATTATTAAAATAACCCAATTAAATACGATTGAGAAATGAAGCTAACCGTACTCGGCTCAGGCACTTGCGTTCCGTATGTAAAACGAGGCTCTTCGGGCTACGCGCTCGAAGTCGCAGGTTCAACCATTCTGCTCGACTGCGGAAGCGGCTCAATGGCAAAGCTAGCGAGGGTCGGGATCAACTATCTGGGTATCGACCATATTTTCCTGTCGCACATTCACCCCGACCATACGGGCGATCTGGTCCCTTTCCTGTTCGCCACACGCTACGCTCACGGCTCACCCTACGGCACGAAGAGGGAAAAGCCCCTCACGCTCTGGGGAGGCGAGGGATTCCTATCGTTCTTCGAAGCTCTTAAATCCGCATTTAACGAATGGATCGTCCCTGATACGCTCACCGTTAAGAAATTCGATGGGAATGAACAGGCGCTGGACGGCTTTAAGATAAGCGCCGTGCATACTCCCCACATTGATAGCAGCCTCGCCTACAGGATAGAAGGTGACGGCAAATCGATCGTCTATTCAGGCGACACCGACTACTCGGAAGAGCTCATCGAGCTAGCTAAAGATGCGGATATACTCGTCATAGAGTGCTCACTGCCCGACGACGAATCAAAGACGAAAGGCCACCTTACGCCGGGCGAGGTAATAGATACAGTCAACAAATCGGGAGTTAAAAAAGCGGTAATAACACATCTCTATCCCGTATGTGACGAGGCGGGCGTCGTGGATAAGATCAGACGGGGCGTCCGGGCTCAGGTGATAGAAGCCCGGGATTTATTAACAATAGATATATAAAAAGAACCCGAAAGTCTGTATGCTTGACTCCGGGATCTTTTTTAATAAAATGCTAACCGAGCAAACGCTCGGTCAGTTGTATCGAAGGCCGAACGAATGTGGCGAATTCTTCAGCCGTTCGATATATAATACAAAGACGGCCACAAAACAAAGGAGGTAAATATCATGGAACTCATGGAAGCCATAGGAACGAGAAGGAGCATCAGATTTTTCAAGCCGTGGCAGGAGGTGGAGGACTGGAAGATTCAGAGGATGCTGCAGGCGGCCAGATACGCGTCGTGTCAGGGCAATTGCGGCTCAACCGAAGCGATAGTAATCGACAAGAAAACCTACCCCAAGGACAAGTACGAGCAGCTGATCGAGTGTGCGTCGACGTTCAATGAATTGCAGCTGAGAACAGCCCCGATAGTAATCGCCTGGCTCATAAACATGGACGCCTGGTACAAGGAGCTCGTCGAATCATTCGCTGTTCTGTTTCCGGCAAGGGCGGTTACCGCCGCTCAGGGGTGGACTTACAAGATTCTGACTGAGGTGACGTATCCACGCCTTATGAGCTTCCCGAGGGAGAGAGCGGAGGATCTGCTCAGGATCGAGGCGGGACAGGCAATTGCCAATTCCCTCCTCACCGCAACTGAATTAGGCCTGGGAGCGTGCCTGCTCGCTACAGGCAGAAAGCCCGCCGAATTCCCTCAAGTACTCGGTGTCCCCGAGAACATCGTTCCGATCTGGCTCATGGCGGTAGGCTATGCCGCCGAAACGCCGGGGCAGAGACCTAGGAAGCGCTTCGACAAGCTTTTTCATTATAACGAGTACGGTACAGAACTTAAGGAAGACCAGGCGGTAAAAGAAGAGCTGAGAAAGGAAAACATGTTACAGCCAAGCGCGCCGCTTCCGGGAAGGGACGAGGAGCTCAAGCACATCTGCAGGATGTTCGGCCTCAACGAGGACATGCCCGACATGCCGAAGGAAAAAATCAGGGCCATCTACGAGGAAGATTCGATCTACTACGGAGAGGTGCCGCCCGGATTAGAAGAGAAAGGCGTGTAACATCAGTATGGTCAGTCTTTAGGTGCAGATATGTCTTCTTGCTATATGCGAGAATGCTCCAGGAGGTCGAGGACCGACTCCCTCACCTCCTCGACCGTTACCTCCCCCAGGCATCTTACTCCGTAGGGACAGCTCGGGGTGTAGCCGAATTTTGTGCACGGACTGCACGGCACGTGTTTGTTGATCGTCAGATGGTTTACCCCCGGAGGCGCCCATTTCTCCTGAATTCCCGCGCCGAAGAGAGACACCGTGGGAGTGCCAACGCCGTAGGCCAGGTGCATGAGGCCCGTGTCTCCGCTCACGAACAAATCCAGTCGGGAGATGATATACGCGGTTTCCTTGAGAGACGTCCTGCCCGTGAAATCCAGTATGGAGCCGTTATCAGTAAATCCACTTACCTTAGCCGAATCCCGGGCATCCCCCTTACCTCCGACAAGCACGGTCCCTACACCCTCTCGTGACAGCTCTCCGGCAAGCGCTCCGAATCTCTCCGCGCCCCATCTCCTTTCGAGTACAGTAGCTCCCGCGAACATGCCGACAACTGCTTTCTTGCCATCTCGAAAATCCGTAACCGCTTCCCCGAATCCGCCGTATGCCCACTTTTCTACCGTAACGAAAGGCTCGTTCTCGTTGAACTCGTATTCCTCGTCCGTTACGGCCGTAATCAGATTCAGGAAGCTCCTTGCCTCGTAATCGCCGTGGCTGTAGGAAACGGGAGAGGTGAAAAGTCCCGAGCGCTCGTTTGTCCCGTATCCCACCCGCACCGGCGCGCGCGTGAGATAGGTGATCACCGCCGAGAGCCTGTGCCACTGTTCCGTGTCGATCACGATGTCGTAACCCTCTTTTATGACGCGATAGATTGTATTGTGAAACTCTCTGTCGTAAAGAAGGAGATTGTCGATGTGGGGACATACTTCGAATATGCCCGCGTTCCTCTTCTCGGCAAGAACGTCGATACGGGACCGGGGGATGCTTCTTCTAAGCTCCGACAAGGCCGGGTACAAAAGGACGGCGTCCCCAATTCCGCCCGGCCTTATGACGAGTATTTTAGGGTTGTCTTTTTCCTCATAGGCTCTCGGGCTCACGAGGAATTTCGATACGGCGCACCCCGCCCCGCCGATAATACCGTCCAATTTCTTGATCCCTTCTATCTTCCAGTTCATTCTGACTCGGATATAAGAATAATCCTGCGGCAATTTATTTAAAATACACCACGACTGTAATTAAACACAATCTTCTCGTTTTGAATAGAATTATTGGATACGGATGTGCGGGAACAGAACAACCGCACGAACGACTCACCTGTACTCCGACTTTATTCGGGTATTAGATATTAAGCGATAGTGATGTCTTTATTCAGGTAAACGTCCTGTACGGCGTTTAGAATCTGTACGCCATCCTTCATGGACTTCTGGAAAGATTTCCTTCCGGTAATGAGTCCCATGCCGCCTGCCCGCTTATTGATTACCGCGGTCCTCACCGCCTGTGTCAGGTCGTCCTCATCCTTACCGGTGGACGCTCCGCCGGAGTTTATTAGCCCCGCGCGTCCCATATAGCAGTTAATAACCTGATAGCGTGTCAGATCAATCGGATGGTCGCTCGTCAGCTTGGAGTAGACCCTGGGGTCCGTCTTGCCGAAATTAAGAGCCGTAAACCCTCCGTTGTTCTCGGCCTGTTTTTGTTTCACTATGTCGGCCTCTATCGTAGCGCTCAGGTGGTTCGCCTGTCCGGTCAGATCGGCGGAAAGATGATAATCCACTTTGTCCGTCTTGAACGCCGGGTTTCTGAGATAAGCCCACAACACAGTGACAAGACCGAGCGTATGGGCATAGCTGAACGCCTCCGATACCTCCTGTATCTGACGCGTGCTCTCTTCGGAGCCGAAGTATATCGTAGCACCCACTGCCACAGCACCCATCTGAAAGGCCTGGTCAACGTTGGCGAACATTATCTGATCGTACTTATTGGGGTATGTGAGAAGCTCGTTGTGGTTGATTTTCACAAGAAACGGTATTCGGTGAGCGTATTTCCTCGATACCGCTCCCAAAACCCCCAACGTGGAGGCGACGGCGTTACATCCGCCTTCGATCGCGAGCTTTACGATGTTCTCCGGGTCGAAATAGATCGGGTTCGGAGCGAAAGAAGCGCCGGCTGAGTGCTCTATCCCCTGGTCTACCGGCAAAATTGACAGGTAGCCCGTGCCCGCCAGTCTTCCCGTGTTGTACATGAGCTGCAGGTTTCTCAAGACGGAATTCGAGCGGTCAGAAGGTATGAAGATCCTTTCAACGAAATCCGGACCGGGCAGGTGAAGCTTGTTTTTGGATACGGTCTTGGATTTATGATTTAGAAGATAATCGGCTTCTTTCCCCAGTAGTTTTACGATGGAATCCGTACTATCGGTCGTCTTAAGCTTTGCCATTTACTTGCTCCGTTTTTTGTTGCAATTTAGCTAGAAACAACTAATTACAGACTAACATGATTTTAAAATTATGGGTAGAGATAAAGGCCTAACTTGCTCTAAAAATTCGGACTTTTTCAACCGTGTTCCGTCAATTCGCGGCCAGTGAAATCTTTTCCTGCTTATCGTTAAGTATAGAGATTCCCGGAAGCTCGTCCCCTCCGAGGAATTCCAGTAGCGCTCCCCCTCCGGTCGAAATATGCGTGATCTCGGAGTCGAGCACCTCGGCCTGCCTTATCGATGCGATAGTCTCGCCTCCGCCCACAACCGTGGTCGCCCCTCTCCAAGTCGCAAGCGCTACGGCTCTCGCCACCTGATTTGTGCCCGCCGAGAAATCGCCTACCTCGAACACGCCCATGGGGCCGCTCCAGAATACCGACCCGGTGCCTCTGATCTCATGGTTATATTTAGCCGCCGTTTTAGGTCCGATATCGAACCCCTGGAGGTCCTCCGGAATCTCGTCATCCACGACCATACAGTTCTTTCTTCTCTCGAAGCTCCCCGCTACCACGTGATCTACAGGAAGGAATATCTTGTCGCCGTACTTCTCAAGCGCCTCTTTGGCCCACCCCACGAACTCGTTCTCCACTATAGAGTTGCCAATGTTAACCCCTTTGGCTTTAAGAAACGTGTACGCGGCCCCTCCGCCCAGCAGAACCTTATCCGCTTCCTCTATCAGACCCTTAAGCGCGTGTATTTTATCCTTAATTTTGCCGCCGCCTACAATTACTACGAACGGGCGGTCAGGGTTTTCACGGAGCCGTGAAAGGAAAGTCAGCTCCCTGCTTACGAGGAAACCCGCCGCTCTGATATCGAAATTGTCGGCCATTCCGTAGGTCGAGGCATGCTTTCTATGTGAAGTTCCGAATGCGTCGTTAACGTATATGTCAGCAAGCGAAGAAAGCTCTTTTGCGAACTCCGGGTCGTTGGCGGTCTCTTCCTTGAAGAATCTAAGATTTTCGAGAAGCTTAACCTCTCCGTCCTTGAGGCTTTCGACCGCCTCACTGACTTCGGGTCCTATAACTTTTCCAACGAACTTTACGGATTTTCCGAGAAGGTCCGACAAACGAATGGCAACGGGCTTGAGAGAAAGATCCGCTATGGGTACTCCTTTGGGTCTGCCCAGATGAGAGCCGAGGATGATCTTGGCCTTTCTTTCCACGAGGTAATCGATGGTAGGTATAACCCTTCGTATTCTATAGTCTTCGCTTATTTTTCCGTCTCTTATGGGTACATTAAAATCCACTCTTACAAATACGCGCTTGCCTTCAAGGGCGGAGTCCGGCAAGTCGGATATTACGAGTTTGTTCATCAGAGTTTTTCTCCCACGAATTCAATCAGATCGACCACCCTCGAAGAGTAACCGTACTCATTGTCGTACCACCCGATCACCTTCACCAGGCTGTCTCCTACTACGGACGTCAGAGCCGAATCGAATATGGCCGAATGCGGATCGCCTATGAAATCAGAAGATACCAGCTCTTCGTCCGAATATCTGAGATATCCCTTGAGCTCACCCTGAGCGGCCTCACGGAACTTGGCGTTTACTTCCTCGACGCTCGTATCCTTTCCAACCTCGCAGGTGAAATCAACGACGGACACGTCCGCGGTAGGCACTCTCATTGCTACAGCGGCTATCTTTCCTTTCAGTTCAGGAAAGATTATGGGAATAGCGTTCCCCGCGCCTGTGCTTGTAGGAATTATGGAAAGCGCTGCGGCCCTGGCCCTTCTTAGATCCTTATGAGGAGCGTCGAGTATCCTCTGATCATTTGTATATGAATGTATAGTCGTCATTTCTCCCCTGACTATGCCGAAATTCTCGTGGAGAACCTTGACGATCATAGCAAAACAGTTGGTCGTGCATGATGCGTTTGAGAGAATATTGTGATTTGCGCTGTCATACTTATCTTCGTTAGCGCCGAGAACCGTAGTGAAATCGACTTCGCCTTTGGCAGGGGCCGTTATTATTACTTTTTTAACCGTTTTACCCAGGTGCGCCGAAGCAGTGTCATTCGATCTGAATATACCGCTCGCTTCGGCAACCAAGTCCGCACCGACATCTTCCCAGGGTATGTTAGAAGGATCCCTCTCGGAGAATACCCTGATCGGCTTTCCGTCCACGACGATATGACCGTTTTCGGATTTGACCTCTCCCTTATAGGGCCCGAATACCGAATCGTATTTGAAAAGATGCGCGAGCGTCTCGGAATCCGAGATATCGTTTATACCTACAAACTCCAATCCCTCTCTTTCCATACCGATGCGAAGAATATGCCTGCCGATTCTCCCGAAACCGTTAATTCCGACCTTAATTGACATGAAAAAACCCCTCCAGATGAAATAATATTATGACCCAGTGATAAGCATGAAGACATTTAAAATTACCTCTTGAAACGGGTCTCGTCAAGACATGCCACGGCTCGTGAACCCGTTTAGAACCGTCCCGCGCTCAAAGGAAAATCAGTTCAAACTTGTATTTGATTCTTTTCCCTGATATTTTCAATCCCTATGCAAAAGAAACGCGCGGCAATTCTGGGCGCGAGCGGATATACCGGATACGACCTCCTGAGACTGCTCCTTACACATCCTGGACTGGAAATTTCCTACCTGACCGCGGAAAAACATGCGGGCCGGAATATCTGCGACGTTTTCCCGCAAATGAGCGGATTTCTGGATATGGAGCTCATGCCTCTCGACGCGGCATCTGTCCCGGACGATATAGAATTAGTGTTCCTGGCGCTGCCCCACGGCACCTCTGCCGCCGTCGTAAAGGAACTATTCGAAAGAGACATAAAAATAGTGGATTTAGGGGCCGATTTCCGGCTCAGCCCGGGCACTTATACAAAGTGGTATGGAGAGCACCCATGCCCGGAGCTTATCGAAGAGGCGGCATACGGCATACCGGAGATAAACAGGGACAGTATAAAAGCCGCCAGGCTCGTGGCGAACCCGGGATGTTACCCGACGTCCGCTATTCTCGGTCTGGCCCCGCTTGTAAAAAACGCTCTCATTGATACAGACGCGGTTGTCGTCGATTCGAAATCAGGGGTTTCCGGTGCGGGCAGGTCTCCCTCACTCGACTACCACTTCTGCGAGGTAAACGAGGGTGTAAAGGCATACAAAATAGGCGAGCACCGCCACATGCCCGAGATAGAGGAAGTGCTGTCAAACTATTCGGGACAGAACGTTAAAGTATCTTTCACACCGCACCTTATCCCGATGGACAGGGGCATATTGTCCACTATCTATGTAAAGCTTAATGAGGCTAAATCAAACGGGGAGCTGCTTAGTCTTTATGAAAAACATTATAAGGAAGAGAGGTATATTCGTATCTCGCCCGAAAAGGTTTATCCGTCGACATCACAGGTAAGGGGATCGAACTTCTGTGACATTGGTTTAAGGGTCGAACCATCCAACAATACGGCTGTAATCGTTTCCGCAATAGACAATCTCGTGAAAGGCGCGTCTGGAGCGGCCGTGCAGAACATGAATATTTTAGCGGGCTTTGAAGAATCCGAGGGACTCGAGATACCGCCCGTATTTCCCTGAATTCATATACAATCGGGCTATGCCGTAAGCCCTACGGATCTGATTCTTTTCACAACCTTGGGAATTAAATCGGAAACGAACTCTATGTCCTTTGCCGTGGTGAACCTTCCGAGGCTTATTCTTACGGAAGCAGAAGCCTCGTCCTTCGAAAGCCCCATCGCCTTCAGCACGTGAGAAGGGTCCACGTTACCCTGAGAGCACGCGGAGCCGGTTGATACAGCTACCCCTTCGAGATCGAGGTTCATGGACAGCGACACGCCGTCTACGTCCTTGATCCTGAGATTAAGAGTGTTCCAGAGCATTTTTTCAACCGATCCGTTTATCCCGACGCCGAATACGTCGCTCGAAATCTTCTCATACAACCTGTCTCTCAATGACTGTATGCGTGCCCTATCCCCGCTCATCCCGCCTTTCGCTATGCTCGCGGCCGCGCCCATACCGGCGATTCCGGCAACGTTTTCCGTACCGGAGCGCATGCCTCTTTCCTGACCGCCCCCGTGTATGAACGGAGGTAAAAACTGCCTGCTCAACAGCTCATCCCTTATGAACAACGCACCCGTCCCTTTGGGACCGTAAAACTTGTGCGCGGATACGGTCAGAAGATCGACCGGTATTTTTCCCGTATCTATCTCGAGCTTCCCCGCGGCCTGAACGGCGTCCGAGTGGAGAATCACGCCTTTCTCCTTAACCACCGATGCGATATCACCGATCGGCATTATCGTCCCGGTCTCGTTATTCGCGTACATGCACGATACAAGCACTGTCTCATCGGTAATGGAATCTCTGAGCTCTTCTAAATCCGTAAGGCCGTCACTGTCCACGCCCAGGTAGGTAACCCGAAAACCCTCTTTTTCGAGGGACTTGAACGTCTCGAGCACGGATTCATGCTCGACTTTTGTCGTTATGAAATGATTTCCTCGCTCTTTAAGCGCGCCGGCGGCGCCTTTTAACGCGTGATTGTTGCCTTCGCTGCCTCCGCTCGTGAACATGATCTCACGCGGGCTCGCGCCCAGAAGCTCGGCCACCTGCTCCCTCGCCGTATCGAGCGCCGCTTTTCCCTTTCTCCCGTAAGAATGTATGCTCGATGGATTCCCGAAGTCCTCCTTCAGGTAGGGCATCATCACTTCCAGAACTCCGGGATCTATGGGAGTCGTAGCATTATAGTCCAAGTAAATTCTCTTCATAATATCCGCCGGAACTGCATGAAATTCTTCACAACTTTAGTCTACAACAGCTAATGGCCGCTACCAAAACACCGCGTATGCAACAGACGCCGAAACGCCTAACCATCAAGCTCGCCGTCTTCGACCAGATTTTCGTATTCCTCTTTCACAATCTTCACAAACCCGCGCGCGAGGGTCGACAGCTCCCTGTCCCTGTGCCATGCGGCAACGACCGTCCGCTTCGGCGACTGTCCTTTTATATTCCTGTAGACGCAGCTGTCGGTCGTGTCCGTCAGAACCAGCATCCTAGGAACGAGCGAGATCCCGCTCCCGAAAGAGACGCAGTGCTGTATCGTGGACAGATTCCAGGTGCGGCAGATGATTTCAGGATTTATCTGTTTTTCGTAACAGAAGCTATCGATCTGCTCGCCCAGGCAGTGCTCCTCATCGAGCGCAATGAACGGGATTTTGACCAGATCCTTGATTCTGATGTCCTGCAAGCCGCACAGGGAATGTCCGTGCGAGAGAGCCAATACCAGGGGGTCTTCGAATAGAGGCTCCGTTTGGATGAGCTTGCTGTCGATAGGGAGGCTCATAATGGCGAGGTCGATTTCCAGATTTACGAGACTCTTCACCAGCCTATCCGTAAGATTCTCGATGACAGAAATATGCGCCTTCGGGTATTCCTCGCTGAATTTTCTGAGGGCGCCCGGAAGCAGGTACGGAGCTATTGTGGGAATCATGCCAACGGAAAGCGCCCCGATGCCGGAATGAACGTCCTCCAGGATACCGGATTTGATTCTGTCCGCTTCTTTCAGTATCAGCCTGGCGCGGGGCAGAAGTGACCTTCCCGCTTCCGTCAAAGCCACGCTGCGCCCGAGCCTTTCGATAAGCTCCTGGCCGAGTTCGTGCTCCAGTTTTATTATCTGCTGACTAAGTGAAGGCTGAGTTACATAACACCTTTTGGCTGCTTTACTAAACCCCCCGGTCTCCGCTACCGCAACGAAATATCTCAATTGATGGAGTTCCATAGCTCGATTCGTACCTATAGGAAATAACTATAGAATACATAGAGAAATAATATTGGACAACTATAGCCGATAAGTT
>Ga0055451_10000989_pt1 | contig 11495 bp, 12 predicted proteins | sample China_Galinas_PW_3_FD_57745 | JGI IMG/M metagenome (GOLD analysis project Ga0055451, IMG submission 57745) | Wetland microbial communities from San Francisco Bay, California, USA, that impact long-term carbon sequestration - China_Galinas_PWB_D2 | ecosystem: Environmental > Aquatic > Marine >... | reverse complement strand
CCGCCGTCCCGGTATCGTGGCCGGCAGCGATCAGTACCTTGCCATGATCGAGTCGATCTGCGAGCAGGCCGTCCGCGACGGCCGGTGTTACCTGGAGCTGATCACGGCCCTCAACCGGCAGGACGCGCTGACCGGCAGGGACCGGATTCCCAGCCGCTCCCGCTGAGCGTGACGTGCCGGACCGGGCCGCTGAACCCCGTACACGGTTGGTGCTATGATCGCATCCCATGCCCGCAGCATTTCTCGCGATCCTGATTCCGGCCCTGGCTGCCGCCGCCGTGTTCGGTGCACTCGCGGCCTTCCTGGTGTTCGCCGGCCGGCTTGCCCGCGCGCGTGCCGACTGCAGCAGACTGACCATCGAACTCGACCTGGAGCGCAGGAACGCCAGCGCGCAGCAGCAGTCCCTGCAGCAACTCAACACCCAGCTGCGCGACAGCTTCAACGCCCTCGCCGCCCAGGCGCTGCAAAGCAATAATGCGCAGTTCCTGCGCCTGGCCAGCGAAAACCTCGAGCAGTTTCACATCAAGGCGGAGGGTGAACTCGCCAGCCGGGAAAAGGCCGTGGAAGGCCTGGTCAGGCCGATTCGCGAGGCACTGGAAAAAACCGAACAGCAGGTACGCCGCATGGAGGCCGAGCGTCAGCAGGCGCATGGCGCCCTGACCCGGCACCTCGAAACCATGGCGGAATCGCACCGGCAGTTGCAGAGCGAAACCCGCAACCTGGTGCAGGCACTGCGCCGTCCGGAGGTGCGCGGCCAGTGGGGTGAACTGACCCTGCGCCGCCTGGTGGAACTGGCCGGCATGGTCGAGCACTGCGACTTCGTCGAACAGGAAACCCTGCAGTCCGGCCAGGGCGCGCAGCGTCCGGACATGATCGTGCGCATGCCGGAACGGCGCGAGATCGTGGTGGACGCCAAGACCCCGCTCGATGCCTACCTGTCCGCGGTGGAGTGCACGGACGAGGCCGAACGTAGAAACCACCTGCAGCGCCACGCACGCAACGTGCGCGCCCGGGTGAAGGAACTCGCCACCAAGGCGTACTGGCAACAGCTTCCGTGCAGCCCTGAATTCGTGGTGCTGTTCATTCCCGGCGACCAGTTCCTGAGCAGCGCACTGGAGCACGATCACACGCTGATCGAGGACGCACTGGCCCAGCAGGTCATGCTGGCCACGCCCACCAGCCTGGTCGCGCTGCTGCGCGCCATTGCCTACGGCTGGCGCCAGGAAGCCATGGCGGAGAATGCCGGTGTCATCCGCGACGTCGGACAGGAACTCTACGGACGCCTGGCCACATTTGCCGAGCACCTGGCAAAGCTGGGCCGCAACCTGGGCAGCAGTGTGGATGCCTATAACCGCACGGTGGCGTCGTTCGATTCACGGGTGCTGCCCGGTGCCCGCAAATTTACCGAGCTGGGTGTCACGGCCTGCGGCGAAACGCTGCGTGTGGAACAGCTCGAGCGTACGACGCGCAATGTCGAAACGCGCGAGGAAACCCTGGCCGCCACGCCGGAAGAGCCTGCCTGAGCATGACCGCAACACTGACCCTGCCGGACGGCTGGCAACCGGCACCCGACCTGCTGGCCGGTCGCGTCATCCTGCTGACCGGGGCCGCCAACGGTATCGGCCGCGCACTGGCCGATGCACTGGCCGCACACGGTGCCACCCTGATCCTGCTGGACAGGGATCTCCACGGGCTGGAACAGGCCTACGACGCCATCGTCGCGGCCGGCCATCCGGAACCGGTCCTGCATCCACTCGATCTGCAGGGCGCGACACCGGAGGACTACCAGGTACTGGCACGCGCGCTGGAGGAGCAGTTCGGCCGGCTCGACGGCCTGGTCCATAATGCCGCCAGCCTGGCTGCGCTGGTGCCGCTCATCCACTACGAGACCGAGCTGTGGCTCCAGACCCTGCAGATCAACCTCAACGCACCGTTCCTGCTGACCCTGGCCTGCCTGCCGTTGCTGCAGGCCAGCAGTGATGCCTCGGTGATTTTCGTCAGCGACGCCGTGGGCCGGCGCGGCAAGGCCTACTGGGGCGCCTACGGGGTATCCAAGGCCGGCCTGGAAGGACTGATGCAGATCCTCGCCGACGAACTGGAGAGCAACACCCGGGTACGGGTCAACAGCATCGATCCCGGCGCGGTACGCACACACCTGCGTACGATCGCCTACCCGGCGGAAGACGCGACCCGGCTCGCCGCGCCGGCCGACGTGGTGCTGCCGTTCCTGTTCCTGTGCAGTGCGCACAGCAAGGGCATCACCGGGCGGCAACTGACGGTGGCGGAAATGCTGCGCTCACCCCGCTAGGGTTGCCACGCCGGCGCCCGGCAGCACGCGGGCAAGGCACTGACCGGGCGAGCTATTCCATCAGGTCGATGTGCCTGCCCTGCGCTTCGAGCCGTTCGGCACGCGCGGAGATGTAGCGCTGGAACTCGGGATATTCGAGGTACGCGCGCGAGGCCACGTAATCCATCGCCGAGACGGTGTGGAAGGTCCTGAGCCAGGCCTCGGTGCGGAACACCTCGCGATTGTCGGCATCGAAGAACACCAGCGACGGCGCGTATTTCACATCCAGCTCGCGGGCCCATTCCGCGCCGCTGCCGGTGCGGCCGTCCGGCCGTTTCACCGGGTCCTGCGACCACATGTCCAGTACCATCACGTCGAAACGGGCCAGCTGGGCACGGGCCTCCGGGTGTTGCAGGACATCGGCGTGCAACTCGTCGCAGGTGGCACAGTCCTGCTGCTCGAACAGCACCAGCAGGGGCCGGCCGCTGTGGCGTGCCGCGAGGTCGGTGTCGGGCGGCAGGAAGGTCGAATCGCGGGGCAACGCGCCGGCGGACGGCTCCGGGCTGACCTGTGCGAGATACTCCCGAAAGCCCGGTTTGTCGCCGGAGTATCGTGCGCTGTATTGCAGCGCGGCCAGGAACCGTGGCGGCGGGTAATAGCCGTTCAGCCGTAACACCACGCCGCCCTGCCCGTCCAGGAACAGCAGTGTCGGGGTGAACATCACGCGCAGGTCCCTGGCAAGGGCCTTCTCGGTAGTGGGCCGGCCCTGCAGGTCGGTCACCTCGCGGTCTCCCCACAGGTTGATCGCGATCACCTCGAAATGAGCGCGCGTGTAACGCACGATGTCCGCGCGCGCGAAATTGACCTCCAGCAGCTTTTTGCAGTACGGGCAGCCGTCCTGGTAGAAGTACAGCAGCACGCGCTTGCCACCCGACTCGGCCTCGGCAACGTCCTCACGCAGGTCCAGGAAGGAACTGGTGAACCACGCCGGTTTTTCCTGGTAGCCGGGATTGACCATGCCCGCGTCCAGCTGCGCGGGCGTGGTTTCCGGACCGGCGGGCGTACGGTCACAGCCTGCCAGCGCTGCCGCGACCAGCCAGGCGGCGCACAGGATCCGCAGCAGGCGGTATCCGGGTTTGTCCATCGCAGGGTACCTGCAACTTTCCTGGGTGACCCGATCATTCTAGCAGCCGGAAGATGGAGATGTTTGTATGGTTTTGCCTTCGGGCCGGGTCGTGTCCGGCCGCGTGATGGCCCGCGCAGTCTCACGGCTGCGGCAGCACCGAGGGACAGCGCTGGCGCAGCGCGCATCCGCCACACGCCGGCCGTACGCGGCAGTGTTCCTTCGCATGGCGCACGATCAGGGCATGGAATTCATTGAGCGCGCCGACGTCACGGCCCAGCGCCGCCTCGGTCGCCAGGCGCAGCTCGTCATAGGGCTCGTCTCCGGCAAACAGGCCGAGCCGGCCGTACAGGCGCCGGGTGTAGGCATCGATCACGAACACCGGGCGCCCGAAGGCGTACAGGAGGATGTCATCGGCCGTCTCGTAACCGATGCCGTTGACCGACAGCAATGCCGCGCGCAGCGCGTGAGTATCCAGTGCCTGCAGGGTTTCGTAGCTACCGGAAGCGAGGTACCAGCGGCAGAAATTTTTCAGCCGGCGTGCCTTGATATTGAAATACCCGGACGGTCGCAGCCAGCCCGCGAGGTGGTCATGGCGGGCACGCACGATGGCGCCGGCATCGAGCTTGTCACGTGCGCGCAGGTTGGCGATGGCCTGCTCGACGTTGCCCCACGCCGTATTCTGGGTCAGCACCGCACCGACCATCACCTCGAACGGGGTCTGCGCGGGCCACCAGTGCTGCGGGCCGAACTGCCCGGCCAGTGTGCGAAACACCCCCGGTAATGCGGGCCGCGCGCGGCGGCTCATCGCGCCCGCCGCGGCGCACCCTTGCGTGCACGGCCTCGGCCGGACGGCGCGCGCGGGGTGGCTGCGGGTTCCCCCTGCGCCCTGTTGCTCCCCCTGCCCGTTCGTCTTTCTGCTGTCGCACCCGACCCGGCCGTACGCCGTCCGCTCCCGGCCTTCCCCGCGCCGCGCGCGGGAGCCTTGCGTGCGGCGGGCTTGCGAGCCGCGCTGCTGCGCGGCGCAGCCGGCCGGGGAGCCGGCAACCGCACCGCGGCATACAGCGCAGCCAGTTCGCTGCCCTCGAGTTCGCGCGTCCTGCCCGCGCGCAGGCCGGCCGGCAGTGGCACCGGGCCATAACGCACCCGGATGAGCCGGCTGACCTGGATGCCCTGCGATTCCCACAGGCGCCGTACCTCGCGGTTGCGTCCCTCGCGCACGATCACGTGATACCAGTGATTGGCACCCTGGCCGCCGGCCTCGAGGATGCTGCTGAATGCCGCCTGGCCGTCTGCCAGTTCGACGCCCGCGAGCAGCCGTCCGATGACGGCATCGTCCACCTTGCCCAGCACACGCACCGCGTATTCGCGCTCGATCTCCCAGGAGGGATGCATGAGGCGATGGGCCAGCTCGCCGTCGGTGGTCAGCAGCAACAGGCCGGAGGTATTGAAATCGAGCCGGCCGATCGAGATCCAGCGGCCGAGACGCAGGCGCGGCAGCCGGTCGAACACGGTCGGGCGCCCTGCCTCGTCGCGGCGCGTGGTGAGCTCACCGGCCGGTTTGTGATAGACCAGTGTGCGCGGAGTATCCGCCGTGCCGGCGGACTGTGCGACAGGACGGCCGTCGATGTGCACCTGGTCACGCGCATCGATACTCACGCCAAGGCTGGCGGGTGTGCCGTTGACGGTGATGCGTCCGGCGCGGATCCATGTCTCGATCTCGCGCCGCGACCCGAGGCCAAGCCGGGCCAGGACTTTTTGCAGGCGTTCTGCCATCGCGGGAACTGCGCCGGGCGCAGCGACTCAGTGCAGGATTGCAGCGTCGCCGTCTGCGGAACCGGACCCCGCCGCGGCTGCCTCGACGTTCGCCGCACCGGCTTCCCCGTCTTCCGGTTCCCGGGCAGCGGCCGCCTCCTGCTCCAGGCCGGGGATGTCGGCCAGATCGAGCTGCAAATCGCGACCGATGGCACTGAGATCGCGCAGCTCGGCCAGGGAAGGCAGGCCATCGAGGCTCTTGAGATTGAAGTAATTGAGAAACTGCCGGGTCGTGCCATACATGGCCGGACGCCCGGGCACATCACGGTGGCCAACCACCTGCACCCACTCGCGTTCCTGCAGGGTCTTCATGATGGAGGTACTGACCGTCACGCCACGCACATCCTCGATCTCGGCACGCGTGATCGGCTGCCGGTAGGCGATCAGCGCCAGGGTTTCCAGCAGTGCCCGTGAATAGCGGGCCGGCTTTTCTTCCCACAGCCGCCCGACCCATTCCTGCATGCTGCTGCGCACCTGGATACGGTAGCCTCCACCGACCTCGTTGAGCTCGATGCCGCGGTCGGCATAATCCGCCTGCAACAACCCGATGGCTGCACGCAGCTCGCTGCGTTCCGGGCGGGCCGCTTCATCGAACATGGCCAGCAGCTGGTCCAGCGCAAGTGGCCGGCCGGCCGCCAGCAGGATGGCTTCGAGGATGTATTTCAGCCGGGAGATTTCCATGCTGGCTCCGTTCAGGCAGTTGCGGTTACGCCGGCGACCGCGGTCTCCCCGGCCTCCGCAGCGGGTGCGTCCGCCGTCTCGGTCGCGGCGCCACGTGCCCGCACGTGGATCGGGGCAAACGGTTCGGACTGGGTCAGTTCCAGCAGTGACTCCTTGACCAGTTCGAGGATGGCCAGGAACGACACCACGACACCCATGCGCCCCTCCTCGACGGTGAACAGCTCGCCAAAGGCGACAAACCGGGTGCTACCGACCTGGCTCAGCACGCTCGACATGCGTTCGCGCACCGACAGGGCTTCCATCCGCACGTGGTGGTGCGCGTACATGGAAGCGCGCTGCATGACTTCCTGGAAGGCGGCGATCAGGTCCTTCAGGTCGACCTCCGGCGGCAGCCGGATCACCTTGCATTCCGGTGCCTCGGCGCTGGCCTGGAAGACGTCGCGGCCCAGCTGCGGCAGGGCGTCGAGGTCCTCGGCGGCCTGCTTGTAACGCTCATATTCCTGCAGGCGTCGCACCAGCTCGGCGCGGGGATCCAGTTCGTCCTCCTCGGCCCCGGCCGGCCGTGGCAGCAGCATGCGTGACTTGATCTCCGCGAGTACCGCGGACATGACCAGGTATTCACCCGCCAGCTCGAGCTGCATCTCCTGCATCAGCTCAATATACTCAACATACTGGCGCGTGATGTCGGCCACCGGGATATCGGTGATGTTGATGTTTTCCTTGCGGATCAGGTACAGCAGCAGGTCCAGCGGCCCCTCGAACGCCTCCAGGAACACCTGCAGCGCCTGGGGCGGGATGTAGAGATCGTGCGGGAGGGAGGTGAGGGCTTCGCCCCGGACCACGGCGAGGGGCAGTTCTTCCTGGTGCGGGACTTCGCTGGCGGCTTCCTGGCCTGGCTGTTCGCTCATGGAGTACCCTGATCCTGCTGCCGGGAATTAACGACTTCAGCCGTTCGCGGAATACTACCGTATCCGCACAACGATTGACAGTAGTAAAACGCCATAAGACGCCATGCTGCCTAGTATTTCAGGCCCATCACCTGGCGCACTTCATCCAGGGTCTGACGCGCCACGTCGCGGGCCGCTTCGGAACCTTCGAGGATGATCGAGCGTACCCGGCCGGGGTCCTGTTCGAACTCGCGGGCCCGTTCCTGGATCGGTTTCAGTTCGCCCAGCACGCTCTCGATGACGGGCTGCTTGCACTCGAGACAACCGATGCCGGCCGTGGTGCAGCCTTCCAGTACCCAGTCCTTGCGCCTGTCGTCGGAATACACCTGGTGCAGTTGCCACACCGGACAGACGGCGGGATTGCCGGGGTCGGTGCGGCGCACCCGCGCCGGGTCGGTCGGCATGGTACGCAGCTTCTCCTGCACCGCGTCGGGGGTCTCGCGCAGGGTGATGGTGTTGTGGTAGGACTTGGACATCTTCTGGCCATCCAGCCCCGGCATCTTCGAGGCCGGCGTCAGCAACGCGTTCGGTTCGGTGAGGATCATCCGGCCACCCCCCTCGAGGTACCCGAGCAGACGTTCGCGGTCATTGATGGCCAGGTTCTGCTGCTCCGCGAGCAGGGCCTGCGCCACTTCCACCGCGGCATGATCCCCCTGCTCCTGGTATCGCTTGAGCAGCTCGCGATAGAGCTTCGCGTTCTTCTTGCCCATCTTGCGGATCGCCGCCTCGGCGGCCGCTTCGTAGCCCTGCTCGCGACCGTAGATGAAATTGAACCGGCGCGCCACCTCGCGGGTCAGTTCGACGTGCGCCACCTGGTCCTCGCCGACCGGCACCTTGTCGGCGGCGTAGATCAGGATATCGGCGCTCTGCAGCAGCGGGTAGCCGAGAAAGCCGTAGGTGGCCAGGTCGCGCTCGCGCAGCTTCTCCTGCTGATCCTTGTAGCTGGGCACGCGCTCCAGCCAGCCCAGCGGCGTGACCATGGACAGCAACAGGTGCAGCTCGGCGTGTTCCGCCACGTGCGACTGGATGAACAGCGTCGCGTAGCCGGGATTGACGCCTGCGGCGAGCCAGTCGATCACCATGTCCCACACGTTCTCGGCGATGATCTGCGAGTCCTCATAGTGAGTGGTCAATGCGTGCCAGTCCGCCACGAAGAAGTAGCAGTCGAACTCCTGCTGCAGCCGGATCCAGTTTTTCAGCACCCCGTGATAGTGCCCGAGATGCAACCGGCCCGTGGGACGCATGCCGGAGAGGACCCGGCTGGTGTTCCTGATGCTTGGCAAGAGAGTCTCCCGTCAGGTGAGTGCGTTCTGGATCAGCTCGAACTGCCAGGTGCTTATCCCCGACAGTGGCAGCAGCACGCCCAGCACGATCCGCAGCAGCGGCCACAGGATCGTACCGAGTATCCCCGTCATCAGCAGGCCGATCAGAATGAAAAATCCGTACGGTTCGATGCGGCTGAAATGCCACGCCCAGCGATTCGGCAACAGCCCGGTCAGGACCCGGCCACCATCGAGCGGTGGCAGGGGGAGCAGGTTCAGCACCATCAGGATGGTATTGATCAACATCCCCGCAACGGACATGTAGATCAGCGCCTCACCCGTCCCTCCCAGCATGGCGCCCACGCGCGCCAGCAGGGCCCAGCCGATACCCATGGCGAAGTTGACCAGCGGTCCGGCTGCCGCCACGATCGCCATGTCGCGCTTCGGGTGATGCAGGTTGCGCCAGTCCACCGGAACCGGTTTGGCATAGCCGAACAGGAACGGGGCATGCATCAGCAACAACAGGCCCGGGATCAGGATCGTACCCAGCGGGTCGACGTGCCGGAACGGATTGAGGGTCAGGCGACCGAGCATGAGCGCGGTCCGGTCGCCGAAACGCAGGGCCGTCCAGCCATGGGCGACCTCGTGCACGGTGATCGCCAGCAACACGGGCAGCAACCAGATGGCAATTTTCTGTACCAGACTGATATCAGGCATCGCGGGATTATAACCGTCCGGTGATCGATTGCAGCACTCACACGATCCCGTCGACCGGACCGCAACCGGTACGTACGATCACGGGTACATTCTCCACCAGGTCAATCACCGTGGTGGGCTCGAGACCACAGCTGCCACCGTCGATGATCAGGTCCAGTTCGTGTTCCAGGTGTTCGCGGATCTCCCAGGTATCGGTTTCCGGAAACTCGCGTCCGGGCAGCAGCAGCGTGGAACTCATGAGCGGCTCGCCGAGCTCCGTGAGCAGCGCCTGGCAGATCGGGTGCCGGGGCACACGGATGCCGATCGTCTTGCGTTTCGGGTGCTGCAGTCGCCGCGGCACCTCGTGAGTGGCGCGCAGGATGAACGTATAGGGCCCCGGCGTGAACGCCTTGAGCAGGCGGTACGCACTGTTCCCGATCCTGGCGTAGATGGAGATCTCGGACAGGTCGCGGCACACCAGCGTGAAGTTGTGCGAGTCATCCAGGCCACGGATGCGGCGGATCCGGTCCATGCCGTGCTTGTCACCGACGTGACAGCCGAGCGCATAGGTGGAATCGGTCGGATACGCGACCAGCCCGTCGTTGCGGATGATATCGACGGCATGACGGATCAACCGCTGCTGCGGGTTGACCGGGTGGATCTGGTAAAACTGGCTCACGGGAGCGGTCGTGCGTCGTCACGCCAGTGTTCGCATTCCCACACCGGCGTGCATCCCGGCGGCAGCGCGGGCAGTTCGCCGAGCCGGATCCAGCAGTTTTCCGGCCCGTGATAATCCGATCCGCACGAGGCCAGCATGCCCTCGTTGCGGCACAGTGCGCCCATGGCCGTGACCTGGTCACGGGCGTGGCTGCCGGAGACCACTTCCATGCCCAGCCCGCCCAGTGCGCGGAATTCCCCGATCAGCCGGCGCAGCTTGCTGGAGCTCATGCCGTAGCGCGCGGGATGTGCGATCACGGGCACGCCGCCGGCGTTACGGATCCACTGCAATGCCTCTTCCAGCCCGGCCCACTCGCCGGCCACGTACCCGGGCTTGTTGTGCACCAGGAAGCGCCGGAACACTTCCCGCACGCTGGCGGCGTGTCCCTGGTCGACCAGGAACCGGGCAAAGTGGGTCCGGCCGATGATCGTCCCGCTGGCGTAGGCGCGCGCGCCGGCCAGCGCCCCGCCGATGCCGGCGCGCGCCAGGCGGCGACCGATCTCCCCGGCGCGCCAGTCCCGGAACTCGCGCAACCGGCGCAGCCCCTGTTGCAACTCGCCGTTCGTCCGGTCGATCCCGAGCCCGAGCACGTGGATGGTCTGCGCCTGCCAGCTGACCGAGATTTCCACACCGGGCACCAGGCGTATCCCCAGATCCGTGGCACAGCGCCGGGCGGCCTCCAGTCCCTCGGTGGTGTCATGATCGGTCAGGGCCAGCATCGGTACGCCGGCATCCCGGGCGGCATGCAGCAGGGCCTCGGGCGACAGCGAGCCGTCCGAGGCAAGGGAATGGGTATGCAGGTCGGGGAATTTCGTCACGGCCGCCATTCTACAGGGAATCCACCACCGGGGCGCACGTAGCGGATCCTGCCCCACCCGGGCAGGATCGCGCGCCCCGGCGCCTTGCCAGAATCAATAATCGTCACGGTCGCGGCCGCGCGGGATGATGAGACAGGTTCTATTTACCGGCAACACTGCTACCATAGCGTGCGTACTAGCTGCGACCCGCCATGGACCTGCCGGACAGCCAACTGGATTCGATCCGCTCACGCATTACCACCCTGGTGGACACCTGCCTGGTGGATGCGCCGGACCAGCCGGACGATGCGGAACTACCCCGCCTGCGTGCGGCCTTCAGCCAGCTCGCCGAGGTCATGGCCCGGCTCGATGCCGACGCTGCCAGCGGCCAGGCCGACCCGGCGGATATCACCGAAATCGGGGAATATGCCCTGCGCCTGGCGCAAACCCTCGCCACCAGCCCGGGCTGCACGCAGTCGCAACAACAGCGTCTGGATGTGGCGCGCCTGACCATCGGCCTGGCGCTCTGGATCGCCCGGCTCGGTGGCCGGATCGACACCCTGGAGCCGGTCGTGGACGCCCTTGCCCTGCAGGCCAATGCGCTTCGTGATCCGCAGCTGCTGGAAGCACTCAGTGAGCAGATCCACCGGATCATCGCGGCCGTGTCCCCGCTCATCCGCCAGGATCTCGAGAAGGTCAACCCGGGACGTCCGTGGCGCGTGCTGCTGCTGAACCATGGCATCGTGGCGACGCGCAGCCACAATACCCGCCTGATGGAACGGGCGTTCACGGACCTGGCCCGCCACCTGCCGGACGATGCTGCACGGTTCTTCACCCAGGGCATGGAGCAGATGGATGCGCTCGGCTACCCGGAACCGGTACGCAAGGTCATGCAGAAATATCACCGCGAGTGGACGCGCAACCGCGCACTGCACTAGAACCTGTCTCCTGCCCCCCGCGGTCCGCTCCGCGGGAAACAGGGGACAGACCCACTGCTGTCCCACTATAAATTCGTTGAACCGTCAGCAAGTCTTTCACTCTGCACAATTTTGCCAGTGATCAGCTATACCGGGACATGGAATTCAGCGCCGGCTTGAATACACCGTGCATCCCTTCTCGGCAACTGCTCCCTGCGTTGCTCTACCACCGACATCCCTGTCGGCGTCCCT
>Ga0055451_10000986_pt1 | contig 11507 bp, 12 predicted proteins | sample China_Galinas_PW_3_FD_57745 | JGI IMG/M metagenome (GOLD analysis project Ga0055451, IMG submission 57745) | Wetland microbial communities from San Francisco Bay, California, USA, that impact long-term carbon sequestration - China_Galinas_PWB_D2 | ecosystem: Environmental > Aquatic > Marine >... | reverse complement strand
TACTCCCATCATCAAAAGGATCAGCACCACCTCTTTTGTCATAGTCAGCGGAGGCTGGGCCTTCCTCGCCCTGGCATTCTCCTACTGGCTGATCGATATGCGGAAACGATACAAATGGTCCCTGTTTTTCAGAGTCGTGGGATTGAATCCCCTTTTCATTTACATCTTTGCCCACGTGGGTGGGGCCATGTTCCTTGAAACCATCGTCCATCCTTTTACTTACCTTCTGTTTGGCTGGATGGGAACCCTGACAGCTTCCATTCTGACCAGTGCCATCGTATTGTTTCTCCTGTGGTACATATGCCACTGGATGAACAAAAAGAAAATATATATCAGAATTTAAGCTCACCGTAAATTTGAAGAAGATGTATAGAAATCTTATGGTCCAGATCTTTGGGATACTGTTCCTGGTATCTGCATGTACCGCCAACAAGGCAGAACTTTATCAGGATATGACCAAAATTGATGCTCATGTGCACATCCGGACAACGGACCCTGCTATCATGGAGTTCGCCAGGTCCGAAGGATTTAAACTGCTTACCATCAACACCCGGTCGGACAGCCAGGAGAATATTGATCAACAGCGGGATTATGCTATGAAAATGAAAAGCCTTTACCCGGATGATATCTCCTGGCTCACTACCTTTTCCATGGAAAATTTTGAGGAACCTGGCTGGGCAGATAAAGTAATCCGAAATCTGCAGGATAACCTGGACCAGGGCGCTTCCGGATTTAAAGTATGGAAAGATATCGGGATGACATTCCGGGATAGCCTGGGCCACTTCATCTTCCTGGACGATCCACTGTTTGAGCCTGTTCTTGAATTTATGCAGGCCAGCGGGAAAACGCTTCTGGCACATATTGGGGAACCCAGGAACTGCTGGCTTCCCATTGATTCGATGACGGTGAACAATGATAAGAGCTATTTCAGGGAAAACCCGCAGTACCACATGTACCTGCATCCCGATTACCCCTCCCACGAAAGATTGATTGAATCGAGAGACAATGTGCTGGCCCGGTATCCCGACCTGAAACTTGTTGGGGCCCATCTGGGCAGCCTGGAGTGGGATGTGGATGAACTGGCGAAAAGACTGGACCGTTTTCCGAACTTCGCAGTGGACATGGCAGCACGGGTCTGCCATTTCCAGGTGCAGGACAGGGAGAAGGTCCGGAATTTTATCATCAAATACCAGGACAGGCTTCTTTATGCCACCGATGGTGGTGTATCAGAAGAGAATGTGGAAAACAGAATAAGGTGGTTCAAGAATGAATGGCATTCGGACTGGAACTATTTTGCAACCGACAGCATCATGAGTTTACCTGCTGTAGATGGAGAGTTCAGGGGATTGGACCTGGATGAAAAGATCCTCAGAAAAATCTTCTACACCAATGCGGTAGATTGGTATCCAGGAGCCTTTAAATAAACCGGATCTGGCCGATATTCACATTTTTCTGTGGAAAACTTCACGCATGAATATGGATGAAGATTTATGGATACCATTTACTTTGCTGCGAAATTGTTGAGCAAAGAATAACATGTTAAAGATTGCAAAAGATGGGATACAGTGCAGGGTTGAGCTGTTCCAGGTAAACAAACTGAATACCCTGTTTTCAGACCTGGTAAGGCAGCAACTAATCGAGCTGGTGGAGGAACCGGGAATATCTGTGATTTTTAATCTTGAAGGGATCCGTTTTATAGACTCGGCTGGCTTTGACGTACTCATGGAGGTCACGACGCGTGCCAGGGAAGTGGGCAGTGAGCTGCTGCTATGCAATATTACAGATGATGTAAGGGAACTGATCAACCTGATGGAACTTGAAAACAGGTTCACTTTTGCTACCTGCAAACATAGCAGGGAGAAGATCCTCCCGGTGCTGGATTAAGCCTGCCGGCCTATCAGGGTGGCTGATGTACAATCTGACACCATCACTTCCACGTAGTCGCCAGGTTTCAAATCTTTTTTCGGGAATACAACCACTTTGTTCTGCGACGTACGTCCATATAGATTCTCCTCCGATTTTTTGGAGGTGCCCTCTACCAGCACTTCAAATTTCCTGCCCACATCCAGCTGCTTGCTTTTCAATGAAAGCCTGGATTGTAGCTCAATGATCTCATTTAACCTGCGTGTCTTGACCGATTCGGGAACATCATCCTTTAGCTTCTCAGAAGCATAGGTTCCCGGGCGCTCGCTGTATTTAAACATATAGGCGAAATCATAGGCAACCCACTCCATCAGGCTGAGGGTTTGCTGATGCTCCTCCTCGGTTTCGCCACAAAACCCCGCAATAATGTCTGTGGAGATGGTGGCAGCGGGAAGGAACTTGCGGATAGCAGAAATCCTGTCCATATAGTGTTCGCGGGTATATCTTCTTTTCATCCTTTCAAGCACGGAGCTGCTGCCCGATTGAACAGGCAGGTGGATTGACTTGCAGAGGTTGGGATACTGAGCCATCAGGCTCAGCAGTTCATCTGAAAGATCCTTGGGGTGTGAGGTGGCAAATCGTACCCGAAATGCAGGATCAATACCTGCTACCATTTCAAGCAGCTTCTCAAACCGCACCGGATGGTCCCCCTTTTTCCAGCTGTATGAGTTCACATTCTGACCAAGCAGGGTTACTTCCCTGTATCCATTTAGAAAGAGTTCGGAAGCCTCACGGACTATGGTTTCCGGGTCGCGGCTCCGCTCCCTTCCACGGGTTCCCGGTACCACGCAGTAGGCACAAAAATTATTACATCCCCGCATAATGGCCACAAAGGAGGTCACATGATTGCGGTCCATCCTGACCGGTCTGATATCCCCGTATGTCTCCTCGAGTGAGAGGATCGTATTGATCCCTTTCTCCCCACTTTCCACCTCCTCCAAAAGTGCCGGAAGATCCCGGTAGGCATCCGGGCCCACCACCAGGTCGACTATGGATTCATCTTCAAGCAGCTTTTCCTTGAGCCGTTCTGCCATGCAGCCGATCACACCAATCGAAACCTGCTCTTTATGCTCCTTGAGTTTTTTGAAGTCCCTTATCCTGGCCCTTACCCGCTGTTCAGCATTGTCCCTGATAGAACAGGTATTCACGAGCACCAGGTCAGCCTCATTGATATCCTCTGTTACGTCATAATGATGTTGCAAAAGGATGGCAGCAACCACTTCGCTGTCAACCACATTCATCTGGCATCCATAGGTCTCGATATACAGTTTCCGGTTCGGCATGGCCGCAAAGGTAGAAAAAAGACCATTGACCGACAATATGAAGCAGTTTACCGATTTGGTGTTTTATTAAGATGAACCATGCACTATACTTACATAAGAAAACGAGTAATTATTTATAAACTTAAAAATATGAAAATGGGAGCAGGATTATTCTGGGGTGCATTTTTACTCCTTCTGGGAGTGGCCCTTATTATAAGAGTGGTATTCAACGTAGATTTCCCTGTTTTTAAAGTGTTGATAGGGATTTTCCTGGTAGTACTGGGTCTGAAGGTACTCTTCGGCAGACACCTGATCTCTCACGATCATTTCAAACCCGAGGAGACAATATTCAATGAGCGGGTCTACGATAATCCGGAGTCGGGCAAAGAGTATACTGTGCTGTTTGCCAAAGGAGTATACGATTTTACCAATGTGGATCTTGAAAAAGGTAACTTCCACGCCAAAGTGTCCACTGTTTTTGGTGGAACCCAGATCATTATACCTGGGGATAAGCCGGTAAGGATCACGGCAGATGCTGTTTTTGCAGGCGCTGAACTCCCTGATGGCAATAATGCCGTGTTCGGTACGACTATTTATGAAAGTGACTCCTGGAGAGCCGATACAGCCTCCATCAATATCAAGGTGGAGGTAGTTTTTGGTGGAGTTCAGGTTATACGACGATAATTGCTTTTATAAAGAGCAGCATTTTTCTATTTTTGCAAAGAATATTGCACTAGAATTATGTCAGGACACAGCAAATGGTCGACCATAAAGCGCAAAAAAGGCGCAAATGATGCCAAAAGGGGAAAACTATTTACCAAACTAATCAAGGAAATTACAGTAGCAGCAAGCATTGGCGGTCAGGATGTGGAAGCCAACCCGAGGCTCAGGGCAGCCGTTCAGAATGCCAGGGGGATGAATATGCCCAAGGATACCATCCAGCGGGCCATCAATAAAGCTGACAGGGACAGCTCCTCATTCCAGGAACTTACCTTTGAAGGCATGCTGCCTAATGGCATAGGAGTATTTGTCGACTGCCTGACCGATAACCGGAACCGTACGATAAGCAATGTCCGGTCCATATTTAACAAGCGTGGGGGAAATCTTGGAACAAACGGGTCGCTCGGCTTTATGTTCGAACGCAAAGGTATTATCAGCCTGGCCGCAGAGGAGTTGGATCCTGAAGAGTTTGAACTGGAACTCATCGATGCGGGTGTGGAAGAGATAGAACTGGAAGATGGTGTATTCATGATCACCACACCCATGGAGGAGTTCCACAACGTGCAGAAAAAACTTGAGGAGATGGGCCTGGAACCTGATAGTTCTGAACTCCAGAGAATCCCCAATGACACTGTTGACCTCCCTTTGGAACAGGCTGTTCAGATAATGAAGATCGTGGAAGAGTTCGAGGATGATGATGACGTACAGGCGGTCTCACACAATTTGAATGTAACCGATGAGGTTTCTGATGCCATGGAATAGGTAATTCCCCTTTTTTTACAAACCCTTATTGATCAGCCTGACAGAAAAGATGGATACACCTATCAGATTTCCTGCCATTGCAATGGTCCTGATCAGGTTATCCGGATCATACAAGTTAAAAAAAATCATGGTGGGACCGCAGATCAACAGGAGGATCATGGCAACGATTGGAAACCTCTTCATCCTGAACCTGGTAAGACCCAGGCCAAATGCAAACAACCCCAGGAAACTGCTTCCTATATGCCTGTAATCAAGTTCTTTCTGAAAAAGGCCCAGCAGGCGGATCCAGGTCTCTTCATTGCTATTCTCAGTGGCACCCAGCACCCCCCCGGCCAGCTCACGTGAAAGTTCCAGCCCTGCTATCCCCATCATCAGAAATCCCACAGAGGCTCCCAGCAGCCAAATCCCGTTTATATATTGCAGGATCCTGAGCCTTCTGTGAAAAATGGCCAGAAAGACCGGAATGGCGAGGAAAGTGATCAGGGAGGTGATCAACCAGGACCAGGTGCTAATTTGTTGACTTTCGACGTGATTTGAAAGATATGAGAGGTCCTCCTGAAGCGTGGCATAAGGACTGACAAAATTAAAGTCCAGTAACAGGGAAGTCACATAGCTAAATGTTACCAGTATAATCGATAAACCGGCTAACACCTCTCTTCTTCTCCGTTTCCTGTCTGATCGCTCCTGCATAAAGTGAATGTAATCAATTTCTCAATTGTATGGCATTCAGAAAGTAAAATTGATTATTTTTGACCCGACAAGTGAACAGGATGAAACACTCCATACTTATTCTTCTATTTTGCACATTATCGGTGGCCGGTCTAAAGGCGCAGGATATTCAATCCGGAAAATATGATGATCTGCTTAGAATACTTGAGAGGGAGGGTCCGGGCGATCAGGTAAATCTCGAAATGGATAGCCTGCTGGTTGCTAATTATAATAAACTGATAACCAGAAATATGCAATCAACCGGCATACCGGGATACCGTCTCAGGATCTTCTCGGAAAGCGGTGTGGGAGCCAAACAGGAACAACAAAAAGTGAGGGCAAAATTTCTTTCCCTCTATCCGGGCCTGGATGCCTATAACCGGTACGATGAGCCCTATTTTAAGGTCTATGTGGGTGATTGCCGTACCAAGAGTGAAGCATTAAAGCTGAAGGATATGATAGTGAGAAATTTTCCTAATTCATTTGTTATGCCAGCGGAGATAAATCTGAAAAGTGGTGATTAGCAGGATATTTTATGACTGACGAAGTAAAGCACAAGTGTGGCATAGTATTGATCAGATTGCTTAAACCACTGGAATACTACCAGATCCAGTATGGTTCATGGAGATACGGGATGGAGAAGCTGTACCTGATGATGGAAAAGCAGCGCAACAGGGGACAGGATGGAGCAGGGCTGGTAAGTCTGAAGATTGATACCCCTCCCGGGAAAAAGTATTTCAACCGTCACAGATATTCAGGTTCAGCAGCTATCAATGAGATATTTAAAAAGATCTACTCCAGATTTGAAGAGGAAGAGAAACTGCATCCTGCTGCCTTCACTGATCCCAACTGGGCCAAAGCCAACCTGCCTTTTGTAGGTGAAGCTTACCTGGGGCATCTTCGGTATGGCACTTTTGGTTCCAACAACAGCGCCAACCTGCATCCGGTAATGCGTGAGAGTAACTGGCGTACCCGTAACCTTGTACTGGCAGGGAATTTTAACCTGACCAATGTTGATGAACTGTTTGAGATCCTGATCGATCTGGGACAAAACCCGAAAGAGTATTCCGATACAGTGACCATGCTTGAAAAAGTGGGTCATTTTCTCGACGTAGAGAATCAAAAACTGTTTGATCTTTACAAATCCCAGGGATTTTCCAACCGTGATATTACCGATAAGATAGGGAAGAGTCTTAATATATCCTCGGTTCTGGAGGAGGCCAGCAAAAGGTGGGACGGGGGATATACAGTAGCCGGTATGATGGGTCATGGGGATGTATTTGCCCTGAGGGACCCGTGGGGGATCAGGCCCGCATACTATTATCATGACGATGAGGTAGCCATTGTAACTTCCGAACGCCCTGTCATACAAACGGCCATGAACGTTGAGTTTGAAAAAATCAAAGAGGTGCCGCCCGGACATGCGTTTGTTGTGAAAAAGAACGGGGAGATCTCTTTAAAGCGCGTCAGGGAGGAACAGGTGAAACGATCGTGTTCCTTTGAAAGGATCTATTTTTCCAGGGGAAGTGACAAGGAGATCTATAGTGAAAGGAAAAAGCTGGGTGAACTACTGGTTCTTCCCATACTTGAAGCGATTGATTATAATGTGGAGGATACTGTCTTTTCCTTTATTCCAAACACAGCAGAGACTGCATTTTACGGGATGATCAAAGGGGTGGAAGATCACATGGTGGTGAAAAAAATGGATGAGCTCATCCAGCTGAAGGGGAAATGCAACCAGGAGGATATCCTGAAGATCATGACTGAGCGGGCCCGTATCGAGAAAGTGGCCATTAAGGACCTGAAACTGAGGACTTTTATTTCACAGGATAAGGGCCGCAAAGATCTGGTGAGCCATGTCTACGATATCACCTACGGAACGATCCGTCCTGGTAAGGATAACCTGGTTATCATTGACGACAGCATTGTAAGGGGAACCACGCTGAAACAGAGTATAATCAAGATCCTTGACAGGCTGGAACCAAAAAGGATCGTGGTGGTCTCATCCTCACCCCAGATCAGGTTCCCGGACTGTTATGGGATCGATATGGCCAAGCTGAGTGATTTTACTGCGTTCCAGGCAGCAATAGAACTGCTTAAGGAGAACGATATGCAGCATGTAATCAATGAGGTATATAAGAAGTGCGAACAACAGAGCGGACTTCCAAAGGAGGAGTATGTCAATTATGTGAAAGATATCTATAAGCCCTTTACCCAGCAGCAGGTGAGCAACAAGATTGCCGAGATGTTAACTGATTCGGATGTAAGATCCGAAGTTAGGATTGTCTACCAGAGCATCGATAATCTCCATAAGGCTGTCCCCAATGATCTGGGTGATTGGTATTTTACTGGTGATTACCCTACGCCGGGCGGGAATAAGGTGGCCAGTACATCCTTCCTGAACTATATTCACGGGATCAATACACGTGCCTATTAACCTGGTTCAGATTTACCTGTTGGATGTTTCTATTTACGCCTATAAAACTGGAAACGTTTGAATAATCTCTGGATTTTCAGATTTCGACGCCTGATGCTTTTTATTTTCTGGAGTTGTTTCGGCACATAATTCAGTATGTGGCGTTCCACTTTGGCCTTATAAAGATCATTTACGGATATCATGATCCCGGTCTCCTCCACATCTCCGAAACCCCTGTTCAGAACAGTACCAAAGGTTCTCATGGAGGGGGAAAGACTCATATAGGCATTGATAAGCGGGGGGATATTTTCGCCGCAGGCACGTACCTCTTTTGAGAGGATCTTATAGTCCTCTTCATAGTCCTGGCCTGTGAAGATGGCGGTAAGCTTGGCCCTGTCTGTGGCCATTTTTAAAGGCTTTTTTGGTGTAACCAGGCCTTCACTGTCCGGAAAATGCTTGTTCAGGAAGAAAAGGATCATGTCCCTTGCCATCTGATGATAGTGCAGGTACATGGTCACTTTCCCGAACATAAATTTTTTAGTGGGATGGTCCAGCACCAGCGTGCCCAGTCCGTCCCACAGATTATCAAGTGCATAGATTCCTTTGCGCCTGAGAGAAGTTGACTGATACTTGGGCTGCACAAAAGAGCGTCCCAGCTCGATCATATGAGGAAGGTAATCCTTGATAAACAGATCAGAAAAATCAAATAACCTGGATGTGGCCAGTTTCACCTCCCCGTTTTTCACGCATTTAGCGGTATCGCATATAAAAAACCTGTAACCGCCCAGTATGGCCTGTTCATCAGGATCCCATACGATAAGTTGCTGGTAGGCATTCTCCCCGGTATCAAAAGCATCGAGGTCGCATTCCAATCCTGTACCCCCGCCTGCATTGCGGAAAGAGAGTTCCCTGAGTCGCCCGATCTCTCTCATCGTATTGGGAGAGTTCAGGGCATTGATAATATAGATTTTATTACCTGCCTTATTGGTTTTCCTGATAAACCGTTCTTTTGAGAGCTCTGCTTTCAGGGCCTCAAGGGGAACCGGAGGTATGATATCTTTCATATTCATATTCATATTCGACAGGTTATTTGATTATTTCACTGAATTCACCATCAGGATTATCAACCAGGGTGTAGGTATAATCCTTTACTTTAGCTGCCCATTCAACAGGTGTATGTCGCCTGTCAAATGTAGAATATGGAACCGGCTTACCAAAGGTTATCACAAAATGTTTATTACGGTGCTTGTATGACTCATTGGGAAGGAAGAACATTTCCAGGTTGGTCTTGATCCCCAGGAACTTCCTCAGGTTGGCCAGGTTGTAGAAAAAATTGGAACATCTGCCGGTTACATGAATGGGGATAATATCTCTTTTGGTCTGCCGTGCCTTGGTTATGATGCTTTTCTGCCAATCCGAATCCCTGATTTGACCCCTTTTCCTTCTGGAGACCAATCCGGCCGGGAATGTCATCACCTGCTGGTCCGACTCAAAAATGGCATTGATGCGGCGCACATTCTCAGTGGCCTGGGCCCCATGTTTATTGATGGGTACAAAGATCCCGTCCATGTTCTTTACATTGGTAAGCAGGTCGTTCACCAGGACTTTCAAATGCGGATAGTTGCGGGACAGCTCACTGATGATCATCATGCCATCGAATCCACCCAGGGGGTGATTGGCCACAAAAATACATCGTCCTTCAGGGGGAAGGTGTTCCCTCCCCCTTACCTCCAGTGTTACATTGAAGACTTCTATGGTAGCCCTGGCAAATTCCACATCCTTCTTATATCCATGGTTGTAAAGGATAGGATCGTTCATAAAATCGATGCGGAGTATCCTTGAGAGAAATCGATAAACAAACCCGGGAATCCAACGTCCCACCCTGGGATTTTTATCCATGAATAAGTCCCTGATAGAGATGGGTTTAAAGTTCTTTTTATGTGTTGCCTCATCCATATATTTCCGGTGCGGACAGTGATTTTCCCATAGTGCAAAGACAAAAGTATTAAAAGATAAGTTATGAACAAAGTGGGAAAAAGTGGGAGAAAATGGTACAAAGTGGTTAAAAAATACTACTTTTACTGTTAAACCCGTGAAAATCCTATGATTACGTTTATCGGAGATTATACGGTCAGACTCGATTCCAAGGGACGACTCTCTTTCCCTGCAGCATTTAAAAAGCAGAGCAGACAGGTTGTTCAGGATGGTTTTGTATTGAAGCGGGATCTGTTTGAGCAATGTCTGATCATGTACCCCATGGAGGAATGGGAGCGGCAGAATAAGATCATTCGTTCACGGACTAACCCCTACAACAAAGAACATGCACGGTTTCTAAGGATGTTCTTTTCAGGAACTGCAGAGGTGACCCTTGATGCAAATAACCGGATGCTCATTCCAAAACGGTTAATGGACTATGCAGGTATCGGTGATGAGGTGGTGCTTGCGGGACAATCAGGAAAGATTGAGATCTGGGCTTCGAATAGATATGGCAGCGTAAGCCAGGCAGATGATGATTTTGCAGCTATGGCCGAGAAAATATTAGGCGGATCAAATGATGAACTTGATAAATAATGGGCTATCATAAGCCGGTATTATTGCATGAAAGCATTGACGGACTATACATTAAACCAGAGGGCAGTTATGTTGACCTGACCTTTGGAGGAGGGGGACACTCTCGCGAAGTTCTAAAAAAGTTGGGTAAAAATGGCAGACTTGTAGCATTTGATCAGGATCAGGATACTTTCGCCAACATTCCGGATGACAAGCGGCTAATTTTTGTTAAGGCAAATTTCAGATATTTGAAACATTATCTGAGATATCATGCCATTGATAAAGTCGATGGCATCCTGGCTGACCTGGGTATCTCCTCACATCAAATCGATCAACCCGAAAGGGGCTTTTCCTTCAAAACAGATGCCGAACTGGATATGCGTATGGATATGCGCAGCGAGAGAACCGCTTCCAGGCTATTGAATGAATCATCTGGTGAGGAACTGGTCCGGATCTTCAAATCATACGGAGAACTGCCAAATGCAGTCGCCCTTTCAGCTGCCATCGTGCATGCAAGGGAGGTAGCCGCGATTGAAACGACAGAGGATCTGGAGAAGGTGTTGAAACGGTTTATTCCGAGGCAGCAACCCAGTAAATTCCTGGCAAGGGTTTACCAGGCACTCCGGATCGAGGTTAACAGGGAGATAGAGGCCCTCGGCGAAATGTTGTTGCAGACAGCAGGTTGCATGAGTTCCGGGGGCAGGCTGGCAGTGATCACCTATCACTCCCTTGAAGACAGGATCGTGAAAAACTATATGAGGTCGGGAAACCTGGAGGGGAAGATAGAGAAGGATTTTTATGGAAATATTCAATCACCGTGGAGACTGGTGAACCGCAGCGTAATTACACCCTCGGAAGAGGAGATAACAGGGAATAACAGGGCCAGGAGTGCCAAACTGAGAATAGCTGAACTAATTGGATCATGAGCAGGGAGCACAGGAATATCGAATTTGACCAGTCCATCGAGGAGAAGGAGAAGAGTCTGTCGTTGCGTGACCTGGTGGATGGTAACATACTGACCCGGAAGGCAGTGTTGAAACAGTCACGTTTTATCCTGCTGCTGGTATTGATTGCATTTATGTCCATCGCCAACCGGAATCATGCGGAAAAGAAGGTGATACAACTGAATCACCTTCAGAGCGAGGTAAAGGAATTGCGTGCACGAT
>Ga0055451_10000976_pt1 | contig 11576 bp, 9 predicted proteins | sample China_Galinas_PW_3_FD_57745 | JGI IMG/M metagenome (GOLD analysis project Ga0055451, IMG submission 57745) | Wetland microbial communities from San Francisco Bay, California, USA, that impact long-term carbon sequestration - China_Galinas_PWB_D2 | ecosystem: Environmental > Aquatic > Marine >... | reverse complement strand
GCCTTTCGGGTTCGCGTCCTCTGGCCGGTGAGGTCGAGCCGGTCGTCGCCGAGAACCCGATCGAGCTTGCCGAGGCGACCGAGTTCTCGCGGGCGCTGGATGCGGCGATCGCGAAGCTCCCGGAAGCCTACCAACCCGTGTTCACGTTGCGGTTTCGCCACGGGCTCGCGACACCCGAGATCGCCAAGGCGCTCGGGCGACCGCCGGGGACCGTGCGCACGCAGCTCGTGCGCGGGCTCGAGCTGCTGCGGCGGAGTTTGCCGGCGAGCTTTGCGGGAACCGTCGCAGCGATGCTCGTCGCCGATCGCGGGCTCGATGCCGTGCGCGGCGCCGTGCTCGCGCATGCGGCGAGCGCATCGCAGACCGCGGCCATGACCTCACTCGGAGTCGTTCTTATGACCAAGAAGGCAGGCTTGCTCGTCGTCGTTCTAGCGACGCTTCTCGCAACGCTCGTCACGGTGCTGTCGATGTCGGGAACGTCCGCTACTCCCGAGCCAGGCGTCGCGGTGGGACCGATTGTGCCTGCCGGTTCGAAGCCGACGATGAGGGAGACTCCAGGCCCGGCGGCGCCTTCTCGTTCCAACATCGTGCGAAGCGCGGTGCCCGGCAACACGCTCGCGGTCGTCGGCCGTTGCGTGACCGGCGAAGCCGGCGAGCCATTGCCGGGGTGTAGCGTCGGCGTCCGGCTCCAGTTCGCCCGTGACCTGTCGTCGCGAGACTACGCGCACGAGGACGCACCGCTGTGCACATGTCGAGCCGATGGCAGCTTTCGGGCCGTTGTGCCGATCGCAGCGGCAATCCCGGAGACGGATCGTGTCACGTGTGGCCTCGACGTTCGGATCGAAGGGCGAGCGACGGTGAATGCGACCGTGGGCTTCCCGGCAACCGCGTTTCGGGACTCGACGTTCGACATCGGAGACGTGCGCATGTGGGTGGGGTTTCGCGTGCGCGGGCGGGTCGTCGACCGAAACGGAGTCGCCGTGCCGGGTGCGAGCGTCGGGATCAAGGGCCTACCCAACCCGCTCTTGTCGCCCTACGGACGCGGGCAGAACGGAGCCCAGACCCTCGGCAAGACGACGAGCGATGGCAGCTTCGCGTCGAAGCCAGTGCCGGTCGGCACCTGGCCGCTCGTCGTACGCGGGAACGGTATCAAGCTCGTTTCGCCCGAGCGGATCGAGGTCGATCCCATGTCGCCGAAGCGCGTGGTCGCGATCGTCGTCGAGCGAGAGCAGGACCGGCCCTCGATCACCGGCAGGGTCCTCGACGCAGCCGGCGTGCCGATCGCGGGGCTCCGCGTGCAGGCGCGGTGGGACTGGCCGGAGCAGATGAAGACGTGGAGCCCTGCTGATGGGGGCGGGTTCGTTCACCCGCGCAACGACGAGATCCTGCGTGGGACCGCGGACACCGATTCCATGGGCAGGTTCCGGATCGTCGCCGCGGACGACGATCCGCCCGACGTCCACCTCGGTTCGTTCGGATGGAGTCGGCACAAGAAGCTCTGCGAGCCGTTTCACGACCCGCGAACCGTCGCGTGGAACACCACGGGAATCGAGCTCGTGGCGAAGCGGGTCACGTCACTCGAGGTGAAGGTCGTCGAAGCCGGCACCGCGGACCCGGTCGAGAAGTTCGCCGTGTTCTGCTATCCCGCGAAGCAGATTCCGTCGATCCTCCAGCCTCTATGGCACGGCCGGGGGTCGAACGGCACGGCTCGCATGGTTCCGCCGGGCAGCGGCGAACACTGGCTGATCGTCGCGCCGAAACGGCGAGACCTGCTCCCGAGCCCTCGCCAACGCGTCCAGATCGCGTCCGCCGGCCCCACGCACGTCGACGTCGAGCTCGAGCACGCTCGCCCGATACGCGTTCGAGTCGTGCGCGACGGCGGCAGCCCCGTTGTCGGGACGAGGCTGCGACTCTACGACGCGACGGGTATCGCCGACAAGCTCGAGCCGGACTTGGGCCAGGTGACCGAGTACCGGCAGGTATTCGCCGGCGGACCGAGCTTCGTGATCAACCGCCATCAGCCGCCCAATCCATTCGCGGCCCTCTTCCCGAGCGTGAAGAACAATCCCGACCTCCCGAGCTCGCCGCTGGTCACCGACGAGGCGGTCACCGACGGAACGGGGCGCGTGACCCTTCATGGCCCGAAGCGCGGATCGAAGCTCGCGCTCCACTTGCTCGGTCCGGGGCACGTGAAGAAGCTCGTCGACTCGTTCGTGGCCGGCGAGCACGAAGTCACGGTCTCGGTCGAACGTGGCGCGCAACTCGAAGTGTCGCTACAGCCGCTCTCGGTACTGCACCTACCCGGTGGCGTGGGGCTGCAGCTGACCCACGAGGATCACCGATCAACGCCGGGACGAACTACCTGGTGCACGCCGCAAACCGCGACCTACCGGGAAACCACATTCGATGACAAGGGGATCGTGTGCGAGGACGATCTCATGCCGGGACACTGGACCTTGATCAGCCGGTTCAGCAAACAGGAGCTGGAGCTTACGGCCGGCAAGACCGAGAAGCTCGAGCTCGACTGCTCGCGTTTCGTGCCGGCCCGGTGCGAAGGCCGAGTCCTCGTCGACGGCAAGGTCCCCGAAGATGCAGCGGTCTCGCTCGTCGTAGTCGACGATGGGCCTCTCGACGGACCGCAAGCCTCCGCGAGAACGCTCGCTTCGGCCCGGATCTACGGTGTCGATGGCAACGGCAGGTTCGTCGCTCCGCTCGTGTGCCCCGGCGAGTACGTGCTCCGCTTGTGGATCGACAAGTCGCGAGGGAACAACCGACGCCAGTATCCGGCGTCCGCACCGTTCCGGCTTGCGCCGGGTGGCTCCTTGCGCAAGGGCTTCTCGTTCCATCACCGCCGCCTGCGCGTGCGTGTCGTCGGTGCCGACGGCAAGACACCGGTCGCGAAGACGCGTTTCGTCGTGCGCGGCACGCCACGGTTCGAGCAGCGGGTCACGACCGACGAGCAAGGTCGGTTCGTCCTCGACCCGGCACCGGACCACACGATCGAGCTCACGCTGCACGGCAAGGGACCGTGGATCCATCCGGTCACCGCCGCCGACATCAAGGCGATCGTCGAAGGCCGCAAGGCGTTCGGCCCGTTCGCGGTGCCGGACGAGTCCGTCGAGCTGGTTGTCAGGCTGCGCTGACCGACCGGTTTCGGGGGTGGGCAGGCGTCAGTCCTTTGCGGGCAGGCGCGCCGCGAAGTACCAGTGGTGCCCCTCCGGATCGCGCGCCCCGTAGCGCCGGTCGCCGTAGGGTTGGTCCCCGGGCTCCTCGATGATCTCGGCGCCGGCCTCGCGGGCGCGGGCACAGTGCGCGTCGACGTCGTCGATGTAGACGTAGAGGCTCTGGGTCACCTGGCCGAGATGCTTGGGGTTTCGGAAGTCCGGACCGGGCGTCCCCATCATCACGAGCCCGTCTTCGAGGGCCATCTCGGCGTGCATCACCTTGCCGTCGGGGCCGCGCTGGCTGTGGCGCTCGACGAGGCCGAAGGCGCGGGCGAGCCAGTCCATCATTGCGCCCGTGTCTTCGTAGTTGAGGTAGGGCGAGATGCGGGGATAGCCGGGCGGCGGGTTCGTCGACATGTTCGGACTCCTGGCGTGTGGCTGGTGGCGATGGCCAATACGAGTGCTGGTGGCGGCATGGGGACACTCGCTATCCTATTCGGTTTCCAACTCGGAACCTCGACAAACGGTAGAACCACGCGATGAAGGCTGTTCCTTACGACTTCAAGGCCATCGAGAAGCGCTGGCGCCAGCGCTGGGAGGACGAGCGCCTGTTCCGCGCCGATTCCAAGGCGCCGGGGAAGCCGTTCTACTGCCTCGTGATGTACCCCTACCCGTCGGGCGACCTCCACGTCGGCCACGGGAAGAACTACTTCATCGGTGACGTCATCGCCCGCTACCGCATGATGTGCGGCTGTCACGTGCTGCACCCGATGGGCTGGGACGCGTTCGGACTGCCGGCCGAGAACGCGGCGATCAACCAGGGCGCGGATCCTGAGCGGTTTACCTACGACAACATCGGCAAGATGAAGCGGCAGCTCACCGAGTGGTCGCTCGGCTACGACTGGGACCGCGAGATCGCGACCTGCCACCCGGGCTACTACAGGTGGAACCAGTGGATCTTCACCCAGCTCATCAAGCAGGGGCTCGCCTACCAGAAGGAGGCGCCGGTCAACTGGTGTCCGTCCTGCAACACGGTGCTGGCCAACGAGCAGGTGATCGACGGCCGCTGCGAGCGCGACAACACGCTCGTCGAGCAGCGGATGCTGCGCCAGTGGTTCATCAAGACCACGGCGTTCGCGCAGCGGTTGCTCGACGGGCTCGACCGGCTCGACGGCTGGCCCGACGCGGTCAAGGAGCAGCAGCGGCACTGGATCGGGCGCAGTGACGGCGCGTTGATCCGGTTCTCGATCGCCGGTGGCGAGGACGAGATCGAGGTCTTCACGACCCGGCCCGACACGCTGTGGGGCGCGACGTTCATGGTGCTCGCACCCGAGCACCCGCTGGTCGACGAGCTCACGACCGGCGATCGCCGAGCCGAAGTCGAGGCCTACGTGGCGCAGGCCAAGCGCAAATCGGCGCTCGACCGGCAGGCCGACGCGGGCGAGAAGACCGGTGTGTTCACCGGCGGCTACGCGGTCAATCCCGCGACGGGCGAGAACATCCCCGTGTGGATCGCCGACTACGTGCTCATGGGCTACGGCACCGGTGCGATCATGGCCGTGCCGGCCCACGACCAGCGCGACTTCGAGTTCGCGCGCAAGTTCGATCTTCCGGTCGTCGTCGTGATCGAGGATCCCAACAACCCGATCGACGCCGATGCGATGACCGAGGCCGTGCCGCAAGTCGGCGTGCTCGTGCGTTCGGGCCCGATCGACGGGCTCGCGCCCGCCGCGGCGATCCCCGCTGCGATTGCGTGGCTCGAGGAGCAGGGGCGTGGCGCCGGCGAGGTGCAGTACCGGATCCACGACTGGCTCGTGTCGCGCCAGCGCTACTGGGGCACGCCGATCCCCGTGATCCACTGCGCCAAATGCGGTTCGCTGCCGGTTCCCGACGATCAGCTCCCCGTCCTGCTGCCCAAGGGTGTCGACTTCACGCCGACCGGCAAGTCGCCGCTCGCGTCCGTCAAGGAGTTCGTCAAGACGACGTGCCCCGGGTGCGGCGGTCCGGCGGAGCGCGAGACCGACACGCTCGACACGTTCACGGACAGCTCCTGGTACTTCTTCCGCTATCTGTCGCCGCGCGACGAGGAGAAGCTCGTCGACCCGGCCGAGGCCAAGCACTGGTTCCCGATCGATCAGTACATCGGCGGGATCGAGCACGCGCGCGGGCACCTGCTGTACTGCCGGTTCCTGACGATGTTTCTCCACGACCTCGGGCTGAGCCCGGTCGACGAGCCGGTCGAAAAGCTGTTCACGCAGGGGATGATCTGCAAGGTTGCGTACCGGTGTGAAGAGCATAAGTGGCTGCACGAGAGCGAGGTGAACCTCGGCGACGACCCGACGTGCAAGCACTGCGGCCGGCCCGTGACCGCCAAGGTCTACAAGATGTCGAAGACCAAGAAGAACGTGACGAGCCCGGTCGAGCATCTCGACGAGGTCGGGGTGGACGCCTCGCGGCTCTACACGCTGTTCATCGGTCCGCCCGAGATCGACGCTGAGTGGAACGACGATGCCGTGCGCGGGCCGTTCAAGTTCCTGCAGCGGCTGTGGGACAGCGCGCACGCGGGCGCGGATCTCGTCAAGGCGTATCGCCAAGGCGCGGCGTCTGGCGACCGCGAGCTGCGGCGCAAGACGCACCAGACGATCGAGGCGGTCACCGAGGACCTCGAGTCGTTCGGGTTCAACACGGCGATCGCCCGCCTGATGGAGCTCGGCAACCTGATCCGCGAGAAGGGCGACGACCCCGCGGTGGGGGAGGCGCTGTGGAACGCCACGTTCCTGCTCGCGCCGTTCGCGCCGCACATGGCCGAGGAGCTCCACGCGCTGTTCGGCGGTCAGGGTTCGCTGTTCAAGGCGAGCTGGCCCGAGGCCGACGCGTCGGTGGCCGCGGTCGACGAGGTCGAGATCCCGGTGCAGGTCAACGGCAAGCTGCGCGCCAAGGTCCGCGTACCCGCGTCCGCGTCGCCCGACGAGATCAAGGCGGCGGCGAAGGCCGACGGCAAGGTCGTCGACTACCTCGACGGTGCCGACGTCGTGAAGGAGATCGTCGTTCCGGGGCGGCTCGTCAACTTCGTCGTCAAGAAGCGCTGAGGGCTCCCCGAGGCGGCCGCGTAGAACACAAGGGCATCAGCTAGACTCATCGGAGAACAGTCGATTGCCCGCAGTGTCCGACACGGTCACATGGACGTCGACTCCCTTGCGGACGGTGGCGGTCACGACGCAGAAGTCCTCGAACAGCTCGATGCACCGGGACAGTCGTTTGGTGTCCTCGACGTCGACGTCGACGTCGACGACGATCGCGACGTCCAGCGCACCGACGCGTAGCCGGTTTCGCTCGTTGCGTTTCGTCGTTCCCGTGACTTCTGTGCGGACACCGCGGACGGGCACCCGTGACTTCTCGAGGCAGAACAGCAGGCTCGCGCTCAGGCAGCTGCCGACGGCCGTGGCGAGCAGGCGCGACGGATTGGGTCCGCTCCCCGTGCCGAGCGGGGGAGGTTCGTCCACGACGAGGGGTGCGAGCTGTGTGCCTTGGAATTCGGTCTTGAACTGATAGCGCTCGAGGCGTTCGAGCGTCACGACGAACGTATTGTCTTCGGACATCGGATCTCAGGAGTCGGGGACTCGCCCAAGGGCGGGCACGGTGGCTCCCGTCGGAGCCCGTGCGATCATAGCCCGCGACGCCACCGTCCTCGACGCCCTCCGCGACGCCCGGACTCCAGACACCGCCGGAACGCGGGCAGGTGGTGGTCGCGCGAGGCGGCGCGCAGCCTCTGGAACGCGTCGCGGACGACGGGCTCCGTGACACTCTCGAGCAAGCGGTCGTACATCGCGACGTTGGCCTGCTCGAACTCGATCGCGGCCTTGCACGCGGCGGTGATCGACGCCGGGGCCTCGATCTTGTTCGTCCATGGATCTTGCGGCGGGGCGACGCCACAGGAGTCGAACACGGACAGGAGCAGCGCCGCATGCCGTTCCTCCGCCTCGACGATGTTGACGAACGGACGCAGCTGACCGAACGTCGCGATGACCTTCCGATAAGTCGCGCGAGCCTTGTACTCGTCGATCAGCGCCTCGCGCAGCGCCGCGGCGGTCCGGTCATCGAGCTTCTGTGCCGGCGAGCCCAGCAGGACGCAGCGCACGGCGGGGAGCTCGATCAGGTCGGGATCGAGCTTGTAGGTCCACGGGAGATCGGCGTTCTTCCAGCCGTTGACGGTTCGCTTGCCGAAGCTCGGGCTGTCCGGGTCCGTCTGCTTGTCTCCTTCGAATCCGTCGATCATCGTGTAGACCCGGTCGAGGCCGGCCTTGGCGAGGGCGTTGACCGCCTTCGCGCTGCGAACGCCCGACCGGCACATCACGATGATCGTCTCCTCCGGCATCGTGCGCGCACGTACCAGGTTGACGAATCGCGGGTTCTGGCGCATCGCCAGCTTCTTGCCCGTGCGGTCCCACTGGTAGCTGACGAGCCACCCCGGGATGTTGATGGCCATCGGCGGATGGCCGACGAACATGTACTCCTCGGGAGTACGGACGTCGATGATCTTCACGCGGTCGGGATTCGCGGCCCACATTCGATGGGCGTCGCGGGCGGTCAGGTACAGACCGAGGGTCGTGCGCTTCGCCTGCGGGACATCCCCGGGCTCCTGGCCCGAAGCGCTGGTTGCACACACACCTGCGGTGAGCAACAGCACGATAGTCGAGGTTCTCATGGCTTTCTCCTCCGAAGTTCGGAGGATAGTCCGCGTCACCGCAACCGGCCGTTGGCCCTTGAGCGGGTCCTCGCGGGACCGTGTTCGTATCAGCCGGCGTCAACGAACGTCGAGCACTGCCCCGACGGCGTTCGTGAACCGGAAGTTCGAAAGCCCCGGACCTCCGATGCCCTCGAACAGGACCGGCAGGCCGCGAAACACGGTGAGGTTCGGGATCGGGATCAAGAGCGTCGTGACCTCGGAGCTGCCCTGGACGCCTCCTCCGAGATAGGCCAGGTAGCTCGGGTCCAACCACGCGTCGCCGAGCCCCGGGATCGTCACGGGGCCCCACGAGAGGCTGGCATAGAGAACGAACAAGTCGCCCTTCGCCGTAGCGAATTCGACCGTGGACTGGCCGCCGAGCCTGTTCCCGGACACGACGATCGTCGGCCGGCGCTCCATCGTCACCGAGAAGCCCGTATGCGTGCCGGTGATCTGCGCCGTGGGGTCGAGCACGAGGCTGCACGTTCCGTGGCCGAAGAGCGCGACCGAAGATTGGGTTCCCGCGCGCACCATCGACTTCGGACCCGCGATGACGACGTGCGACGAGTTCGCGAAAATGGCTTCCGAGCCCGACAACGTGTTCTTGTTGCAGCCGGGACTGCCGTTGCCGCCGGACACGTCGGACTGGGCGATGTGAACCGTCGCGCGGTCGAGCTCCAGCGCCGGAAACGAGCGGAACTCGAAACAGCCGTGCAGCAGCAGCGTCTTTGCGTTCTCCCCGTGATAGCTGCCCCCGGTGATCACGACGTTGCTCTGGACGATGCGGCATCCCGACGGCGAGTTGCACGACGCGAGCGTGACCGCGTTGTTTGCCTGGATGAGCCAGAGGTAGCCCTGGTGCGCCGCGTTGAGGGTCAGCCCGTCGACCTCCTCGAGGTGGACGCTGCCCGAGTTTCCGGTGATCTGGAACGACTCGACTTCCATGAGCTCCTGGACGACGACGCCGCGCATCCGGAACCGCTGCCCGCCGGGGACGCCGGTGACCGTGAGCTTGCCGCCGAACAAGCTGCCGGTTCGGATCGCGGCGCCGGGCCGACCGAGGATCGCGATCCCCTTGGTGATCGTGGTCGGCGTATAGGTGCCGGCGCGGAGCACGAGAACGTCGCCGTGATTGGCCGCCTTGACGGCGGCGGGCAGATCGAGGTAGTCAGCGCCGGGGCCGTTGTTGGCGTCGACGATGTACGTCTTCTGCGCCGAGGCCAGCGCGGCGGTCGAGACTGCGGCGACGAGCAAGCACGTAACGATGGATGAGGCCATTCTGCCAACTCCTTTCGGAACGGATTCGGCTCGAGAGCTGTGCAGGAGGGCGAGGACGACTCCATTGTCGCTGATGGGCCAGTGCGCAACCGCGGCGAATTGCAACGACCGCCGGGTACAATTGCCTGCGCTCGCGGGTCCGTGAACGCATGATGTACGGATCTTCGAGACAGGGCACTCTGCCAATGACCAACAATCCATTCGGACACGTAGACCTGCGCGTCAACGATCGCGAGCGGGCTCGCGAGTTCTACGGGCGGCTGCTGCCCGCGCTCGGTTTCACGAAGTTCCACCGAGGCGAGAACTTCGACACGTTTGCGGTGCCCGGGGATCCGCCGTTTCGGCCGTGGTTCGGATACGTCGAGGAACGCGGGCACGAGCCCAACGGCAACCGGATCGCGTTCGCGGTTGCGAGTCGGGCCGAGGTCGATCGAGTCGCCGAGGTGGCGAAAGGCTGCGGCGCGCGCAACGTATCCGGGCCCAAGCCGATGCCCGAGTACGACGCGGGCTACTACGCGGTGTTCTTCGAGGATCCGTTCGGCAACGCGCTCGAGGTCGTGCACACCACGAGCTAATGGCCGCGGTCCGTGCTCCAACGCACGACGGACGGCACACCCGGCCCGCGCAGAGTGGCTTTGACACGGCAGAGGACCGGCAGGCTGCTATCGCCGAACGGCTTCGCCTTCGCGATCACGGTCACGTTCCAAGCTTCTTCTTGCCGGACGACGGAAGCCTCCGCCGTGCAGCGACCGATCTCGAACGTGGCAGACGCGAGGTCCGGCTCGCTCGCGAGCCGGGTGCGCAGGTCTGCGAGCGCACCTTCGGCGGCGTAGAACGCCTGCAGGCGGCCTCGTTCGACGATCGTGTCGTGCGAGTCGATGCGCGAGCGTGAGACGATCAGCGTCGTCATCGAGCTGACGAAGGCCACGACGAACAGCGCCAAGACGACGACCGATCCGTTGTGCGAGCGGTTCACCGGTGCCTCCGGGCGGCGACCGCCGAAACGATCACGGGGGCCGGGCGAGAGTTGTCTCGTGGGCCGGTGGCCAGCTCGAGCACGATTTGGAACACGTGGTCGACACGCTCGACTTGCAAGCTTGCGATCGCTCGCGCGAGTGTGTGCCCGTTGCGCTCGAGCTTGGTTCCAAACGCTCGCCAATGAACGAGTCGGCCGCTGACCGTCAGCTCGACGCCGTCGCGGGTCGCGCGGAACGCGCTCGCGGCGCGAAGGTCGCTCTCGAGCGAGGCGAGGGCGCGCCGCGCGTCGTGCAGCTGTTGCGAGTAGCGCTGCGAGCCCCGGTCGGCGCTGCGGGCATTGACCGCGATCGTCCCGGCGACGCTGGCGACGCCGAACACGAGCACGGATACCGCGACGAGCTCGATCAGGGTGAAGCCGCGGTCGGTCATTGGTGCCTCCCTACGACGATACGCGTGTGCAGCGCGACGCTCGCGCGCCGGCGCGCACCCGGTTCGAGCCAATCGACGACGACCTCGACCTCGACGAGGTCGTGGCGCATGGCTCGCACGATCTCGCGAGCCCGAACGCCGGTGAGCTGCCGCCGGACGCGTGCGTCGATCTCGAGCGGCCGCTCGCCCGGTTCGACGACGACACGACCTGCCCGGTAGCGCTCGAGCCGCGCCGCCGCCGCTCGGGCCGCGAGCGTCTCGTGGTAATCGCGCGCGAGCGCGAGCGTGCGCGCCCGCGCACCGCCGTGCAGCGCGACGCCGATGCCGCCGAGCACGGTCAACGCGACGATGACCTCGATCATCGAAGTTCCAACCTGAGTCTTCACCATGGTGAAACAGTCTCTCTGAGCGAGGCGAACAGCAGCATCAAGTCGAGCAGAGTCCAGAACAGCAACGCGCCGAATACCGCGATCGATACCGGCTGGATCCACCGGAGCTGTCGCGACAACTGCGCTTCGAACTTCTCGACGCAGCGGTCGGCGATCGCTTCCATACGCTCGCGGAACCGTTCCGGTGGCGAGCCGGAGGCCGAGACGCACGAGCTCACGACCCAAGCCGGGAGCCCGGTCGCGGCCCAAGCCTCTTCGGCGGGCGCGCCTCCACTCACCGCGGCAGCAGCGGCTCGAAATCCTGCTTCGAGCGGCTTCCCGGCCGGCGCTGCCTGACGAAGGGCGTCCGAGAGCAGAACCCCGGAACCGACGAGTTCACCGACGACGCGCAAGCAGCGCTCACCGGCAATCAGCGTCCCGGCGTCGCGGGCCCACGGAAGTCGGGTGCCCAGTCGTTGGAACAGCCCGTAGCCTCTGCGCCAGTACCGGCCATCGATCTGCACGGCCAGCACGACAGCGAACCCGAGGGCTGCGACCAGGACGGCTACCGACACGAGAACCGAGGCGTTGATCGAAGTCTCGCCCGATGCATGCGACAACCGGTACAGGAAG
>Ga0055451_10000972_pt1 | contig 11612 bp, 8 predicted proteins | sample China_Galinas_PW_3_FD_57745 | JGI IMG/M metagenome (GOLD analysis project Ga0055451, IMG submission 57745) | Wetland microbial communities from San Francisco Bay, California, USA, that impact long-term carbon sequestration - China_Galinas_PWB_D2 | ecosystem: Environmental > Aquatic > Marine >... | reverse complement strand
CCGAAAACGAACGGGAGAACCCTCCCGTGACAAGCATTCTCGAATGCCGGACGGGTGGGTTTCGTCTCTCGGCACGGCCGAGACGTCTCGTCATCAATGACTCCTCGGGAAGACGTTCTGTTGCGCCGGGTCCTCCTCATCGAGAAGAAGCGGGGTCGGAGCCGCCGCCCCGCTCCGGTGGGCGACGGCTCCCGACCGAGCAGCCTCACTTCAGTGTCAAGACGACGATCGACTTCGGAGGAAGCTGGACCGTGAGGGTTCTTCCCGACAGCCTGGCGCCGTCGAACGACTTGGGCTCGACGGCGTGCGGATTGTCGAAGGTGTTGTGCGCCTGCATGGTAGCCGCCGTGAGGATGCGGCCGCTCACGCTCGAGACTGGCTCGCCCCGGATGTCGGTCGTGACGGTATGGGCCTGGTTCGGATCCAGGTTCGACATGGTGATATGCGTCACGCCGAGCGAGTCCCGCGACGCAGACGCGCTCACGGCCGGGATGCTCTGATCGCCGTAGGTATACCGGCCGGCGTCCAGCGAGATGGGCAGCAGCGTCGCGTCGTGGTGCACCGTGTACATCTGGAAGACCCAGTAGGTCGGTGTTTCCACGATGGTGTCGCCGTGCGTGAGCAGCATCGACTGGAGCACGTTGATCGTCTGCGCGATGCTTGCCATGCGCACGCGGTCGGCGTGGTTGTTGAAGATGTCGAGCGAGGCCGACGCCACCAGCGCGTCGCGCATCGTGTTCTGCTGATAGAGGAAGCCCGGGTTCGTGCCCGGCTCCACGTCGTGCCACATCCCCCACTCGCCCACGAACAGCGCCACGCGCTTGTCCGGGTCGTAGCGGTCCATGATGGTGGAGTGGCGCTCGATCAGCTCCCTGATGTGGATCGCCTTCTGCAGGGCGGTGAACCACTCGCCCTCCGTGAAGCTCGTGGCGCTCCCCTTGTGCTGCCAGGTTCCGACGACGGTGTAGTAGTGGAAGTCCAGGGCACGCATCATCTGGCCCGCGTCGCGCATCATCACGTCGGTCCAGTTGTAGTCGTCGACGTTCGGGCCGCTTGCGATCAGGTACGGCTGGGTGCGGCCGTAGGCACGCAGGAAGGTGGCATAGCGCTTGAACTCGTCCGCGTAGTACTCCGGCGTCATGTTCCCGCCGCAGCCCCAGCTTTCGTTTCCGACGCCCCACAGGCGCACATTGTAGGCATCGGGGTGGCCGTTCTTGGCGCGCAGGTCGGACATCGGGCTCCCGCCGGGGTGGTTCACGTATTCCCACCAGTCGGACATCTCTTTCACGGTCCCGCTACCCACGTTGCCGACGATGAACGGGCTGGCGCCGAGTCGCCTCATGAGCTCGAGGTACTCGTCGGTACCGAAGCTGTTGTCTTCCGTCACCCCGCCCCAGACGGTGTTGACCATCGTCGGACGCTCGCCGCGCGGCCCGATACCGTCCTGCCAGTGGTAGTAGTCCGCGAAGCAACCGCCGGGCCAGCGCACGAACGGCACCTCGAGCTTCTTGAGCGCGTCGATCGCCGCCTCGTTGTACCTCCAGCCGCCGTGGCCGTCCTTGATCCAGTAGCCCCCGTAGATGTCGTGGCCCAGGTGCTCGGAGAATTGGCCGTAGATGTCGCGGCTGATCGTCGTCGTGCCCTGATCGGCGTTCACGATCAGGTGCGGCTGGCCGGCGGACGCCTGTTGAGCGCCCAGGGAAGCGAGCGGCAGGGAACTCAACGCTACCATCACTGCCCAGATTCGTTCGATCATGGGTTGCGCATTCCGGGTCGAGGGGATAGGACGGTATACATGACGAGAGAGTACGACGTGACAGGTCGCCGAAAAAGGGGAGCACCCCGTGACCTGTGCATGCATGCTAAAGGAGAACGGCGCTATGCGTTGTAGACACATTCTCGCCCGGTCGGTCGCGGCCGGGGCATTGTCGGTCGGGCTCTCTGCGGCCACGGTCGGGGCTCAGAGCACGCGCATCCCGATCCACGATCCGGTCATGATCAGGCAGGACAGCACGTACTACGTGTTCGCGACCGGCCCTGGCATCACGGTCTGGTCTTCACCCGACATGAAGGACTGGACCCATCTCGCTCCGGTCTTCGACTCGGCCCCGGCCTGGACGCACGAGGTGGTTCCCCGCTTCCGCAACGGCGAGTGGGCTCCGGACATCGCCTTCCATGACGGCACGTATTACCTGTACTACGCCGTGTCGGCGTTCGGCCGGAACACCTCGGCCATCGGGGTCGCCACGAACAAGACGCTCGATCCCGACGATCCCGACTTCCACTGGGTCGATCACGGCATGGTGATCGAGTCGGTACCGGGGCGCGACCTGTGGAACGCGATCGACCCCAACCTCGCCTTCGACGCCGACGGCACGCCCTGGCTCGACTTCGGCTCGTTCTGGACGGGGATCAAGCTGGTCAAGCTCAGGCCCGACTTGCTGCGGCCGGCCGAGCCCGAGGAGTGGCACAGCGTGGCGGCGCGCCAGCGCTACTGGAAGCTCCCCGACAACGTGGCCGGTGACGAGATGAACGGTGCGATCGAGGCGCCGTTCATCTTCCACAAGGGCGACTGGTATTACCTGTTCGTTTCTTGGGACCGCTGTTGTCGAGGGGTGAATTCCACCTACAAGGTGGTCGTGGGACGCTCCAAGGACATCACGGGCCCGTACCTGGACGCCGAAGAGCAGGAGATGCGCCTCGGAGGGGGTACGCTCGTCGCCGCGGGTGACGGAACGCACTGGGCCGCCGTCGGCCACTGCGGCGTCTACGACTTCGACGGCACCGATTACCTCGTCATGCACGGCTACGACGCCACGGACGAGGGACGCTCGAAACTTCTGATCGAGGAGATCCGGTGGGACGCCTACGGTTGGCCTCATATCACGCTCCGATGACGGGCGGAGCCCGCGGACGGCGGAGCGGGGCTCCGCGCCGCACCTTACCCGTCCTTGCGCTGCAGGTCGGCAGACTCGTCGGCCTCCTTTTCACCGCCTCCGCGTTGCTCGCCCCCGCCGCGGCTCGTGCCCAGGAGAGGGAGCCTGTCAGCCCTACCACCGATCCGCCCATCCACGATCCGACCATGATCGAGGCGGACGGCACCTACTATCTGTTCGGTACGGGGCAAGGCATTCAAGTGTGGTCCTCGCCCGACATGAAGACCTGGACGCACTCCGCGCCGGTCTTCGACTCCTCGCCGGATTGGGTCCAGTCGATCCTGCCTGGCTTCCGCAACGGCGAGTGGGCGCCCGACATCGCCTTCCACGACGGCACCTACTACGTCTACTACGCCGTCTCCTCGTTCGGCCGGAACAACTCGGCCATAGGCGTGGCCACGAACAAGACGCTCGACCCGAAGAGCCCCGACTTCCGGTGGGTCGACCACGGAATGGTGGTACGCTCCGTGCCCGGACGGGACATGTGGAACGCCATCGACCCCAACCTCGCCTTCGACGACGACGGCACACCCTGGCTCGTGTTCGGCTCGTTCTGGCAGGGCATCAAGCTGACGAAGCTGACGCCGGACCTCATGCACCCGGCCGACGATGCTCCGGAGTGGCACACGGTGGCCGCGCGCAACCGGTACTGGAAGCTCGACGAGCGTGACGCGGGTGATGCGGCCAACCCGAATCTCCCGTACGACAGCCTGTACCCACAGCGCATCGTGGAGATGGAGCACAACATGCAGAACGGCTCGATCGAGGCGCCGTTCATCTTCCACAAGGGCGACTGGTACTACCTGTTCGTCTCCTGGGACCGCTGCTGCCGCGGGGTGAACTCCACCTACAAGGTGGTCGTGGGGCGCTCCAAGGACATCACGGGCCCCTATCTGGACCGGAAGGGGCAGGAGATGGCCCACGGCGGGGGCTCGATGGTGGTGTACGGCTTCGGCAAAGACCGCCACTGGGCCGCCGGAGGCCACGAGGCCGCGTACACCTTCAACGGTACCGATTACCTGGTCCTCCACGGTTACGACGCGACCGACGAGGGCCGCTCGAAGCTGATCGTGAAGCCCATCGAGTGGGACGCGCAGGGCTGGCCGAGGGTATCGCTGGAAAACTGAGGCGCGGTCGGCCCGGGGGGCGGGTCCGCCCCCCGGGCAGGACCCCCGGTGCGAAGCCGACCTGCCCTTACACGATACGTGGGGAATCTCCCGACTGGACGGATGAACCCTCTTCTTCAACGCTGAAGGGATCATCATCGCCCATTCGGGAGGACCCCCATGCTCGAGACGATCCGCTTCCGGCTGAACGGCCGGCCCGTCACGCTCGAGACCGACGGTGACCGGCGGCTGCTCTGGGTTCTGCGCACCGACCTCGCGCTCACCGGACCGAAGTACGGCTGCGGGATCACCATGTGTGGCGCCTGTACCGTGCTGGTCAACGGCCGTCCCGTCCGCTCCTGCCAGTATCGCGTATCAGGTTTGCAGGACGCCGACGTCACCACCATCGAAGGGCTCGCCGACGGCGACAAGCTCCATCCTCTCCAGGAGGAGTTCGCCGAGCGTGGCGGCTTCCAGTGTGGCTACTGCACCTCCGGGATGATCCTGGAGGCGTATGGCTTCTTGAAGGAGAACCCGCACCCCACACGCGAGCAGATCGTGAGTGGGATGAACCGTAACCTGTGCCGCTGCGGTGCCCACAAGCGGATCGTGGAAGCGATCGAAGCCGCCGCGGTGCGGATGTGAGGAGGGCGCCATGAACAGAAACGATCTGGGCCCCATGGCCGTCGACCGCCGGGACTTCTTCAAGTTCACGGGGGGCGGCATCGCGGTCTTCATGGCCCTCAAGGACACCTCGCTCGTCACGGAGACCCTGGAGCAGCAGCGGGGCTATCCGACCGACTTCAACGCCTACGTGCTGGTTGGCGAGGACGGTCGGGTGACCGTCTTCAGCGGCAAGATCGAGATGGGGCAGGGGGTGGAGACCTCACAGGCGCAGATGGCGGCCGAGGAGCTCTGCGTCTCGCTCGATACGGTCGACATGGTGCTGGGCGACACGGACCGGGTGCCGTGGGACGCGGGCACTTGGGGCTCGCTCACCACCCGCGTCTTCGGACCGGCGCTGCGCGCCGGCTGCGCCAAGGCCCGCGAGGTGCTGCTCGAGCTGGCCTCGGAGCGCCTGAAGGTGCCGGTGGGTCGGCTGCACGTGGAGAATGGCGTAGTCTCCGCGGTCGGCGGGCAGGGGAGCGTCACCTACGCGGAGCTCGCGAAGGGCAAGAAGATCGCCCGCACGCTGGACCACGAGGCGGTGCTGCACGCGGTCGAGGAGTTCAGTGTCATGGGCGCCTCACCCGAACGCCTGGACGCCGTGGCCAAGGTGACCGGCGCGGCGCACTACGCGGGCGACCTCCGGTTGCCGGGAATGCTGCGCGCGCGGCTCCTCCGTCCGCCTTCGCACGGGGCGACGCTGAAGAGCGCCGACACGTCTCAGGCCGAGCAGATCGAGGGCGTGACGGTCGTGAATCAGGACGGCCTCGTCGCCATCCTGCACGAGGATCCGGAGACGGCCGAACGGGCGCTCGGCCTCGTCAAGGCGGACTGGAACGTTCCGGAGTACGACGTCGACGACGAGAACATCTGGGATCACCTGGTCGCGGCCGCGCCTCGCGGGCGCACCTCTCAGGAGCGCGGGAAGGTCGCCGACGGCGAACAGGCGTCGACGAAGGTCTACGAGCACACGTATCGTGATCCGTACGTGGCCCATGCGCCCATGGAGCCGCACACGGCGATCGCCTCCAGGCAGGGAGATCGCATCACGGTCTGGACCTCGACTCAGAGCCCCTTCGGAGACCAGGGACGCATTGCGCGCCTGCTGAACATCGACCAGGAACGGGTCCGCGTCATCACGCCGTACGTCGGAGGCGGGTTCGGGGGCAAGTCGTCGGGCGGACAGGCGCTGGAGGCCGCACACCTCTCCTGGATCCTGAAGAGGCCGGTCCAGGTGATGTGGATGCGTCAGGAGGAGTTTTTCTACGACACCTTCCATTCGGCGGCCGTGGTCAAGGTCCGCTCCGGAATGGATCGGGCGGGCAAGATCCAACTCTGGGACTACCACGTGTGGGGCGCCGGCACCCGCGGCACGGAGGTGTTCTACGACGCGCCCAACATCGCGGTGGCGTCCCACTCGGCACGGGACGCGCAACCGTTCGCGACCGGATCCTGGCGGGCGCCCGGCGCCAACTCCAACACCTTCGCGCGCGAGTCGCAGATCGACATCATGGCGGCCGAGGTGAGCATGGACCCGCTGGAGTTCCGGCTACGCAACACGTCGGATCCTCGCATGCGGAGCGTACTCGAGGCCGTGGCGAAGCTCGCGGACTACAAGCCGGCTCCGGCGCCCAGCGGGCGTGGCGTCGGCGTAGCATGCGGAATCGACGCAGGCACCTACGTGGCCCATGTGGCCGAGGTCGCCGTGGACCACGCCAGTGGGGCCGTGAAGGTCGAGAAGATGTACTGCGCCCAGGAGATGGGAATCGTGGTCGACCCGGTGGGCGCCACGATGCAGATGGAGGGCTGCATCACCATGGGCCTGGGCTACGCTCTGATGGAGCAGCTCCGGTTCAAGGGCGGCGACATCCAGGACCACAACTTCACGAGCTACCGGATCCCGCACTTCGAGGACCTCCCGGACATCGAGACCCTACTCGTGCCCAACGACCAGCTCGCTCCGCAGGGTGGGGGCGAGCCGGCGATCGTCTGCATCGGCGCCGTGATCGCCAACGCGATCTTCGACGAGTGCGGCGTGCGTCTGTTCCAGATGCCGTTCACGCCGCAATCGGTGAAGGCGGGCCTCGCGGCTTCGTAGAGGCACACGCGGGCTCATTCGTGAGCCGCCCCGCGCCCCCGGCTCCGGGGTGCGGGGCGCGTGCCGTCCGTCCCAAAGGAAATGCACATGCTTCTCTCCCTCGCCCTCCTCGGTGCGCTGGTCGCCCCTCCGTCCGCGGCTCCCGAGGACACGATCCCGGCGGCGCGCCTCCTCAGGTCTTCGATCGCTCAGGTATCGGTGTTCACACCGTACGCCGCCCCGCTGGGGGCTTCGACGTCTGTCTCCGCGCGCACATCGATCGATGCGCCGCGAGTCATCGAGTACAGTGACGCCTACTTCACCCGGCTGACGATCCACAAGTGGGCGAGCTACCTGACGCTTCCCCTCTTCGCGGGTCAGTACGCCGTGGGCCGGAAGCTCCTGAACGGCGACGGATCGGACCGGATGCGCAGCGTCCACGGGCTGCTGGCGGGAAGCATCGCCGGGCTCTTCGCCGTCAATACGGTCACCGGAGGGCTCAACGCCATCGAGGCGTGGAAGGACCCCGAGGGACGCACGCGGCGCACCCTGCACACCGTCCTGATGATGGCGGCCGACGTGGGCTTTCTCGTGACCGCGGCCACCGCGCAGGAAGACGAGAACGAAGGGGGTGTGCGCAGGATTGCGAACAACACGACCCATCGGAACGTGGCGTTGGCGTCGATGGGCACGGCGGTCGTGGGCATCGCGGTCATGCTCCCGATCTTCGGGAGATAGCCGACCGCGGCGAGCCGCGCCCGCGCGTGCGTTCTTCGCGTCTCCAGGGGAATGCTCTACCTTCTGTTCCCATGGAGATCGGACTCTACACCTTCGCGGAGACACGCTTCGACCCACATACGGGTCGTCAGCTCGGCGTCCAGGAGCGTATACGCCACCTGTTCGAGGAGGTCGAGCTCGCCGACCAGGTCGGGCTCGACGTGTTCGGCGTGGGCGAGCACCATCGGGCCGACTACGCGGTCTCGTCTCCCGCGATCGTCCTGGCCGCGGCCGCGGCCAGGACGGAGCGGATCCGTCTGACCAGTGCGGTCAGCGTGCTGAGCTCGGACGATCCCGTGCGCGTCTTTCAGGACTTCGCGCTCATCGACCTCATTTCGAACGGGCGTGCCGAGATCATGGCGGGGCGCGGCTCGTTCGTCGAGTCGTTTCCCCTCTTCGGGCAGGACCTGGAGGACTATGACGAGCTCTTCCAGGAGAAGCTCGAGCTGCTCCTGCAGCTGCGCGAAAGGGAGCGCGTGACCTGGTCGGGCAAGCACCGGTCGGCCATCGAGGATCGTCCCATCTATCCGCGGCCGGTCCAGGACCCGATTCCGATCTGGATCGCGGTGGGCGGCTCACCCCCCTCCGTCGTGCGCGCGGCCAAGCTCGGCCTTCCCATGGCCCTGGCCATCATCGGCGGGCCGCCCGCGCGCTTCAAGCCGATGGTGGAACTCTATCGTGAAGTGGCCGATAAGGCCGGTCACGACGTCGCCACGCTTCCGGTGAGCATCAACGCGCACGGCTTTCTCGCCGACGACGTGCATGCCGCCGCCGAGATCGCCTGGCCTCCCTACGAACAGACGATGACCCGCATCGGGGCCGAGCGGGGGTGGCCGCCGGCGCGGCGTGGGCAGTACGACGCCGAGCGCGCGCTCCACGGAGCCCTCTTCGTCGGAGACCCGGAGCAGGTGATCGAGAAGATCCTCTACCACCACGAGCTGTTCGGGCACCAGCGCTTCCTGATGCAGCTCACCGTGGGCCCGACGCCACACAAGGACGTGCTGCGCGCCATCGAGCTGCTGGGGACCGAGGTGGCGCCCGCGGTGCGCAAGGAGCTCGCGGGTCAAAGCGATACGTCCAACTCGGTCTGAGGGACGTTCGGCCCCCATCGAATCGGTACCGCCGCCACGACGGTCCACACGCGCTCTTCCGCGATCCGCCAGAAGCCCGCGAACGTCCGGCCGTCGGGTACCGCGACCCTCAGGGAAAGCCATCGGGCCTGGGGCTCCGGGTCGAGGGACGCCGAGACCTCCACCGCACGCGTGTCCATCCTCAGTCCTTCGCCCAGGGCCTTGAGGGCCGATTCCTTCGCGCTCCACAGTAGATTGGCACGCAGGCTGCGCGCCTCGTCCGCCGCTCGGATCCAGTCGCGCTCCACGTCTGTGAAGTAGTCGGCGACGAAGTCCTCGCTGCGCGGCTCGAGCGACTCCACGTCACACCCCAGCTCCACGTCGCCCGATGCGGCCACCGCGAAGCCGTCGTCGCCCGAGTGGCTGAGCGACAACGAGATCGGGCCCGTTCTCCCCCCCGCGAGCAACCGCGCTCCGGGCGCTCCACCGGGTCCGGCGAGGACCTCGATCCGCTCGGGTCGGGCCGGGTCCATGCCGAGCGCGGCAGCCACCGCGCGTTTGGCGACCCATCGTCCCAGACGCCAGTCCGCCAACCGTCGCGGAAACCTCAGCTCCGCCTGGATCTGGGTCTCATTCGGTGCCAGCCATCCATCGCCGGCCGGCACCTCCGACGCCGAGGCCCGAGCCAGGTGGACCCGCATCGCCCTGGTCACCGCCTCAGTGCCGCGAACGCCTCTGATCTCACACCGCCGGGCAGGGCAGACGTCCGGTACCCCTCGAGCGTCGTAAGCACCCGTCCCTCGTGGTCGACCACGTCCACGTCGAACGAGCCCTCGGGCGTCTCCGAGGCCAGCGCCGTGCTCTCCACCTCACCGTTGGCGGGACGGAGCAGCTCGAGGCGGCGGAACCCGAACGGAAGTCCCATACGCTCCGACGAAGCGATCTGGGCGAGTCCCGCCGTCTGGAAGGCGAGCTCGACCAGCCTCGGTCCCACGACCGTCGGGCGTTCGGCCGGCTCGTGATTCGGAGGCAGGGAGTCGGACAGACGTCCGGAAACCATGCCGTCTCCGCGCCATGCCCTGGCCATCACCTGGTACGCCGGCCCGTGAAAGTACGTGTCGTAGATTGCCGCGGCCTCGACGACCGCTCCGTCCGGCTGCGGCACGGGGCGTTCGCGCTCCGTGTGCGGCGCAGTCGCCGACAGGCGGACCGTTCCGGAGAAGTGCGTGGTGATCTCGGGCTCCTCGCGGCCCACCAGGATCCGGGCGCCCAGCACCCGACAGCGCGCGAGCACGTCGTCGCCGTCGGCGTCGTAAGTGACCTGGACGGTCACCGTACGTGCCTCGTCGCGGTAGAACTTGAAGGGCGCGTGGAACGCCACGTCCTCCAGCGACACGACGTGCAGGTCGGGGAAGCCGACCCGTGCGGCCTCGGCCATGGCCTCCAGTCCCATCACGCCGGGCAGGACCGCGATGCCATCGATACGGTGATCGTCGAGGAAGGGCTGACTCATCGGGTCGAGCCCGGTCTCGACGACGAGGCCGTCGGCCAGACTCCATGATCGCACCGCGCCGACCATCGGCCCGGCGCACCGTACGGCCGCCTCGGCGTACTCCGGACGCAGGCAGGCCCACTCGGCACGCTCCGCCACCATCACGCCCAGCCCTTCGGCGATCACCACCTCGCCGCGGGATCCGGCGGCGATCTCCCGGCGGACCACGCCCAGCCCGGCGGCGGGCGCAAGCATGTCGATGCCGGCGGCCTTCATGATCGAAGGCATCGAGCCCCGTGCGGCCATGCCGATCTCGGCCCACGCGGTCCAGTCCACCGCCAAGGCGCGCGTGTCGGGACGGCTGGTACGCATCTGCGACATCGCCTTGCACAGCAGGTCGTTCGCGGCCGCGTAATCGGTCTGTCCGGCGTTGCCGAAGCGGCCCGCGATCGAGCTGAACGCCATCACCTGTCCGATGCGGATCTCTCCGAGCGCGGCCATGAGGTTGAGCCACCCGTCGGTCTTCACGTCGAAGACCAGGGAGAACTCCTCCGGCGACTTGTCGGGCAGCGAGCGGCTGATCTCCATGCCGGCGGCATGCATGAGCACGTCGATCCTCTCGTGGGCGGCAAGGACCTCGGCGGCCACCGCACCGACGGCATCCGCATCGCGCAGGTCGAGGCTCCGATAATGTACCGTGGCGCCTCCCGCACGCAGGGCATCGATCGCCGCCTGCGCGGCCTGCTCGCGCTCGATCCGCGCGAGCTCGCGCTCCACCAGAACCGGGGTGACGCGCTGGCCGTCGGCCTTGAGCCGCGCAACGATGTCGCCCCGTAGTCCCTCCCGGTCCGTCACGATCCGCTGGAGGTCCGGATCGTCCGGGTTGGGCTCGGGCGCGAGATCGAGCAGCCAAAAGGTGCCGCCCGATCCGGACATGTCGGCCAAAATCGCCGACACGATGCTTCCGGCCGCGCCCGTCACGAGGTGCACGGCATCGGTTGTCGGCGCCCGCTGCGGGTCGACGGGTCGATCGGCCAGGCCGATCGTCCATCGGTGACCGTCCCCGTAGCCGACCTCGAGCACGCCCGGGTCGGCCAGTGTCTCGTCGATGAGCAGGTCGGCCAGGGCCGCCGTCTTGCGCGACGGCTCGAAATCGACCGCCTTCACCAATGCCTCCGGCCGCTCCCGGCGCAGCGCCTTGGTGAACCCCGTCACGGCCCCGCCCGCCGCGTCGAGCGCGCCCCGCTCGTCGTAGCCGTGACGTCCCCCGAGTCGGGTGGCCGACACGAGGAAGGATCCGGGCTCGGCCAGGTCCTCGTAGAGGACGCGGACGACTGCGTGCAATGCCTTTACGCGAGCTCGAAGGGCTTCGTGTCGCGCCTCCGGATTGGCCAGCGTCTCGGGCGCCACGGGATCGAGCGCAGGTAGCCAGAACACGCCGCTCACCCGGCCGGAGGCTCCGAAGGTGCTCCGCCACGCTTCGATCTC
>Ga0055451_10000971_pt1 | contig 11625 bp, 10 predicted proteins | sample China_Galinas_PW_3_FD_57745 | JGI IMG/M metagenome (GOLD analysis project Ga0055451, IMG submission 57745) | Wetland microbial communities from San Francisco Bay, California, USA, that impact long-term carbon sequestration - China_Galinas_PWB_D2 | ecosystem: Environmental > Aquatic > Marine >... | reverse complement strand
TGACTGGGTTACCCTTTGTATGGCCACAAAAAGCAGGGCCCCAACGGCCAGCGAGAGAAAATAGACATTGTTCAGTAAAATATTGGCCCAGCCCCGGACGGGGTTCCCTGAAAATGCGGTAACGATAGCCGCGATGCCCACCACGATCATGACCAGGGTAGCAATGACATAGATGCGTGATAATTTGATTTTCTCTTCCATTGTAACTGTTTTAGGCCGACTACTTTTGCAGGTTTTCTCTTATATAAAGAATGATCTCCCAGCGCTTATCCGGTCCGATCATAGCTCCGTGTGCTCCCATGATCCCGAACCCCAGTGTAACAACATGATAGATCTCCCCGTCCTTCAAAGCCTTCACCTTGTCGCTGGTCAGATCCGCAGGTGGATATGGATAACGCTGACTGGTAAACAGATATCCCTTCCCATCACCATTTGGTCCATGGCAGTCGATACAAAAGACCTCGTAAGCTGCCTTACCCCCTGCCAGGTTCACTTCATTCACCTCCAGGGGATTGACCAGGGCATTGCCTGCTGCCATGCGGCCTTCTTCGGTATTCTCCCATGTAAACGGGACCATTCCTACCGGCACTGTTCCCTCCACCGGTACCCTCATGGTCATACTATCATTAAAGTTGGGATTGGAAGTATAGGATTCGTATGCGTTGGAATAGTACATATCGGGCATATAATCCCACCCGGTGGTCGACCTGGTCCGGTCGCATGAAAGCAGTGCAAGTGAAATTACGGAACTTATCAGGATCTGTCTGTATCTCATAATTCTCTATTTTTCTATCACTTCTATGGCCCCTGACTCCTTCATCACTGAGGTGGCCGTGTTGACATCGGCCCGTTCCTTATTCACCAGGATCACAAATTTATCATTGGTGGCTCCCTGGTGGTAAATGGGTTTCTCATTGGATGGCCAGAGGTTGGCCCTCCATGAAAAAGTAAACAGGCTCAGGACGGTAATACTGAAGATGGTCAGGACAATGGTGATTACAATGAATGAGGGGAAGGCATTGCTTGGTTTTCCTCCATATTTCAGTGGCCAGTTGATCACAGCTGTATAGAACAGGAAAGCGAGCACACCTATGCTTGCAAAGAATCCATAGAACCATCCCACAATGGTTATCCTGGAACGCTTCCCATGCTTTTCCAGGATCTCGTGGACCGGGTATGGTGTAAATACATCCTCAATCTCGATCCCCTGCTCTTTCATTTTACGAAAGGCAGCGATCAAAGTCTCTTCTTTTTCAAATACTCCTATCAGATATTGTGCATCCATATGTTCCTATTTTTCTCTCTTTTTAAGCTGGAACTTATTCACTGCTTTCACCTCACTGATGGCAATCATCGGGGCGAATTTAAAGAAGAGCAGTACACCCAGGAAAAAGATCCCCAGTGTCCCGATGTAGACGGACACCTCAACAAACGTTGGCTTGTATTCGGCCCAGGCTGATGGAAGGTAGTCTTTGGATAGCGAGGTAACAACGATATTAAACCGTTCGAACCACATTCCCACATTGATCAGGATGGAGATGATAAATACGATCACCAGGTTTCTCCTGATCTTCTTGAACCACATCAGCTGTGGAATAATGGCATTACAGGTGAACATGATCCAGAACTGCTTTGTAAACTCACCTGTGATCCGGTTGTGGAAGAAGGTGAAGATCTCGTATTCGTTCCCCGAGTACCAGGCCAGGAAGATCTCAGTCATATAAGCCGTACCCATGATCAGTGATACAAACATCAGGATCTTTGCTATCCGTTCCAGATGGGAATTGGTAACATAATCCTCCAGTTTGTATATCTTTCTCATTATGATCATCAGTGTCATCACCATGGCAAACCCTGAGAAAATGGCCCCTACAACAAAATAGGGTGGAAATAGGGTGGAATGCCAGCCCGGTTCTACTGCGACCGCAAAGTCGGTGGCAACAATGGAGTGTACCGATACCACAAGCACTGCCGCGATACCTCCCAGTATATAGCTCAATCCTTCAAACCGTTTCCATTCGCCCACGGAACCCCGCCAGCCCATGGCTAAAAAGCCATAAACACCCTTCTTCACTCTGGAGGTGGTATTGTCCCGGATAGTGGCAAAGTCTGGGATCATCCCCATGAACCAGAAGGATGCGGAGATCAGGAGATAGGCTGAAATAGCACTGAAGTCCCAGAACAGAGGCGAATTGTAGTTCACCCAGAGTGGACCGCGGGTATTGGGATAGGGGATAATAAAGAAGGCATCCCAGATCCTTCCCATGTGCAGAGCGGGAAAAATGGCGGCGCACATTACCGCTACAACTGTCATAGCCTCAGCCGCACGGTTAATGGACGATCTCCACTCCTGTCTCAGGATCAACAGGAATATGGAGAAGGCTGTTCCGGCGTGCCCGATCCCGATCCACCAGACAAAGTTAAGTATGGCCCAGCCCCATCCAGTAGTATTATTGACTCCCCAGCTACCAATCCCTGTGGAAACGGTTACATAGATAGCCCAGAATCCAAGCAGCATCATCGTAGAACTGATGCCAACTGCAACGATCCACCAGAATTTGGGCCTGGCATAGAGCGGGGAGGTAATATCGGCTGTAATCTGGTTGAGTGACTTGTTCCCCAGGATCAATGGCCCCCTGACTTCTGTATTATACATATATGAGATATTTTTTATTATCCATGTTGCTCATCTCCTATACCCTCTTCGGATGCCGGATGATCCCCTGATCCCGCATCCGGTTTAACATTCCTTACCCTGGTCAGATAACCTACCGATGGCAGCGTATGGAGCTGTTCCAGCAGATGATAATTTCGTTCGTCTCTTTTCTTTATGCTCACCTTCGAGTCCGGATCATTCAGGTTCCCAAATACAAGGGCGCCCGACGGACAGGATTGGACACATGCAGGTTGCACTTCACCGTCCCGCAGGGCCCTGTTTTCCAGCTTGGCCTCCAGCTTCTTCTCCTGTATGCGCTGAACACAGAGGGAGCATTTTTCCACCACACCCCTTTCACGCACAGTTACATCGGGATTCAGTACAAGCCTGGAAAGTTCGCTGTTCATATTAAAATCGAACTTCTCATTCTTGATATATCTGAACCAGTTGAACCTCCTTACCCGGTACGGACAGTTATTGATGCAATACTTTGTACCGATACACCTTATATAGGCTATCTGGTTCAAACCCTCATTGCTGTGCATGGTGGCTGAAACCGGGCAGACATTTTCACAGGGCGCATTATCACAATGCTGACACATCACAGGCTGGTTGAACACCTTCGGGTTATCGGGATGTTCGCTGTAATACCTGTCAATACGCATCCAGTGCATGATCCTCCGGTTCTTCACCTCCTCCTTGCCAACTGTGGCAATATTGTTTTCGGCTATGCAGGATACCACGCAGTTGTTACAGGCGGTACATTTGTTCAGATCGACCACCAGGCCCCAGTGGAACCCATCGAACTTTGCTTCCGGATAGAGGGTCTGGTGATGTGCTTCTGTCTCCAGGTGAAAATGATTTCCTGCTGTCGGATCTGAACTGTACTCCTCTAATGTGGTCTCCCTGACAATGGGCCGGTCCTCCATGGTATGATGGATCTGGGTCCGGGCTATGGGATAGGTTTTTCCTGTTATCTCCAGGGCGATCCTGTCGTTGGTATAGTTACGATGCCCATTCCTGGTGGTCACCCATTTAAATCCGTTGATCCCGATGCCGTCCCCAACCTTCCCGGCTTTTTGCCTGCCATAACCCAATGCCAGGGATACTGTTCCCCTGGCCTGACCTGGCTGTACCAGCACAGGCAGTTCAATTCCATCGATGGTCACAACCATTTCATCTGCCAGTCCCATCTCTGATGCATCAGCGGGAGAGACCGATAGATAATTGTCCCAGCAGACCTTCGTTACGGGATCGGGTAACTCCTGTAACCATGGATTGTTGGCATAACGCCCGTCGTTCAGGGCAACTGTTGAATAGAGTGTAAGGAACAGGTCCGACTCTGCAGGGCTTATCTCCACGTGCGGGTCATTGTATTCAACCGGCACAGGCATGGACTGCGGAGCTTCATAGTATCCAGCCTGGAGTGTTTTCACCCACCAGTTTTCATCTCCCTTCTCTTCCCGGGGGGCAATCATGTTTTCCCACCAGAATTTCACCAGATCTTCATAATTCCTTGTTTCACCGGCCCACTTCAGCAGAGAATCCTGCCAGGCCCTGCTGTCGAACAGGGGATGAATGCATGGCTGCTGCAGACTGTAAGACCCCTTTACCGGTTCTGCATCTCCCCACGCTTCCAGGTAATGATGATCGGGACAGATTAACTGGCATGCACCGGCTGTTTCATTCAGGGAAGAACCCATGTAGACCGTAAAACCAGCCTTTTTCATTGCTTCGAATCCACCGAGGCTGTAGACTGGGTTCACATTGATCAGAAAGAGGTTGTCCACCTCACCCTGTTGAAGAGAGGTTACAACATCTTCAAACTCCTGGTCATTACCCTGCTTGAGCATACAGGTACGCTCCAGGTCAAGTGTGTTTCCATAGTTGCCCAGCATCTGGTTGATCCCTGCAACCAGTTTTTGAATATCCGGATCATTTGAACCGCTCAGCACCAGCGATTTCTCCCGGTGAGCAATAAGTTCAGCCACAATTTCATCTACACTGATGGCCGAGGGCGGGGTGAATATGGAAGGGTGCCCGGTGGCCTCGGCGATGCGATTGTAAATGGTCCCAAGCATCAGGACCGATTCCCCTGGTGTGACCGGGATACGTTCATCGGCATTGCTCCCCGTCATGGAGAGGCCGGACTCGACCTGGACATGCCTTGACATATAAGGATGAGCAGTGCTTACCTCCCGGGTTGATGCATATCCGCGTGCAAACTCTACAGGCGCGATCCAGGTACCCAGGAAATCAGCATCAAAGCTCAGGATATATTCAGCCCTGTCAAAATGGAACCCCGGAATGATTGAAGACCCAAAGAGCTCGCTGTGCGCCTCCCGGATCCCGGAGGCAGACACTTCATCGTACCGGACCCACCTTGCACCGGGATGGGCCAGTAGAAATTTCCTGAGGGCCTCCCTGGTGGAGGGACTGATAATGGTAGGTGTGACCAGCACAGTGTTCCCTCCGTCAGCTAACCTGCTGGTCATCATGGAGTCCACATCATCCCACGATATTTTATCGCCATTTAACTCTGGTTCTTTATAGCGGGCATCATCATAGAGATTCAGTACCGATGCCTGGACCCTGGCACTGGTCCCGCCCAGGGAGACGGGCGAAAGGTGGTTCCCCTCTATTTTGATGGGGCGTCCGTCGCGCACCTTAACCACCACGCTGCAGTATTCGGTGCCATCGAAAAATGTCGAGGCGTAATAGTTGGCTTTCCCCGGGGTGACTTCCTCAGGTTTAATCAGGTAGGGGATGGCTTTTTGTATCGGCTTCTCACAACTGCTGACCAGTGCAGCTGTGGCAAAACTGAATCCAAACAGTTTCAGAAAATCACGACGCGATCCGCTGGCTTCAACTACTTTGCTGTCAAGCAGGTCCACCACCACATTTTCATGCTCCCCGCGCGCACCACGCTCCTCCTGTGGATTAATGCCATTTTTGTATTCTTCAATACTTCTCCAATACTTTTCCATGGATACACCTGCTTTAATAGTGACATTTTGAGCACTCGGTCCCACCGATCATCTCAACAGTAACCCGGTCAATCTCACCCGATTTAATGCTTTTCTGAAGCTCTTTATATTGCGTATAAAACTGATTGTCAAAATACTGTACCTCCGTATCACGGTGACAGTTGATACACCAACCCATACTCAGGTCCTCGACCTGGCGTACCCGGTCCATCTTCTCAATGGCACCATGGCATGTGCTGCATTCGATCTTCCCGGCTCCCACATGCTGTGCATGACTGAAAAACACATGGTCCGGCAGGTTATGCACCCTGATCCACCGGATAGGTGTACCCTGATCATGGGCATCCACAACCATGTTGATCTGGTGTCTACCCGAGTGGGTTCCCTCCCTGACTATGGAGTGGCAGTTCCAGCAGACATCCACACCTGGTATCCCGGCACTTTTGGACTCCTCCACAGTAAAGTGACAATACCGGCAATTGATCTGGTTGTCGTGGGCATGCACCACATGTGAAAACTTCACTGGCTGATCCGGTTCGTAATTCTGCTGCCTGCCAAGCGATGAACCCGCCTCATACAACAGCTTGATCTGCCATACCAGTGCCACCAGGAAAATGATCCCCAGGATCCAGCGGCGTTTTATTTTCTTGATAAATAAGACATCGAGGATCACCCATGTAAGCACCACTCCAAGGAGTAAGAAAAGAAATATTTTATTGATGACCGGCTTTGCTTTCTCGAGACCATGTTCCGCAAAATCATCGAGAAACATTTTAATCTGTTCAACATCACTGTCTGTCAGATGAAAGGTGCTGTGCATCTGTCCCATGGTCCTCCCGGTAGGATTTAATACAGCATTCTGGAACTCTTCCAGGCTAAGACTCCTGGCCCGCAGTGCTATCTCCTCGGCATTTGGATACCAGTTAAAGGTGTCAATTTCTACAGTGTTGTGACAATCAGCGCACGCCTTCGTTTCAAACTTCCCGTCGATCAGACCGTAAAACAGCCGTTCTCCACGCATCAGCCCCTCGGATGTCTGCTGAACTTCTTGTTCATCCTGAAACCCGTAAGCCGAATACGCTGGTATAAAAGATATAAGGAGTACTGGAAGAAAGAACGACAGGTTTGAGATTCTTCTCATGAAGTGTTGGGTTAGTATATGTAAAATTTCTCTGCGAAGGTGGTTGATGCAATTTAAAACCTTCATTGTAAAATAACAACTACTGTTTGAACTGTAAAAGGTTAAAGGTCGTATAAATGTAATTTTTAATCCATATAAATAATTTTGTGATAACTTCGAGCAATGCAATCTGTTTTTTCTGATTACTTTCTGCCTGTAACTCTGGCCATCATCACATTGGGCATGGGACTATCCCTGACCGACCGTGATTTCAAAAATATTTTTCTGCATCCCCGTGCTGTTATTACCGGGCTCTGTTGCCAGATGATATTGCTCCCGGTTATCGCCTGGTTTATTGGACGTTCTGTGAATATCGATCCCTATTTTAAAGTCGGGTTGATGATCATCGCCGCCTGTCCCGGAGGTGCCACATCCAACCTGGTCACCTATCTGCTCAGGGGGAACGTAGCACTATCCATCTCCATGACCGCAATCAACAGCCTGATCACCCTGATCACCATCCCCCTGGTGGTCTACTTATCTGTGGAATATTTTATTCATGAGCCTGCGGAAATCAGGCTGAATGTGGGTGATACCATCCTGAAAGTATTCCTGATCACACTATTGCCGGCATTTTTAGGAACCCGGATACGTAAAAACTATCCTGAGTTGTCCAGACATCTTGAAAGGCCACTCAGGATTGCCCTCCCGCTGCTTCTGATGGTAGTGTATGCCGGAGTGATATTCCTGAACCAGAAGGGAGGCCAGGCCTCACGGACCGATTTTATCCATATCTTTCCTTACACGCTGGTACTGAATATAGTGGCCATGGTTTCAGGATTTCTGGTAGCCCGTTTGAATCGGTTACGCGTGGTGAATCAGTTTACGATTTCTATTGAAGTGGGGCTTCAGAATTCGGCTCTGGCCATTTTTGTGGCGGCCACCCTGCTCAGAAGTAATAGTATGGCCCTTGTGCCGGTAGTGTATGGCTCATTTTCATTTTTCAGTACACTGCTGTTCGGCTGGAGTGTGAAAAAACTGGGATGGGTTCCCAGGATTATCGAAAAAGGTGCATAAAACCTGCTGCCTCAAAAGGATTGCTGCCTCCCTCCTCTTCGATTACATAGTAATACACTCCCTCCGACAGCTCATTCCCATCCAGGCTCTTGCCGTCCCAGAATATCCTGGGAGACAGGGAGTGATAAATGCGGGTGCCAATCCGCGTAAAAACTGAAAATTCATAAATCGTGGTGCCGTCGGTGTTCACTTCAAAATAGTCATTGATCTGATCACCATTGGGACTGAACACATTGGGAATATCCAGTTTTGCTCCGGCGGAATCGGTTGACATCGCCTCAATCAATGGTAGTTGTGAATCAGTGATGAGCACACCATTGTCAGGGGAGACCTGTTGCTGCCCTGCCAGGCGTGGGTGCAGGAAGATGCACAGGCATATGATGGCAATCAATCTGGTAAAGGTCATATCTTTTCGGTCAACTTCTGAACCACTCTAAAGTTATTAAAAAATTCCTTGGCGAATACCCTGATAACCGTATAGGTAGGGATGGCCAGGATCATCCCTACAATACCGGCCAGGCTGCCTGCTGTAATAATTACTATAAAAATCTCAATGGGATGCGCATATACACTGGTTCCGAAGATCATTGGTTGAAAGACCAGGTTATCAGTGAGCTGGGTAATGGCAAAAACCAGCGCTATATATGCAATAAGCGGCAGCAGCTGTGTTGAAAAATCGATATACAGATGGGTGGCTACTCCCAGGATAACACCGATGAGAGCTCCTATCCATGGTCCAATATAGGGGATAATATTCAGGATAGCTGCTATTAACCCGATCACCAGCCCGCGTTTAAAACCCACTCCCACGATGGTCATTCCCAGGGTGACCAGGGTTAAAATACCGGCCATTTGTAACAGGATTCCCACAAAATAGCGCCTGAGCAGATGCTTGATCGATTCCAGAGCATGGTGGAAAGCCTCTATCTTTTTTTCGGGTACAATTGTTTCCACATATCCGGTGATCAATTTATCCTCCCTGAGCAAGAAGAATGTGATAAAAGAGATGGCAAAAAGAGCCAGGGCAAAGTTGCCCAGGATGGAAGCTATTGTGGTAATTAAGTCAGTTATAACATTGAAGTTCAGAACATCGGATAGTCCCCGCTGCAGTTCCTTCCGCAACGTTACAGCCTCTTCTCCTCCAATATTCATTTTATCGTACCACACCTCCAACTTGTCAACGGGATTTTCAAAGGCATCGATGACCATGCCGGTATCGATATTTGAGAGCTCCTGGGCCTCATTGGCTACCAGGGGAATGAAAATCCTGAAAAAACTGAAAAACACGACCCAGATGAAAAGCAATGTGGTCAGGGCGCGAATGGAGACAGGAATATGCCACTTCCCTATGTGGATCCTTCCCATTAAACTGACCAGCGGACGGGTAATAAGGGCAAGTACCGATGAGATCAGTATGTAGGCTACGATAGTAGAGAACCGCCAGACCACCAGTCCGAGCAGAACGACCCCTGCCACCACCAGCAGGGTACGGGGGGTAAACCGGTTTTTCGCTGACATACTCACCTGTAAATATAGTGATTTATCAAAAGTGCACAGGGGAAGTTATGAGGAGTAAATGTTGATAATTATTCTTTTGAATTCAGTACAGTTTGGGTACTTTTACCAGCCTTGGGGATGAGGAGAGTATGAAGCAGTATCTTGATTTACTTACACATGTACTGGAGAATGGAACCCGAAAGGAGGACAGGACCGGAACGGGTACGATCAGTACATTCGGATATCAGATGCGGTTTGACCTGCAGCAGGGTTTCCCGCTGATGACCACTAAAAAGCTTCACCTGAAATCGATCATTCATGAATTGCTATGGTTCCTGGACGGCAATACCAATACTGCTTACCTGAATGAACAGGGAGTAAGAATATGGAACGAATGGGCCGATGAAAATGGTGAACTGGGCCACATCTACGGCTACCAGTGGAGAAGCTGGCCAGCACCGGATGGCAATCACATCGACCAGGTATCGGGGGTGATAGAATCAATCCGGGTGAACCCGGATTCCAGGAGGCATATTGTAAGTGCCTGGAATGTGGGCGAATTGGATAGGATGGCGCTCCCACCCTGTCATATCCTGTTCCAGTTCTATGTATCCGGAGGAAGGTTATCATGTCAGTTATATCAGCGCAGTGCCGATTTATTCCTGGGCGTTCCTTTTAATATCGCCTCTTACTCTTTCCTGCTGATGATGGTGGCCCAGGCTACCGGCCTTGAACCTGGAGAGTTCATCCATACCCTGGGTGATGCCCATATCTACCTGAACCATATTGAACAGGTGAAATTACAGCTGACACGCGATCCAAAACCACTGCCCACTGTTAAACTGAACCCGGAGATCACATCGGTTTTTGATTTCCGTTTTGAAGATTTCACCATTGAGAATTATAATCCCCGTCCCCTTATCAAGGGGGCTATTTCGGTCTGATATGGAAACAAAGATTCTGAAGAATATTTCCATCATTGTCGCCATTGCTGAAAACCGGGCAATAGGGAAAGATAACAGGTTGCTCTGGCATCTGTCGGATGACCTGAAGCGCTTTAAAAAACTGACTACCGGGCATACCCTGATCATGGGCCGCAACACCTTCCTGTCATTGCCCAACGGGGCCCTGCCCAACCGCAGGCATATTGTCATCTCTGACATACCAGGTGAATCGTTTTCAGGATGCGAAATGGCAGGTTCCGTGGAAGAGGCTGTACAAATGGCAGGTACGGACGATGAGTGTTTTGTTATCGGAGGGGGAATGGTGTATGCCCAGTTCCTTCCGGTGGCTGGAAAGCTTTACCTGACACAGGTTCATAAGTCCTTTGAAGCCGATACATTTTTCCCTGAAATTGATTTCACACAGTGGAGAGCCCTTGCTACCGAGGAAGTAGAGGCAGGGGATAATAACCAGTATGCCCATACCTATTCTGAACTAACCCGGTCCTGACTACCCCCCTGCTTTGAATCCGGTTTCAGTCCGGGGCCAACACTGTAGATCACTCCCCAGAGTGAGGTAAATGCAGTGATCAGAAAGAAGATGAGGCTCAGGGAAATAGAGATGTCCAGATCCAGTCCCAGCCACCGGGCCCCCAGCATAAAAGTAAATTCCCGTGAACCGATCCCTCCTATGGTCAGTGGCAGCACCGCTACTATAGATGATATCAGGAAGACAAAGAGGTATCCCTCAAGGCTACCCGTCACCTTCAGGGAGAGCAGGATCAGGATCGCACTGAGCAGTTGCAGCACCTGGACAACCAGTGATTGAAGATTGGTGATCCATAATGCAGGTAGAAAATAGGGGAAATATTTCCTGAATATCAGGTAGATAATGAATATTGAGAGAGGGATCAGGATCCATGTGAACCAGGCAGATGTGCCCATCCCGGGAATCAGACTGAACAGAACCACCGACATACAGAACAGTGCCAGCACCCCGATGATCCTGTCCAGCAATATCGCCCAGAATATCCTGCGGGTGGCCACGTCATATCTCCTGCTTAACAGATAGATCTTATAACCATCACCTCCGATACCACCCGGAAGAAAGAGGTTGTAGTACATTCCAAGCAGGTAGAGTCGCATATGCGCCTTTTGTGAGATGACGATATCAATGGATGCCAGGAACCTGTTGAGCCTGAAGGAGGATACCATCTTTGACAATATGAAGAGTAAGAGCGCTCCTGCCAGGTAAAACAGGTTGGACTGACCGATGGTCGTAACCACCTGCTGGAGCTCGATCTTTGAAAAAACGTACCATAGTGCGGCAACGGTGATCGCCAGTTT
>Ga0055451_10000969_pt1 | contig 11641 bp, 10 predicted proteins | sample China_Galinas_PW_3_FD_57745 | JGI IMG/M metagenome (GOLD analysis project Ga0055451, IMG submission 57745) | Wetland microbial communities from San Francisco Bay, California, USA, that impact long-term carbon sequestration - China_Galinas_PWB_D2 | ecosystem: Environmental > Aquatic > Marine >... | reverse complement strand
CCGGTGCGACTCCAACACCCCCGGCCCGTACGGGCTGGGAAGGTCTTCCTCGCCCGCGCGCCACCTCTTCGCCATCGACCGCAGCACCACGTATGCGCCGACGGTCATGCCGCCGTAGGTCACCACGATGCCCAAATAGGTCCACCACAGCCCGGCGCTCACACTCGCGGCGTCGGTGGTGCGCAGCACCTTCCACACCGTCCACGGCTGGCGGCCGACTTCGGTTGCCACCCAGCCGGATTCGAGGCACAGCACGGCCAGCGGACCCGACAGCACCGACAGCCACAGGAACCATCGACGACGCCGCAGGTCGACACCTCGCCACCGAGCCAGCCAGAACACCACGGTGAACAGCGCGAGCGTGGTACCGATGACGACCATCGACTGAAACGCGAGATGCGTGATCGTCACCGGCGGCCATTCGTCACGGGGAACGGTGTCCAGGCCGGGCACCGGCGCGTCGAACGAGTTGCGGGCGATGATCGATCCGAGGCGGGGAATCTCCAGCGCCCACCGTGGTTTGCCGTCGACCAGCACGCCGCCGAGCCGCAGCGGAGCCGGTGACTCCGTCGTGTCGGCGAGTTCGAACGCGGCCAGCTTCGCCGGCTGTGTGTCGTGGATGCGCATGCCGAGAACGTGCCCGACCAGCGGCTGCGCCACGGCCGCGACCGTCGCGAAAACGAACGGCACGACGAAACCGAGGCGGTGGTGGGCGTCGTCGCGTCCGCGCAGGAGGCCCGCGGCATAGGCACCCGAGACCAGCAGGCCGACAACCATGAACGCGGCCACCCACATGTGCAGGAACTGCAGCCACACCCCGCCGTTGAACATGGCCGCCCAAGGGTTCACGTCGGTCACCTGGCCGTCCCTAATCGAAAACCCTGCGGGGTTGTTCATCCACGCGTTGACCGCGACGACGCAGAAGGTGCCGACCACCCCGGACACGCCCATCGGTATCAGCATCGCGAGGTGCCGGCGCGGTGGCATCCGGTCCCAGCCGTACAGGTAGATCCCGAGGAAGATCGCTTCGACGAAGAACGACAGCCCCTCGAATGCGAACGGCACCCCGAGCACATCGCCGAACCGGCCCATCAGGCCGGGCCACAACAAACCCATCTCGAAGCTCAGCACGGTGCCGGAGACCGCACCGATCGCGAACAGCACGGCCGACACCTTCGCCCACCGCCTCGCCAGCCCGAGCGCGACCTGGTCGTCGCCGACGATCCCCCGCCGATGGACGACGTAGATCATGGTCGGAAACGCCACGCCGAAACACGCCAGCACGATGTGCCAGCCCAAGGACACTGCCATCTGCTGGCGAGCGGGCAAGAGCCCGGGCGGTCCGCCCGCGGCGAGGACCGTCACGGCATCGCTGAGGCCCACCAGGCCACAGTAAACTCGGTCGGAACCGCAGAAAGGAGGGCCCGCCCATGCTGCGACCGCAACGATTCGCGCACGAGGTGGACCCGGGCCCGGTGCAGATCCAGCCGCGCAAGGTGCATTTCGACTTCGCCGACATCCCGCTGCACTGGATTCCCGGCCATCCGGTCGCCTCGGATGTCGTCGGGCTGCTCAACATCGCGCTGCCCGCGTTCGAACGATGGATTGTGGCCACCTACAACGAGGCGTTGCCGTTGGTGGGTGACCCCAAGCTCGCAGAGGACATGCGCGGCTTCATCGGCCAGGAGTCCATTCACGCCGACATGCACGAACAGGCATTGCACAACTTCATGGAGGCCAACGGCATCGAACCGCGGAAGATGCTGCGGCAGATCGACTACCTTTTCTCGAAGGTCCTCGCACCGTCGCACTCCACAAACCCCAAGCGCCGGCGCAACAACCTGTGCGATCGCCTTTGGCTGATCGCCGCACTGGAGCACTACACCGCGGTGCTGGGCGATTTCGCGCTGAACAACGCGTGGGAGGACCACGGCGCTCACCCGGCGTTCGTCGACCTGTTCCGCTGGCACGGCGCCGAGGAGGTCGAGCATCGCAACGTCGCGCACGATGTCGCGACGTATTTCAGTGACAGCTATCTGGACCGGCTGGGCGCGATGGCGCTGGCGGTCACGTTCTTGTTCGGGTCGTTTCAGACAGGCACCCGGTATCTGCTCAAGAAGGACCCGCAGGTCGACCTCGGCTGGTGGCAGGTGCAGCGGCTGCGGTGGCACGACGCCAAACTCGGGTTATTGCCGAAATACCGCACGCTGTTCGGCAAGAACACCGTCGCGTATCTGCGCCCGGGGTTCTCCCCCGACGAGATGGGGTCGACGGCGCAGGCCGTCGCGTATCTCGCGAGTTCGCCGGCTGCGCGCGCCGCGCATCTTTGATGGGTCTGCTGGACCGGTCGGCGCCGGACAGACTGACCGGGCTGCTCGGTGCGGCAATCACCGGCCGTTGGGCGCTGAGCGGCAGAGTCAGACAGCCTCCCGCGCTTCCCTTCCGCAACCGCACCCACACGCTGCGAGTGGTGCATCGGCAGGTGGTAGCCCTGGACGAGAACGTCGTGGCGCTGACGCTGACATCCGCGGACACCAAGCCGCTGCCGCGCTGGTTCCCGGGCGCGCACATCGACATCCACCTGCCGAGCGGCCGCGTCCGGCAGTACTCGCTGTGCGGTGACCCCGACGTCGCTGACGGTTACCGAATCGCAGTGCGGCGCATACCCGATGGCGGCGGTGGGTCGGTCGAGGTGCACGACGAGCTGGCTGTCGGCGCGACGGTCGCCACCGGCGGCCCACGCAACGCGTTTCCGCTGTCGATCCCCGGTTACGGCTCACCCACGCAGCGCTTCCGGTTCATCGCCGGCGGTATCGGGATCACCCCGATCCTGCCGATGCTGCGGCAGGCGCGACGGCTCGGCGCGGACTGGTCGATGATCTACGCCGGACGCAGCGTCGACAGCCTGCCGTTCGTCGACGAGGTCTCGGCCTTCGGCGAGTGCGTCGAAATCCGCACTGACGACGTTCACGGACTGCCGGCTGCCGACGACCTGCTGGGCGCGTGCCTCGACGGTACCGCCGTGTACGCATGCGGGCCGGCGCCGATGCTGACCGCGATCCGCAGCCGGCTCGCCGGCCGGGACAACGTCGAGCTGCACTTCGAGCGGTTCGCCGCCCCGCCGGTCGTCGACGGCCAGGAGTTCTCCGTGCGCATCGCGTCCAGCGGCGCGGTCATCGACATCGGCGCCGAAGAGACACTGCTCGCGGCACTGCAGCGGTCAGCGGTAACGACGGCGTACTCGTGTCAACAGGGATTCTGCGGCACGTGCCGGACTCAGGTGCTCAGCGGCGACATCGACCATCGCGACACGCTGCTCACCGAGCCCGAACACCAGGCCGGGATAATGCTGACCTGCGTGTCCCGCGCTACTACCGGGGAACGCCTCACCCTCGACCTGTAGCGGCTGTCGCGGCCCCCCCGCCGCGCTACTGGCCGTCGAACAGGCTGACATCGCGGATCGCACCCTTCTCGATTTCCGCGAACACGACGCCGCGACCCGACGATGTCGTGACGGAGGCGGCCACCGTGTCACCGGCGGCAACAACCTTGCGCCACTGGCAGTTTCGCAGGTCGTCCCGCAGCCGAGCGTCGGCCAGAGCCTCTTCGACGAGGCGCTTGCCCCGCCTGGCCGGTCCGCGCATCGCGTCGAGGTATCTCACGGTGCCCGAAAGACCCTGATTGCGCATCAACGCAGTGCACAGTCGCAGAGCCACCGGCAGCGACTTCGGCCCGTTGCGCAGGAACTCCGTGAGCATCGCCGGAAGTTCCCAGTAGGCCCGCAAACTGGCAATGCGCCAACCGGTTTCGGCCGCTCTCAGGTCGTAGCGGATGAAGGCCGGGACCATCAGGCGCACGCCGAAACCCATCATCACTTCGAGGGTCACGTCACGTATCACGCTGGTACCGCTGACGATGTCCGCGTGGCGGTGGAACGTGACCTGGCGGGGGCCGATGAAAGTGTCGTAAAAGCGGCCGATCTGCGTGTGTCCGACGTGTGGGCGAGAGCCGACCGGGTCCTCGACACGTCCGTCGTCGGTGAACAGCCCCACCCAGCTTGCCCGGTCATGTGCGGCCGCCGCACGCGGGGATTGTTCGACGGCGGCTACCAACTCCTCGGTGGTGGGCGGCATCGAGTCAGCTGGACTTCGGCAGCGGAATTCCCTCACTGGCCGAGAATTCCGCGGCACTTTCCGACGAAAACCCGAGAGAGACCACCGTTCGCGGGAACATCGCGTCGGTCAAGTAGGCCAAGGCCATTGCCCACCGGTTCACCGATCGCGGCATCGCCGACAGGTGATACGCACGCGTGACGAGTTTCGCGGCATACCCTTTGAGATGAATGTTGAGCGGGTTGGCGACGGCGTAGTGCGGACCAAGATCGACGACCAGGCCCATGTTGCCGTGCCGGTAGTCTTTCTTCTTCCCATAGCCGAGACTTGCGGCGACATTGCGCGCCAGCACCTTGCCCTGCCGAATCGCGTGCTGCGCGGTGGGCGGAGTGATCTTGCCGGGCTGCGTCAGGTCCGGCACCGCCGCGGCGTCCCCGGCGGCGAAGACATCGGGATGGCCGGGCACCTGAAGATCGGCCTGCACCTTGAGCCGGCCCTTCTCGGTGGGCAGTCCGAGCTGTTCGATCAGCGGCGCGCCGGTCACACCGGTCAGCCAGGCTACGGTGTGGGTGCCCACCACCGAATCATCGGTCAGCACAACGTGATCCGCGTGCACCTCTTTGAGTGTTGTGCCCAGCCGGACGTCGATGCCGCGGCCGCGCAGCACGTCCATGGCGGCTCGGCTCAACTTCTCGCCCACCTCCGGCATCACCTGCTCCGCGAGGTCGAGCAGCACGAACTTCACCGATTCCGGGTCAAATCCCATCTGCCCGGCGGCCGCGTCGGCCAGCGCGCGCAGCTGCGTCACCAACTCCGTCCCCGAGTACGAGGCGCCGACCACGACGATCGTGCGGCGCGCCTGCGCCCGGTCCGCGTTCTCGTCGAGGGCGGCCAACTCGAACTGCTCGAGCACGTGGTCGCGCAGATACAGCGCTTCGGCCGTCGACTTCAGCCCGCGCGCATGGGTGGCCAGGCCGGGAATGTCGAACAGGCGCGTCACCGATCCGGGTGTGAGCACGAGACGGTCCCACGACACGCTGCGCGTTCGCTGTTCGGGATCGGTGAACGTCAGTGAGTGCCCGTCGAGGTCGACGTCGTCGACGCGGCCGCGCACGGCATGCGCGCCCTTGAGCGTCCCCGCCAGCGGAATCGTCACGAACCGGGCGTCCGCCACGCCGCCGGCGACATCCGGCAGCAGCGGCGTGTACAGCATGTAGTCGATCGGCGAGATCAGCGTGATCTCGACCGGCGCATTCTGCCTGCGCATGGACCGGGCGAGCCGGCGGGCACACTCGAAACCCGTGAAACCGCTGCCGACCACCACGACGGACTTCATTTGCGTGACTATATCCCCCGACTCATTCACCATGTGAGTTGACGTACCCACCGTGGCGGTCGCCGATTCATCCGGGGCGCAAATCAGGCTAGCTCCGAATCCTGAAGTGGCGCCTCAGGACTGGCCGCGCAGCGGGCGTGCCGCACATGCCGTGAACACCGCGGCACCGAGTTCGGCGAGCGTTCGAGCAAGCGTTTCACCGATTCCGCCCTACCTCGGTGACTGGCGACATACGCTTCCGGTGCCGCCTCAGGTGAGGAACATGACATGCCGATGCCGACGCTCAAGCGCTACCTCGCCCCTTGCGTTGTCTCTTGCGTTCTGTCCGCCGGAGCGGCCGCTGCGATGGTGGTGACCGCGCCTCCAGCCGCCGCCGAATGCACTTCCACCGGTGGAGTCACCATCTGCGCACAGGGAACCGTCTCGGGGCAATCCAACGTGCCATCCTCGTCGGGCCCCTACTACCCGTATCCGTGCGAGGACGACTGGCTGTGCGACGACGGCGGGGTCTCGCTCATCATCGATCCGGGTCCGCCGAGCGGTGGCATCGATATCGGGCTGCCCGGCCGTCCCGGCAATCGGCCCGGCCGCCCCTGACCCTCAGTTCGGAGGTTTACTAAATCGATTGTGCGGGTTGGTAACTCAGACAACACGCGCCGTGCAGACAAGAAAGGCACAGATGCGCCCGAAAACTCTTGCTACGACGGCGGCGGCGGTCCTCGTCACCGGGGCCCTCGGCGGCCTGGCCAGCCGGCCCGCCGAGTCAGCCTGGTACCAGCGGTTGAAGAAGCCGAGCTTCCAGCCGCCGCGGCAGGCGTTTCCGGTGGTCTGGCCGATCCTCTATGCCGACGTCGCGGTCGTGTCGGCCGCGACGATCGACGCCCTGCAAGACGAGGGCCAGCCGGACAGAGCGCGTGCATACCGGGCGGCCCTCGCGGCGAATCTTGTGTTGAACGGCGGCTGGAGCTGGCTGTTCTTCAACCGGCGTTGGCTCGGCACGTCGGCGATCGCGGCCGCCTTGCTGACCGCCAGCAGCGCCGATCTGACCCGTCGCGCGGTCGAGACGGGCGGCACCCGGGCCGTACCGCTGGCGCTGTATCCGCTGTGGTGTGCGTTCGCGACAGCGCTGTCCGCTCGCATCTGGATGCTGAACCGGCGGCGCTGATCGGGTCTTTGCGCCCACAATGGACTGATGACGACCACATCACCAGTTCACGTCGGCGTGCCCAGCTTGGCGGCACTGTTCTTCCAGCGAGTCAAGGAGTCGCCCGACAAGGAGGCGTTCCGCTATCTGGACGGCAGCACCTGGGTATCGATCAGCTGGCAGCAGGCCGCCGAGCGGGTGGAGTCGTTGGCCGCGGGGCTGCTGGCGATCGGTGTGCACCCCGAGGAGCGCATCGGGATCGCGTCGAGCACCAGATATGACTGGATCCTCGCCGACCTCGCCGTCATGTGCGCCGGGGCGGCCACCACCACGGTCTACGCGAACACCAACGCCGCCGACACCGCGTACATCCTGGCCGACTCGGAATCGCGGGTGGTTTTCGCCGAGAACGCCGACCAGTTGGCGAAGCTGACGGAGCGCCGGGCCGAGTTGCCCAACGTCGCCAAGGTCGTGGTGTTCGACGGCCCCGAAGAAGGGCGGGCCGACGGTGACTGGGTGATGACGCTTGACGACCTGGCTGAACTCGGCGCCAAACATCTCGGCGACCACCCGGAGTCCGTCCGGGCCGCCGTCGACGGCATCACCTCCGATCGGCTGGCGACGTTGATCTACACGTCCGGAACGACGGGCAGGCCCAAGGGGGTGCGGCTGCGCCACGAGGCGTGGGTGTACGCGGGGATGGCTGTGCGCGAACTGCGCGTGCTCGGCCAGGACGACTTGCAGCTGCTGTGGCTGCCGCTGGCCCACGCGTTCGGCAAGGTGCTGATCTCGGCCCAGCTGGCGTGCGGGTTCGCCAGCGCGGTGGACGGGCGGGTCGACAAGATCGTGGAGAACACCGCGGTGGTCAAACCGACGTTCATGGCGGCCGCCCCGCGCATTTTCGAGAAGGCGCATAACCGCGTGGTGATGACCCAGCAGGAGCAGGGCGGCCTGAAGGAGAAGCTGTTCCAGAGGGCATTCGCCGTGGGCAAAGAGGTCGACCGCCGCAGGCGGGCCAACCAGTCGGTTTCACCGTTGATGACCTTGCAGCACAAGCTGTTTGACCGTCTGGTGTTCAGCAAAGTGCGGCAGGTGTTCGGGGGTCGGATCCGCTTTTTCGTCTCCGGCTCAGCGCCGCTGAACCGGGAAATCGCGGAGTGGTTCCATGCCGCCGGCCTGCTGATTCTGGAGGGCTACGGCCTCACCGAGACCGCCGGCGCGGGCTTTATCAACCGCCTGGAGAACTACAAGCTCGGCACCGTCGGCTTGCCGTTTCCGGGAACCGAGCTCCGCATCAGCGAGGAGGGCGAGGTCCTCATCGGTGGACCTCTGTTGATGGCCGGCTATCAGAACCTGCCGGACGTCACGTCGTCGTCGTTCACCGAGGACGGCTGGCTGCGCACCGGCGACAAGGGCGAGGTCGACTCCGACGGGTTCCTCAAGATCACCGGCCGGATCAAGGAGATGTTCAAGACCTCGGGCGGCAAGTACATCGTGCCGCCCGCGATCGAGTCCAAGTTCGTCGCGCTGTGCCCGTACGTCAGCCAGTTCCTGGTGTTCGGCGAGGGCCGCAACTTCGTTGTCGCGCTGATCGCGTTGGACCCGGACGCGATCTCCGCGTGGGCAGCCGAGCGGGGCATCACGGACAAGTCGTACGCCGAGCTGGTTCAGCTGCCGGAGGTGCACGAGCTGGTCGACGAGTACGTGAAGCAACTCAACTCCGGGCTCAATCGGTGGGAGACCATCAAGAAGTGGGAACTGCTCGACCACGACCTGTCGGTGGAGCGCGGAGAGCTGACCCCCTCGTTGAAGGTGAAGCGGTCGGTGGTTGCCGAGCGCAACAAAGAGGTACTCGACGGCTTCTACACCGGTTAGGCTTTGCGGCAGTCCGACGGGAGGGTGGGAATGATTCGCCAGCTACTCGCTGCCACTGCGATCGCAGCCGCCGCCATCGTCGCGGCACCCAACGCCGCCGCCGACGACCCGTCGGGACGCTACGACGGTGACGTACCGGGCATGTCGTACGACGCGTCGCTCAATGCGCCCTGCTACAGCTGGGAGCGCTTCATCTTCGGACGGGGCCGCGGCGGCGAGGCGATGCAATGCCACTGGATCCCGAACCAGTGGCCGCCCATCTACACCGGGTTCTGGGTGATCTCCTACCCGCTCTACGGCGTGCACAGCATCGGTGAGCCGTGCGACAAACTGCGCGGCGGGGCCGCGCAGTCCCCGGACGGCATCGCGCTGGTGTGCACCGAACAGTACGGCTGGGTGCAGTGGGTATAGACCTTCAGCTCTGCCCTTAGGACTTAGTCCTCTCCCCGAAGGCGGACTGTGCTCCAACACTGAAGGAGTAGGTCGGCGCGTAACCAGATCGCGCAGCACGACGGGGAAGGAAACCCACCGATGAGTCGAAGCACGCCCATCCCGTTCTCGGTGTGGCGCAAGATGGCCATGGCGGCCTGGCGCCCGAGGAAAGACCCGACCATCTCCGCCACGATGAATATCGAGGCCGGCGGAATGCTGCGCTACATCGACGATGTCAAGGCCGCCACCGGCCAGCACGTCACCCCCATGCACCTCGTCGGCCGCGCGGCCGGCAAGATGCTGGAAGCTCTGCCGGGGCTCAACGGGCGCGTGGTGTTCGGCAGCTTCATGCCCTCGCCAACGATTGACTGCTTCTTCGTGGTGTCGCTGCGCACGGATCCGGTGACGGGAATTCAGGCGGCGGGCACCGACCTGTCGGGTGCCGTCGTTCGCCGGGTCGACGAGAAGCCGCCGTGGCTGATTGCGCAGGAATTGGCCGACCGCGCGGCGAAGATCCGCCATGACGAAGACCCGGAGTTCAAGCGGACCAAGGCGATGGTCAAGGGTATTCCGCCGCTGCTGCTTCGCCCGGTGCTCGACGCCATGGGCTTCATCACCGAAAGCCTGCAGCTGCCGCTGCCCTTCATGGGACTCGAGGCCCGCCCGTACGGGTCGATTTTGGTGAGCAACGTGGGAACCTACGGACTCGACTCAGCCTTTGCGCCGGTACCGCCCTTCGTCCACGTGCCGTTCACGATCGTCATCGGTGCGATCAGCGACAAGGTGCTGGCAGAGAACGGTCAGGCGGTCATCCGCCCGGTGCTGCCGCTGTCCGTGTGCCTCGACCACCGGTTCGTCGACGGATACCAGGCCGCGACGATGGCTCGCGTCTTCCGCGAATACCTCGCCGACCCGTCGGCTGCGGATCCGGTGCCGCAGCCCACGACGGCGCGCAACGGCCAGACCGCGTCGACAGCTAAGTGATTGATGTGGCTGAAGTGCACTGATGAGATCTCGTCGACAGGCGATGCCAGCTAAGATTAGACGGTAGTCCGTCGGAGCGATGACCAAAAGGCCCTTATCGTCACAAAAACGTGTTTCGTACGGTAACTTTCTATGTCACGCCGGTGGGGCGGCGAACCGTGAGGAGCATAGGATGGCAAAGCATCGGAGGCCAAAGAAGCTAGCCCCGTCGCCGGTTGGGTCGTCTCGGCTCGGCAGGCCTGAGCAATCTTTCGGCGAAGACCGGGCAAAGCATCTCAAGCGGCGCCGGCCGCCCGCGCTCTTGCTGGCCGGCACCACGGCGGTCGGATTGTCGGCCGCGCTGGTGTTCGGCCACGCGACGGACACCACAGTCGACAGTTCGCAGATCGAACTGGCGGCTGCGGCCATCGGCATCGGCGGCCGGGGCGACTCGACAGCAGCCAAGATCCCGGCGAAGATCAACGGCGACGTCGTGCCGTCCGGATACACCTACGTCCCCGTGAACTACCCGGCCTCGTATTTCATCGATTCCAGCGTCGCCGCGGGCGTGCCGAAGCTCCACCAGGCGATCTTGGACAACGCCGGGCAGGACATCGTCGTCGTCGGCTACTCGGAAGGAACGCTGGTCGCCGAGGAGGAGCGCCGGGCCCTGGCCGGCAGCGGGATCGACCCGGACACGCTCAGGTTCACCATGATCGCCTCACCGAACATGCCCAACGGCGGCATCTACGGACGATTCCCCCACTTGAACCTGTTGATCATCTCGTCGAACGGCCCCGCGCAGCCGTCGCAGTTCGACACCGACTACGACACCAACGAGTACGACCCGTACGCTGACTTCGCCGCCTACCTCAACCCGCTGTCGCTGGCCAACAGCCTGATGGCGGTGTTCTATGTCCACCCCGACCAGTACTACGACACAATCGATCTCACCGAGCAGCCCGCCGGACCCGCCATCACGAAGACGGTCAATAGCGCTGGTGGTACGGACACATACGTGTTCGTCCTGGCCGACCATCTCCCGCTGTTCCAGCCGATCCGGGACGTCGCGAACGTGTTGGGGATCGCGTTTCTCACCGAGCCCGTGCTGAGTGGCGTCGAGCCGCTGGTGCGACTCTTCGTCGACATGGGATACACGGACCGCGAGAACCTCAATCCCGAAGTGCCGACCAGGTTCCGGTTGATCACGCCGCCGGGAAGGATCATCGAGACCCTTGTCAAGGTGCCGGATGCGATAGCCGAAGGTGCGAACAACTTCGCCAACGGTGGCACGCCGTCGACGTCGTCCACACCGTTGACGGTCACGCCTGGACCCGCGAACTCGTCGTCTTTCCGCGACGCGCGAGAGTTGCCGGTGCAGCAGGAACCCCAAAAACCACAGGAACCCCAGGAACCCGTCGTCGTGAAGCCGAAAGATCCTGCCCCAGAGGATAGTTCGGTGTCGCAGCTGCCGCAGCAGTCGCCGCCGCCGTCGCAGACGCAGCCGAAACCCCGGTCGCAGACGCCGCCGCGATGGACCCGCGTCGACTCGCCGTTCTCCATCAGCACGTTGGCTGACAATGGTCCCAAGACCTCGCCGGACAGCACCAAGCCTCGACGTTTCGGCGACGGACGGCTGATCAACACGGTCAAGGACGCGGTCACCGATGCCTTCGGCGGGAAGCCAAAGCCCTCAGCGCAGCCGGACGCGTCGCAAAGTGCGCCGGCAAGCACCACGTCGCAGGGAGACGCCCCAGCGGCCTGACGCAGAACCGCTAG
>Ga0055451_10000968_pt1 | contig 11644 bp, 10 predicted proteins | sample China_Galinas_PW_3_FD_57745 | JGI IMG/M metagenome (GOLD analysis project Ga0055451, IMG submission 57745) | Wetland microbial communities from San Francisco Bay, California, USA, that impact long-term carbon sequestration - China_Galinas_PWB_D2 | ecosystem: Environmental > Aquatic > Marine >... | reverse complement strand
GCCGGCGCTGTTGTTCGAGAACGTCAAGGGCTCCAAGCTGCCGGTGCTGATCAATGCGCTCGGGAGTCAGAAGCGCATGGAGCTCGCGCTCGAGGTCGACGACGTCGAGCAGGTCGCCGAGCGTCTGTCGGCGATCCTGGACCAGAAGACGCCCGAGTCGTTCCTCGACAAGCTCAAGCAACTGCCCAAGCTGCTCGATCTCGCGTCGATGCTGCCCAAGATCGTCAAGTCCGGGCCGTGCAAGGAGGTCGTCCTGCGCGGCGACGAGTTCGATCTCGCGCAGCTGCCGATTCTCAAGACCTGGCCGGGCGACGCGGATCGGTTCATCACGATGCCGCTCGTGTTCACGAGGAACCCGCGCACCGGGATCTCCAACTGCGGGATGTACCGCCTGCAGGTCATGGGTGCGCGCGAGACCGGGTTCCACACGCACATCCATCATGACGGGGCCTACAACACGCGCTCGGGCGAGGGCCGGCGGGTCCCGATCGGGGTCGCGATCGGCTGTGATCCCGCGACCGTGATGTCGGCCGTGCTGCCGGCGCCGCCCGATCTCGACGAGATGATCCTCGCCGGCTTCCTGCGCAAGAAACCCGTTCCGATGGTCGCCTGCGAGACCAACGACATCCGCGTGCCGGCCGAGTCCGAGATCGTGCTCGAGGGCTACGTCGACCTGGACGATATCCGCGTCGAGGGGCCGTTCGGCGACCACACGGGCTTTTACAGCCTCGAGGACCGGTTCCCGACGTTCCACATCGAGTGCGTGACGATGCGCAAGTACCCGATCTACATGGCGACGCTCGTCGGTCAGCCGCCGCAGGAGGACTGCTGGATCGGCAAGGCGATCGAGCGGATCTTCCTGCCGCTTATGAAGAAGCAGTTCCCCGAGATCGTCGACATCGCGATGCCGTTCGAAGGCGTGTTCCACAACCTGATGCTCGTGTCGATCGACAAGCGCTATCCGGGGCACGCGCGCAAGCTCATGAGCGCGATCTGGAGCCTCGGGCAGGCGATGTTCACGAAGGTCGTCGTCGTGTTCGACAAGGACGTCGACGTCCAAGATCCGCGCGCCGCGGCCTTCCATCTGCTCGCCAACATCGATCCCGAGCGCGACATGCAGTTCACGTTCGGCCCTGCCGAGCTGCTCGATCACGCCAGCAGGATGTCGTGTTACGGTAGCAAGGTCGGCATCGATGCGACCAGGAAGCTGCCCAGCGAGGGCTTCGATCGTGCCTGGCCCGACCTGATCCGCATGGATTCGCGCACGAGGGAGCTAGTCGACGGCCGCTGGGACAATTATGGTCTAGGACCACTCATCTCATCGCCAACAGGAACCACCTGATGACCGAGAACGTACCGGAGCCCGATCCCAAGCCGCAGGGCGCGGCGGATGCGGCCGGTGCGGGCGAGACCAGTCAGGCGCCCGCAGCATCCCCCGCTGCGCCGGCGGCCTCCGGATCGCCCTCCGCTGAACCGTCGACTCCTCCTTCTTCTCCTCCTCCTTCCGCGCCGACGGCCGATGCCGTGGGTGCGGAGCCAACGCCTGCCGAACCGCCGAGCAAGGAGCAGGCCTCCGATGCGGCCGCCGACCCGCCTCGGCGCAAGCGCAAGCGACGCAAGAAGGGCGAGGCCAAGGCTGCCAGCACGCAGGAACCCAAGTCCGCGCGGCGCTCGCTGCCGAGGGATCTCGTCGCCGAAGGCATGAACGCGCTCGTCGACGCGATCATCGGCTTTCGCAAGCGCGCCGGCTGGCGTCGCATCGAGGGCAAGGACGAAGCCGAGCTCGAGCTGACGCTCAAGCTTCCGCTGCGTCGCAGCGAGATCGCGGAGGCAGCCAGGAAGCTCGCCAAGCAGCTCCGACACGAGATCGAGTCCGAAGTCATCGAGCGCGGCAGTGTCGTGCCCGGCCGCACGTGGTGCTTCCAGACCGGGAGCTTCAATGGCGAGTTCTCGCGCCCGAGCGATCCGCGTCAGGTCCTCGTCGGCTACGGGCTCGAAGGCCGCCCGCGGTTCGCCGACCTCGTGACCTACGCGATCGAGCAGAAGCACGAGGCCGTCGACGATCTCCTCGCAGGTCGTGAAGGCGCGGTGTCGTTCGTGTGCAGCGGTGCCGCGATCACCGAGGGCGTCAAGCCGGCGTTCGATCCGCAATCGGTCCCGTTCCAGCTCGTCGGCCAGGCTATGACCGGCCTGTTTCCTTCCGTCGAAGAAGGACGTCGCGTCGCGCTGACGGTCCAGGTCCTCGAACACGAGCAAGACGGTCGCTGGCACCTGCTCGCGCATCCGGTCTGCGCAGTCGATCTGCTCGATCTCCCGGACCCGAGCGTTCCGCGCATGATCCGCAGGTATCAGGACCAGCTGAACCAGCTGGCCGGCGAGCTCGTCGGCAAGCGTGCGGCAGGTGAGGAAGCCGACACGACGCAAGCCGTGCTCAGCTCGCTGCGCGACCTGACCAAGCGGATGTCGGCCGAGGCCAGAAACCGCGAACGCAAAACCGGCCACGCGCGCGAGCGCCAGGAAGGTGGGCAGCGTCCGACCCAGCTCGCGTTCCCCGAGGCGCGCAGCGCCCGCGACCATCACCTCTACTTCGATACCGAGGAGGGGACGATCGTCGTCATCGGCAAGAAGGGCCGCGTGCACGTGTTCTCGCCCGACGGCCGGCACGTGACGACGGTCGTGCTCTCGCCGCAAAACGTCCGCCAGCGCGTCCGCGCCGGCCGCTGGCGGCAAGCCGAGCCCGCCGAGCGCGGCAGCTTCCGCGAAGCGATCGCGAACAAGAACGAGTAACCCCGAAAAAATGTGTCTGACACATTTTTTCGGGGTTAGGCACCATCACAAAGCCACCGCTCCCACGGCAGGCTCGCGAGCGGCAGGATCAGGTGGCCGCCGCCATCGACGATCTCGACGTTCGCGTTCGGAAGCAGCTGCTGCATAGCCCTGGCCTGTGGCACCGAGTCGACGACGCGGTCCTCGGTCCCGGCGTAGATCGTGACCGGTTGGGCGATCTCCGACAGCAACGGCCGCAGGTCGAGCACGGCGAGCATGGCCAGTCGGTGGCGATAGCCACGGTCGAAGCAGGTGCCCCCGATCTCGCGGAAGCGGCGGATCGCGTCCGCCTCGCGCCGTTTGCCGAACAACGACCACGGGCACGAGACGTTGCGCCCGAGCGTGAACAACCACTTCGGGACCAACGGCGCGAACGTGCGGCTCACGCACAGGTTGGTGCGCCGTGAGAAGTGCGGGAACGTGTTGACGAGCTCGAGCCGCGAGACGCGCTCGCGATGAGCCAGCGCGACGTGCATCGCGACCGCTCCGCCGAACGACTCGGCGAGTAGCGCGCAAGACTCGATCCCGAGCTCGTCGAGCACCGCGACGACGCTCCCGGCGAGACCGTCGTAGCCGATCTCGGGTTCACCGCCTGCGTCGATCGTTTCGTATCGCAGCCGAACCAGCCGCGCGACCCGGCGCAGCCGCTCGGTGGTCCCGAGCAGCAGCTCGCCCGAGCCGTCGATCCCCGGCACGTAGACGATCGCATGCCCGGTGCCGGCGTCGTCGAGCAGTCTCGCGCGGATCGCCGTCATCGTTCGCTCGCAGTTCTGACCGTGGCCGGCGACTCGCCTCTCGGGCGCAGATACGCGAGCACCAGGCACAGCGCGATGCTCACGGCGGCGACGGCCAGGTAGTCGTGCTCGACCTTGCTGCCCGTGTGGAACACCAGCGGAAAGCACGCCGCGAACCCGATGCGCCCGCCGAACGACAGCGCCGACAGCGACAATGCCCGGTCGCGCGATGGGATGCGGTGGTTGGCATACGAGTGAACGATCGGCCAGTGGACGCCGAACGGGATTTGCAGCAGCAGGAAGAACGGCAGGAGCCCGAGGCTCGTGCCGAGCGACATCCCGAGCAGCGCGCACGAGACGAGCACCGGGAGCGTGAGCAGCGCGATGACCTCTCCGAGCCAGTTGCCGAGCAGATAGGCCTTGCGGGTGAACGGATAGGCGACGATCGCGAACACGAACGTCACCGCGCCTATGAACAGCGGCCCTTCGGTCTTGGACCGTTCGAGCCACGGCTGCAGCGTGTGGAACCCGTAGCGCATCAGCACGAACAGCAGCACGAAGTAACTCAGCAGCCACGCGACCTCGCGCTTCCGGAACACGGCGACCAGCCGCCGCGCGACGGCGTGTCCCGCATTGCGCGCGAGCGGCGAGCTCTGCACGGGCTCGTGCACGAACAGCGCCGCGAGGAACGCGAACGCGCACAGCACCGAGGTCAGCAGTACGGCCGCCGAGAGCCCGAATAGATGCCCCGCGACGCCGCCGGCGAGGAACGCGATCGCCGTCCCGAGCCCGCGCCACCCCGACATCCGGCTCTCCTGCCGCAAGTACTCCGTCTCGCGGCCGACTCCGAGCAGGCTCTCGAACAACAGCGCCGACGGCGGCCCCGATAGCGTGGCGTGGCCCATCGCGAACATCAGCTCTCCGACGGCGAACTCGCCGAAGACATGCGCCCGGAAGATCCGGAAAAACCCGAGCGCGAGCAACAACGGCCCGAGCACGAGCGACAGCTTGCGGCCGAACCGATCGGTGAACCAGCCGGTCGGAAGCTCGAACACCGCCATCCCGATGTAGTAGATCGACTGCAGCGCCGCGAACTCGCTCTTGTCGATCCCGCGGTCGCGCATGAAGAAGTACAGCACGGGCACGCAGGCGAACGGATAGGTGAACAGCGAGAACGCCGGCAAGACCGCGAGGTTGCGCGCCAGGACCCGCTGCCCCTTCGCCTGCTCCGAGCTCGCGCCGTTCCCCTGCATCAGGCGCACGAGTAGAGCATGAGTCGAAAACAAAAGTCACGAACCTTCCGAGCCGGCCGCTGCCGCCTTTCTCGATTGTCCGAAGCTCGCTCGCGCCTATGATCGCCGCATCCTATGGCAGGCAGTGGTTTCGCGCCGGCCGCGTTGCTCGAATCGATGCGGCCGCATCAATGGATCAAGAACCTCCTCGTCTTCGCGCCCCTCGTCTGGGCGCAGAGGCTCGGGCGCATCGAGTCCGTCATCGCGGCCTCGATCACGTTCGTGGCCTTCTGTCTGCTCGCCAGCGCGATCTACCTGATGAACGACCTGCTCGACCTCGAGCGCGATCGCAGCCATCCGGAGAAACGCAACCGGCCGCTGGCCTCGGGCCGGCTCTCCCCCCGCACCGCAGCCTGGACGTCGGTGGCCCTGGTCGGCGCGAGCGCCGTCGCCGGGGCGGTCTACGGGTTCTGGCCGTGGTTGCTCGCCTATCTCGCCATCAACATCGCCTACTCGTTCGGGCTCAAGCGGGTCGTGATCCTCGACGCGATGTGCATCTCGTTCGGCTTCCTGATCCGCGTCGAGGTCGGCGGCGCCGCGATCCACGAGCCGGTCTCGGCGTGGTTGTTCCTGTGCACGTTTTTCGTCGCGCTCCTGCTCGCGTTCTGCAAGCGGCGCCACGAGCTGACGATCCTCGGCGAAGACTCGGCGCAGCATCGCCCCTCGCTCGAACACTACTCGCCCGAGTTCCTCGACCAGATGATCGCGCCGCTCGGCGCGCTGACCGTGACCGCCTACGCGGTGTACACCGTCGACCCCGCGACCAAGGCCAAGTTCGGCTCGACCGACCTCGTCTACACGGTGCCGTTCGTCGTGTTCGGCATCTTCCGCTACCTGTTCCTCGTTCACCAGAGGGCCGAGGGCGGCAACCCGAGCCGGCTGCTCGTCAAGGACAAGTCGATGCTGATCAACGTCCTGCTGTGGTTCGCAGTCAGCGTGTGGATCGTGTATCACAACGGAGGGCAGGCGGGGCGCTGATCGACACGAGCACCTCGGCCAAGAGCCACAGCGCCGCGAGCGCAACCACGTAGAGCGACTGCATGAGCTCCTTGCCGGCCTTGCCGACGATGTCCTGCCCGGGCAACGAGCACAGGATCAGATACGCGATCAGTCCGCCGCGCAGCCGCGTCACCCGTACGCCGAGCGCAATCTGCGCGAGCAGAACGTAGAACGCCGGAATCGCCTGCACGTGATGCGCCTTCCAGGTAATCGGCGACAGCAGCAGCGTCAGAACGAACAGCGCGGCCGGCGCGGCGAGCTCGTGCCAGGCATTGTCGGCGTTGCGAACCCGTAGGACCAGCCAGAACGTCGTGACGAGCAGAGCGAGACTGACGATCGTGTTGATCAGCGCGATCGTCGCGGGCGCGATTCCGAGTCCTCGGAACCGTGCGAACTCGGGCAGCATCGCCAGCTCGCTCTGCGGCACCGTGCCGAGGAACCGAGCGAAGCAAAACCGCAACGACTGGTGCATCCAGTCGAACGGCGGAAAGTCGTACGCCGGCACCGCGAACACATCGGTGCGCGTGCCATAGAGCCAAACCCCATGAAGCCAGTGCGTGTATGCCTGCCACCAGCCGGACGGCCCGAGCGTCAACATCGGCGACAGGTGCAAGATGACCGCGGTCACGAGCGAGACGAGGAGCGTCCGCCGCCGCCCGCGCGCGAGCAACCAGACCAAGAACAGCACCGGCGTCGGCTTGGCCGCCAACACGATCCCGAGCCCGAGCCCCGTCCACGGCTTGCGATCTTCGCCCGGGCGCTCGCCGGGGCGACAGCACGCGAGCAGCACGAGCGTTCCGAACACGAGGTTGCCGCCACCCCCGGCCATGTCCCGCAGCAGGTAGCGTGACGCGAGCACGAGCGTACCCGCGACGATCCACCACGGCGGATCGCGCGCCGTCAGCTCCCGCCACCAGCGTTGCATCACGGCGAGCAGGACGCCGAGCGCGGCGAGCTGCAACACGACCCACGCCCCGCGCGCGACCGGCAGCGGCAGCACGAGCGCGGGTGCCATGACGATCCCATAGGACGGGGGATACGGCGCGTGGATCGGCTCGGAGTAGGGGTCGGTTCCCGACAGGACGAGCGCCGCGAACTCGCGGTTGCGAAACATCGCGCCGTGTCGCTTGTGGACCGCGCGCGCGATCAGTGCGCCCGCGACCGCGACCAACAGCACGACGGCGATCGCCCGCGAACGCGTCATCGCAGGTGGCCCGCGTATCGGTTTCGGTCGAACTCCATCAGCATGAGGTCCTTCCCGCGCAGCCGCTTCGAGTCCGTCCGGCGCAGATCCGGTTGGTCGATCAACGCGAGCTCGCTCCAGTCGTCGGCCCCGAGCGGCGGCACGAGGATGTTGCGGTACTTCGCGCCGAGCAGCACGACGCCCAGCGAGTGAGCGCGGTCGACCAGCGCATGGGCACACTCGACGGTGCGTCGAGCCTCCTCGCGCTCGGGCGCGCGCTCGAGGTAGGTCACGAGATCGATGTGGCGCTCGTACTGGCGCGTGACGAGCACGGCATAGCGGGGAAACCCGAGCCTGCGTCGCTGTCCGTGTGCGACGACCTCGGGTGTGTGGAACCCGAGCCCGGCCAACACCGCGAGCGTCCCGGGCTCGCGCCCGACGGACGTGCCGCGGAACAGGTAGCTCGGCCACCTGCCGACCCTGAGCCGCTTCCCGCGCAGGTCCTGGACCTTGACGTAGAAGACGTCACCCGCGAGCTCGAGCTTCCACAGCTTGCGTGTGCGCGCGGTCGTGATCAGCTCGTCGCGCGCGATCTCGACGAGTTGTTCGAGCGTCGTCATTCCGGCGTGCGCGAACGCAGCCCGAGCCGCGTCATCCCTCCAGTGGACCGAGGTCAACGCGTGCCTGTGCCTCGATCGTCGCCCGGCGTTGGCAGCAGCAGCGCCAGCGATTGGCCCGAGAACATGCCCGACAACGACCAGATACGCGCGACCCGCAGACCGGCGTCGCCGGCGAGCTCGCGCAGCGCGTCCTGCGTGATCGTGATCCGGCGCGCGGTTCGGCCCGCGAGCTCGTTGCGGCGCACGTACATCCACTGCTTGAACGAGTCCGCGTCGAGGAAGCTGACGACCACGGGCCCGGCGCTGACACGGGCGAGCTCGCCGATGATCTTGGCCTGGTCTTCGGGGTCCGCGAAGTGATGGAGCAAGCGGATGCAGAACGCGAGGTCGACCGAGCTGGTCGGAAGCGGGATCTCGCGCGCGTCGCCGCGGATGTTCTCGGTCCTGCCGATGTCGATCCCGTGGGCGTAGAGCGCCTGCCGGCACAGCTCGATCATGTGCTCGGAGTGGTCGGCGTAGACATACGTGCCGACCTTCGCCGCCAGCAGTGGAGCGAACCTGCCGGCGCCGCACGGCATGTCGAGCAGCCTCGGCGACCCGTCGGAGATCAGCGTCGGCGGCAGCGCGTCGAGTGCGTCCTTGAGCGCCCGGCCGACGATCGCCCGCTCGCGCAGGTTGCTGAGCCGGCGGATCAGGCTCTTGTCGAACTTCGAGCGATACTCGAGCGCCTTGCTCGGGTCGAGGTGTCGTTCGGAGTAGTGCTGCTCGGACGGGGTGCCCACGGGCACGAGTTTACCGCACAAGCCCGAGTTTACGCGTGGTCGTTGCCGATCCCGTAGTAGGTGAACCCGGCCTCGCGCATCCTCGATGGGCTCCAGATGTTGCGGCCGTCGAACAGGACGGGTTGCCTGAGCAGTTCCCTGAGCTCCTCGAGGTCCGGATGGCGGAACTCGCTCCACTCGGTGACGAGGATCAGGGCGTCCGCGCCCTCGACGGCGCGCATCGGGTGCTTCTCGTAGCGGATGCGGTCGCCGAAGCAGACCTTGGCTTCACCGATGGCTTCGGGGTCGGAGGCGGTGACCGTCGCTCCGGCGCCGAGCAACGAGTCGATCAACGTGATGGCCGGCGCCTCGCGCATGTCGTCGGTCCGCGGCTTGAACGCGAGACCCCAGATCGCGAAGTGCTTGCCTTCCAGGTCGGAGCCGAAGTGCTTGTCGATCTTCTCGAACAGGTAGCTCTTCTGGACGCGATTGACCTGTTCGACCGCGTCGAGGATCCGGAACTCGTAGTCGACTTCCTTCGCGGTCTGGATGATCGCGCGCACGTCCTTCGGGAAGCACGAGCCGCCGTAGCCGACGCCCGCGAACAGGAACGGATAGCCGATGCGGCTGTCGGTGCCGACACCTTCACGCACGCGCGAGAACACGGCTCCGACGCGATCGCAGATCTGGGCGATCTCGTTCATGAACGAGATGCGGGTCGCGAGCATCGCGTTGGACGCATACTTGGTCAGCTCGGCGCTCTCCGGGTCCATGACGAGGATCGGCTTGCCGGTGCGCACGAACGGCGAGTAGAGCTCCTTCATCAGCTCGGCCGCGCGCGGCTCGTCGGTGCCGATGACGACCCGGTCGGGCTTCATGAAGTCATCGATCGCCGTGCCTTCCTTCAGGAACTCGGGGTTCGAGATCACATCGAACGGGTGATTGGTGTGCTTCGCGATCTCGGCGGCGACCTTGCGCGACGTGCCCACGGGGACGGTCGACTTGTCGACGACGAGCCGGTAGCCGGTCATGTGCTTGCCGATCGACTCGGCGACCTGGAGCACGTACTTCAGGTCTGCCGACCCGTCATCGCCGCGCGGTGTGCCGACCGCGATGAACACGACCGTGCAGTCCGCGATCGCGCCCTTGATATCGGTCGTGAACAGCAGGCGCTCTTCTTCCCGGTTGCGCTCGATCAGCTCCTGCAGCCCCGGTTCGTAGATCGGGACCTCGCCGCGATTGAGCCTTGCGATCTTGTCCTCGTCGACGTCGACGCAGACGACGCGGTTGCCGGTCTCGGCGAAACACGTGCCGACGACCAGACCGACGTAGCCAGTACCAACGACAGCGATTCTCATATTGACGCTCCGAAGCAGCCAGGACGGGAGGGTTCGAGGCGGAGTATTGTGCGCGCGCGCGAGCTGAAAGCCACTCGTTTCACCGCGCGAGCTACGTGTCGTTCAATTCGGCAACCCCGGGCCTCGGACCGGAGAAAGATCACCGAAAAACGCGCGATCGTCGGGCAAAGGGTCCGATCAACTCTTGACCGCCAGCCACAGTCGAGCCAGGCCCGTGAGCAGTTTGACCATGAACGGCGTGCGATAGCGCGGCGGGTCGAAGACGATGCCGAGGCGGCTCGGATCGCGCGGTGTCGCGAAACGCCGCAGCTCGAACTCCCCGTGCGTCGCGGAGTCATCCGGATCGCTCGTCATCTTCAGGTGCAGGATCAGCCCTGTCGCCTCTTCGATCGCGAGCTGCAGCCGCCCGCGGGTCGGGAACGGATAGCCGTAGGCCAGCGCGGTGGTCGTGTCGGATGCGACGTCGTAACTGCCGCTCAACAGCGCCACGCGCCCGTCGATCCCTTGCTCGAAACCGAGCACGTCGAGCTCGGCCGTCAAGCACTTCTTGAACAGCTCTTGCAGCTCGTAGTACGAAAGGTCCGCGCCGAGCAGGCCGGGCAGCGTCATCCCGGGCTCGAGCACGCCGAGCTCGAAGCACTCGCCGAACGGCGACTTGGCCCAGACGACCTTGCCGTTGCTACCGAAGCTGACCGAGCCGTGGCGCAGCCCGTCGATGCGCACGTGGAACTTGTTGTCGCCGCCGAGTGCGAGCTGGTACTTGCGCTCGTCGGTCGAGCCGTCGGCGTCGTGGACGACCCGGCGCGCCGTGAACACGTGCACGCCCTGGCGGTTGGTCTCGAGCGCGAGCGCGAGCAGCGACCTGACCCGTTCGGTTTGCAAGTGCCGCCACACCAGGAAACCGCCGAGCACGAGCAAGATCGTCGCTGCCGCTGCGACAAAGGCCCGGACCGGCAACCGGTGGCGCGGCGGAGGGGTCTTTTGGATCGCGTCGAAGATGCGCTGCAGCCGCTGCTCCCTCTCGCCGCTCGCCCCCGACTCTTCGCTGTTGGCGGTCAACAGAGCGTGGACGAACAGCTCGCTGGCTTCCTCGCGAGCATCGAGATCGGGGTTCCCGGTCTCCGCGAGCTCGCGCGAGGCCTTCGGCAGCGGGTCGAACTCGCTCAGCGGGATCGGGCTCTTGTCAGCGTGTCTGGACATGGGGCTTCGCTTCTCAACCGTCCGGGTTCAGCGCGGCCATCCGCTGCTCGATGCACTGCCCGAGCCATGCGCGGCTGCGCTGCAGCAGCTTCTTGACGGCTTCGCGGCTGCGCCCGAGGTTCTCGGCGATCTCGCCGCAGCCGAGGTTGTCTTCGTAGTGGAGTTGCAGAACCCGCTGCTGGTGCGCGGGCAGGTGCTGCATGCACGCCCGCAGGGACGCCAACTGGTCGTCGAGCGTATCCCCGGGCAGCGCTTCGAAATCGTTGAACATCTCGCAGATGTGGTCGACGGTCTCCCCCTCGATGAAGTCGAGCCGGTCCTCGCCGATCCGCCGATAGTGGGCCATGCACAACCGCCGCGCGATCCCCCGGACCCAGGGCCCGAACGGCAGGTTCCGGTCGTAGCGCGCGAGGTTGCGCCACGCCACGAGAAAGCTCTCCTGCACCAGATCCTCGATCGCCCCGGGATCGCGCACGAGCGCCGTGATGAACCCGCGCAGCCTCCCCTCATGCTCCCGAACGAGGATTTCGAAGACCTCGTGAGCCTCCATCCGCCGCCCAATCAGGCGACGAGGTTGGGAACGCTCACCACGGGACCGCTCATGGCGGTTCGCTTCTCGACGTGGCGTCGCTGACATTGGCGGTGATCTCGGAAGGCGGCCGGGAGCGGCG
>Ga0055451_10000967_pt1 | contig 11652 bp, 10 predicted proteins | sample China_Galinas_PW_3_FD_57745 | JGI IMG/M metagenome (GOLD analysis project Ga0055451, IMG submission 57745) | Wetland microbial communities from San Francisco Bay, California, USA, that impact long-term carbon sequestration - China_Galinas_PWB_D2 | ecosystem: Environmental > Aquatic > Marine >... | reverse complement strand
ACCACCCGCGTTGTAGTCGCCCGTGTTGGTACCACCCGCGTTGAACCAACCCGTGTTGGTGCCACCCGAGTTGTAGCTGCCGGTGTTCGTGCTGCCCGAGTTGGCGCTACCGGTGTTCGTGCTGCCCGAGTTGTAGCTGCCGGTGTTCGTGCTGCCGGAGTTGAAGTCGCCGAAGTTCGTGCTACCCGAGTTGTAGCTGCCGGTGTTTGTACTACCCGAGTTGTATATCCCCGTGTTCCTGGTTCCCGAGTTGCCGACGCCTGTGTTGTACCCTCCGGCGTTCCAGAACCCGGTATTGAAATCTCCGGAGTTCCAGAATCCCGTGTTTCCCAGGCCGGCGTTGAATACGCCGAAGTTTCCATCACCCGAGTTGCCGAAACCGATGTTGTAGTTGCCCGAGTTGCCGAAGCCGATGTTCCCGACGCCCGAGTTGCCGAAACCGATGTTGAAGCTGCCGGCGTTCGCGATGCCGAAGTTGAACCATCCCGAGTTGAGGCCACCGATGCCCACCAGGTTGTCGCCGGTCAGCCCGATTCCGACGTTGTTGTTGCCGGTGTTGCCCCAGCCGACGTTGCCGTTGCCGATGTTGCCCCAGCCGACGTTGTCGTTGCCGATGTTGCCCCAGCCGCTGTTGTCGTTGCCGCTGTTGCCGTTTCCCGAGTTCTCGTCACCGGTGTTGCCGCTGCCGGTGTTGTGACCGCCCTTGTTTCCCCCACCAGAGTTGTCACTGCCGTCGTTGCCACCGCCGGTGTTGCCGTCACCCGTGTTGCCGTGGCCCTGGTTCGCGCTACCGGTGTTTCCCTTGCCGGGATTGTTGTTTCCGGTGTTGCCACTGCCCGTGTTGCCGTTGCCGGTGTTGCCGCGGCTCTCGTTGTTGTCGCCGGTGTTGCCGCTGCCCGTGTTGTCACTGCCGACGTTGCCGCTGCCGGAATTGTTGTCGCCGACGTTGCCGCTACCCGAATTATCGTCGCCACGGTTGCCGCCGCCCGTGTTGTCTGCGCCGACATTGCCGCTGCCCGAATTGTTGTCGCCGTTGTTACCGCTGCCTACGTTGCCGGCGCCGACGTTGCCCGAGCCCGAGTTGTCATCCCCGAGGTTGCCGCTGCCCGGATTGTCGCTGCCGAAATTACCGTCGCCCTCGTTGTTGTCGCCTCGGTTGCCGCTGCCCGAGTTGCTGTCGCCGAGGTTGCCGTCTCCGGTATTTCCGTCGCCGTTGTTGCCGTCGCCGTCATTTCCGCTACCGACGTTGCCGCTACCCGAGTTGTTGCTGCCGTTGTTCCCGTCCCCGGTATTGCCGCTGCCCAAGTTGCCCGAACCCGGGTTGTCGCTGCCGTGGTTGCCGGAACCCGTATTGCCACTGCCGAGATTGCCGTCGCCGTCGTTGTTGCTGCCGTTGTTGCCGTCGCCGTCGTTGCCGCTGCCGATGTTGCCCGAGCCCGAGTTGTTGTTGCCCTTGTTCCCGTCACCGGTATTGCCACTGCCCAAGTTGCCCGAACCCGGGTTGTTGTTACCGAGGTTCCCATCACCGGAGTTGTCGTTGCCGAGGTTCCCATCACCCAGGTTGCCGCTGCCTACGTTTCCGTCGCCGTCGTTGCCGCCGCCGATGTTGCCCGAGCCCGGGTTGTTGTTGCCCTTGTTCCCGTCACCCGCGTTGCCACTGCCGTAGTTGCCGTCGCCCTGATTGCTGTTACCCGTGTTCCCACTGCCCGGGTTGTTATCGCCGCGGTTACCGTCGCCGGTGTTGTCGTCGCCCTGATTTCCGTTGCCCTGGTTGCTGTTTCCGGTGTTGCCGCCGCCGGTGTTGTTGTCGCCGCGGTTGCCGCTGCCCGAGTTGCCCCGACCGGTGTTGCCACTGCCCGAGCCCGTGTTGTTGTCGCCGATATTGCCGCTGCCCTGATTGTTGTCGCCGGTATTGCCGCTGCCCGCGTTGCCGCTGCCTCTGTTGCCACTGCCGGAGTTGCCACTGCCCTGGTTGCCACTGCCGCCGACGTTGCTGTCGCCGAGGTTGCCGCTGCCCGTGTTGCCGCTGCCCTGATTTCCGCTGCCCACGTTGCTGTCGCCGAGGTTGCCGCTGCCTGGGTTGCCGCTGCCCTGGTTGCCGCTGCCCAGCGTGGTGGCGGCGGCACGCACGATGCCCTGGGCCGACACCGTCGATACCGGCACGCGCCGGGTCACGCTCGAGCCACGTCCATCGCCGCCTCGCCCCACGGTGGTCGCGGTCAGCCTGGACGGGCCCGCTGTCGCTCTTGTCGCGGCCACGGCACCGGTTGCAGAGTCGGCCGACGAGACTGCTGACGCGGCACCGTCAGCAGCACCACCGTCTGGTGCGGCAGACGCAACCCCGTATCCGGCCGCAAGTGCGGCCCCCATGCCCGCTGCTGCCGCCCCAGCGCGCAACCACACGACCACCGGCAACGGGCTGGGCTCAGCGCGATGCCGTCCACGCTGGCGTGTCGAACCTCCACGGTGCGCATGCCTGCCGACAGCCAATGTGAACCCCGTCCCGACCAGAAGACCCAGAACACCCGCACGGCGCATCCGGCCAATTGATTGGGACGACAATAACCGTCCCAGCGCTGGCGCGAGAGGTCTCCGCGCAAACACCGGCAAACATCCAGCTAAACAGGTGAGCCAGATCCGCGGTTCCGTTGCCGAGCGTCGGACGCCCATGCCATGTTCGAACGCATATTCGATATGCGGAGCATTTTGTTGGGACGCGCCCAAGGCTGCCTGCGCGCCGCAATACCGGCCCTCCACGCGGCTTGATGAATTCGTCCGCATCTGACCTGTGGGTTCCCCAACTGCGACCGGCCGGCCGAGGTCTGGCCCATGGACCGACGCACCCCGCCGGCTAGAAGTGTCTGTGCCGAAAACACGACGTTTTGCATACCGTTTCAGAGCGGCGCCGGCGGCTGGGCCGACCACCAACTGCCCGAGAGCGCGGGCTGTCGTAGAAGACACACCCCTGGATTGCCGGTCTAAGCTGCGGCTGTTGCGGCGCTAGTGATGGCCGCCAGCGGCTTGTACAGCCCGGAATACGGCAGAACCACCTGAGGAGGAGTGCTCGCCATGCCACCTGAAGACGATGCCGCCGAGATCTACCGACGCCAGGGCTTCGGCGGTGACATCGGCGCCGTCGCACCGTACGCACTGCTCCTGGTGGATTTCGCCGTGGCGTTCGTCGACCCGGAGCTGTTCGGCGGCGGGAACATCGGCGCGGCCGCCAGGCATGCGGTCGGGCTGCTTGACCACGCGCGGATCGCGGGTTGGCCGGTCGCGCACTCGCAGATTGTGTACGGCGAGGACGGGTCGGACGCCAATGTGTGGTTACAGAAGATTCCCACGATGCAGACCCTGACCCCAGCAAACCCGGCCACGGAGTTCGTCGGCGAGCTGATGCCCGCACCCGGTGAGCTGGTCATCCGCAAGACTGTCCCGTCGGCTTTCTTCGGCTCGGCGCTAACGCCGCGGCTGGTACACCACGGAGTCAAGACGCTGGTGATCGCGGGGTGTACCACCAGCGGATGTGTGCGCGCGAGCACGGTCGACGCGCTGTCGTACGGCTTCCGTCCGGTGTTGGCCAGCGACTGCGTAGGAGACCGTTCCCTGCAGGCGCACCGCGCCAGCATGCTGGACCTGCAGGCCAAATACGCCACTGTGGTGGACAGCGCCGCGCTGCTCGCCGGTTAGATGGTGTTCTGACCCGGATGGCCCGCTTGCGCAGGAGATTCGAGCACCACTCAACCGGGGTCTGCGCAGACGAGCGTGGCGGCGTCCGGTTTGGCCTCGTCGCAGTTCGAGAAATACCGATGCAGGAGCCAACCAGAGGATGCCGCGTCTTGTTCAAGCTGATGTTCGGAACGTTTGTGAGCCCGGCTCATGGGCTGTAGAATCCCGGGACGGTTCTGGCGGCTCGGCAGGCGTGACATCACCTGGCAGACATACGTGTTGGCCAACTCGTGCTGTCCAGTGACGACCTAATCTGCCCCTGGCGCGGAGTGCTTGCCGGCCCGTAGGGATCGTGGGTCAGGACAATCCGCCAGCAGTCCCCGGAGAATTATCTGAGCGTGTCTTACCGCCAGGGGCCGATCCGGTGGTGGCGGTGGAAGTGCCGGTCCTTCCGCCGTCCCTGCTGAGCGTCGTTCCGGTGTCCGCCGTCGCGGCCTCCGCACTCACCACGGCCAGGCCGGACATGGCGACGCCGAGGATGACTGCCTTCAGCGTGGCGGCGCGCTTCACCAAGTGCTCCCCTCGAGCTACTCCGCGTGTGTTGCGGCCATGTTCAGAAGCGCCGACCGCTGTGAACGTCAGCTGAGAAGGAGATGGTTTTCCCATCGAACCGAGCATCGCGTGAGAACCCTTCCCGGCTGGCCGGTACTACCGCGCGGCCAAGCCGCGCCTGCCGGATCCGGTGCGAGGGTGTGCAAGACGACGCGTATGTCCCCGAACGGACCAGGCCTCCGCCGTTCCAGTCGAGTTGTCAGCCCCCGATACGCAGGTGGCTACCCGACACCTCGGCTCAGCCAGCTGACCTCTGCGCCGTCGCCGCCGTCGCGGTAGGGCTCCAAAGCCTCGTCCCATGCCGTGCCCAGGACCGAGTCCAGTTCGGCGGCCAGCGTGTCGGCGCCCGAGGACATCAGCGCGCGCAGCCGCATCTCACCCACCATGACGTCGCCGTTGGCGCTCATCGCTCCGCTCCACAGTCCCAGCTGTGGTGTGTGGCAGAACCGCTGGCCGTCGACGCCGGCGCTCGGGTCCTCGGTGACCTCGAACCGCAGCACCGACCAGGAGCGCAAGGCGTTCGCCAACCGTGCCCCGGTACCCACCGGGCCGACCCAGTTGGTGATCGCGCGCAACTGACCGGGCATGGCCGGCTGCGGGGTCCACTTCAGGTTCGCCCTGGCATTCAGGGTCGACGACAACGCCCACTCGACATGTGGGCATACCGCCGCGGGTGAGGCATGGATGTACACCACGCCCGTCGTCGCGTCGGCGAACTGGTTCGACGCACGCATAGCTGCTCCTTCGGCTCCACGAGGGACGTCTTCCCCAACGACCTGGTGATTCCGAAGATGCAATTGTGTCGTGCGTGTCTATTGTGCCTTGTGGGGCCGGTGTTGCGCTAGTGTGCGCTGTACTCTCTCAGAACTTCATCAGACAACGCCGGCCACAGCGGCTTGGCCCACTCGTCGAAGTCGCGCGCCGTGAGCACTACCAGGGCCAATTCCCGGGGTGGATCCACCCAGATGAAGGTTCCCGTCTGACCGAAGTGGCCGAACGTACGGGCCGAATTCGCCGGCCCGGTCCAGTGCGGGGACTTGTCGTCGCGGATCTCAAAGCCCAAACCCCAGTCGTTGGGCCGCTGCACGCCGAAGCCGGGTAGCACTCCGGCCAGACCCGGGAACTGCACACTGGTGACCTCGGCGTGCATCTGGGCCGACACCGTCCGTGGTTGCAGCAGGTCAGCAGCGAAAAGGGCCAGGTCGTTCACCGTGGACACCGCGCCGTACCCGGCCGCTGCCGCACCGCCCTCCAGCCGGGACGCGCCCATACCGAGCGGCCCGAAGATCGCCTCGGCCAGATAGCGGTCGAAATCGATCCCCGAGTTCTTCTCGACCGCTTCGGCCAGCACCTGGAAGCCGTAGTTGGAGTAGATCCGACGTTGGCCGGGCTCGGCCATCACCTGAGCGGACTGCATCGACAACCCGGACGCATGGGCCAGGAGGTGCCGGATGGTGGCGCCGGGCGGGCCCGCGGGTGTGTCGAGGTCGACCACCCCTTCCTCGACAGCGACCTGGGCCGCACGCGCGACGAGCGGTTTGGTCACCGAGGCGAGCCGGTAGGCCCGAGCCGGGTCGCCGTATCTCGCGAGGACGCCCGAGAGCCCGACCACCGCAGCGGACGCGGCCGGAACAGGCCAGTCGGCGATGAGGTCGAGGGGCGCTGCCACGCCGCCGAGCCTATCCCCGAGTCGCTGCGCTCCAGCCCGCCGGGGCGGCGACCGTTACTTCCGCGCCACGTAGTAGTTGTTGATCGGGTCGGATTCGATCCGATGGACGGCCACATCGCCGAATCCGGCATCGCGCAGCATCTCCATGGCCAACTGCTCGCCCCATGCCGTGCCCAGCCCGACACCCCCGGATGCGAGGGACACCGACATGCAGTGCATCGTCGAGACCGTATAGATATACGGGCTCAGCGGGACCCCGATGTTGTCCTCGAGCCGGCTCGACGCCTTGATGTCGACCATCAGCAGCACCCCGCCGGGCCGCAGCGCCCGGTAGATGTTGGCCAGCACCTTGGCCGGCCGCGCCTGGTCGTGGATCGCGTCGAACACCGTGATGACGTCGTAGGCGTCGGCGACGTCGATTCCGGCCAGATCCCGACGGACGAACGTCGCATTGGCCAGACCGAGCTGCGTGGCTTCGGCGCTTCCCGCTGCAATTCCCTCCTCGGAGAAGTCGATCCCGGTGAACCGGCTGCTCGGAAACGCTTGCGCCATCACGTTGATCGCATGTCCGCTGCCGCAACCCCAATCGGAGACGTCCGCGCCGTCACGCAGCCGCTCGGGCAAACCCGCGGCCAGGGGCAGGATCACGTCGACGAGTGCGGCGTCGAACACCTCCCCGCTCTCCTCGGCCATCAGCGCATGAAAGCGTGGATATTCGGTATAGGGCAGCCCCCCGCCAGTGCGGAAGCAGCCGATGATCTTCTGCTCGATCTCACCTAGCAGCGGGATGAACTGGGCCAGCCGCGAGAGGTTGTCGGGCCCGGCCGCGCGGGTCAGCACGGCGGCGCGATGCGGCGCAAGCCGGTAGGTCGCGGAATCCGCGTCGTAGTCGACGACGCCTCCGGTCACCATGGCGCCCAGCCATTCCCGCACATAGCGTTCGTTGAGTCCGGCAGCGTCGGCGATCTGCGTGCTCGATGCCTGCGGGAGCCCCGCCATCGCGTCGAACAATCCCGTCTGGTGGCCGATGCTGGCCATGACCGCCACGCTGGCGCTGTCGATTGCACCGATCATCCGCGCGGCGAAGTCCTCGGTCGACTCCGTTGTGGTCGAGGCGTGCTGATCCAAAGTTGTCATAGCTCAAACGTATCGCCAAGTGATACTGCCCGGCATCGGGCGAATTGTGTACTCCGATGTCCCCCAACCCTGGGAAAATGGTGCAGAACCGCGCCTCACGACGATCGAAGGGACCGCAGCGGCCCGAGGACCGGCGCGGCGCGCTGCTAGCGGACTCCCGGCCCGAGGTTTTCCCGGGCCCAGGCTGCCGCCGCGGTACGTGATGGCACCCCAAGCTTGGCGTAGATGTTGGCCAGATGGCGGGCTACGGTCTTTTCACTGATGAACATCCGTTGTGCCACAGCCTTGTTGGTGGCGCCGTCGGCGATGGCCGCCAGGACCTCGATCTCGCGTTTGGTCAGGCCACCCGGTGCCGGCACGCCGCAGACGTGCGCGGGCTCGACGCCCAGCAGGCGGTAGATGCTGGCCGCAGTCGCCTCGTCGGCGACCGCGACGTCCTCGGCGCCCAGACCACGGTGTGCCAAGGCCATCCACTCGTACACCTCGGCAGTCTCGTACCGCGACTGCTGGGTGCGGTAGGCCTGCAGCGCAGCCTGCAGCTCGGTCAGTGCGTCGGCGTATTCACCGCGGCGCACCAGTACCGCCCCTCGGGCGTGCGCGGCCCATGCCTGGTATCCCGGTGTGCCGTACCGCTCGGCACCCGCTTCCAGATCCCGGCAGTGCTGCTCGGCCTCATCGATGCTGTCTCGCTCCAAGGCGATCTCGACGGCGCCGCGCAGCAGACGCATCCGGCTCAGGCGGTCGGCTGCGGCCAACGCGACGCGCAGCTCGGCCCAGGCCGTCTGCTTGTCGCCCTGACTACACATCAACAGCGCCTCCGAGGGCTGCGGCTCGATGCCCAGCGCCCGGGCCTTCGCGAACGCGGCGAACGCACCGTCCACATCGCCACGCAGTCGCCGCACCTCGCCGAGTTGGTAGTAGCCCTCACCGGCGGCCCAGGAGTTGACGTCCTCCAGGGTCCGGCTCGCGGCGACGAGCTGGTCCTCCAGCAGGCGATAGTCGTCGCCGGCGGCAAGGACCTGTAGCCGGTGCACGTCGCACACACCGCCGTAGGTGGTTGTGCTGGTGATGTCGCACCACCGCTGCATCGACTGCGTCCAGGCACGCATCCGGGGCAGATCAGCGAGGCGGTGGCAGTGGTGCAGCACCATGCAGTAGATGTCACCGGCCCACTCCAGGGGAACCTGGTCGGCCAGCACCGGAAGCATCGCCTCATCGAGGAGGCCGTACGCCTCGGTGGTACGACCGTCGAAAAGTGCGTACATCCCCTCGACGACCAGGCTCAGCGCGGTCAGCGCGGGATGGTCGACCTGAGTCGACAGCCGGTGCAGGACCGCGGCCCGGTCGGCAAGCGCACCGACGTCCTCGGTGAGCACCGCGACCACGGCGTCCAAGTAGGCCAGATAGCCGTGGACGGCTCCCTCGGGCGCATCGGCGAGCAGCCGTCGGGCCCGGTTCATCCAGCCCTGCCCGATGGTGAGATCACCGCGCATCAGCCACGCGAGGCCGACCTCGACGGCCTTCATCGCCGCAGCGTTCGGATCGGTTCGAGCCAGCCGGCCGTAGACGATCTCCCCGACGCGCACGGCCTCCCGGCCATGGCCGAGCCGCCAGGCCAGGGTGGCCATCGCGTCCAGGTCATCGACGGCCAGCGGGCCGATCGCACCCGCGCGCGAGAAGGCCACGTAGCTGCTGTGCCAGTCCCCGCCCTGGTACGCGACGCGGGCCTGAACCAGGAGATCAGTCTGGGATTCGGTTCGCACTATCACCAGAAGACAACGTTATCCCCGACGAGCCTCATCCGAGCTGGATCGAACGCTTTGCCAGCGCCATACGACAGGAACAGCGCGGGCATCATGGTTCAAGCCTCCACCGCACCTGCTCCGGGCGGCGCGGTCAGGTTAAGGTTCGACTCATGAGCCAGACAGTGCGCGGCGTGATCTCCCGCAAGAAGGGCGAACCGGTCGAACTGGTCGACATCGTCATCCCCGACCCGGGTCCGGGCGAGGTGGTGGTCGACATCATCGCCTGCGGCGTCTGCCACACAGATCTGACCTACCGCGACGGCGGGATCAATGACGAGTACCCGTTCCTGCTCGGGCATGAGGCGGCCGGCACCGTCGAAGCCGTCGGCGACGGCGTGACCAACGTCGAGCCCGGCGACTTCGTGATCCTGAACTGGCGTGCGGTGTGCGGCCAGTGCCGCGCCTGCAAGCGGGGCCGCCCCTGGTACTGCTTCTCGACGTTCAACGCCAGCCAGAAGATGACCCTGACCGACGGCACCGAACTCACCCCGGCACTGGGCATCGGCGCGTTCGCCGACAAGACCCTGGTCCACGAGGGCCAGTGCACAAAGGTCGATCCCGAGGCCGACCCGGCCGTCGCCGGTCTGCTCGGCTGCGGGGTGATGGCCGGGATCGGGGCCGCGATCAACACCGGCGGTGTCGGCCGTGACGACACGGTCGCGGTGATCGGGTGCGGCGGTGTGGGCGACGCCGCGATCGCCGGGGCGAGCCTGGTCGGGGCGAAGAAGATCATCGCCGTCGACACCGACAACACCAAGCTGGAGTGGGCCCGCGACTTCGGCGCCACCCACACCGTCAATGCCCGCGAATTCGATGTCGTCGACACCATCGCCGACCTCACCGACGGGTTCGGCGTCGACGTGGCCATCGACGCGGTCGGACGCCCGGAGACCTGGAGGCAGGCGTTCTACGCCCGCGACCTGGCGGGAACCGTTGTCCTGGTTGGTGTTCCGACTCCCGACATGCGCCTCGAAATGCCGCTGGTGGACTTCTTCTCCCGCGGCGGGTCGCTGAAGTCGTCGTGGTACGGCGACTGCCTTCCCGAACGCGACTTCCCCACCCTGATCAGCCTGTACCGGCAGGGCCGGCTGCCGCTGGACAGATTCGTCTCCGAGCGCATCGGTTTGGACGATGTCGAGTCCGCATTCCATCGCATGCATTCCGGTGAGGTGCTGCGCTCGGTGGTGATGCTGTGATGGCGGGCAAGAGCGGCATCGAACGCATCGTCACCCACGGCACCTTCGAACTCGACGGCGGCAGCTGGGAAGTCGACAACAACATCTGGATCGTCGGTGACGATTCGGAAGTGATCGTCATCGACGCCGCACACGATGCCAAAGCCATCGAGGACGCCGTCGGTGGCCGGCACGTCGCCGCGGTCGTGTGCACGCACGGCCACAACGACCACATCACCGTGGCGCCCCAGCTCAGCAAGGATCTCGACGCCCCGGTGCTGCTCAATCCGGCCGACGACATGCTGTGGCGAATGACTCACGGCGACAAGATGTTCCGCCCCATCGAGGACGGCCAGGTGCTCAAGGCCGACGGCATCGAGTTGCACGCCATGGCCACGCCGGGCCATTCGCCGGGCTCGACCTGCCTGTACGCCCCCGCTCTGGGCGCGGTGTTCTCCGGCGACACCCTGTTCCAGGGCGGCCCCGGCGCCACCGGCAGGTCGTTCTCCGACTTCCCCACCATCCTGGGGTCGATCAAGGGCAAGCTCGGCAAGCTGCCGCCCGACACTGTCGTCTACACCGGCCACGGCGACACCACCAGGATCGGCGACGAGATCGTCCACTACGACGAATGGGTGGCCCGCGGCCACTGACGATGCGCCGCGAAAGGCGAGCGGCGAGAAGGAAGTGGCCGAATCAGCACACGCCACTGACGATGCGCCGCGAAAGGCGAGCGGCGAGAAGGAAGTGGCCAATCCGACACAGGCCACCAGAGCGACGGGCTACGGGGCGGTGGCCGGGCTGCGCGGATCGATGAGAATCTTCGCGTGCGTCTCGGGGTCCTTGAGCGCCTCGAACGCCGCGGCCACACCGTCGAGCCCCACAGTGCCGGTGACCAGCGCAGAGGCATCGAGCTTGCCGTCGGCGAGCATGTGCAGCGTGTCGCGGAACTCCAGCGGCGTGTATCCGAAGACGAACCGCATGTCGATCTCCTTGCTGATCGCCATCGAGGGCCGCAGCTGGTCGTGGCCCATGCAGACTCCGACGACGACCACCCGTGAGTTCAGCGGGGCAGAGCCGATGACACCGTCGATCATGCCCGGCACCCCGACGCATTCGAAGATCACCGGCCGCTTGGGGGCGGCGGAGCCCAGCGCATCGGCGACGCGGTAGAGATGCACCCAGCCGGGCAGCCGGCGCAGTTTCTCCATCGAAGCGATCCCGAGTTCGTAGAGGGAAGGCACGTCGGAGAGCACCCCTTTGGAGACCGCCTTCGCGTACGGCGAGTCGGCCGCGGGGTCGACGACGATGTCGGCCCCACAGCGCGCGGCCAGCGCCCGCCGGCCCGGTGAGAGATCGCTGGCCACGATGGTGGCGACACCGACCGCTTTGAGCTGGCAGATCACCGCGAGCCCCACGGGCCCGCAGCCGATGACGATCGCGGTGTCGCGCTTCTTCACCTCCCCGCGGCGCACCGCGTGCAGCGCCACGGCCATCGGCTCGGTGAGCGCCGCGATGTCGACCGACAGCCCGTTGGGCACCGGGAACGTCATGGCCGCCTGGACCAGGACCTGCTCGGCATACC
>Ga0055451_10000966_pt1 | contig 11674 bp, 6 predicted proteins | sample China_Galinas_PW_3_FD_57745 | JGI IMG/M metagenome (GOLD analysis project Ga0055451, IMG submission 57745) | Wetland microbial communities from San Francisco Bay, California, USA, that impact long-term carbon sequestration - China_Galinas_PWB_D2 | ecosystem: Environmental > Aquatic > Marine >... | reverse complement strand
TGATACTGCAGAGGGTACATTCGAAGCAGAGTCATTTGTTGGTCAGGAGACTAATACCAATGGTGCCAACGGTATTAGCAGCAGGACGTACATCGGTGAAACGGAAGGTGTACTGGGTGCAACTTCAAACTTTGACTCTACTTCAATCATCACTACAGGTGGTAAGTGGACCGGTGGCGTTGGTACCAGTGGTTTCATGTCTGGTGGTGCTTTTGCCGGATCTGTGCGTAAACTGACGTTGGATCAGACAATCACCCAGAATGACGGTAGCTTCGACAGTGGTTTTGCTTTCGACCATGGTAAGTTCGGGGACGATGGTGCCAAGTATGAAGTACTGACACTCACCAATGCTACTACCGATGGTAATGAGTACACCGATGCTTTCGAGCTGAAGGAAACCAAGATCGAAGGCGGTACGGGTGGTCACGATGGACTGATCGGTAAGACACTGTCTGCAGTAGCCACTGTAAACTCAGCTTCAGGTATTCCTGATGAAGCTTTCAGACAGGATTTCGTCCGTAACGAAGCTGAAGGTTCTGCGGTATCTGATAGCGGTATCGTGACTGCTGGTCTGGGTCCAAACCAGGCTTCATTCACTTTCTCAGCTGGTGACACCATCGTAGCCTTGACCGTCGACCAGAACGTCGGTGGCGCTGCTGCTAAGTTCTCTCTGTCTGATGCTGCGAATGAGTCTGGTACTGGCGAGGCTGGTGTCGACTACCACAACGCGTATGACTCTTCTATCACCGTTACTTATACCAACGGTGGTTCAGGCCCATACGATCCGTTTGTTAACTTCTAATAGCTAACGACGGAATCACTGTTTGGTAGTACGTACAGACAGTAAAGTGTAAGAAAAAAGGGGGGGCAACCCCCCTTTTTTTTATCCGGTATAATGGCTCTCGTGGTGCTATGGGATGGGTTATAAAGGCGCCAACCCCTTGAATATAAAAGGGTAATAGTTATTCGCTTCCGCACTGTCAGTCCGCTCGACGGTACCCATCGTTTGTCGTTATATCCTTTTATCTATTATAATGAGGCTTTTATTGTCGGTTCGGAATTCTGAATTCGGGCCTGAGTGTTAACGTTTAAGGAGTTATTTTATGCTACGTCTGTTTGTCTTACCGGCCCGTCTATATATGCTCGCTGCCTTGACGTTGTTTATGGTGCCTGTAACCCAGGCCGAGGAATTAACCGGTGCCGAGATTGTGCAACGCTGTGACAAGGAGGCCAATGCCGGTCATGACCAGCGTACGATACTGACCGTGATCCTGCGTGATTCGGCCGGTAATGAAAAAAAGAATGTCTATCGGCGTTACTGGAAAGATTATGAAGGCCGCAAGAAGATCGCTGACAAGATGGTGCTGTTTACCCGCTTTCCGCCTGACGCCAGGGGTACGGGCTTTATGCGCTGGGGTTATATTCCGGGCGAGGGCAAGAATGCCGAACAGTGGTTATATCTGCCGTCTCTGGCCAGTACCCGGCGGGTTTCGGTGCGTGATCCCGGCGACAGCTTTCTCGGCTCCGACCTGACCTACCAGGACATCAGTCCACGCCTGTTGTCCCAGGATAATCATCAGCTGCTGCGTGAGGAAACCCGTGACGGCCAGGCCTACTACGTCGTTGAAAGTGTGCCCAAGGAGAGCAATCCGCTGTATGGCAAGGTGGTGGCCTGGTACGAGAAGACCGCCAACTGGGCTGATTGTAACAAGCGCCGGGTTGAATATTACGATACCCGTGGCCAGCTGCAGAAGGTACAGTCTTTGACCTGGCAGAAGGTCGATGATGCCTGGGTCTGGGATAAGGTGCTGGTCGATAATCAGGCCATAGGTCATTCATCGATTTTTGAGGTCTCCGATGTTTCGATCAATGTTGGTTTGAAGGACAGTGTCTTTACGGAACGGACGCTGAAGCGGGGTGTCAAAGAATAAACGCTCGCTGTCAGATACGGGTGTTAGCCGTAATAATCATATGCTGTAACTATCAGAGATTATTGACATTTTCTCGATAATTGTTTAACATTGTCTAACGAAATCCGCATGAGGTCGTGTGCGGATTTCGTTTATTTATCATGCACAGTGATAACCGGCAGTGTGTCTTATACACTGTCGGGCAGTGATCATCAGCCGCCTGACTGGTCGTTGCCAACCCTTCATCACATGACCAGGTAAGAGCGGCTTGGAATGCCCCATTTGACAGGCACTGCCCCGGTTCACAGAGCATTAGCCATAGCATATTTAATGCTGGTATTGGCTGGTCTGTCTGCCTCGGCTCAGGCCGATACGTTGAAGGAAAACCTGTCTTCATTGCGGCAGGAGTTCAATCTCACCGGTTATCTGAAAAACGAAACCGCGTTCCGCTATCTGGAGCCGCGTGCATTCACCAAGATTCGTAACATCGCCTACCTGCGCGGCCGTTATGCCATCAATGATATGGCTGAGATCACGGCTGCAGGGTGGGGCTATTATGACCTGGCCTATGACCTGTTTGATTACGACACAATCACGGCCCGTGCCGAACGCGATAGAATTCAACCATTGAATTTTATCGAGAACCTGTCCTCCCGCAAGGACAGCGGGGTTATAGACCTGCGTGAATTCTATCTGGACCTGTATCTGGAAAACGTTGATCTGCGCCTTGGTCGGCAGTTCATAATCTGGGGGGTGATGACCGGCGTGCGCATTGTCGATGAACTGAATCCGATGGATTTTCGTGAACTGATTCTGCCGGACCTGCTGGATTATCGAGTGCCCTTATGGAGTACGCGTGCCAATATCTATCTCGGTGACAACGAGTTCCAGCTGGTGTGGATTCCGGATATCCAGTTTCATAGACCGGCGCCGGAGGGATCCGAGTGGGAACTGTTACAGGAAGTTCCGGGTACGGTGTTCCCAAATAGCTTCACGGTCGCCAATAGTGAATATGGTATCCGCTGGAGTGGTACCCGCTTCAATACCGAGTTAACCCTGAGCTATTTTTATACCTGGGATGATTTCCCGGTTATTTTTCGTCATGTTCCGATAGAGCCGGTGGCGGTGGACGGTGTTGTTGCTGAACCGGAATTTTTCCCGCGCTACACGCGTATCCATATGTACGGGGCGACGATGCAGCGCCAGGTTGGCGGACAGATATTGAAGGGTGAATTTGCCTTTGTAAAGGACAAGTATTTCGGCCTCGGTACGATTGACAGGGATAACGATGGTATTCTTGATAATCAGGGTGAGTTGCAACGGGATCATATACGTTGGGCTCTGGGTCTGGACTTTAATATGTGGAAGACCGATATCTCACCGGGGATAACGCAATGGATTATCCTCAATTATGATCCGGCGATTATACAGGGCGAATATGATACGGCCTTTAATCTTTTTGTGCGCAAGGAGTTGCCACAGTACAAGGCTACATTGCAGATGCTGTTAATCAGGATGGTGACGTTGGGGGAATTATACGTAAAGCCGAAAGTAACCTTTAATGTCACCGACCTGTTTCAGGTCAGTGCCGGTCTTGACCTGTTTTACGGACAACAGACACAGGTGGGTGTGGCGGCAAAGAACGGCAAGGCGGTGGATATCCTCGAGATCGAGCAACGTTTTCAGTTTCTTGGAAATTTTCAGGGTAACAAGCGCCTGTTTCTGGAGTTCAAGTATAGTTTTTAACGTCCGTGTCGGCAGCGGGAATGCTGCAGGGCGGCCAAGCAAGAGTATCGATAATTTAACCGCAGGATGATTGCCATGTTCAAAATGCTTTATCTGTACCCAATTCGATTCCCCAGGGTTGCTATATTGACTGTGCTGATAGTGACGGTGCTGGCGTTATCACAACTGTCAAAGCTCGAATGGGAAACAGATGCCCGTGTCTATTTCCCCAAGGGGCATCCTGCGATTGAGTATGATGAACTGGTCGCCGATGTCTTTGGCGTCAAGGATTCCATCGTCATTGGTATCGTCAATGAAAAAGGGATATTCAATACCGAGACCCTGGCGAGGGTGAAAAGGATCAGCGACAAGCTGGCGCAGTTACCGGGTGTCCTGACACAGCGACGCCAGGATATTGTATCGCTGTCGACGGCGTCGGTGTTTGTCGGCACCAGTGACGAGATTGCCAATGTCGCGCTGATAGATACGGTGCCGCAAACGGCGGCCGGGCTGCAAGCGCTGCGGGATACGGTCTTTGACAATGCCGATATGTTCGTTGGCAATCTGGTTTCCGCGGACGGCAAGGCGACGATGATCCGCGCCAAGCTCAAGGAAGGCAAGGAATACCGCTATCAGTCCTATTTCCAGGTCAAGGGTATTCTGGCGGCGGAGCTGGGAGGCGGGAAGCCGTCAGGCGCCTGGGGCGGTGGCTGGTCCGGCAACAGTAACTGGTCAGACAAGGGTGGCTGGCAGTCGTCAGGCGCTGATAACGAGAACAAGGCTGATGCGGGTGATACCGCTGCCGACGCTGACAAGGAAGAGGCGCAGGACGGACAGTCGCAGCAGTGGGGGAATAAAAACTGGCAGTCCGGCGGCGGCTGGCCGCAGGTGATCAGCTCGCAGCAGGCGAAGAATGGTGATCGCTTCTATATAGCCGGTCGTCCTGTGATCGAGGTGACCTCGGGCCTGAATGCGATGGATGATATGAAGCTGATGATCCCGTTACTGGTGCTCGCGATCGCCGTGGCCCTGTTCCTGATGTTCCGCTCGTTGCGCGGTGTGATGTTGCCGTTGCTGGTCGTATCTATTTCCATAGTGTGGACGCTGGGATTTATGGCGGCCGTCGGTGTGCCTTTATACACGATTTCGACGATGTTGCCGGTCATTCTGGTTGCCGTGGGTATCGGTGACGGTATCCATCTGATGAGCCACTATGAGGATATCGTCCTAGAAAATCCGCATGATGATCGCCGTAATATCGTTGCCCGCCTGATGAAGGAACTCGGTATGCCGTTATTTATCACTACGCTGACGACTGCGGTCGGATTCATGTCTTTATGGTGGGCGGAGATGCCGCCCTTCAGGGTCTTCGGCGTTTTCACGGCGATAGGCATCACGTTCTGCTGGCTGGTTTCGATTTCACTGGTACCGGCGATGTTGTCGCTGATGCAGCCGCATATCAGCGGTTATCTGAAACGTCGCCGTTCGGCCCGTGTTCACGATGAGTCGAGTCTGTTGACGCGTGGGCTGGTTGGCCTGGCTTCAGCGATTATCAACAATCGCAAATCAGCCAGCGTCATCATGGCGGTGGTCGTGATTGTTTCCGCGCTGGGCATGCGCCACTTGTATGTGGATTCAAGCTGGCTGTCGGATTTTACCGATGACAGTGAAGTGGTCATGGCCACGGACATGCTCAACAAGAAATTCGACGGTACGATATTCCTGAATGTCGTCGTCGATGGCAAACACCCCGATGCGTTGAAGTCACCGAAACTACTGCAACGTATAGACAGGCTGCAAACCTATGTCGAAGGCCTGGATGACGTGGGAGGCTCACTGTCACTGGTCGATTATCTGAAAAGCACGAACAAGACCTTCCATGCCGGTGATGAGGCCTACGATGTAATCCCGGCATCCGAGCGTGATATCAGTGAATACCTGTTTTTGTTATCGGTATCCGGGCGACCGGAACAACTGGATACGGTGGTCGATTTTGACTACAGCCAGGCGAATATCACCTTCATGATTCGTACCGACCATACCCAGCGCCTGAAGTCGATTATCCATCATGTGAACCAGTTTGTTGATAACGAATTCAAGGGCATGGATGTCAAGGTCAACCTGGCGGGCTCGGCCAATAATTCTTATATCTGGGCCGACCTGCTGATCAACAGCCAGGTGATGGCTATTTTATTGTCCAAGCTGGGCATCTTCCTGGTGGCGGCGTTGTTGTTCCGCTCACTGCTGGCCGGCCTGTATACGATATTGCCGGTTTCGCTGACAACGCTGATCGTCGGCGGTGTTGCCGGGTTTGCCGGGATTCCACTGGATGTCTCGACCGTACTGGCGGCGGGTGTGGCCATCGGTGTCGGTGTCGATTATGCCGTGCATTATATTTTTCGTTATCACTACCAGCGTAACAGCGATCTGGCGCAGGCGGATGCATCACTGGCAGCCGTGCGTAGCGTCGGCAAGGCCATCGTCCTCAATGCCGTTGTCGTTACGGTCGGCTTTCTGGTATTGGGGATGTCGCAATTTCCGCCGCATGTCAAACTCGGTTATTTTGTTTCGGCCTATATGGTTGTCGCCTGTTTGTCGGCGTTGACCGTGTTGCCGCTGGCCTATGCCTGGTTACAACCCCGTTCCAGGCAAACATCATGAGTAGCTTAATGTGCCTGACTTTCATCTAGTCAACATGCGTGTGCCGGTGGTGGCTTTACTGCTGCTGCTGGTTGCCGCACCGGTGTCAGCGCAGGAAGATGAGCGCTGGAGCATGTCGGTTCTGCTGGGCGGGCATCTACCGGCGATGCGTGATCTGAGCGAAGGCCTGTATAAGGCGCCGATGCTGGGTAGCGCCACGATCCTGGTCTATGAGGGTGGTAATACACAGAATCCGGATGAACAGGTTATCGATCAGAATATTACCGAGGTCAGAGATTTTACCGTGAATAACCCCGCACCGCCTGTCGGCATCGGCGCCAATGCCGGTATTGAGTTCATGTGGCATCCCAATGATCGTCACGGTCTGGCCATCGGTATGGGTAGCTGGGAAAAGGTCTCGATAGGCAGGTCTATATCTGTGCTGCCGCTGCAGCAATATTATCAATCCAATGTGGTACTCAGTGAACGCCGTGACAAGATATCGTATACCGAATATACGCTGGGTTACCGCTATAATCTGATACGACGTCCCGGTTTCAATTTTTATTTCCGCATCAATCTGCACGAGGTCTTTGACATCGACTTTCGCGAAGACTATTCCTTCCTGTTTTTGTCCAGCCCGGTTGAGGGTTTGCCCGGGGTGCGACGGGTCATGGTCGTCGAGGCACAGACCGCCGCGTTGTTAATGGGGCAACTGGCCTTCGGCGGTGAATGGTTTCTGACAGACTGGCTGTCACTGGGTGTTGAGGGTGGCTATATGGCCGGTGAACGACGCTTCCAGCTGAAGGACGTCAGGATCAAGGATGATTTTCTCGATACGCCCGATCTCGATAGTGATCTTATTAATCGCAATGGCCTGCCCTACAGGCGATTATCAGACGGTACCCTGGGTTATCTGAAACCTGGTACGACTCCCGCCGATGTTCTGGACCCGGCTACCCGGGAGTCGTTTTACGAACCGATTATCCTGGGTTTTGATGGCTGGCGCCTCATGTTCAGTATCAATTTTTATTATTAACAGGGATGCAACGGCTTGTTATTACAGACAAAAGCCTGTTTTTTTGCTATAATATCTTTAGCTATCCGCCATTTTTTCCTGAAAATGGTTCGTGACCAATTCCGGTAGCCGCCTGTTTGACTGTTCTCTGCGGCAATAATGCGCCCTGGTGATAATGTGAAGCCTGCCGATAAGATCATACCAAGCTGTCTAAGTTGCCTGCTGTGGCTTATTTTTACCGTCATGCCGGTCACGTCTGTTGCGCTTGATACATTTGCTGATACGGTGTCCTATTTTGGTGGCGCCGGCGACGAGCGCACCACTGCGGTGGCCAGTGATGATCTCGGAAATATCTATATCACCGGCTCGACAACCTCTACCGGATTGCCTGGTCTCGTCTCAGGACAGTCAGGAATCAATGGCGCACAGGATGCCTTCGTCTCCATGCTCGCCCCGGACGGGACGGTAGTCTTTTCGCGTTATATCGGTGTAGCAAATGCCATCTCTATTTTTGAGGAGCAAGAACAGGGGCGGGCCATCGCCGTTGCCGATGATGGTGCCATCTATGTGGCTGGATCTGTTGTATCAGTATCGGGCTTTGCTGGTGTGCAGACAACGGCAGGTGCCTATGGCGGTTGCGATAATGGCAATATCGATGGTTTTCTGGCGGTGCTGGGGGCCGATGGTGCATTACGTTATCTGACCTGTTTCGGTGGTGGTGCGGCCGATTACGTAACAGCCATGACTCTGAACAGTGATGGCAGTGTCACGCTGGTCGGTTATACCCATTCCGATGATTTTCCGCTTACGAGCCTGGCTTTCCAGGGACTGAAGGGTGATGCATATGATGCCAGCACCGACGCCTTCGTCGTCCGCATCTCACCCCAGGGAATGGGTGCCGACGACCTGCTGTTTTCCAGTTATCTGGGCGGCGCCGGCGGCGACAGGGCCTTGGCCATGACTGATGATGCACTGGGTAATCTCTATATCACCGGCAGTAGCAGCTCGGGCAGCCTGGCATCCGCTGTGTCATCTGATACGGATTCCCTCTCGGACAACATCTTTGTGACCAAGCTCGCGCCCGATGGCGTTGCTTATCTGGGGCCGGCCTATGTCAGGTCATTGCCTGGTATTGATCTCAGTTATGGTGGCTGCACGATGGGAACCGGCATCGCTGTCGATCAGTTGCCAGGAGGCGCGAATAGCCAGCGTTTGTTTATCACCGGCAGGCAGGAACGGGATGATGGGTCAGGCGGGCAGTATTCCCAGGCTGTCATTGCCAGCCTGGATGTATCAGGCGATGGCACATGGAACTTGCAGACGCTCTCCGGTTCACAGGATCAGAGCGGTTGCGGAGCGACGATCGGTCATGGAATCGTTCTCGATGGTAATGGGGGGGGGCTGGTGACCGGTGTCACGATGTCCGCTGATCTGCCTGCCGCCGATGTCACGGGGCCGGGCGCCTATCATGGCGGCGAGGAGGGTTTTGTCACGCGCTTTGATGCGGATATGAGTCTACTCTATACCCATTATCTGGGTGGTAGCGGCGATGATGCAGGCTACGCCATTGACCGTTCAGCTACCGGGCCGGTACGAGTGGCAGGGTCTACAGCATCGGATGATATTCAGGATACTAATGGTACGCCGGCGGGTGGCGTCGACGTGCTGAGCCTGGCGTTGAATGCGGATGCCGATCTCGTCGTCAGCGTCGCTGACCAGGGCCCGGCCCTGTTTGATGAACCAATGGATTTTGATCTGTTGCTGGCCAATGACGGTCCGGATAGCAGCGAGGCCGTTGTTTTCGAACTGGTCCTGCCGTCTGATTTTCCAGGTAATGTGAGCCTGCCGCTGTCCTCCTGTGCACCGGTGGCTACCGGCTGGATCTGCCCACTCGGAACCCTGCCGAGCGGGACCCAGGTGACACTGCCCGTGCAGCTATCCAGCCCGCAGGTCGGTAACTGGTCGCTGTCCTATTCGTTGCTGGGCTCAGCCTATGAACCGCACCCGGAAAATGACCGGGGGCAGTTTGACGTAGAATTGTCCAGTGTATTGCCACTGCAGATCGTCGATGGTAGCAAAGGCGCGGGTATTTCCGGTAGCGGGGCGCTTGATGTGTATTGCTTATATCTGCTAATGGCAATATTCAGTTACAGGAATCTCCGTTACCCTGTCCAGACCGTCTGATTCCGGGGGTCACTGGTTGGAATGACGGGCGGATGAGTCAGCCAATGCCGGTAAGCAAAACAGCCGTAATTGAAGTGAACCCTGGCTGGGCGGCCAAATGCAGATTAAGTTTCTGATATATAATGTTATTTAACAATAACGATGGTTCCCCGCGCCTTTCGCTGGAGCTCGTTTTTTGCTATAATATCAAAGTCTTTTCATATACATGGCTGTGCGCAAGGGATGCCTCCGATTTTGCAGCCTTATCGGGTTGTCTTGTGGTGGATAGCATCATTCATGAATAATGTGTCAAGCAAAGCAGCTTTAGTTCATTTATGGCCGGTAGTGCAACTGCTGGTCATGGCCGCTGTCTTATTGATCCCAAATCCTGCGCATGCTGATTTTTCCCTCCAGTTTAATCCCGTACTTCCATCCCCGGTTACCACATGTACCTCGACGACTTCATGTACCGTCGCCGGCGGTGAACTGGTAAACGGTGGCACGGGTGGCGGTAATGACGGCTCCCGCTTCATCCAGGAAAAACTTTATATCAACGGCGTCAATTATTTTCATGTCGTCGTCGGATCGCCGGACTCAAATTTTGCCATCGAAAGCTATGTCGCGACTGAGGATGTATATTCATCGCGTGTCTTCAATCAAGGTGGAAATCCTCGTCCTTTTACACCCTGGTCCGGGGGTAATGAACGGGCCCTGATCGGCAACCAGGATGTGCTACCACTCGCCGCCGCTAACCTGGGTGGTAACAACCATCCGAATCCAGTAGCGGTGTTTGGCAATGCCGAGGATCCGCTGGGGGCGTCGGTCGACCCTGCCAGTGGTTTTAAAAGCTATGACCTGTCAGGGACCGGGACCACGGATCCCACCCGGGTGGCCTTACGCATGCTGGTCAGTGACGCCGAGGTGTCGGTTGAAGTCTTAAAACCGATCACCGGACGTAAACCGATGATCAGTCAAACCACCAACGATAGCGAAATCTCGGGACTTTTTATCGCCGATATGCGCGGGCTGTCTTACAGCGATTCCACTCGTACTGCGCCGATTGTCAACCGTCTGGCCTTAAACAGCCCGACCTTGCCGGCCGATGGTATCGGCGACTTCGACATGAGTCAGGTGCAGCGCTCTTATGTGTCGGCCGGGCGTTTCACCTATCAACCGGGTCAAGGCTGGTTGACGCGGACACCGGATGGCCTGGGTGGTTACATCTATACAGCGAATCCGACTGGCTGGGATACGGACAATTCGGTATTTGACGAGGGTAGCTATACCTATACCAATGGTAACGTTGGTTTTAACCTTGAAGGGGTGAAGTGGCAGAATTTCTTTGATCAATCGCAAAATGCCAGTTATTGCAGTACCGGCAACAGGCTAGCGACCTTGTGTTCGTCGTATTAAAGGGATTGAGTCTTGCATACGCACTGTCATCATTCTAGAGCGACATTATCTTTCAGGTTGTCTTCAATGGCAGTTGCATTGTTGGCGCTCTGTTTACTGTCAGCCGCTCTCTTTACCCCGGTTGCCCATGCCGCCTGGCAGCCGGCGCAGTACAGTACCCAGGCCGTTGCCAACAGTGGTGATTACGGCCGCTGGTGGCAGACCTGGAATAGCATCAGTGGTTCTTCCGTGGTTAAAATCAATGATGTCTACGTCGACAATGAAAACCGCATTTTGAGCGCCGGTTATATCGACAGTGGAAGCGGTTCGGTCGATATCTATATAGCGCGACATGACACCGATGGCACGCTGCTGTGGGAGGATACCTATGACGGCGGGTCATATGATGAGGGTCTTTTCATCACCCAGGATCCCGGTGGTAATGTCCTGGTTGCCGGTAGCAGTGATAACGGCACATCAAAAGAGACTGATGTCATTGTATTGAAATATGCGCTGGATGGAAGCCGTTTGTGGAGCCAGGCAGATACTGTTACCGGCAGCCTGGCCGATGTCAGGGCGGCGATGGGAACCGGTGGCGAGATCTATGTCGCCGCCACCCGTGAACTGGATAGTTTTTTTAATAAAGACATCGTGTTATTGCGCTTTGATACCACAGGCAGCGTGACCTGGTTGAATGAATTCACTATGTATTCTGCATCGACTGCCGGTGGCGCCGCTACCGTGGCGGACATGGCCGTGGCGCCCGATGGCACCATCGTCATCGCCGGAACCAGCGATGAGGCGACCAAGGATATCGTGGTGCTGA
>Ga0055451_10000963_pt1 | contig 11692 bp, 10 predicted proteins | sample China_Galinas_PW_3_FD_57745 | JGI IMG/M metagenome (GOLD analysis project Ga0055451, IMG submission 57745) | Wetland microbial communities from San Francisco Bay, California, USA, that impact long-term carbon sequestration - China_Galinas_PWB_D2 | ecosystem: Environmental > Aquatic > Marine >... | reverse complement strand
CCGTGCCCCTGCCCGTGCCCCTGCCCGAGTGCGACCCCTTCGCTTCCCGGGGTGCGAGTGCGAGGCCGGGTCGCAGCGAAGTCGAGGTCCGGTGGTGCACCTCCACAGGGCAAGTGCTGGCTCGGACGTGCTCCGAAAAAAGAACTGGCCACGGGGCGGGGCAGCCCGTGGCCAGTGGTGTACCGGAAGGAGTCTGCATCCCTACAGAGCTCCGGTCGCTCGTTCCGGCGCGAGTCGCTCGCTCGCACCGTCCTTTCGGTACGACTCGTCAGGCGAAGCGCGCGCTCAGGCGAGGATCGTCCTCGACCGCTGCGTGCAGTCCCGCCGTCTCGCGAGCGTCGCTTCGCCCGGGAGCTCGCCCGGCGGCTGCTCGGCGCTCATTGCGCCTCGACCGCATCGTTTCGCAGCACTGTGACACCGACACTCCAGGTCTCGATTCTCGCCTCCCCGCGGAGCCGCTCCCCACGTCTCCGCGTGCTTCTGGTCCGACCATTTGCGCGTGCATTCGAACTGACGCTCGTGCCAGACCGCTGGAGCTCGCGAGACGTTAGTCACCAAACTCCAACTCACGATGTCTCAGCGGCTTGCGATTGGTGGCTAACACCGGGCGGCTCTCGTTGGTCTGAATGGATTGCACGCGTTCCCGACGACGCGGAGCCGCGTGATGACCATCCATTCGACGACGATCCCTGCCGGCCCGACCTCCTTTCGCGGGACAGCGTTCGGGCTTTCGAACCGTAGTGCGCTACTTGCGCAGCACGTGCGTGCGGGCGATGCAAGGGCAAGACTCTCCAGACTCCATGCTCCCCGTTCCCCTGCCGGGCGCGCGGACTACTGAGATGGGAGCGAGTCTTGGAGCCGTTCGTCGAAGGAACCGTGGAGGTAGCATCGGCGCTGCGGCTCTCGTGCTCTCCGCAGCCCGACGCGCGGCGCCGCCAACGAGTTCGGAGACCAGAATCATGCCAGCACATGCTCTTCCGTACGTGCCCGAGGAACCTTCACGCGATTCGCGCGATCTAGGTGCTGGGCCCGAGGAGCGAGACATGGCTGCCGGAGATGCAAGCCGCCGCAACGGGTGTCCCGTGCAACTCGTACGCAAGGCGCAACGCGGAAGCCGGCGGGCCTTCGACGCGCTTTGGGAGCGCTATGCACCCACAGTGCAGAGCATCCTGCTCACGATGGTCGCCGACGATGAAGCGGAGGACCTCACGCAGGAGGTGGCCGTCTCGGCCTACCGCTCGATCGCGTCACTCAAGAAGCACGAGAGCTTCCCTGCGTGGCTGTGCACGATCGCCAGGAACGCCGGTCGCGACGCACTCGCCGCGCGGCGCCGCTCTCGGGAAGCACCACTCGAAGAAGCAGAATCTGAACACCTCGCTGCACCGCCCAAGGGAGACCCGACAGCAGCGGACGAGATTCTGTCCGAAATCCGAAAACTGCCGGAGTGTCATCGGGAGCCGTTGATGTTGCGCCTGCTGCTCGAGATGAGCGGGCAGGAAATCGCCAAACAGACCGGCATGACCGAGGGCTCCGTGAGAGTGAATCTCTGCAAAGGGATGCACCTGCTGCGGCAGCGCCTGAAGCACTGGGAGTAGCCCATGACGAACAACCCGTATTTGTGGGACAAGAGCGGGCCGAAGGACTCGTTCATCGCGAAGCTGGAACGCTTGCTGTCCGCGAAACGCAGCAAGGTCAAGGGAGCCGGGCGTCGCCCCAGGTTGCGCCTGCTGCGAATCGTGCTCCCCGTGGCCGCGGCGGCTGCCGTCGTCGCATGGGTGTGCTTCGGGCCTCGTGCAAGCAAGGTGGAATCGAAGTCGGACGCGGGCTCGCCGCAGATTGCCGTCGAGGCCGGCGGCCAGCCGGACAGCGAAGCTGGCCGGTCCGACGCGACGAAGAAGGCGACCAAGAAGGCCCTTCCCCCGGACAACCCGGTCGGCGAGACGACGATGGGCCAGCCTGGGTACGACGCCCCGAGTCCGACGGACACAGAGAAGTAACCTCGGTTTCACCGCGTCCCTTCGCAGCCAGCTGGTCCAGCTGCGTTTTGTAGTGCTGAACCAGAGCGGGCGATCGGCTCCGGCACGACCACGACAATTTCCCAGCCGCGTTCCTGCGTGTAACTCCGTGGCTGGATTGGATGCCCGGAATCGGGCGTCGAGTCGCGACGAAGTTGGACTAACGCACATCGACGGCCACGGGTCTGGAACGGCGAGCCGAAGATCAGAAAGGACTAGCGAAACATGGACACTCTCTCGAACAAGAGCAAGCTCGTCGTGGCTTCCGTTCTCGCCACGGCGCTTGCGGGCGGACCGCTGCTCGCGCAGTCGTACCAAGGGGAACAATCCGAGAAGCGTGACCACGAGAAGACCAAGCTGCACATCGTCGGGCACGACGCCATCATCGGAGCGCCCGTAATCAACGAGCACGAAGGAACGAGCGGTAAGAAGCTGGGCACCATCTCCGACCTGGTCCTCGACGCACGCAAAGGGCGTGTGCTCTACGCCGTGCTCGACAGTGACAGCACGACGGGAGCCGACCGCCGTCGGACGCCGATCCACTGGAAGTCGCTCGAGTACAACGCCAAGAAGTCGATGTTCACGCTCGCGATGACCTCCAACGCAGTCAAGCGGTTGCCGGAGTTCGACTCGAAGACCCTGCAGCGCCTGGGCCGCGACGTGTCTGCGACCGACGCGACCAAGCAGCGCAAGGGCGACGTCGGCAGAGATGCCGCGAAGTGGACACGGCCGTCGCTCGTGCTGGTGAGCAAGATCGCTGGCTGCGCCGTGCTCGCCGACAAGGACAAGCTCGGCTCGGGCGACACGCTGTTCCTCGAGCCCAAGAGTGGGTGCGCCGCTTTCCTCACCGTGCAGACGGCGCCCCCTCCGCAGGGCAAGACCGATTACGTCGTGCCGTGGGCCGCGCTGCGCTTCGTCGAGGCGAAGGGCAAGCAGCCGATGCAGCTCCAGCTCGGCAGACCCAAGGGAGCACTGAAGGCCGCTCCGAAGCTCGGGGACGAGCACGCCGACGTCAACAAGGCGGAGTTCCGCAAGAAGGTCTACGAGTTCTACGGCGTCGAGCGCCCCGCGTACGAGCAGACCGAGTCCAAGAAGGGCAAGGAGCACGAGCGTCTGCGACGCTTGCCCAAGAAGCGTCACTAGCGAGATTCAAAGGGCGTCGGTGGGTGGCGGGGCGACGGCTGGCATACGCCCCCGCCACCACCGGCGCTCGTCAATGCCGGGCAAGCCGGCGCGAAAGCGCTGTGCTTGCCCGGCGCCTTTGTGTCTCGGCCTTTCGAAAGCGAAGCAGGGCCGAAACGCCGACGCTCTGGCGAAACACGGTTCTTTCAACAGCTCGTTGGTCAGGGCTTCGCCTTTTTCCTGAGACACCCGAAGGTCCTGGTGGGAATAGGAAGGAGGTGGCATGCATGGCCCTCGCATCCCAACCACGACTGGTGCATCGATTCGTACTAATGCGGAGGTCGATGTGGACCGGAAGAAGCTCGCGTACTGCTTGGTGTCCGCACGCCTTAAAAAACACCTTTCCCGGCGAGAGGTCGCCGAGAAGACGGGGATCCCCCGAGAGTCTCTTCGCAAATACGAGTCCGGATCCATGGAACCCCCAGCAACCCGACTCGGTGCCTTGGCTGCCGTCTACTGTCTGTCCCTCGATGATCTGTTTGACATCGATGGCAGCACGACTCACGAGCCCATGGGACCATGATCCACGGATCCCACCACGGATTGCTGCCACCGGCGCGGGCCACTACAACTCGCTTGATTGATCCTCGAAAGACTTGGAGGTGTTTCCAATGACTAGATCCGTTTCCTTGGCGGCGCTTGTCGCGATCGTGCTGGTCGCTGCCCTCTCTTTCCACAGCCATCTGCCGGCGACGGTCAGTACGCACCAGCTCTCGACCGTAGTCTGTGGTCAGGGGCAACTCTGCACGCCTACGACCAACGGGACGACACACCTCGGTTGCGAGTGCGTAGTAGACATGAACCGTCGGTGCTCGACGTGCGAGCAGCGAAGTATCACCCGGCCTGATGGCAGCATCATCGTCTATTGGGCCAAGTGCAACGGGAACCCTTTCGACACCTTTCTGAGATCCTGCCGCTTCACGGGCGATCCACACGACAGCTGCACTTACGGAAGCGCTAGTCTGCCGCCCCTCCCCGGCTTCCCGCCCGACTGCGGGGACGAGATATGGTACTTCGGAGGCCCGTGCGTCGGGGTCGGGCTTGTCATGGGCCCTTGCGGCAAGTACGACTGCCTCTGATCCGCGGAAGCGACGATGTCCAAGATCTTCGGCTTGTCTTCGTGGCTGCGGCGGCTGAGCGCCAAATCATGGATACTCTGCTTCAGCGCGCTCATTGCTGGCACGATGCACGCTCAGTCGGCAACGGATCAGCCGCCGCCAGCCGATTCGGCCAGGATTCGCGACGAGTTGAGCAGGGCGTCCTTGGCGTGCTACTCCGTCGTACTAACGCAGGAAAGTTGGGCGCTGGAAGGTGCGAGCCCCGACGAGCTTCCGGGGGATCTCGGCCACATCAAACAGTGGATCCTTCAGGGCGGGCGGGGTCGTGTCGCCGAGTGTCGCCTTACGTACGACCAGGGGCGCTTCGCAGGGACCCGAACCGTAGAGTCCGGGAAACCCGATAGTGAAGGACCTACCCGCAAGTTCTACTGGGATGGCAACCGATCGCTGACCGTGGCGCCCGTAGGGCACATGGCGAGACTCCGAGGCTCTTATAGGATCGACGAGCCGGTCTCTGCAGCGCAGGCATTCGCCGGTTGGTTGTTCGGCGCGGTCGCACTTGCACCACTTGTCGGCGACGAACGTCTCTCGGCCGGGTCGACGGCCGCAAGAACAAGTGGCATGAGACCCATCGTGCTCCACCTGGGTCCGGACGACGATCTCAGCCTCGCCAACTACATCGAGGTCCAGTTCGAAGTCGGGAGCCGCGTTCGGATCGCACGACGATCCGTCAAGACAAAGGCCGGGACCCTCCTCACCGAGATGGTGGGCAGTTCGTGGCGACGCAGTCCTTGGTCGTCCCGGCTGGAGGTCCCCGGGGTGGTCGTCGAGCGCACGATACTGCTGGACCAAGGCCTCATGGAGCGCAATCGAACGGCATATCTGGTCCGTAGGTACTCGCTCCGTTGGACGGACCACCCACTGGTTACAGGAGCGGATGTAATGCAAGAGGCGCTGTCGACGGAAATCCTCGTCGACAACGGCACCCCGCTGTGCGGCCTTCGCGCAGTCCAAGCACTCGTCGACCGCGGGCGTACGAACTGGCTGCGGAACTTCGACAGGTCTCCGGCCGCCGACGCGCGCCTTGGGACGAAAGCGGCAGCGCGATCCGAGGCCAGACGAGCCTGGCCGGAGATCGGCAAATGGGAACCCAGGCTTCGCAATGGTCGCGAACCCTTGGAGCAGGTAGTACAACGCTACTGCACCCAGGCAGCTCTCGCGCTCTATCTCGACGTCACATCGAGCGGGGGGGCTGCCGGAAACGACGCACTCAGAGGATTGACGAAGGACTCAGAGCTGCTTTCTTTGCAAGAGTGCGTGGACCTGGCACAACGCCTCGGGCTTCCATTGACGCCTGTCCGTTCCGAGTCGTTCCCGACGGGGACAACGCACCCGGTGCTCTTTCCATCACGCCACGCTCGTGGCGAGGAGAAGGGGCCGTATCACATGGTTGTCGGGCAGACCCGGCACGACGGCGCGGCCGTCCTTTGGTCGCTCGGAAGCTTCACGCAAGTCACGTCGCCCGAGTACGCGGCCAGCCAGAACCCGACGAGCATCTACCTCGTTTACGCAGGCGACGTCGCAGCTCTGAAGGGAACCGACACCATGCCTCTGATCGTCGTCACAGTCGTGTTGCTCGCTGTCGTGGTGGTCTTCCTCAGAAGAAGTCGCAAACCTCTGGTCGCGAGCGTACTTGTAGCCGCATCCCTCTCTGCGTGCAGTGAGACAACAGCCGCCGAGCTCATGGTTCCCAAGGTCGTTGATCTCGGCCAGATCGCCGTGTCGGGGTCGAAGGACGGCTTCATCCCAGTGCGCAATCCCGGTAATCGCAAGGTCGAGATCTTCAGCGACAAGACGTCGTGCACGTGCATCGAGGTTCTCTCCAAGGTCACGACACTCGAACCTAACGAATCTGGTAGAATCCTAATCAGGATGCACGGCAAGCGCGTGGAGGAGATACGCGAGAGAGTGCTGCTCCGGACGACGGATCCGGCGCAACCCCATCTCTCCGTTGAGGTATTTGCACGAGTCGAGAGCCACGCGTTCATCGCTCCGCGCCTCGTCTGTCTGCGAGCGCATGCGAATCAGCGCTTGCAGTCGGCCTTCCAGGTTCAGGTCATTCCGAAGCGGAAGGACACGCTCGTCGAGACCAAGTGGATCTGCGGCAAGCCCGGTTTCGAGGTCAACGGCAGACCCGACAACGCGCGCACGAAGCTCACGGGGCATCCGGTGTTTCGCATGGACCTAGCTGTTGGAGCAGTCGAGGCCGGCGTATACACGGTGCCGTTCACCGCGCGTTTGATGTCGTCGTCACGCGAAGAGATCAAGACCGAGACGAAGCTCCACGTCGTGATAGCACCGAACGCACCCGAGACCGTGCCGCATAAGGGGAAACTCCGATGAAGCAAAGGCGAACGGGTGTAGCCCTCGTCTTGCTGCTGTTCGCTGTCGTTCTGTTCATCGTCTTGGTCAGAAAGCCGCCCGACGCGCGAATCATCGGGACGGAAACCGGACTACAAGACCGTACAGCGGCGGAACCGCAAGACGCAGCGACGTCCGTGACCGCGCCAGCCGATGAGCCGGAGCGGAACGCCGTCCCGGGTCCGGAAGGACCCGCCGAGGTCGCGGACACGAACACCGATAAGTCGGGCAGCCTCGAGGTGCGCGCTTTCTGTTCCGAGACCGGCCTGCCAGCGGCCGGCGTCGAAGTCCAAATCTCCACTCGCGGTCGATCGCTCGTGATCAAACGGCACACCGATCGCCGCGGCACGGTGGTCGCGGGCCCACTGCTGCCCGGGTACTACCAGCTGCGGGTCGCTGGAGGTCCTATCGGATCCTCCGCTACGGTCAAGAGTGGTAGCCGGGCCATCGTCTCCGTGCAGGTCAAGCCCGGTGTCGTGCTGGGCGGACGGGTGGTCACGAAGGAAAACGAGCCCGTCGCGAAAGCCCGCATCTGGACTTCGCTCGAAGGCGACATAGCCAACGGCGCGGTTTCCACCCGGAGCGACGCTGACGGTAAGTTCTCAGTGCGGGGTCTGAGCAAGGTCAGCAAGGTCGCGATTATCGCCGAGGGGTTCCTGCCCTGGGGCCCGACCGACGTGGCGAGCCTCGTTTCTGACGGTTCGAGTCCACAGGAGCTGGTCGTCATTCTCCAGCCAGGCGGTGTGCCGCTTCACGGGAGAGTCGTAGACGAACACGGATCCGCAGTTGCAGGTGCCTCACTCTCGGCTGCGGTTCTGACAAAACCACCCAGACTCAAGGTCGATCTTCGGAGCATCGCGACCGGCCTTCTACCGCTCGACATTCACCGCCCGACCTACCATGCCCGCACGGACCGTGACGGCCGGTTTTCGATCGTTGGCCTCGTCCCGGAAGTAGTCGTCCTCTTGACCGTCCGCGCGCGTGGGTACGGACTTCTCTCGAGCCAAGTGAAGGTCGACGGCGCTGGCCACGCGCCGAGCGGCGATGGAGTACTCCTCGAACTGCACAGGCAAGTCGTCGTCACGGGTGCGATCAGCCACATCGGCACGACGAAAGTGCTGGTGCGGGCCTACCACCAAGAGCGAGCCGTGGCTTCTTGCTGGACGGACCCCATGGGAGGGTTTCGGCTCGACGGACTTCCGCAGGGAAAGATCCTGTTGACCGCGGCGAGCACGAATGGGTACGGAGCGCGCACCGAACTCGTGCTTCGACCGGGGCAGGAGGAGATCCGATGGAACCCCACGCTCGAACGGCTGGGTTCGCACCGCTAGTGTGATTCGGCGAGATCCTCATCGCCCCGCACGCGGCGCCGCCGACCCCTCGCGCACGTGCGCGATCACTGCGTCGGGGTCGAAGTCGTTCATGAGCGGGATGTGGGGGTGCTGCTGGTCTTCGGTGAGTCTCTTCACGAGCGTCGAGACGTAGAGCTGCAGCTCGCTGATCGTGATGCGTTTGTCGTGGATGAGATCGGCTCCGCCGGCGAGACCTTGGATCACCGCGTGAAGACTCCGTGACCGAGAGCGGCCTTCTCCAGTGAGGCTTCCGTGCCGCGGCTCGACGAGAACACCATGACGCGCGAGTTGCGCAGGAGCGGGCGAGCCAGCTCGTTCTGGCTCAGCGGCTCGCTGCCGAACGCACCCGAGTGACAGCAGTCCGCCAGGAACAGCACCGGCGAGGCCTTGACGCTCTGGAGCGCCTGCGCGACGTCGTTCCACGGCAGATACGTGCTCATGCTGTGACCGTCCGCTTCGTGGGGCACGTAGAGCAGCTTGCCGTTCAGCCGTGCGCCGTGGCCGGTGAACAACACGACCGCGGTGTCCGATCGCGTGCATTTGTCCTGGAGCCAGCGCAGGCCGTCGCGGATCTTCGGAATGGTCGCGTGCTCGTCGGTCAAGACGCGCGTCTTGACGTCGTCGAAGGCAAGCCCCTTCTGGGCCTTCAGGACCTCGCAGAGCGCGATCGCATCGGCGTGGGCGAAGCGGAGGTTGGACGAAGAGCGCCGGTACTTGCTGACGCCGACCGACAGGACATAGAGCGTTCGTCTGGCGGCCGAGTTGCTGCCGGGCAGGACCAGCACGCGCGCGGCCGGCGGGCTGTTGGTTCCATGCGCATCCGTGGCGACTGCGGCGATCACCGACTTGGTGCTGTGGGCCGGGATGAAGATCTCGTGGTGCACGCTCATGACGCCGTCCTTGCCGATCTCGGGCGTGAGCTTTCGCGCTTCCAGTCGTTCGACGTCGCGGCCGTTGATGAACAGCCGGATCCGCCGAACCGGTGCGTCCGGCGAGCTGCCGCTGGCGGTGACACGGACCTTGACCGTGCGGCTTTGGAGCGACTCGATCGACAGGTCGACGCTCGGTGGCACTGCGATCCTCGCCGGGCGGCTCGCGGCGCGCTCGTGCAGGCCGCGCAGGATCCGTGACACTTCGCCTGCATCCTCGAACTTCTGGCGGTAGAGCTCGAGTGGAAACACCTGGCCCGAGATGCGCCAGCTGACCCACGGCAAGAGGTCCTCGGTTCCCGTGAAGTAGCCACGAAGGGTGACGATCAACCACGATGCGCCCTGGCTGCGCGCAACGAAGCGGGCGAGCTGCCGGCCCGTCGCGACGTCCCAGAGAATCGCGCCGTCCTTCCACGTCGACGAGACCAGGCGCTTGCCGTCCGGGCTGAACTCGAGCCAGATCTTCTGAAGCTCGGCCATGCCATGGCTCGTGTGACCGCGAAGGGTGTGCAGGAGAGCGCCCTTGGCGACGTCCCACAGCTGGATGCTGTTGTCCTCGAACGCGATCGCCACGAGGTCGGCCACGGGGCTGAAGCTCGCGAACTTCGCTTCGGCGCCTTTGGGAAACGGCGTGATCAGGCCGTTTTTCGCCACCGGGCGCAGCTCGATGCCGCGTTCGGTCTGGGTCAGCAGGCGGGTCCCGTCGGCGTTGATCGCGCAGACCGGCAGGTGCAGGTGGTTCGGGAAGCCCGAGACCTCGAGAACGGGTGCGAGAGTCGCGCTGTCCCAAACCACGGCCTTGCCCGGCGTCTTGCTCCTGCCGTCGGTGACGGCCAGGAACCGCCGGCCGTCGGCCGAGAACGCGATGTGACGGACCTCGCCGGGCAGCACAGTCAAGCGCCGTGCGGTCTTGCCGGCTTCATGGAGCAGCACGACGCCATCGCGGCCGCCGCTCACTGTAAGGCGCCCGTTCGGACTGCACTCGAAACAGAGGACGTCCTTGTGACCGGTCGCGATCTCCCGAACGACCTTGCCCGTGCGTGCACTTCTGAACGTGATCTTTCCCTTCCACGGCTCCGCCGACGCGATCGCCTGCCCCTTGTCCGCCCACTGAATCGAGTTGTAGTCGCTGCTCTGTAGCGTCTTGTCCGGATAGAGCTCGTTCGCGTGGACCAGGCGCGCACTCTCGAGGTCCCAGACGAGCGCGGTTTCGACGTCGGCTTTGACTGCGCTGAAGATGTCGACGACGTTGACGTGCGACTTCGTGCCGTTGGCCGTCAGCAGCAGGCGCTTGCCGTCGGGGCTGAACCGTGGCCGTTTCCAGTTGGGCACCTGCCCGCGGCTGAACGGCATCAGCGGGATGCGTTGCTGCAGCTTGCCGGTGTGGAGGTCCCACGTGGCCGCGCTGTATTCCCTCGACGCGAATGCATCACAGGTCAGGAGAACGGGAGCGCTGCTTGCGAAGCGGTAGACGCACTCCTTGACGCCAGGGCGGTGTCGGATCTCGCGTAGCGTCTTGCCCGTCTTGTAGTCGATGACGGCGACGCGGCAGCCTCGCAGCAACGCGGCGAGCCTCGTGCCGTCGCGACTGATCTCGATACGGCTCAGATGCAAGCCGTGCCATTGTCGCAGGCATCGCCCGCGGCTTCCGTCCCAGATGCTGATGTCCCCATAGTGGTTGACGACGATCTCGTCGAGCCTGGGATGGAACACGGCACGGATGCCGTAGCTCACGTGCTCCTGCGGGGCTTCGGGCAGGGGGCTGAAGCGGAGCAGACGCGCGTTCTTCTGCGTATCCCATACCGTCACGTACCCGGTCTCTGCGGCGGCCAGGACGCGCCGGCTCTTCGGGCCGAAGCTGCACGTGCGGATGCAGACGCGCGAGCCGAGCTCGAAGCGGTTTTGAAGGCGACCGGACGCGAGGTCGTAGACCAGGACCAGGCTGTTACGCGGAGCGGTTCTCCCTCGGCCGCCCAGCTTCTCGTATTTGCACGCGATCACGACCGAACGGCCGTCCGGGCTCACCGCGCCCGACTGGTACGCATAGTCCTTCGGAAGCGGATAGCGGGCGAGGACGCGACTGTTGGACCGGTCGATCAGCTTGCTCTCGAACCCCAGTGCGACGATGCTCCGACCATCGGCCGCATAGCACAGGCGATCGAGGGCGCCATCGGCCGGCATCTTGGCGAGCGTCCTGCCCGTGGCCATGTCCCAGACGAGCATGTCGGGGACGGCGCCGAAGCCGAGCACGACGATCTCCCTGCCGTCCGGGCTGATGTCCGCGACCTTCGGCTCGGCCACGTGTCCCGTCTGGAGAAACAGATCCGCGCGCACACCCTGCGCCGAGGTCCCTCCGGCGGCGCACAGCAGCAGGGCAACGAGTACGAGCGGCTTCACGACAGAGGTCCGAGTGCGGTGGTTTGCCGGCGACATCGATGCTTCCTCGACGAGAGTGAAGGGGTGCTTCGCCTTTCGGAAGACTCGGTCGGGCGACTTGACTCGACCGGACCACGAACCGATTTCGGGCAACCTGGAGCAACCGATGCACCGCTCTGCAACGGTCGCCGGGCCGCGCCCGGGACGAGCTACGTAGGCGAGGCCAAGCGGCCGGAGTGCCCGCGAGTTCCCGAAGTAGCCCGCTGGCCCAAGAGACTCAGGGCTACCGGTCGTGCGTTTCTTATCGGTCTACGTCCCGCTCGTGGTTCGTCCGAAAGACCGAGCACTGACGGCGTGAT
>Ga0055451_10000961_pt1 | contig 11708 bp, 10 predicted proteins | sample China_Galinas_PW_3_FD_57745 | JGI IMG/M metagenome (GOLD analysis project Ga0055451, IMG submission 57745) | Wetland microbial communities from San Francisco Bay, California, USA, that impact long-term carbon sequestration - China_Galinas_PWB_D2 | ecosystem: Environmental > Aquatic > Marine >... | reverse complement strand
CGGTTGCTGGCGAGCGATCGGGCACCCGCCTCGAGACCCCGGGTGAGGGCGTCCGGGCCGTACTCGCGCAGGTGGATGGGGTGCAGCGGGGTGGCGACGGGCGTCGGCGGAAGGTCCAGCGGGGCCCCGGACGCGTCCAGGAGCTCGATCGCCAGTCCGCCGACCGCGACCGGCTCGTCGCTGCGCCTACCGCGGATCTGGCCCGACACCACGTACACGGGACCGGCCACGGCGTTGTCGATCCAGCCCGACTTCACCACCTCGGCCTCGAGATCGCCGAGGGCCTGCAACGGGGCGGCCTCGGTGCGGTCGATCCGGTGGGGCCCCAGGGCGCTCCACGCGCCGGCGGCGACCAGCGCCAGGGTCGCGATCCAGCCCACTCCGTGACCGAGGGCGCCCATCGCCCGCGAGGCCCGGCCGCGCTCGTCGCCGGAGTCCGGCGCGAGTCCGTCCTCGTCGTTCTCCGCATCCAGGCGTTCCTTCTCCTGCTCGAGCTCCAGGAGCTTCCAGCGCGGGACGAGGTCGACCCGGGCCACCGGGGTCTTCTCGCTCCCGGTGGACTCGCCCTCCCCGCCTTCGGCGAAGAAATCCCAGTTGCGCGGGCTGCCGAGGTCGTCGTCGATGTCGCTGCCCGCCGGGGGGGCGGCGGCAGCGCTCGCCGCCGGAACGTCGCCGATCGGGCCCTCGGCCGATCCGGAGCGCGACACCTCGGGCGGCGCCGGCGCTTCGATCTGGGCCTCGATCCCGAGCGGGTCCGGGTCGCCGCCGTCCCCTTCCAGCGCGAGGAAATCGTCGGCCGGCTCGGAGGTCGCGCCGTCGCGCCCGGGGGCATCGAGGTCGAGGTCGAGGTCGTCGGAGTCCGCGTCCGATCCCCCGAGGTCTTCGACCGCCAGATCGCCGATCGCGCTCTCGAAGGGTGAGGATTCGCTCGGCGCCTCCTCCGCGCCCAGCAGGTCGTCCACGACCTCCCGGGCCGCGGCCAGGTCCGGGGGCGGCTCGGGGGCCGCCGGCGGCGGGGGGTCGGGCTCGTCGGCCGGGGGAGCGTCCTCGTTGAACTTCCAGTCGGCCTCGCCCTCGTCGCCGGGCGCGCCGAGGTCGGACGCGGAGTCCGAGGCGAAGGCGTCGCGGGCGAGGTCGTCGATCCGGGACGGATCGTCCTGGTGGGGCGGCTCGATGAAGAACGCATTCTGGCAGCGCGAGCAACGGACCCGGGCGCCGCCCGGCGGAATCTTGGCGTCGTCGAGCTTGAACTGGGTGCTGCACTGCTCGCAGGTGACGATCACGCGTCCGATCCCCCTTGCAGATCCAGTGAGTACGGACGCCTGTGCTAGCGTCCTGCCGCTTCGATCCGCATCGGACTTTTCGGAGACGCCGGCTCCGCGCTTTAGTGCCACCGGGGGTCTCACCGGTTGCAACCGCGGCATCCGCCACGAGCGGGGCAGCCGCGCCCACCGCCCGCCAGCGGAGGACCCAGGTGGTCTCCTCCCCGTCCACGATTCCGTCCCGCTCGCTCCTCGACCGCAGGCTGGTCATCGTCACCGGCAAGGGGGGCACGGGAAAGACCACGGTGGTCGCCGCCCTCGCCCTGGGCGCCGCCCGGGCGGGTCGGCGCGTGCTGGGCGTCGAGATGGAGCGCGGAGAGCACCTGCATCGGCTGCTCGAGCCCGGCTCGGCCCCGGTGGGCTACGAGGGGCGCGACGTGGCGCCGAACCTGCGGCTGATGCGCATCGATCCCTTCGAGGCCCTGGCCGAGTACCTCGCCCTCCAGGTCGGCGTGCGCAGCGTGGTGGACCTGGTCATGCGCAACCGGGGGTTTCGCCAGCTGATGATGGCGGCGCCGGGATGGCGCGAGCTCATCATCCTGGGAAAGGTCTGGCACCTCGAGCAGATGCGCGACGCTTCGGGCGACCCGCTCTACGACCTCATCGTCGTGGACGCGCCGGCGACGGGACACGGTGTCACCTTCCTCGACGTGCCGCGGGTGGTGGTGTCGGCGGTGCGCACCGGGCCCCTCCGGCGCAACGCCGAGCTCGTCGAGGGGATGATCGAGGACGCGGAACGCACGCTGCTGCTGCCGGTGAGCCTCGCCGAGGAGCTCCCCACCCGCGAGACGGCCGAGCTCGTCGAGAGGCTGCGCAACGGGGTGGGGATTCCCCTCGATCGCGTCGTCGTGAACGCGGTGACCGAACCGCCCTTCCCCGCCGGAGTCGAGGACCTCGACCTGCGGCTGGCCCGGCTCCCCTCCGACGCGCGCCTCGGCGGACTGCCCGCCCCCGCCGTGCTGGCCGAGTGCGCGAGCCATCTGCGCGCCCGCTTCGAGCTGAACCGGGAGTACGAGGCCGAGATCGGAGAGCGCACCGGACTGCCGGTGCTGCGCCTGCCCTTTCTCTTCGAGGGCGCCGGCACCCCGGAGGCGATCGCCCGCCTGGCCGACGCGCTCCTCGGAACGCGCGAGGCGGCGGCCGCGTGACGCCCGAGGCCTTCGCCCGATCGATCCTCGAGCAGCGACGCATCGCGGTGTGCGTCGGATGCGGCGGCGTGGGCAAGACGACGGTCGCCGCGGCGATCGGGGTGGAGGCGGCGCGGCGCGGACGTCGCGTCCTCGTGATGACCATCGATCCCGCCCGGCGCCTGGCCGACGCCCTCGGAGTGGGTGCGCTCGGCAACGAGCCGCGGGCCGTCGACCCCGAGGTCCTCGCCCGGCTGGGGGTGCCCGAGGGCGGCGCGCTCTCGGCGATGATGCTCGACATGAAGCGGACCTTCGACGATCTGGTCACCCGCTTCGCCGAGAGCGACGCGGCCCGGGATCGCATCCTCGAGAACCCGATCTACCAGCACGCCTCGGATGCCCTGGCCGGGAGCGTCGAGTACTCCGCGATGGAGAAGGTCTACGAGCTCTGCCAGCGGGAGGACTACGATCTCGTGGTCGTCGACACGCCGCCGGCCCAGCACGCCCTCGACTTCCTCGAGGCTCCCGAGCGGCTGCTCGAGTTCCTCGACTCCCGGCTGGTGCAGCTGCTGATCCATCCCGCGATGGCGGCGGGCCGCTTCGGGTTCCGGCTCTTCCAGCGCGGAACGCGGCGCGCGCTCCAGCTGATCGAACGGATCTCGGGGATCGGCTTCCTCGAGGACATCTCCGAGTTCCTGCTCGCCTTCGAGGGAATGTCCGAGGGCTTCCGCTCGCGCGCGACCCAGGTGCGCCAGCTGCTGCTCGGCTCCGACTCGGCCTTCATCCTCGTCACCGGGGTCGGGTCCGAGGCCGCGAAGCAATCGCTCGAGTTCCTGGACCGCCTCGAGTCGTTCCACGTCCCCCTCGAGGGCGTGGTCGCGAACCGGGTGCACCGCTGGCCCGGCGCGGGCCCGGTTCCGGACGCGGCCCGCATCGCTCCCGAGGACGAGGTCGAAGCGCTCCGCACGGCGCTCGCCGTCGACGCCGGCCCCGACGAGGGCTTCCCCGCCGACGCGGCCGCGCGAGCTGCGATCGCCGCGGCGAATGGATACGCTGCGCTGGTGCGGCGCGAGGAGCGGGAGATGCGGGCGCTGGCCCAGCGCACGAACGCTGCGCGACGCTTCTGGAGCGCCGTGCCGGAGCTTCCGAAGGACGTCCACGACCTCCAGGGCCTCGAGCAGGTGGCGCGCCACGTGTTCCGGGGAGGAGAGGAAGCGGGCGGCCCCGGAGACCCCGACGCGACCTCGGGCGCCCGGGCAGGAGGGACCCTTGGCGAAGCAGCGGCCGACTGACACCCCTCCGCGACGCGAGCCGCCGCCCCCCGCGAGCCTCGAGGAGGCCCTCGCCCGGGCCCGCCGCCACGGTCGCAACGCGGCGGCCGAGACCCTCGCCATGGTGCAGGCGCTCCTCGACGCCGCCTCCATGGCGGCGAGCGGGCGCCCGGCCAGCGCGCACCCCGGGTTCGCGCGCGTCGCCCACACCCTCGGCGCCTGGTCGTCGCGACTCGGCGACGGGGCCGACGCGAGTCCGCTCCTCGCCGCCCTCTCCGAGGCCCTCGACGCGGAGATCGCCCGCTGGCAGGAGCGCGCCCGCGGCGACGACGCCGAGGCCCGCGCCGTGCTGCGCGCGTTCCTGGGTGTTCGCGAGCTGCTCTGGGAGCTCGGGGTGCGAAGCCCCACGGCGTCGAACCCGTCCACCCCCCCGACCTCCCCCGACTCCCCCGACCCGGACCGGACCCGCGCGCCGGGGCACGGCGCTCCGCCGCGGCGAGGTCCCCGGGTGCAGCGCGTTCCGGTGGAAGGCTGATGGCGACGCGGCGGTGGGCTAGGGTGGCCTGCGGCCCGAGCCGCCCGAGGTCCCCTGCATGACCGTCCTGATCAAGCGCTATGCGAACCGCAAGCTCTACAACACCGATACCAGCCGGTACATCACCCTCAAGGGGATCGCCGAGCTCATCGAGATGGGCGAAGAGGTGCGGGTCATCGACAACGAGACCGGCGAGGACATCACCTCGGTCGCGCTGTCCCAGATCCTGGTGGGAAGCGAACGCGTCAACCAGACCGTTCCGCGCACCCTGCTCTCGGACCTGATCCAACGCAGCGGCGACGCCCTCTACGGCGCCCTGCGCAAGGGGGTCGACGACGCCACCGACGGCATCGACGAGGTGCGGCGCAACGTGCGGCGCATCGTGCGCCCAGGCACCGAGGACGGCCGCAAGGTCTCGGACTGGATCGCCTTCGCGACCCCGGACTTCGACCACCTCGTGCAGAACGCCGTCGAGCGCGTCTTCAAGCTGCTCGACCTGCCCCGCCGGGGCGACATCGACGCGTTGAACGAGAACCTCCGGCGGGTCGCCGAGGCCGTCGAACGGCTCGAGGACTCGCGGACCGAGACGCCGCCCTCCGACGACGACGCCTAGGCGCCGGCTCCCAGGACGAAGCCCCGGGATGCGCGACGGCGCCAGGCGGTTCCTCGCCGCGAGCTCTCGATCCCGATCCCCGGGTCGCGCTCCCGGCCGCGCTGCCGCCGGGGCGGCACCCCCGGGCCGAGCCGGCGGCGCGCCGGCTCAGCGTCCCGGCTCGTCCACGTAGCCCAACGCCTCCAACCGCTGGCGCAGATCCGCGTCGACGGATTCGGCGGATTCGGGAGCGGGGGCGCCGCGCATCACGTCGCGAACGAAGTCGCCGAGCTTCGCGACCAGGCGGTCGCGCTCATCCGGGTCGTCACCGGCCTGGTCCAGGACCTCGTCGGGGTCCCGCTCGAGGTCGAAGAGCCGGAGCGGCGCGTCCTCCCGGTCGAGGATCGCCTTCCAGCGACCGGCGCGAACGGCGCGCTGGGGCTCGCCCTGCCAGCGCGCGCGCTCGGCGTAGACGAGGGTCGGGAGGTCCAGGGACTCGCCGCGCAGGAGTGGACCGAGGTCCACGCCGTCATGGTCCGGCGCTTCCGCCCCGATCCAGCCGGCGATGGTCGCGTAGAGCGAGAGCACCGAGACCGGACGCTCCACGACGCCTGGCTCGATCCCGGGACCGACGATGATCAGCGGAACGTGGAGCATCTCCTCGAAGAGCGATTCGGCGTGGTTCCATCCACCGTGGTCGAGGAACTCCTCGCCGTGGTCCGCGGTGAGGATGATGTAGGTGTGGTCGAGCAGGCCCCGACGCTCGAGCGCTGCGAGGAAGCGGCCGATCTGCTCGTCGGTGTAGCGGATCTCGTCGTCGTAGCGGTCGATGTAGTGGTTCAGGTCGTTCCCGTCGTCGGGAAGCGTCAGGTACTCGTGTCGGCGTGCCACCTCTTCCGGATCGAGGGGCCGGGGCGTATCCGAGCGAAAGTGCCCGCGGTACTTCGGCGGCGGAACGTAGGGACCGTGGACGTCGCGATAGTGGAGCCAGAGCAGGAACGGGGCCTCCGGGTCTTCGTCGAGGAAGCGCAGTGCGAGCTGCTGAATCCGTTTCGCGGTCTCGAATCGCCACCAATCCGGTCCCCCTCTCCTCTGCCGGGGCTGCAGGAAGCGGTCGACGTAGAGATCCCAGCCCTGGTCGTGACCGAAGGCCCGGTCGAGGTTCGGATTGGGGCAGAAGGCGGCAGTGCGATAGCCGAGGCGCTTCGCCAGCTCCGCCGCGGTGACGAAGCGTTGGGGGAGCGCCTTCACCCGGCTCGCAACCTGGTGCCGCGAGGGCAAGAGCCCGGTCCAGATCGAGGCCATGGAGACCCGGGTGGCGCTCGACGGGCTCACCGCGGCCGCGAATCGAACGCCGCGGGCGGCGAGGGCGTCGAGGTTCGGGCTGGTATCCCGCTCGTAGCCGTAGGCCCCGAGGTGGTCGGCTCGCAGGGCGTCGATCAGCAGCAGGATCACGTTGGGATGCGCGACCGCCTCGCCGCCGGGCGGGGCGGAGCACCCGGCCATGCCGATTCCGAGGGCGAACGTTCCACCCACCGCGATCGCGCAGCTGCGCGCCGAGGTGAGCCGTCGAACGATCCGATGCAGACCTCTCGCCTTGGGCGTCCCCCGCGGCGCCCGTCCGGACCCGACTCGGATCGGTCCGCGTGCGTCCTGGTCGGCCTTCCAACACGGTTCAGGATCGGCGAGCCACGCGCTACCCCCAGACCGATTCACGCTCACCGAGTCCGATCTCGACCAGTCCCTGGATGCGCGCGCGCAGCTCCTCGGTGAGGCGCGAGATGAGCAGCTCGTCGCTCGCGGCCTCGGAGCCCAGGTGCTCGAACGAGAGGGGCTCGCCCATGCGGATCACCCACTTCGAGGGCAGCGGCAGCGCGCCGAGGGGTCCGAGCAGCGGAAAGGTGGGGGTCACGGGCAGGAAGGGCAGACCCAGGCGCCGCGCCGGCAGCTGCCACTTGAAGAGGATCGGGTTCGACTCCTCGGCGCCGACGATCCCCACCGGAACGAGGGGAACGCCGCTCTCGAGGGCCAGGCGCACCACGCCGCCGCGCCCGAAGCGCTGGAGCTGATAGCGCTCGCGCATCACCTTCGTGGCGCCCTTCGCGCCCTCGGGAAACGCGATCACGAAGTGTCCCGAGCCGAGCAGGCGCTCCGCGTTCTCGCGGCAGGCGCGAACGCCGCCGAGGCGGGCGAGATACGGCTGGACGAAGGGCAGCGTGATCAGCCAGTCGGCGACCAGGAAGCGCGCCTGGGGGTGCAGGGGGTGCTCGCGGTGCAGGCCGTGGGCGAGCACCAGCCCGTCCCAGGGCACCATGCCCGAACGGTTCGCCACCAGCAGACACGGTCCGGCGTCGGGCAGCTGGTCGGCCCCGTCCAGATCCACGCGCCAGTAGCGGTCGTAGAGGAGATCGAGCACGCGCCGGGCGCGGCGCACGACGATCTCGTCCATTCCGAACTCGTCGACCTCCCCCGAGCGCTCGCTCATCCCGATCGAGGAGATCCGACGCCGCAGATCGTCGAAGAGCGCCTCCCAGTCGACGTCGGCCAGCAACGAGGGCGCGGGCTCCCGAGCCGGGAAGCGCTCGAGGATCTCGCGCCGCAGCGACCCGAGGGCCTCGTGGAGCTCGGCGAGCTCGGCGGAGTCGGACCGGGGTTCGGAGTGGGAATCGGGGGGCTCGGTCATTCCGGTCACCGGTAGCGGCGCATGCGCCGGGCGGACACGAAGGACATCCACGCCTCCTTCGTGGTGTAGACGGGCTCGCCGAAGGCCTCCCAGCCCCGCGCGCCGTCGGCCACCCAGAGGTAGCGCAGGTAGTCGAAGAAGCCCTCGGGCGGGTTGCCCGACTGGGCCTGGGACGGAACCTCGGAGATGCGCGAGAGCAGCGCCCCCGGAAGCGAGAGCCGGCGCTTGCCCGCCAGGCTGAGGATCGTCGACAGCGGGATCACGCCGCGGGCGGTGATGTTGAAGACGCCGGGATGGGGCTTGAGCGTCGCCTGCTCGAAGGCGTGGAGGCAGTCGTCCTCGTGGACGAACTGCAGCAGGGGGTCGAAGCCCATCGGTGTCGGCACGAGCGGAAGGGAGAAGTAGCGGGTGACGTGATCCCAGTAGGTCGGACCCATGATCCAGCACGGGCGCAGCACCGTGACCTCGGTGTCGGTGTGTCGCACGCGCCACTCGGCCACCAGCGACTCCATCTCGGCGCGGTCCTGCACCTGGTGGGCGCCGCGGTGCCCGCGCAGGGGATGCGATTCGGTGAGGAAATTCGGATTGTCGGGACGGGCGCCGTAGACCATCGTGCTCGAGGCCACGACCAGGCGGCGCACCTTCGCCGCCGCGCAGGCGTTCATCACGTGGCGGCTGCCAATGGTCTCGAGCTCGTGATCCATCTCGAGGTCCGGGGTCGGCTCGGTGCGAAAGGCCGTGTGGACCAGGGCGTCGGCGCGCTCCTTCGAGAGGATCTCGGCGATCCGCCCGTCGGCGGTGGGCTCGGTGAGGTCGACCCGGTGGAAGTGCACCCGGGGGTCGAGCCGGTACGGTCGCCGGTGATCGAGACCGACGATGCGCAGCCCCGGGGCGCGCTCGAGCAGCCGGCGGATCACCCCCCCTCCGAGGAAGGTCCCGAGACCCGTGACCGCGATGACACCCGGTGCGCTCAAGCGATCTCCGCCGTTCTCGCTGGGGTTCCATCACTCAGATACCATCCCTCGAAATGGGCGCCAGCGGGCCGAAGACCGCGGTCATCGAGGACCTCCGATTCCAGGACCACCGCGGTCCCCCGGGTCATCCCGAGCGTCCCGAGCGCCTCGACGCCGTGCATCAGGCCATCGCGGGCCATTCCGAGCGCCTCGAGTGGATGACTCCGCGCGAGGCCAGCGCCGACGAGATCCTGCGGGTGCACCGCCGGGAGCACTGGGATCTCGTCGCGGAGGCGGCCCGGCGCGCCCCGATCCGCCTCGACCCCGACACCTACGCGTCCACCCGGTCCTTCGAGGTCGCGAAGCTCGCCGCCGGGAGCAGCATCGACCTGGCGCGACGCGTGGCCCGGGGCGAGCTCCGCTCGGGACTGGCGGCGGTGCGGCCCCCCGGCCACCACGCCGAGGGCGACCGCGCCATGGGCTTCTGCCTGTTCAACAACGTCGCGGTGGCGGCGCGGGCGGTCCAGGCCGAGGAAGGCGTCGAGCGGGTGATGATCTTCGACTGGGACGTCCATCACGGAAACGGCACCCAGCACACCTTCGAGGAGGACCGGAACGTCCTCTACGCATCGACGCACCAGTATCCCTACTACCCGGGGACCGGCGCCGTCGGTGAGATCGGACGCGGCGCCGGCGAGGGAGCCACGCTCAACATCCCGCTCAGCGCCGGCGCCGGTGACGAGGAGTACCTCGGCGCGATCCTCCACCTGCTCGTCCCCGCCGCCCGGGCCTTCCGACCGGAGCTGATCCTCGTCTCCTGCGGCTTCGACGCCCACGCGGACGATCCCCTGGCGGCGATGGAGGTCAGCGGGGATGGCTTCGCGGGGATGGCGACCATCCTGCGCGCGCTGGCCGACGACCTCTGCGGTGGGAGGCTCGCCCTGGTGCTGGAGGGCGGCTACGCGCTCTCCGGGCTGCGCGAGGGAACCGACCGGGTGCTCGACGCCATCTCACGCCCCACGCCCCACCCCATCCCACCCGAGCCCGAGATCACCCCGAACAGCCACCTGAATCAGGTAGTTACGCAGGTCTCCCAGGCGCACTCCGGCCATCTGCTGCGAAAAACCTGACGCGCCGACGAATTTTTTTGGGCCGGCGCCCCACCTCGGCGCTCCTCGGGACCGCTGCATCTTGTGGCTCCAGGGAACGCGACCCCCCGCATTTTGTGGGCCCGTGGGCGAACGAAAAAAAAGAGCTGCGCGACGCGAAAAAAGCGCGCGCAGCCCCGTTGAACTCCGTCCCATCAGTGGTATAACCGCCCACGAAGTGGGGTGAGGTGGGAAGCGGTGGAAGCCCTCTCTCACCAGCAAGGGTCGCCGGCACGGGACGCCGGTCTGAAAGCCAGAGAGGCGAGCCCCACACGATGTTTCGCGGTCAGTTCTCTCACACGATCGATAGCAAGAATCGAGTGAGCATCCCAGCGGGATTCAGAGTGGAACTCCAGAAGAGCGGCGGACAGGCACCGATCCTCAGTGGCGACCAGGGCTGCCTGGTGCTCTACCCCTACACCGAGTGGTGCGCGTACGAGGACAAGATCCTCGCCGCCTCGGAGACGAATTCCCGGGTCCGGAAGTTCACGCGGCTCAAGCTCTCGAGCGCGACCGAGACCCCGATCGACAGCCAGGGTCGCATTCTCATTCCGCCCTTCCTGCGCGAACGCGCCGGCCTGACGCGCGATGTCATGATCATCGGTCATGGCAAGTGCATCGAGCTGTGGGACAAGGAGCGGTTCGAGGCCGACATCGACGAGACCCAGGAAAACTACGACGAGATCGCAGACGTGATCTCCGGCCTGGGTACGTAGGAGTTACGGGTGGGGGGATCGGAGGAGCCAGGCTCCTCCGGACAGAGAGGTTAGGGTGTCCCCGGGGTATCCCGCCGTGGCGAGCGGGGAGTTACTGGGGGGGACGAACCGTTCCCGCGGAGTCGATACTCCGGGGCACCCGGCCTCTGCCCGCCGACTTGTCCGTCCCCGGGGCGATTTGTTGGCGGAGGCGCCCCTCTCCAGTGTCCAGTCCCTTCGACCATCGGCCCGCACTTCTCGAAGAGTCGCTGTTCCATCTGGACCTGCATGCCGGCGCGGTGGTGGTCGATGGGACCGTCGGCGGCGGCGGACACGCCCGGGGCATCCTCGAGCGCACCCATCCCGACGGCCTGCTGATCGCCCTCGACCTCGACGAAGAGGCCCTCGCCGCGGCGGGCGCCCGGCTCGCCGGGTTCGGAGAGCGGGTTCGGCTGGTGCACGCCTCCTTCCGCCATCTCGAGCGGGTGCTGGCGGATCTCGAGGTCGACGGCGTCGACGGCGTGCTGCTCGATCTCGGCGTCTCGTCACCCCAGCTCGACCGCTCGGAGCGCGGATTCCGCTTCGCCCGGGAGTCCGCGGCCGACACGCCCCTCGACATGCGCATGGATCGGAGCGGTCCCGCCACCGCGGCGGACCTGCTCGAGCGCGCGTCGGAGCAGGAGCTCGCCCGCTGGTTCCACGAGTACGGCGAGCTGCGCGGCTCCCGCCGGCTGGCCCGGGCCCTGGTCGAGGCCCGTCGCAGCCAGCCCCTGCGCACCAGCGCGGACCTGCTCGAGGTGATCGCCCGGGCGCGGGTGGGAGGAGGCCGCCGCCACGACCCCGCGACCCTCGTCTTCCAGGCGCTTCGCATCGCGGTCAACGACGAGCTCGCCGCCCTCGAGGAGGGCATCGAGGCGTCGATCCAGGCGCTGCGACCGGGCGGGCGCCTGGTCGTGATCGCCTATCACTCGCTCGAAGACCGCATCGTCAAGAACCGCATGCGCGACGCGGCCCGGGGCTGCACCTGCCCGCCCGAGGTCCCCGTGTGCGTGTGCGGGGGAAGGGTTCGGCTGCGCCTGGTGACCCGGCGCCCGATCATGGCCGGTGCCGACGAGGTGCGGGCCAATCCCCGGGCCCGCTCGGCGCGGCTGCGGGCCGCCGAGCGCGTGGCGGAGGCGGCATGAGCGTGCGCGGAACACGGCTCGCCGCGCCGGGCCTCCCGTTGGGACGCAATGGGTCGAGCTCGCGCTGGGACGCGCCCCGGCTTCGCCGGCTGATGCCCGCCCTGCTCGCGGGCGCGCTGCTGGCCGGCCTCGCCCTGGCGGCCCTGCGCATCGATGGGATCCGCGTCCGCTACGCCCTCGGCGAGGCCATGAAGCAGG